>Ga0193751_1000503_pt1 | contig 30341 bp, 26 predicted proteins | sample L1c2metaG_FD_143050 | JGI IMG/M metagenome (GOLD analysis project Ga0193751, IMG submission 143050) | Soil microbial communities from a riparian zone of the East river system, Colorado, United States - L1c2 | ecosystem: Environmental > Terrestrial > Soil > Riparian zone | place: USA: East River... | reverse complement strand
CCTCAATGATTGATCCCACAATAAAAATGAGCTCGGGCGTGCATACCATCGTGGTTCGCGCATGGGACTCCTCAGGAGCCTTTGGAGATCAAACCATCACGCTGACGGTTGCCGCGCTCCGGCCCAAAGTCGCGGTGTCCACGCCCACGAATTCTGCCACCGTCGGTTCGCCCGTCAACATCCAGGCGTCGGCCTCGCCAACGCCCGGCCAAATGATCAGCGGATGGTGGGTTTACGTGGATGGAGTAGGCACTTACACTGCCGGCCCCACCAACACGATTAATGCGAATCTCGCCATGGCGTTGGGCACACATGTGATAGTCGTGCGGGCCTGGGACACGTCGGGAGCGTACGGCAGTCAGACTTTAACTGTGACAGTCAGCAGCAAGCCTGCGGTTGAGGTCTCCGCGCCCGCGCCCGGTTCCAATGTCGCTTCTCCCATCCACATTCAGGCGTCCGCCATTGCAAGCAGTGGGCGTGCGATTGCGGGCTGGTGGGTTTATCTGGACAGCGTGGGGGTGTACCACGGCGGCGCTGTTGCTGCAATAAACGCCTACGTCACTGCTTCCGCAGGAACGCACACGCTGTTGGTCCGTGCCTGGGACTCGTCAGGCGCGTACGGCGATCAAAGTCTCTCTGTGCAGGTAGAGTAAACATCAGTACTCCTGCGAATGAGTTTCCGTGACTTCGCGGCAAAATGTCATTGCCAATGCTCGGCGAACCCAATCAGAAGAAGGGCAAATCTATGTCGATTCCCTATTTTAGTTCGCGCGAGACCATGACAACCAAGAACACAGGTTCGAAGGAATGCCAACGAGGTTCGCAGTGTCACCAGCCTTCACGCGGTACTCTACCGCGGCTCTCATCATGGGTTGGCGTAAACACGATTACACCATTCAAGTCAAACCCAATCAGCCGTTCTCCACGGTAACGGTATAATCCGTCCCCTCCCAGCGATTCTCTTCGGGCCAGAAGAATGTGAAGACGGCTTGACCTCCGGGCGGCAGGGAGGCTGTTGGCAGATCGAGCGTGTAGACTCCGAGGCCGGTGTCCCGCGCATCGGTGTCGTGCGTCGACGTCCAACCGTCGACGGTCCAGTGCACTCGCCCGGGATTGAGCAGGACGATGCGGAGCGTCTTGTTTCTGGGAACGCTGCGGGTCTTGTTGTTGAATCTCCAGCCGAAGATCTGGCGCACATGTTTATCGACCAGATAGCGCTTCACGGTCTGCGGAGGCTGGTCAAATACCTTGTTGTCGCGAATTGAGCGGCGAAGTTTTATGTATTCGGAATGAGCCCACACCAGCGGGCATGCGGAGCCGGTGGGCTTTCCGCGGAAAAGTTCGAGTGAGGGAATGTCGGCCGCATCCCAGACCTGTTCGGGAAGGAGGCGGCTGTGTCCGATTGTCGAATTTTCCATCACTGTTAGGAGTGCCTCGGCCTCGTCGCGGTGTCCGCCGGCGAGAGCGTAATGGGCGCGCTCTCCGGCTAGCAAAGGCCAGGGACGACCGATGCCGGTGCCGTCGAAGGCGGAGCCGTCTTTGTGTTCGCCGTATCCGTCGCCGTTATAGCGATACCAGCACGGGCCTTGCGGCAACTCGACCGCCAGCAGCGCGTCGATGGCGCGCAGAGTGTTGAGAATTCGTGGATCGTCGGCGGCACGCAGTCCGAATCGCACCAGCGCGAGAGCGTCGGGGCTGATGATGTGATACGCGCGCTCGGGATCCTGGCCGGGGGGACGATTCTTGATGGGGACGAAGCCTTGCGTGGGTGAGGCTGCGCCATCGGTGCTGGGCGGAGCGATGCGAACGTAATAGCCCGAAATGCCCAGTTGCTCCGCCAGGTCGCCTCCGGTGGCGTAAACCCAGCGCTCGATGTTGTCATTCCAGGCATCGGCCGCATCCCGCATGTGGGACGCCTGCTCCTTGTGGCCAGTGAGGTCCGCAATGTCGGCGGCGGCCAGCAGCGCGGAAATTTCGGCTGCCAGCGTGAAGGGAGAATAGCCCGCGTCTTCTTCCCAGCGATCTTGCTGCGTCACGGGACCGTTGCGAAGAATGAAACTGACGGCTTTGCGCACCATGGGCCACCAGCGATCGAGTTTGCCTAACGACTCAGAGGCCTCGCGGCGGAGGAGATCCAGCAAGAGAATAGGGAACGCCGTTTCGTCCATTTGGATGCCGCTCCAATACGGACGTCCGTCGAGCCATAGATTCTGCGCCCAGTTGCCGTCGGCTTCCTGGGTGGCTTCAAGATAGCGCAAGACGCGAGCCGCATCGGTGACGGCTCCAGCAGCCAAGAGCGCGCCAGCGGTCTCGACCAGATCGCGAGGCCAGACCAGGTGGTATCCGCCAAGATCTTCGTCGCCTTTATTGAATCCCCACGGAATCGAAAGGCTGGCAATGATGCCGCCGAGAAAGTCTTTGGACTCGTGCGTGCGCAGGACGGAGGTCGATGGACGATAAAGATCCCTTTGACGTAACGGCTCGTCGAGTTTGATTAAAGTGTTCTGCCAGTTTCTCCATTGGGAGACATAGTGTTGGCGAATCTCCGCGTAGTCTTCGAAAAGCGTGGATCGCGTTTGTTGTCCAGCTTCCGTCCAAATACCTCCAAAACCGAGGGCGAGCACGAACTCGCCATTGCAGGCGGCGAGATCAATCTCTCCGGTGAAGGCGATGTTGCCGTTTTCCGCGCGCGTGTACTCCCATTCCATTTCAAAATGCTGCGAGATATCCTGCCAGCCGTCGGAGACGCCGACAAATCCCACCGATGTTTTCTTCCAGGGAGCCGAAGAGGCGAGCGATAAAGAGGTGCCATCGTGCTCGGCGAAAAACATGGGAAAGCCTTTGTAGTCGCCGATCCACCCGGTGTTACCGTATCCGCAGTTCGCGAGGTGCGGCGACAGCAAAGCGTACAGGTGATAATCGGAGAGCTGGCCCTGCAGCGGTTCGAAGCGAATCTTCTGTAGAACGACGTGGCGGTAGGGGTCGGTAAGAACTTCTTTGTGGATGCGGTAGCGCCCCTCTATGTCTGTGTTCGTAAGCTCAAAGACGGGGATGCCGGGCTCGAAGGGCCGGTTTTCAAAGGTGCAGTGACGTTTTTCCTCGGAGAAGAAATCGCGACCGTTGGTGACCATGAATCCTAGATCGCGGGTGCACGCCTGATCGACCCGAGGGAAGTAGACTTCATTGAGGATGCCGTGGCTCAGCGTGAACCAGACTTTACTGTGTTGGTTGAGCGCGGTACCAGCGCCGGTCTTGGCGCTGGAGGTCCAACGCGGCGGAATGCCCGGCCAGCCCGGAGCATAGCGGGTCGAAGAATCGGTCAAGACGGTTTGTCCTCCAGGGCCGGGGATAGATGTCCGACGGAATTGACAAACTTATTGCAAGGGGGAGAATCCCACTTCTCGTAAAATCGGCGAGAAGTGGGGCACCTAAGGACGCGCGCTCCTGCGGCAAAAATCATCCAATGGTTGTCGGGCATGAACTGAGCGACTGCAAATTGATAAAAGCAGATCAACGATAATAGCTAATATTTAATATGCTTCTAGTATTCGATGCACGAGCGGGGATCATAGTAGCAGCCTTGTGGGCTGGTTTCGCCTTGTGTCCGGCGGGGCTCGGCGAAGATGTTCCGAAGTCAGCCCCGGCGTCCGCTCTCGACCGCGGATTTTCCGGACTTTACAATCTCGACTTCGCGGGTGCGCAAAGAGACTTCGCATCGTGGCAACAAATGCATCCGGACGATCCGGTAGGCCCAGTCAGCGAAGCGGCGGGATTTTTGTTCTCCGAGTTTAACCGGCTGGGAGTGCTGGAGGCGCAGTTCTACGAGAATGATGAAGCCTTCACCGGACGCCCCAAGCTAACGCCTGATCCGGCACTGCGACAGCATTTTCAGGCTGCGATCGGGCGCGCCGAGAGTCTTTCGCGCGCTCGATTGTCCAAAGACCCAAAAGATCGTGACGCCTTGTTTGCTCTGACCCTTTCTTCGGGCCTGCAAGCCGATTACGCCGCGCTCATTGAGAAACGGAACCTGGCCTCGTTGCACTTCGCCAAGCAGGCTTCCGTCTGGGCGCAGCAACTACTGGCCGTTTGTCACGATTGCTATGACGCTTTGCTGGCGACTGGTTTCAGCAAATACATCATCGGAAGCATGGCCGCTCCAGTGCGTTGGATTCTTCGTTTAGGTGGGCTGCCTTCGGATAAGCAAGGCGGAATTGCCGACCTGCAAACCACCGCCGAGCATGGACATTATCTCGCACCATTCGCGCGAATCCTGCTCGCCATTGCATACGTGCGCGAGAAGGATAAGGCGCGGGCATTGCAGTTGCTCATCGGACTGCGCCGGGAGTTCCCGGCGAACACGCTCTTTTCTCGCGAAATCGTGCACTTACAGTCGTCGCACTAGCAAGCCATTTCGCTCGATGACGCGTCATCCTCCATCCGAAGGCGCTCTGATGGTCTTTCATCAGAAATTTATCCGTTTGTAACCGTCCTGTAACACTTGGCCGCTAGAACGGGTACATCTATTCAAGGAGGAATGATTTGGCGATGCGCAAAACGGTGCTGCTGTTGGTGTGTCTCCTTCTGGCCATGCCGGTAGTCGGGCAAACCACGCTCAGCGGAGCAGGCGCTACTTTCCCTAATCCCATTTACTCGAAGTGGTTCAGCGAGTACCACAAGCTGCATTCGGACGTGGAAATTAATTATCAGTCGATCGGCAGCGGCGGCGGAATTCGCCAGGTCATTACCAGCACGGTTGATTTCGGCGCCAGTGATATGCCGATGACCGACAAGCAGTTGCAGGAAGCAAAGACGAAGATATTGAATATTCCGACGGTGTTGGGAGCGGATGTTCCGGCTTACAACATTCCCGGAGTGACTGGAGAACTGAAGTTCACGCCGGATGCGCTAGCAGGAATCTTCCTGGGCAAGATCTCGAAGTGGAACGACAAGGCGATTGCTTCGGTGAACCCCGGAGTAAATTTGCCCAGTCAGGACATTATTGTTGTGCATCGTTCCGACGGCAGCGGAACTACCTTTATTTTTACGGACTATCTTTCGAAGGTCAGCTCGGAGTGGAAGAGCCAGGTAGGCGCGGACACTTCTGTGAAATGGCCCGTCGGGTTGGGACAAAAAGGCAACGAGGGCGTGGCGGGATCGATTCGGCAGCTCCCCGGTGCCATCGGGTACGTGGAACTGATCTATGCCGTGCAGAACAAGATCACGTACGGCAGCGTGCGAAATTCAGCGGGGACGTTTATCAAGGCATCTTTGGAAAGTGTGACGGCAGCGGCGGCTTCGGCTCCGAAGATGCCGGATGATTTCCGCGTATCCATCACCAATGCGCCGGGAAAAGATGCGTATCCGATTTCCAGCTTTACCTGGCTGCTGATTCCGGCCCAGTCCAAAGATCCGGCGAAAGGAAAGATTCTGGGGGACTTCCTGAACTGGATGGTCGCCGATGGCCAGAAAATGACTTCTGATCTTTCGTACGCACCGTTGCCGGACAACGTCGTGGCGAAGGTCAAAGAAACGATCAAGCAAGTCAAATAGAACTCCGCAAACGCGGTATATTTCATTCATCGCGGGACCAAAAAAGGAGAGCACGATGAAGTCTGCGTGGAAAGTGTGTGCAATTCTGTTTCTGGCGACGGGACTGGTCGGGCAGACCAGCACGGCGCCCAAACCCAGGAAGCCGAGACCGGCCGAGGGGACAGTGACAGCCGCTGACGTGCAGGCCCTGAAGGACGCGATTGCGTCGCAACAGGCGGCGCTGGCGCAGCAGCAACGAGAGATTCAGGAACTACGGGACGAACTGCACAGCAAGGACCAGGCCGCGCAGCAGGCGCAGACTGCAGCCGCCGATGCTGCAACCAGGGCGGATGCAGCCCAGGCGCAGGCCAGTCAGCAACAGGCGGCGGTCACCGAACTGAAGAGCGACATGAGTGACTTGAAGAACAACGTGGCCAGCACAGTCGTGAGCGTGCAGGAGGCGCAGAAGAACATTTCCGGACCTCCGACGGCGATTCACGTGAAAGGAATCTCCATCACGCCCGTGGGCTTTTTGGCGGCTGAAACGGTTTACCGCCAGCGCGCTCTGACGGCGGACGTCAATACTCCCTTCAACACCGTACCCTTCTCTGGCGCCTCAACCAGCAACATATCCGAGTTCTTCGGTTCCGGGCGCCAGTCGCGAATTGGCATGCTGGTGGAAGGCCGGCTAAACGGCGCGAAGTTGTCGGGCTATGTAGAAGCCGACTTCCTTTCCGCCGCTGTGACCTCCAACAATAATCAGAGCAACAGCTACTCGCTCCGCCAACGGCAAGCATGGGGACAGGCCGCGATGGACAATGGCTGGAGCATTACCGGCGGACAGATGTGGGGTCTGCTCACGGAAACCAAGCATGGCGTGGACAATCGCACGGAAGCTCTTCCCATGACCATCGATCCGCAATATACCGTCGGCTTCACTTGGGCCCGGCAATATGGTGTGCGGCTGGCGAAGAACTTCGGCAACAAGGTTTGGTTCGCGGTTGCGGCGGAAGAGTCGCAAGCGACCCTGACCTCGCACAACAACGCCGCCAATTTCCTGGTGGGAACGGCTGGCGTAACGGGCGGCCTGTATAACAACCAGGCGAACTACGCCTTCAATCCCTCGCCCGATGTGGTCGCCAAGCTTGCTTTTGAGCCAGGGTTTGGACACTACGAGATTTTCGGCGTGTACAGCCGTTTCCGGGATCGCGTCTTTCCTTGCGAAGATATAGCCGCAACCACTGTCTGCGGTAGCTCCACAAAAGCTGGGCCGAATGCTACCGGCGCATTTAACAGTTCAAAGAACGGTGGCGGCTTTGGCGCCAACGCGCGCTGGTCATTTGCGCACAAGCATGTCGATTTCGGATTGCATGGCTTTGGAGGCAGCGGAGTAGGCCGCTACGGTACGGGAGGACTGTCGGACGTTTCCGTCCATACCGATGGATCCCTTTATCTCATCAAGAGCTTGCAGGGTTTGGCGACGCTCGAGTTCCACAATTCCAAGACGGATATCTACTTCAATGGCGGAACAGAGTACGCCGGCCGCGCGGCGGACTATGACCCGGTGCAAAAGAAGTACGTCGGTTACGGATCGCCGTTCTTCAGCAATACGGGCTGCTTGATGGAAACTGGACCAGGGGCGGGCGGATTCGCTCCCGGAGCCCTTGCGAATTGCACGGGCGACACGCGCGCGCTCACGGAGGCAACAGCGGGTGTCTGGTTCAAGGTGTACGACGGAGCCAAAGAGAAACTGAACTGGGGCCGAATCCAGTTTGGTCCGCAATACTCGGTCGTAATCCGCAACGCCTGGCACGGTGGAGGCTTCCCCAGCGAAGCGCAGGGAATCGACAATATGGTTTTCACGTCGTTCCGCTATTACCTGCCGTAAACGGTTCGCACGCGACCACGCGCCGGCACTTCGACAGAGCAACCGCTGTCCAAGTGCCGGCTTTTGTTCTTTCAGGCGACGCAACGCCAAGGGTGTCTACCATCTGGGGTGCGATGGAATCCTTTATACTGATGTTCTCGTAGGCTTGGTCGCATGGTTCTCGATCGACACGAAATCATACAAATAATGCGGTAAGCGCGTCCGACATGGCTCGTATCTCGCTCGACAATCCTCAGTACTTCCTGAATCGCGACACCTCATGGCTCGCGTTCAATCGTCGTGTGCTCGAGGAAGCATCGGACCCGGACAATCCATTGCTCGAACGGCTGAAGTTTCTCTCCATTTCCGCCAGCAATCTTGACGAGTTCTTTGAAGTGCGAGTGGCGGCGATGATGCAGCAGATTGAGGACGGTTACAACGAGGCTGGTCCCGATGGTCTGACTCTGAGCGAAAAGCGCGAACTGCTGAACCAGCTTACGCATGAGTTTGTAGACGACCAATATGACTGCTGGAATACCCAGTTGCGTCCGGCCCTCTCGGAAAACGGAATTCGGGTGTTGGGGCTGCACGAACTGGATCCCGACGCGCTTCGCTTTGTCGAAGAATACTGCGAGAAAGAACTCGATCCGCTGTTGACGCCGGTGACGGTCGACCCGGCGCATCCGTTTCCCCGCGTCATCAATAAAGCGTTGTGCGTGGGTTTCCTTTTGCGGCGCCGACGGCGCTCCGCCCTGACCTACACGGGCGTGGTGTCGGTGCCTCGGGCCCTGCCCCGGCTGGTGCGGCTGCCATCGGAGAGCACGGCAGATTTTATTTTCCTGGCGGACCTGGTGGCCCATCATGCGGTCCGCATGTATCACGGTTATGACATCGTTTCGTCCGCTCCTTTTCGCGTGACCCGCAACAGCAATCTATATCTGGCCGAAGAGGAGGCAAGGAGCCTGCTGGAGTCGGTGCGCGCCGAATTGCATAACCGGCGCAAGGGAGACGCCGTGCGCATGGAGATCGAAGCCGACGCCGATCCTGAAATCATTGATCGATTGCGTACAGTGTTCGAGCTTGATCCGTGGCAGGTTTTTCCCGTGAATGGGCCGGTGAACCTTTCGCGTTTGTTCAACGTTTACGAGCAGGTAAAGCGTCCCGATCTGAAGTACCGCGCGTTTTCGCCGCGGGAGTTGCGGTTGACTTCTAAATCGAAGGACCTGTTCGAGGAGTTGCGGCGGCATGACATTTTGCTGCATCATCCGTTCGATTCCTACGATGCGGTGATTTCGTTTATCGAGGCAGCTGCCGAAGATGAGAATGTTCTTTCCATTAAGCAGACTCTTTACCGCACCAGCGAACATTCGCTCATTGTTCCTACGCTGATGGATGCGGCATCGCGCAAAGAGGTCACGGCAGTGGTGGAGTTGAAGGCGCGCTTCGATGAGGCTTCAAACATACGATGGGCGCGCGATTTGGAAGACGCTGGCGTGCAAGTCTTTCACGGCCTGGTGGGACTGAAGACGCACTGCAAACTCTCGCTGCTGGTTCGCCGTGATCCGGACGGGGTAACCCGCAGTTATACCCATATCGGCACGGGGAACTATAACGCGACCACCGCTCGAATTTATACCGACCTAAGTCTGTTTACGGCTAATCCACAGATTACGCGTGCGGTACACGATGTCTTCAGCTTTCTAACGGCCTATGCCGAGAATCCCAGTTACGAACCGCTTCTGGTGGCCCCGCTCGATCTGGCGGAAAAATGCATCGCTCTGATCGATCGTGAGGCCGAGCACGCCCGCCAGGGAAAAGAAGGCCGCATCATCGCGAAGATGAATGCGCTGCTCGACAAGACTGTCATACAGGCGTTGTATCGCGCATCGCAGGCTGGAGTGCAAATCGACCTGATCGTACGCGGGATTTGCGCGCTTCGTCCGGGAGTGCGCGGTGTAAGCGATAATATCCGCGTGCGCAGCATTGTGGGACGTTTCCTGGAGCACAGCCGCATCTTCTACTTCTCGAATGGCGGCGAAGAAGAGATTTACATCGGCAGCGCGGACTGGATGCCGCGGAATCTTTATGAGCGCGTCGAGGTGTTAGTGCCTCTGCGCGATGAGATGCTGCGGGAACGCGTGCGCCATGAGATTCTCGACGCCTACCTGGCTGACAACCGTAAGGCACGAATTCTGCTGAAGGATGCGTCTTACATGCAAGCGTGGCAACCCATGCACGGTACGCGAAACCGCCGGCCGCCGACGGGCACTGCGGCTTTCAGCGCGCAGGATTTTCTGATGGCCGTGGCGGAAGGGAAGGCTCCCTGCACGGTTCCAGTGCCTGTGGCGGCGCGAAAGCGTAGAGTGCATAAGGAGACGGTGGGAAAGGAACGATAATTTCCGATGATTCTCTATTTTTTACGCCACGCCAGCGCGGGTGAGCACTTGGTGAATCCGAAGAAAGATGAAAAACGCGCGCTCGACAAAGAGGGAATCGAGCAGTGCGGCTACGTCGGCCGCGCCCTGGCCGCCCTGGATGTTCAAGTGGATGCGATCGTTGCCAGTCCGCTGAAGCGCTGCACCCAGACGGCTTCGTTGGTCGGTAATGAGCTGGGCTATGAAGGCAAGTTGCAGATCGATCCTGCCCTTCGTCCGGAAGCCGGACTCGCTGACTTCCGCAAGCTGCTGGAAAAGTATTCCCGCCAGGAAGCCATTATGATCGTTGGGCATAATCCGAATTTAAGCCAGTTCCTGGGATCGGCGATCAGCGACTCCGGCTGCGAAGCGTCGCTGGAACTGAAGAAAGGGGCGGTGGCCAAGGTGGAGATGCGCCGCACTTCGGGAACGCTTCAGTGGTGCATGACTCCCAAACTGCTGCGCACACTTTATGACACCGCCGTGGATAGCTCGCGTCCGAACACTTCGCGGAAATAGTCCCGCTCCTTCTCAATCGCCCAAAGTTCCAGATCTACACCCATTCGCCGCCGGGGAACCAATGTCAACTTCACTTCCGCCGATCGTAGCCCGACGCGAACTCTTTCCACGGCGCGGCTGCGGCCAAGGTTGAGGGCGCGTGCCAGGCGCAACAGCAGGATCGCCTTCTGCACATCGTCTCGATCTCCCGGATCCAACAGCTTCATGGGACCATCCTCCAGGGCAGGGCGTGATTTTCCCAGATACCGTGCAATGGCCCCAATAATGCGCCGCTGTTGCGGCGTGTAGCCCAGAATCTCCGAGTTCGAAATGATGTAGTGAGTATGGCGATGACGCCCGTTGCGATTCACATAGTCGCCCACCTCGTAGAGCATGGCCGCGGCTGAGAGCCACTCGCGGTATTCCGGTGGCAGGCGATGCAGCGAGCGCAGGCCCGAAAATAACAAACTGGCGGCATCGCGCACGTCCAGGGCGTGCTTGCGATCGACGCGGTAATGGTCGACCGCGTTCATGATGGATTCCCAGCGTTCGAATTCGACTTGCCGGCCGGAACGCGTGCTGCGGTCATAGTCGGCGGCCATCTGAGCGAGGATTCCGTCGCGCAACCCGAGCGGCGAATAGCGGAAGCCTTTAAGGCGCAGCCGGTCCAATAGTTCCTGGTAGACGGTAGCGCCGGCGACGATGATTTCCGCCCGCCGTGGGCCAATGCCTTCGATCTTGCGGCGTTCCGCGACGGGCAGGCGCGCCAGACGCTTGGCGATGCGCTTCATTTCGGCGGATGATACGACCAGTCGCTGGCGGCTGGCGCCGCGACGAAGATGGCTGGCGACAGCCGCAAGGGCGGCCGCCGTTCCCGAAGTCGCAATGACGTTCTTCACCTTTGCGGCCGGGATGCGATCCATGACGCGATTAACTTCGCGTGTGATGAAGCCGCGGAGACGCTTGAGCTCGCCTTTACGCGTGGGATCGTGACGCAGGAATTCATTGGTGAGGCGAACCGCGCCCAGGGGGAGACTGACCGCGTCGCGAATGTGTCCGCCCTGCGAAATGGTGAGTTCGCAACTGCCGCCGCCCAGATCCATCATAAGCGTCGGCGATCGGTCCACGCGTCCGCTGGAGACGAGTCCCAGGTGGATGAGCCGCGCTTCTTCCACCCCAGAGATGATCTCGACTCGCCAGCCGGTCGCCGATCGCACCCATTCCAGAAACGACTGGGAATTGCGCGCATCTCGAAGGGCGCTGGTGGCCACTACGCGCACGCTGTCGGTTACGATCTGTTGCGTGGCACGATGGAACCGGCGCAGGACCTTCACCGTCTCGGCAATGGAATCGGGAGTCAGAAATCCGGAGCCGAAAACGCCTTCGCCCAGGCGTGTGACTTCGCGGTCTTCGTGAAGAGCACGGAGGCGCCCGGCCTGCAGGCGCGCAATTTTCAGCCGAACGGAGTTGGAGCCGATATCGACCGCAGCAAACGTGGGCATGGGGAAGGCTCACAGTTTACATGGTGCTCGGCGAGATCGTCACTGCGGAAGGTCTTAGCTATTAGCCTTTGGCTTTTGGCCAAAACCAAAGAGCAAAAGCTAAGAGCCCAAAGCTGGCTAGGCGGCAGACTCGGTCTGCTCCTCCAGCGTGGGGCCCTTCGTAGTCACTTTCCGCATGTGCTGGGCTGAGACAGGGGCGGGTTTCGGCACGGTCGGTCGTGTCGACGTGGCGGCGAGTGCAGCGACCGCGTGGCGAAATTTGCTGCCGGTAACATTGTGGAGGGCCGCCACTAATGACGATTGACTTACATCGCCCAGCCGCTTGCTTGCGGACTGAGTCAGCGTCAGCCAGTCGTGCCAATTACCTACGGCGTCTTGCAGCCGCTTCAACTGAGCAATGAAGTGCGTCGCCTCAGCGGATTTTGGCGCGAACTCGGCAGCGTAGCGGGCGCGCTTCACGACCATTCGGTACTGATGCAGCAAGTCTTCGCTCACAGGACCAGCCGGGCGGATTACCTCTTTCAACATCGACCGGGCTACGCTCAAGGCATCCTGGGTGGTTTCAGATCTAAGGTCCCTTGCTCCGCGCTTCAGCCGCTTGCGGATTTCCCGGATCGTCTCTTTCGTCAATATCTTCCGCAGCTTCTTCTCATGTTTTGTCCGATGCTCAATCAATCCCTGCATGAGTTGCGTTTTTCGGCGCGGCTCCTGAGGAACCTTCAGGCTGCGAAGGGCGGCCAGTTGTACATCAAGGTCGCGCACTTTGCCGGCGCGCCTGCGAATTCGGTCCAACATCTTCAGGAGTTTTTTCTGGTTCCGGTCGCGTTCCGGCAGGAGTTGTTCGAGCAGCGTTTGCAGTCTGCGGGTGCTGGTGCGGAAGCCGTGTACGCTCTCCACATTTTGCGCGTCGGAGAGCCTCACCAGAGCCCGCTCGGTCTTCCGGAAGACAAGCCGGCTGCGTTCGGATGAAATCGACATAAAAAACAGGTTCCTAATAGCCGGAGAGATCAGTACCGCACCAGGTAAAGAACATCTGACGGCAACAATTCGCGTTTAAGGTTGAAGGTTGATCGAGAGTCCCAGCGGAAAAAGCCTTTTTGATTTTAACACCTTTGTAACACGTCTCTGCTACGGTAAAGCGGAATGGCCAACCCAGCTTTTCCTCGGCCTGATATGCCCGGACCGCAACCCCTTGAAGGGACGAAGGTTACCTCGGTGTCAGCGCAGCGGGCGGCGCCTCTGCAACAGGCATCTGGAGGCGAAGTCCCCGACCGCATTTTCAGGTCTGCCATGACGGTTTGTGGCTTGGCCGTGCTGGGAGTACTGGTTCTCATCGTTTACGAACTCGTGGCGGGTTCCGGTCTCTCTTGGCACGCGTTCGGCTTTAAGTTCTTCAGCGGCAGCGATTGGAATCCCGTCAGCGAGCAGTTTGGCGCGCTGCCGTTTATTTATGGAACGCTGGTTTCGTCGTTCCTGGCCCTCATCATTGCGGTTCCGCTGTCGGTGGGCACGGCCGTTTTTACCACCGAAATGTGCCCCACAGTGCTGCGAGGCCCGCTTTCATTCTTCGTGGAATTGTTAGCCGCGATCCCAAGCGTGATTTACGGGTTGTGGGCGATGTTCGTACTGGTACCTCTTTTAAGCGGATACGTCCAGCCGTTCCTGGCGAAGACTATGGGCTGGACCGGCTTATTTGAAGGGCCGCCCTACGGCATAGGGATGCTGGCCGCGGGAATCATTCTGGCGATCATGATCATCCCTATCATCTCCTCGATTACACGCGAGGTTCTCATGGTGGTGCCCCAGCATCAGCGGGAGGGTGTCCTGGCTTTGGGAGCAACCCGTTGGGAGATGATCCGAATGGGCGTACTGCGCAATGCGCGCGCCGGAATTCTTGGCGGCATTATTCTGGGACTAGGGCGAGCGCTCGGTGAAACCATGGCGGTCACCATGGTGATCGGAAACCGGCCGGAAATTGCGAAATCGTTGTTCGCCCCCGGGTATACCATGGCCAGCGTGCTGGCCAACGAGTTCAGCGAAGCTACCGGCGATGTCTATCTTTCCGCCTTGGTTGAAATTGGCCTGGCTCTGTTCTTGGTCACGATCATCGTGAACGCGCTGGCACAGCTGCTGGTGTGGACGGTGACGCGCGGCCAGCCTGCGAGGGGACATGTCTGAACTGGCTGGCGACTCCAGGATTCAGTCCGAGGTGCCCTCCATCAGTTGGCGGCGCCGTATCACCGATCATGCGATGACCGGAGTTGCGGTTTTGACGGTGGTGCTGGTGTTAGCTCCGCTGGTTGCCATCTTTGGTTATCTCTTATACCGGGGGCTGGGCTCCATCAACTGGGCCTTCCTGACCCAAACTCCCAAGCCTGTGGGAGAGGCGGGGGGCGGCATGGCGAACGCGATCATGGGTTCAATGCTGATCCTGGGAATTGCCAGCGCCATTGGAGTGCCGTTCGGAATCGGCGCGGGCATTTATTTGGCCGAGTTCGGGCGCAATCGACTGGGCACCGCAATTCGCTTCACGGCGGATGTGCTGAACGGAGTGCCATCTATAGTGGTTGGGATCGTCGCGTGGGCAATCATGGTGCGCGGTCGCGGATTCTCAGCGCTGGCGGGCGGAGTGGCGCTGGCCATCATGATGGTCCCGACGATCTGTCGCACCACTGAAGAGATGTTGCTGCTGGTGCCGCAAGCGCTAAGGGAAGCAGCCTATGGACTGGGCATTCCCTATTGGCGGACCGCGCTTTCCATCACTCTGCGTACTGCAACGTCGGGTGTGATCACGGGAGTAATGCTGGCTTTCGCCCGAGTGGCGGGGGAGACCGCGCCATTGCTCTTCACCGCCCTAGGCAACACGTTCTGGAATCTGCGCTACAACCAGCCCACAGCGGCGCTCCCGCTGCAGATCTATGTGTACGCCAATTCGCCCTATGATGACTGGCACCGGCAGGCCTGGGCGGGATCGTTTGTGCTGATTCTTCTGATCGTGAGCGCAGTCGCGGCCGTGCGCATTGCGATGCGCCGCGGCACGTTTGGAGCCGCATAAGCTATGGGCGTAGGAATCCAGGTCGAGAAACTGAATGCCTGGTACGGCAAGGGCCAGGCGCTGTACGACATCAATCTGAAAGTGGTGGCCAACCACGCCACTGCGCTGATTGGCCCATCCGGATGCGGCAAGTCTACTTTTATCCGCTGCATCAATCGCATGCACGAGACTATTCCGGATGCTCGCGTAGAGGGCAGGGTCCGCATCGGCGAAATCGATGCCTACAACGGAACCTCGGCGACACAACTCCGCCGCCGCGTGGGAATGGTGTTTCAGAAAGCGAATCCGTTTCCCACCATGTCGATCTATGACAATGTGGCGTCTGGGCTGAAGTTGAATGGATTTCGCGACCGGCGCAAGCTGGACGAAATCGTGCAGCAGTCGCTCGATTCCGCGGCGCTGTGGGACGAAGTGAAAGATCAGGTACACAAGAAATCCGGCGCCAGCCTCTCCGGTGGCCAGCAGCAGCGCTTGTGCATTGCGCGCGCGCTCGCGGTTGAGCCCGAGGTTCTTCTGATGGATGAGCCTTGTTCGGCGCTGGATCCGATTTCCACGGGAAAGATTGAAGAGTTGATCTTCCAGCTTAAAGAGCGGTATACCATCGTAATTGTCACGCACAACATGCAGCAGGCGGCGCGCGTGGCCGAATTCACGGGCTTCTTTCTGCTGGGCAAGTTGATTGAGTTCGACAAGACCGAAAAGATTTTCACCAAGCCGGCCGACAAAAAGACGGAAGATTACATTACCGGAAGATTCGGATGAGGGCAGCCTCGCACAAGAAAGGTTTGGATAAGAAAGGTTCGGATCATGCGCACGCGTTTTCAGCAAGGGCTTGACGATTTGCGGCAACGGTTGCTTCGCATGGGAGGGCTGGCGGAGCAGGCGGTGGACCGCGCGCGCCAGGCTTACGTGGAGCGCGACCTGACCCGCTGCCAGATGGTGCTCGAAGGCGAGAGCCTGATCAATACGGCAGAACGGGAGATTGATGAGGCGGCGTTCGACCTGCTGGCGATGCAGCAGCCCATGGCCGTCGATCTGCGCTTCATTCTGGCGGTCACCAAGATCAATTCCGATCTGGAACGGGTGGGCGATCAGGCGGTCAACATCGCCGAGCGCGTGATGGATATGGTCGAGCTCCCCGCGGCGGATTTGCCGGTGGACATTGCCCGCATGGGAACCGCCGTAAGCGCCATGGTACGTCGATCTTTGGAGTCGTTTATTGAAGGCAAGGTTGAACTGGCTCAGGCCGTGCTTGAAATGGATAACGTGATCGACCGCATGCGCGACGATGCCTTCATCCAACTGGTCAAGACCATGAACGAGCGTCCAGATGTCGTGCGGCAGGCCCTTGACGCTTTGCTCGTGGCTCGCAACCTGGAACGCGTTGCCGATCACGCCACCAACATTGCCGAGGACGTCATCTTCTGGGTGCAAGGCGCGGATGTCCGGCACAATGTGCATTCTGGGGAATCGGAGAATCCGGAACCGGAGCGCCCGAGCTCGAGAGCATCAGGCTTGTAGGGCTTTCGCCACAAGATTTCGGGAGGCCAGGGCTTCTGCAGGGTCGCGGAAAAGCTCTTTCGCGAGGTTGCTGCAACCTTCAACGGCTAAAAAGCCGTCATTGATTTTCACGACTGGCGGCGCGCTAAAAGCCGCGTGCTTTCAAAACACTTTTTTGACCATCCAAGGGTCATTGCATTAGGCTCATCTCCTCTTTTTCTTCTAACTGCAAAATCGCGGAGAGCTTGTGACCTATTTCTTCCTTCGTTCCTTGTCTGTTGTCTTTCTGGCTGGCGCAGCGGCTTTCTCTCAATCGCCTTCCACCGAACCTCCTCCCGTCATGCTGCCCACCAGCAAGATGCTCACCGTGCCCTCGCCGGGACGCATTGGCAGCACCAACAGCTTTCCTGCGACGATCGTATTGAGTCCCGATGGCCGCTATGCCGCTCTGCTGAACAATGGCTATGGCACGCAAGAGACCCTGGCGCAGCAGTCGATTTCGGTGCTGGATCTCAAGAACAATCAGATCGTCGACTATCCTGACTCGCGATTTGCCGACGATTCGCATCAGAGCTACTTCCTGGGGCTGGCCTTCAGTTCAGACGGCAAACACCTCTTCGCGTCGGTGGGCTCGCTGACGGATCCGACCGGGGCGAATAAGGGCGATACGGGAAACGGAATTGCGATTTACGGATTCTCGGCAGGAAAAGTTACGCCCCAGGGTTTCATGCCGATTGCGCCACAACCGCTGAAGCCCGGAAAGCGCGTTGCTATCGGCCTGCAGAAGACGCAACCGAATACTGCTATTCCGTATCCGGCGGGACTGACTGTAGTGCGCAGCCTGAGAGGCAAGGATTGGCTGATTGTGGCCAATAATTTGTCCGATAACATCGTTGTGCTCGATCCAAACACTGGGAAAACTCTGGTGACATTCGACATGAGCACGCAGGACCTGGTGCCGTCGACATTTCCCTATGGCTGCGTCGCGACGCACAACGCTGTTCGAGCGTGGTGCAGTCTTTGGAATACCGGTCAAATTGTCGAGATCGAATTGCTGGGCGCGAGAATCGGCAAGTCCATCGGTCTTCCCGGATCGAACGACCCCTTGGCCCCGAGTTCTCATCCCACGGCCATGCTGTTGAGTCCCGATGAAAAACTTTTGTATGTGGCCCTGTCGAACGCCGACGTAGTTGTAGTCGTCGATACGGAGACCGGGACTTTTCGCGGCATGCTACGCCGAACGATGAGAGAAAAGGACGTGGCCTCCGGCCTGTGCCCGACAGCGTTGGCACAGTCGAAAGATGGCAAGGATGTGTTTGTCGCGTACTCCTGCATTAACGCGGTGGCCGTGTTCGACGTGGCCAGCTTCTTCTCCGACAAGGGTGTGCACAACCAGGGAGACATTGGCCTGATCCCCACCGATTGGTATCCCAGTGCACTCGCCGTGCAAGGCGATGATTTACTGATCGCCACAGCCAAGGGCGTAGGCACCGGTCCGAATAAAGACTCGGGCAAAACGGCCAATGAGGCGAAGCATCACGGTTACCCCTATATCCCAACGCTGCTGCGTGGTTCCATCGCCCGCTTGAAAATTTCCGAGACTATGAATGGCCTCGCGGGGCTCACACGCATCGCGGAACAGAACAATCTGTTCACCGGCGATCCCGGCACTCTCTCGTTCGCTGGTGGAAAGAATCCGATCAAACATGTGATCTACGTCATCAAGGAAAACCGCACCTACGATCAGATTCTCGGCGACCTGAAGGTCGGCAATGGCGATCCTTCGCTCAACATGTACGGCGAAGACATTACGCCCAACGAGCACAAGCTCGCCCTGCAGTTCGGCGTGCTCGACAATTTTTACGACAGCGGGGAAGTTTCCGGCGACGGCCATCTCTGGTCCACCGCCGCCATCACTTCTGACTACAACGAAAAGACGTGGCAGATCGCCTATCGCGGAAAGGAACGCACCTACGACTTCCAGGGCCAGGTCGCGGACGAATATCCCCTGGAACACAATCAACCGGACATTGACGATCCTTCTACTGGATTTCTCTGGGACAACCTCGCGCGCAACCATGTCAGCTTTCGCGACTACGGCGAATTTGTGAATGCGGAGTGGTGCAATGAGAAGCGTACGGCGGCCAATCCGAAGGAGGGCACTCCGTCGGGGCAGCAAGCGCGCTGTCCGCGGGCGGAAGTTCATCAGGGAGAAATGCTCGCGCCCAATGTTGGCAATCCCCACGCCGGGCCTAGCCCGTTTCCCTGGGCGGTGCCTCTGTTCAGTGGAGTGAAGCCGACCAAAGCCGTTTTGCGCGATTACTTCGATCCGCTTTACCCCGATTTCAATACCGATTATCCCGATCAGCTGCGCGCAGACGAATTTCTGAATGAATTCAGTGCCTATGCTCGCGCCCGCGACGCGCACGAGGGCGCCGAACTCGAGTTGCCGGCGTTCGTTCTGCTCTATCTGCCCGACGATCACACGGGGGGCACGCGTCCCAACCTGCCGCGCCCCGCAGCCTCCGTTGCCGACAATGATTTGGCGCTCGGCCGCGTAGTCGAGGCGGTTTCGCACAGCTCATACTGGGACGACACTGCGATCTTTGTTCTGGAAGACGATGCGCAGGATGGCGCTGACCATGTGGATGCGCACCGGTCAATTGCCTTCGTCATCAGCAAGTATTCGCCGGGGTCAGAAGCCCAGCCCAACGTTGAGCATCGCTTCTACACCACGGTGAACATGGTTCACACTATGGAAACTTTGCTTGGCCTTCCGCCCATGAATCAGAACGATGCGTATGCGCCAGTGATGGGCCAGTTATTTTCCGGCACCGGGGATCAGACGGACTATAAGGCGGACTATCGAAATCTAAAGAATGGACTGATTTACGAAACCAACAAGCGTGACGCTCCGGGCGCAAAGATCTCGTCGAAAATGGATTTCTCGCGCCCCGACGCGGCCGGGGCCGCGCGCCTCAACAAAGTACTGTGGCGAGATCAAAAAGGCTCGACGCCGATGCCCCAGGCGAAACACACGGTACTTCCTGCGGCTGGGGACGATTAGCGCCGCCATCATGAAATTCTCCTGAATATGCAGCGACACCGTGTCATCTCGGGTCATCTAACACACCTGGCACTTAGAGCAACACCTTTCTCTGAAGGAGAGTTCATAAATGCAGAACGTGACTGAAGAAGAAATCATCATGGAACAATTGAGCGAAATTGAAGTGAATCTCAACCGCCTGAGTCAACAGATACTGGAGATAACCTGCACAAGGAGAATACCTGGTGGCTATGGGCAAGCCCGGAGGTATGCTTCGGAACAAGATGCAACGGCAGTCTTGCTAGCATTCGGTATTGACGCGGAGACTATAGATGCGAGCTTCGTCACCCTTCGCGAGGTCAACGAGCGCGAGATTAAGCCGCAGGAACTAGTTTGCGTTGGAAAATACCATATTTCTAACGACACTCTATGCTCCCGTGGGTTCATCGCCGTTTAGGCTCTTAATTGCGGGCGCGAGCAAGAGGCTTAACCGGATGGATGCTTCCGGTTGAGCCTCACCTAAAGGCGTGACGTGCGGCCGGCCTTTCGGCACTAAGGAGTAGACTTAGAACGGTAAAAGGAAAGCAGCGATGTTACCAGAGAAGACCTGCGTCAGTTGCGGTAAACGCTTCACTCTTCTGCCCACTAAACCGGGCCTCGCGAACACCTGCCCGCAGTGCTCGGCACCCCAAGTCGAGAGCGAATCTATCGAGCGAAAGGCCAGAAAGAAACGGCAGAAAACAACCAACGAACTAATCGCTGACGCGGAGCGGAAGGTGCGGCGCAACGCGAAGATGCGTGAGTTGATTCTCGGTGAAAGCGATGCACCAGACCGCCGATAGAGTTATTCGGGAAGCCACGAAGCGACGGCAAAATCCCGACGCCAGTCATCATGTCATTTGAAGCTTATCGACTGCTTCAGCGGCAAATTCTGTGAAGAGTCCCCAACCATGAAGGTGTAGTCTCCCGGAAGCAACTGCCAGCCATTTTGCTGAACGTTGAAGATGGAGAGATATTTCGGGTCCACTTCGACCGCGACTTCCTTGCTTTCTCCTGCGTTGAGTGTGACTTTGTTCCAGCCGACGAGCCGTTTCGGAGGCTCCGCTGCGGCAGCCGGCAACGAAGCGTAAACTTCGGCGATCTCGGCGCCAGCACGATTCCCGGTATTGGTGACCGTGAAACTTACGCGCGGATTTTTGCCGGGCGTTACTTTCAGGTTCGAATATGAGTAAGTGGTGTAGGAAAGGCCGAACCCGAAGGGAAACAGCACCGGCTTGTTTTCCGCGTCGTACCATTTGTAGCCGACCTTCACTCCTTCGTCGTAGGTGACCTGAAACGCCGGTAATCCTGCTGCAGTTCGTTTCCATCCTTGGCGGTCCGCGTCGGTTGTCACCTTAGGCGGTTTGACAATCGTGGGATGAGGCAAGTCGGCTTCGCTCTTGGGGAAGGTGAGCGGAAGCTTTGCGCTGGGGTTCACATCTCCGAATATGACATTCGCCACCGCTTCAGCCCCGCGGCTTCCCCCATACCACGCTTCCAGGACGGCGCTCACTTGATCGACCCACGGCATGGTGATGGGACCTCCCGACTCGATCACTACGACGATATGCGGATTCGCCGCCGCGACCTTCGCGATCAGATCATCCTGATGCTCGGGAAGAGATAAGCTGTCCAAGTCCATCCCCTCGCTCTCCCACTGGTAGACAAATACGATGGCCACATCGGCATTCTTTGCAACAGCCGCAGCCGCATTGGGGTCCGCGCCTGAATCGAATTGCACAGTCGCTGAAGGCGCCTTGGCTCGAATCGATTTCAGTGGCGAAGTGGGGAACCAGATTTTTTCCTGCCAATGAGTCTGGCCCTTGCCGGGAGGCATGATTGCGTTTCCCCCAGGCGGATCAACCTGCGCCGATCCGCCGCCAGAGATCATTCCCACGTCCGCGTGCGGACCAATCACAGCGATGCTGCGGACCTTCAATGCATCGAGCGGGAGCTGCGCGTGATCGTTCTTGAGGAGCACGATGCTCTGCTCTTCAATTTTCTGTGCTACCTCGAGACCGCCCACAATGTCCACTACACTTCTTTGCGCCGGATCGTCGATCACCCCAGTGGCGAACATCGACCGCAGGATGCGATGAACGTGATCGTCCAGTTCCGACGTCGGCACTTTGCCCGACTCGACCGCCTTCTTCAAAGCGTCTCCAAAGAAGATCTCTCCCGGTTCCTCATGATCGAGGCCGGCCGCCGAAGCCTTTTCCGCGCTATGCGTTCCTCCCCAATCGGAAAGCACAAACCCGTTGAAGTTCCAGTCTTTCTTCAACAGATCGGTGAGCAGATATTTGTTTTCGCAGGCGTAGTCGCCGTTCACACGGTTATAGGAGCACATCACGGCAGCCGCGTCCGATTCCTGTAATCCAATTTCAAACGCCAGCAGGTCGCTCTCGCGCGCCGCGCGCTTATCGATATTCACATTGACGGCGTTCCGCCCGCTTTCCTGATCGTTCAGTGCATAATGCTTGATGTCGCCGATCACGTGCTGCTCTTGCAGACCCTTCATCACCGACCCAACCAGCTTTCCAGCCAGGACGGGATCTTCACCCAGATATTCGAAAGTGCGTCCGTTGCGTGGCTCGCGGGTGAGATTGACGCCGCCGCCGAGCGACATGTTGTAGCCCTGCGCGCGCAGTTCGCGGCCGATCAACGCTCCATATTCGTGGGCGGCGTCGAGGTCCCAGCTGGCGGCTGCGGCCACGTCCGCAGGCAGAGCGGTCGAGTAGCGGCCATTCTCCCCGCTGCTCCGCACACCATAAGCGGCATCTGACATTTGAATCGCAGGAATGCCAAGGCGTGGAATGCCGACCACGTATCCCGCGCCGCCGTTGGAATGTATGGCCAGCGGACTCATTGGACTTAGCCCCCGCATGCCGGTTCCGTGCAGCAACGAAATCTTCTCGTCCAGCGTCATCTCTTTGACCACCATCGCCGCGCGCTCATCCGGAGAAAGACTGGAATTGGCCCAGGGATGATTGTTGCCGCCGGACTTCGCAAATGACAGAGAGAGAAAGAAGCTGAGAAACATCGTGACTGTGAAAAATCGATTCAGCAGAGAAAGGCGGCGCAGGGGCATGAGTCTTTCCTCGAAGAAATGGGTTTGCCAAATCGTTAATGTTACGCCTTTTTTGCAAAATGTAATGAATAATTTTGGATATCCGCGCACCCGAAAAGCGGCGCCGCCGACTCGGCGGAAGGGCCACACTGCTCCGAAGCTTCGCCTAAATTGTGGCTTCCCCTCTCCCAACAACTAGCACTCCGCCCCTCGCATCCTAGCCTGGCATGTTTAAGTTCGCACGGATCACTTGCCTAGTCCTTCTTTTTGCCGCCGGCCCGCTATTCGCCCAAAGGAAAGTCGAACTTGGCGTTTTCCTCGACTATCTCAACATTTCCCAGACGAGCACAAACAACTTCGGACTGGGCGCACGCTTCGGCTACAAAATCCATCGCGACATATTACTGGAAGGCGAACTCGCATATGACTACGGTATCAACTTCGACGAAGCCTACGTCAACATAGCGGATGGAAATATCACGGCGATCGCTCGCACATCCATCGGCGTCACGCACGGTTTAATCGGTCCGAAAATCCAGTCCGGCGGCGGATTCCGTCCCTTCGCCACTCTCAAAGCCGGCTTCGTGGATTTCCGCCTGAGCCCCACTCTGCTCCCCTACAGCGATGTCGCTAGCACCATCTTCGGCCTTCGGACCTCGAGCCTGAACGCAGCGATCTACCCCGCAGCAGGAATCGAAGCGACGCTCGGCCCGGTCGGTCTGCGACTCGAAGCCGGCGACGAAATCTATTTCAACCACGGCGCCCACAACAACCTTCGCATCACCTTCGGCCCCATCCTCAGATTCTGAGTTCCCCAGTACCGGGACCTTGCGGTGCGATCACGTTTTGAAAGGGCGCGACTTCCAGTCGCGCCGCAAGGCCAAGAACACAACAGCGGCTTTTATCACCCGGGGGAGTCGTCGCCATGCACGCATCCGATAAAATCAAATCGGCATGAAAATCGGAGTCCTAGCCCTGCAGGGCGATTTCGACGCCCACCGCCGCCGGCTCGAAGAGCTCGGCGCCGAAGTCGTGCTCGTGAAAAAGCCTGAGCAACTCGACGACATCGACGGCCTCGTCATCCCCGGCGGCGAGTCCGGCACATTCCTGAAGTTGTTGGGAGAAGAAGGCTTCGAGAAGCTGAAGCAGTTCGTCCGCCTCAAGCCCACCTTCGGCACCTGTGCCGGCGCCATCCTACTGGCAACCGAAGTCGAGAATCCCAAGCAGGCCGGCCTCGGCGCGCTCGACATCCGCATCCGCCGCAACGCCTACGGACGCCAAATCGACAGCTCCATCCGCGAAGGCCTGTTCGCAAATAGCCCGCTGGAAATGGTTTTCATTCGCGCCCCGAAGATTGAGCACATCGGCGCCGGTGTCGAAGTCATCGCCACCGAAGGCAAAGACAACACCCCGGTCGCCGTCCGGCAGGGAAGCGCCATGGCCGCCACTTTCCATCCCGAACTCTCCGACGACCCCCGCGTCCATCAAGCCTTCCTCGACCTGGTCCATAAGGCGGAGACTCCTGTCCGGCGGCCTTGATCTTGTTTCCTTGATTGTGAAAATTCCTGTCAAGCCCCCAAATGACCCTCATTCGCCGCAACGCGCACATTCGCAAGCAGAAATAAAGTTATTATTTTTGCCGGTTTACCCCCCCGTAAGTTGATAAACTAGATACAGGATCAAGAAACAAAGAAAGCGCAGCCTCCGGGCCGCGCTTTTCGTGTCTTAGGACAGAACATATTTCAAGAAACGGAGCATTCAGGCGCAGCTCACCAAGCTGCGCCTTTTTTGTTATGTGGAAGAAGGGGGAGAAACCGGCCAACAGGGAATCGGCTCGCGAACAACGCGTCGAGAAGGTCCCCAAACTCCGCGCTATTGGCAGTCCCGACCGCAAGCGTCGCGGAGAAGCCGCCGAGGCGGCATTCATCGCCCGGGCTTCCGGCTTCGATCTCCGCGTCGCCAAACCTTGGGGAGAGAGCGATCCCTACGATGTCCTGGTCGGCTCCGGTCGAACATTTTGGCGCGTCCAGGTGAAATGCGCCAGCGCCAGTCGTCTTGGCCAATACGTAGTCCGAGGCGGCGGCGAAGCCTACAACTACACCAAGGACGACATCGACTTCCTCTCTGCCCACATCGTTCCCGAAAACGTCTGGTACATCGTCCCCATCGAGGCCTTCCTGGGACACCCCATGCTCCACTTCAGCCCTCGCGGCACCGGCAAAGCCAGATACGAAAAATACCGCGAAGCCTGGTGCCTCCTTGCCTGCCAGCCCAAAGCCCGCGGCTGGAAAGACATCCCCGCAGTCTGCAGATGTAAAACTCTCCCAGTCCGCTGCGCCGTCTGTCCCAACCACAACGCCTTGTCTTCGAAGTAAGTCCTCGAAGTAAAAAAGTTGTCATCCTGAACGAAGTGAAGGACCTGTGCACTTTGTCGGCAGCGCCCCGATGCCGGGTGCCCCATCTTTCGCGGTTTTTGTGAAAGGTGGGATTCCCAACTCTCAATCCCGTGTGCAGTTGTGCTCTCCGCCCTGTCATCGAAGTAAACTAGTTGTCATCCGAACGAAGTGAAGGACCTCTGCATTTTGTCAACAGCGCCGCGCTGACGGGTGCCCCATCTTTCGCGGCTTTTGCGAAAGGTGGGATTCCCAACTCTCAATCCCGTGTGCAGTTGCGTTCTCCAATTCCTTGCGAAGTCACACCGCGCGGTGAGACGATGATCGACTCAACATGATCCACTCAAGATGATCGTCTCAAAGGGAACCCCCACATGATCAACGGCGCCCACATCGTCCTCTACACCACGGACGCGGAAGCCGACCGCGCCTTCTTCCGCGACGTCCTCAATTTCGCCTCCGTCGACGCCGGCCACGGCTGGCTAATCTTCGCCCTGCCTCCCGCCGAAGCCGCCTTCCATGATTTAGATATGCAAAGCTGGGATAAGAAAAGCTGGGATAAGCAAAGTCTGGATAAGAAAAGTTTAGAGCAGAATGATGCCAGGCAAAACGCCCACCACGAACTCTACCTGATGTGCGACGACCTCTCCGCAACCCTACGCGACCTCAAATCAAAAAACGTCCCAGTCTCCGCCATAACCGAACAGCGCTGGGGAAGCCTCGCCACCGTAACCCTCCCCAGCGGCAGCAAACTAGGCATCTACCAGCCCAAACATCCGAGCCCAGAGCGGCGCTGAGAGCTGATCAACGCTCACCGATTACATCCGAGATAACGGGAAAGGGCACGACTCCAGTCCTGAGGGTAGCAGGGAAGGACCTTCAGTTCGTGAGGATCGGGAAGGGCACGAACTTTAGTCGCGAGTGTAGGAAAGGACAAGAACTTCGGGCGGGGGAATCGGGAAGGGCACGACTTCAGTCGTGCCAATCGAGCCGCTATGCGACGTCGGCTTTAAAGCCGCTGCAGTGCGCTCGTCCAGCTCGAATCCGGGATAAGCAGAAGCCGCAACCTTGAATCGCTTTTTGCACCCCGCGTTCTTAAATTCCGACCTGGATAGTGTCATTCCGCCAAGCCGCCTTCGGCTAGCGCCTGCATGAATCCCTTAACACTATTGTAAACGCTCAATGCTTTGCCTTCGTCGAACACGTCACGCACGTGCATAACGTGATTGCGCCAAGCGTCTTTGAAGAACATAAATTGGTTAGCGGCGCGGGCATAGAACTTCTGTTTGTCTTTCCAGTCAGGACCAAAGGTTGCGGCGTCCATCTTTCTAATTTTGGCTTCAAGTTGCTCGATAATATTGTGCCAATTATCATGGTCGAATGGGACGCTTAACTTTGAGGCAAGCACTCCTAAGCCACGCTCCAAGATGCGCATTAGGTGGAATACGCATGCCTCATTCTGCTCAAGCGCATAGCAGTTGCCTGCATTTGTGATCTCAGTAACGCAGGAGGGAAAGGCGGCATTCGCCGGAGACCCGAATAGATCATCTTTTTCGAAGTATTTTCTTCGCTCGTCAGCGATTCGGAAAAACAATTCTTTTCGGAGTTCCGTAGCGAACGTGGAAGCTAAGGTTTCTAGGTGATTTACAATATCTTCGCAAGTGTAGTCCTTCCCCTTCCGATTAACTTGCGACTCGATATGCGAAATCAAGTCGGAAGTGTGAGTAAGGTCGAGCTTAACGCATTCTGCCCGCATTTGTATGAGGGCCGCACTAAGGTCTTCGAGTCTATAGGTGTTGGCCTTCCCTGAATCAATGGATGCCGTGCGGCGCACTCGTTCGATGCTGACGACCACATCATAAAAGCTGAACGCATATCGTTTGAGCATATCGATCCCGATTCCACTCCATCCCCAAAGGGATTGTGAGTCATGACCAAATTAGGACACTATCAAACCGCGCCGATTGTTTGACACCCCACACCGTACAGCGTAGACTGCCGCGACTTTTAATCCAACAGTCTGAAGGAGCCTCGTGAAAACACGTTTCGCATTATGCTGTGCGGTTTTGTGCTTCGGTGCCGCCGCAGTTGCGTTCGCCCAGGATGCCGTCAAAGTCGATCCTGCCCACTACAAAGTCGAGTTTGAGAACACCAAGGTGCGGGTCCTGCGCTTCCACTACGGAGCCGGCGAAAAGTCGGTCATGCACAGCCATCCCGACGCGGTCGCGGTCTTCCTCAACGACGGCAAAGTCAAGTTCACATTCCCCGATGGCAAGTCGCAGGACGCCGTGGGCAAGGCCGGGACCGCGCAGTTTACGCCCGCTCAAGTTCACCTTCCGGAGAATACAGGCGACTCGGCGATGGACGGCCTCGTCATCGAGTTGAAGGGAAAATAGAACTGAAGGGAAAATAAGGAGCTTGCTTACTGACGCTCCAAACACAAAGGGCGGCTTTGCAGCCGCCCTTCAATCTCATCCTAAGCAGAGCGCCTAGGTTCGCACCTTACAAACTAAGTCTCTCGCCCGCCGCACGCAATGTCTAGGGAATGCCACTGTTCAAGCAAAACTTTAGGGAGCTGCCGGTGAGACTCGAATCAAAATCCCCACCCTCTCGTAAAAGCGCGAGAAGGGTGGGGCACCCCGACATCCGAGTCGACGGTTTGGCTAGAAGCTAGCAGCTAGTAGCTAGAAGCTCTCCCCGCGCTATACTTTCCCTATATGTCTGGAGTTCCACGGGACAATCCGCAGAAGACTTTCTACCTCGAAACCTTCGGCTGTCAGATGAACGTTCACGACTCCGAAAAGGTTGTCGGCACGCTGGTGCAGGAGGGATACCGGCAGGTGGAGACGGTCGAGCAGGCCGACCTGGTTCTCTACAACACCTGCTCCATCCGCGACAAGGCGGAGCAGAAAGTGTTCAACCGGCTCGCCGACTACAAGAAATATAAAAAGCAAGGCAAGACGTTTGGCGTGCTAGGTTGCGTTGCGCAGCAGGAGGGCGAAAAGATTTTTGAGCGCGCGCCCTACGTTTCGCTGGTCTGCGGATCGGCGTCGTACCGCAACCTTCCGAACATGCTGGTGCAGATCGAAGCAGGGAACGACCGCGTGACCGGGCTCGACGACCGGGAGACCGACGAGTGTTTCGAGACCGAGTTCACCGCGCGCACCAATCCCCATCGCGGATACATCACCATCATCGAAGGCTGCGACAAGTTCTGCGCCTATTGCGTCGTGCCTTACACGCGCGGCAAGGAGCGCAGCCGGACTTCGCAGTCGGTGCTCGCCGAGGCACGCCAGATGGCCGATCTCGGGTACACAGAAATACAGCTGCTGGGGCAGAATGTGAATTCGTATAAAGATCCGGCAGAGAAGTCCGGTGCCAAGAAAACTTTCGCCGAACTGTTGGCCGCGGTAGGAGAAGTTCCCGGCATCCGCCGCGTGCGCTTCACCACCTCGCACCCCCGCGATTTCGGACGCGACATCGTCGACGCCATCGACGCTGTGCCCACGCTCTGCGACCACGTCCACCTGCCAGTACAAAGTGGGTCGACGCGCGTCCTCGACGCCATGCAGCGCCTCTACAATCGCGATCAATACCTCGAACGCATCGCCTGGATGAAATCCGCGAAACGCGAAATCAGCATCACCACGGATGTGATCGTAGGCTTCCCCGGCGAAACCGAATCCGACTTCGCCGCCACGCTTGATCTATTGGATGAGGTCGGATACGACGCCGTCTTCGCCTTCAAATATTCGCCAAGGCCGAATACACCGTCCCTCAGCATGGAAGACGCAATCCCCGACACAGAAAAAGCACGCCGCCTGGAAGTTCTAATGACCAAGCAGCGCGACATTCAAACCGCACGCTACAAGAAATACATCGGAACAACCTGTGAAGTAATGGTTGAAGCCAAAAACGAAGCCCGCGCCCAATGGATCGGCCGTACCACCCACAACAAAACCCTAAACTTCACAGCCCCGCACGCGCTCCAATCAGGAACCTACGCCCCAGTGAAAGTAACCACCAGTTTTCCCAACAGCCTCCTGGGCGAATTGGTGATATAAGAAGCAAATATCAGGAGCTCCCGATGGAAGTAGAAATGACAATCCGCGGACTTTTAATGGATCCAGTCTCGAATATGCCGATTGTGGTGTTGAAGGATGTGGGCGGGGACACGGTGCTGCCGATTTGGGTGGGGGTTTATGAGGCGAATGCGATTGCGCTGGAGATGGAGAAGGTCAGTCCGCCGCGGCCGATGACGCATGATTTGATCAAGAACGTGCTCACCGGGCTGGAGACGCAGGTGCACAAAGTTGTGGTTACGGAGTTGCGCGAGGATACGTTTTATGCGGTCATCTGGCTGGAGCGCGGAGGTGAGGTGATCAGCATTGATTCGCGGCCCTCGGATGCGCTGGCGCTGGCGCTGCGGGTGGATTGTCCGATCTTTGTGGAGGACGTGGTGCTGAAGACTTCGAAGCTGGCCTCCAATATGACGGACCGGGTGACCGGCGAGGAGTTGCGAAAATATCTTGAAGGGCTGAACGACGACGATTTGGGGAAGTACAAGATGTAGGTCTGCATTTGATGATGCTTCGTCCACCGTGTGATGCTTGACATCCTCCCTTGACATCATATTACATAAGTGGCATCATAGGGCCATGAGGACGACGCTCAATCTGGACGATGATGTTCTTGAGCTTCTGAAGGGTTACGCCGAAAACCGGTCGGTGCCGCTAGGCAAGGCGGCGTCCGAGCTCGTGCGCAGGGGGTTGGATGCACCTGTGCGGACCCGAATGGTCAACGGGTTCCACACTGTGATGCTGATCGCATTGGCCTGGCCTGTGCATGAGTTCCACGACAGGGTGGGACGGTGGTTTGCGCGCCATTCCCGCGCCGGATGGGCAACTTGTCCATTCACGGAGGCGGCCTTCGTGAGAGTCGTAAGCAATCCGGCGTTCTCAGTTAATGCGCTGACGCCCAGGAACGCTTTGCTCGTGCTGGAGTCGAATGTAAATCTCCCTCATCATCACTTCTGGCCAGATTCCATTCCGGTTATGGACGCGCTGAAGAATGTCGAGCGCTTTACTGGACACGGTCAGATCACGGATGCGTATTTGGTGGGTCTTGCGGCCAATCATCGGGGGAAGCTTGCGACCTTCGACAAGGGTATTGGAGCGTGGGGAATTGAAGCGGCCGTCGAGGTGATCGAGTGAGGCGGATGGGAAACAGCCGATGGGAGGGGAGGCCCCTCGGGGACCATAGTTTACATAATACCTGTTATCGGACATTGTGCATGGTCCGTGGGTGACCCGACCGTTTGGGTTCAGGCGTCCTTCGGGACGGGGTCCCCCTTAATTGAATCTACCCGCAACCAAACCCGTCTTAGCTTAGTGAGTACTTCACCAGGCACCAGAGGGCGCGGACGCCGTCT
>Ga0193751_1000502_pt1 | contig 30355 bp, 34 predicted proteins | sample L1c2metaG_FD_143050 | JGI IMG/M metagenome (GOLD analysis project Ga0193751, IMG submission 143050) | Soil microbial communities from a riparian zone of the East river system, Colorado, United States - L1c2 | ecosystem: Environmental > Terrestrial > Soil > Riparian zone | place: USA: East River... | reverse complement strand
GCGCGAGCTCGATGAGGGCGGCGGTGCCGGAGGCGTTGTCGTTCGCGCCCGGGCCAACGCCCGCGTCGTCGCGGTGGGCGAGCACGACGATCGTCTTGTGCGAGAGACCCCGCTTCTCGACGACGAGGTTGAGGAGGCGCACCCGGCCCTGGCCGGGGATGGTGGCGGAGAACGGCTCCGACTGGATCGCGTAGCCGTACGGCGTCAATTGCTGCCCGAACCAGCGGGCAGCAGCGTCTGCCGCGGACGTTCCGGGAACCCGGGCCGGGTAGCGGAGCGCGAGCTCGGCGGCGAGCACGCGGGCGTCGGTGCGGTCGAAGGCGGGCGGCGGGTTCGGCGGCTGCAGCGCTGCGGGCCGCGCGACGCTGAAGGCGAGGACGAGCAGCGGCAGGCCCACGAGGAGCCAGGTACCGCGGTACAGGCGTCCGTTGACGGGGCGGTCGAGGGAGCCGGGTCGCGGCCGCCGTGATGACTGCGGCGCAGGCGGGACGGCTGCCACGGCGCTCTATAGTAAGACGCGGATCCGGCAGGCTCCGAGTTCCACGTGAAAACGCCGACGCCAGACGCCGCGACCATCCTCCTCGTCGACGACGAGGACGCCGTGCAGAAGCTCCTCACCTACCCGCTCGAGCGTGACGGCTTCCGCGTTATGCAGGCGCGGGACGGCGAGGAAGCGCTCCAGCGCTTCGGAACGGAGCGGGTCGACCTCGTCGTCCTCGACCTCATGCTGCCGAAGCTCGACGGGCTCGAGGTGTGCCGGCGCCTGCGCGCCCAGAGCACCGTGCCGATCATCATGCTCACGGCCCGCGACGACGAGCTGGACAAGGTGGTCGGCCTCGAGCTGGGGGCGGACGACTACATCACGAAGCCGTTCTCCATCCGCGAATTCCGGAGCCGCGTCCGGGCGCTCCTCCGCCGGGCCGCGCTGGGCGGCCAGGCGGACGGCCGGGACATGATCCGCGCCGACGGCGTCGTCCTCGACTTGGCCCGCCGGGCGGTGGAGGTGCGCGGCGCGCCGGTGGAGCTGACGTACGTCGAGTTCGAACTGCTGCGCACGCTCGCCACGCGCCCGGGCCGCGTCTTCAGCAGGCAGGCACTGCTGGAGGCGCTGTGGGGCGATTACGCCTACCGGGAGCCGCGGACGATCGACGTCCACGTGCGGCACCTGCGCGAGAAGCTCGAGGTCGACCCGCACGAGCCGGATCTGATCCAGACCGTGCGCGGCGTCGGCTACCGGCTACGGGGCTGAGCGTGCACCCGTTCCGTCGCGTCGGCGCCCGGCTGAGCCTCGCGCTCGCGCTGGTCGTCGCCGGGGCGCTCGCGGTCGTCTGGGTGGCGCTCGTCCCGACGCTCCAGCACCGGCTGGTGAACGGCCGCCTCGCCCTGCTCGCGCAGGCCGCGCGCCAGATCGAGCGCTCCGAGGCCGCTGCTCCCGACCAGGACTTCATCGACGACGCCGCGCGAACCGCAGATGCGAACCGCGCCGTGCTCTTCACGCCGGACAGCGCGGGGGGCACGACGACGTTGCTCGTGGCCGCCGACTCCCGGCGGACGGGCTTCTCCCAGGACGTCACGAAGGATCCCGTCGCGCTCAGGGCGGCCGAGACCCTCACCCTCCAGCGTGCGACCGTGACGCGGAGCGGCGAGCCGTTCGCCGAGGTGGCCATCCCCGACCGCTACGGCGACGTCATCCTTTACGCGGCCTCGTTGCGCGCCACGCTCGAGAACGTCGACCTCGTCCGGTCGCGGCTCATCTGGGCGGGCCTCATCGCACTCGGCCTGGCCGTGCTCGTCGGTTGGGGCGCCGCGTCGGCGTTCGCCAGGCGCATCCGGCGACTCGAGCGGGCGGCCGACCGGATCGCCGCCGGCAACTTCGACGAGCCGGTCGTCGACCTCGGGCGGGACGAGGTGGGAGAGCTCGCGCTCGCGTTCGACCGCATGCGCAGCCAGCTCGCCCAGCTCGACGACGCCCGCCGGGCCTTCATCGCGAACGCCTCACACGAGCTGCGCACGCCGATCTTCTCGGTCGGGGGCTTCCTCGAGCTCCTCCAGGAGGACGACCTCGACGCCGAGACCCGGGCCGAGTTCGTGGACGCGATGGCGGAGCAGATGGCCCGCCTGTCGAAGCTGGCCATGGACCTCCTCGACCTCTCCCGCCTGGACGCCGGCGGCATGCGGATGGATCTCCAGCCGGTCTCGCTCGCCGACGTGGCCAACGACCTCGGAGAGGAGCTGGACGCGCTCGCCGCCCGGCGCGAGCATGGGCTCCAGGTCGTCGTCGACGAGCCTGGCGAGGTGCTCGGCGACCGGGAGCGCGTGCTCCAGGTCGGGCGGGCGCTCGTGGACAACGCCCTCCTGCACACGCCGCCCGGCACCCACGTGCGCGTTATCGCCGCAGGCTCGGCCCTCCGCGTTGAGGACGACGGCCCGGGGATCCCCGTGGAGCATCGCGACCAGGTCTTCGCGCGCTTCACCCGTCTGGACGGATCACGGGCGTCGGGCAGCGGTCTCGGCCTGGCCATCGCGCGCGAGCTGGCCGAGCGCATGGGCGGCGAGCTCCGGCTCGAGGTCGATTCCGACCGGACGGCGTTCGTCCTCGAGCTGCCGCCCGTTTCCACGGGAAATCGCATCCAAGTTCGTGACAATCGCCACGAAGATCCTGTGGGTTAGGGCGCGGTTCCGGCGGGAAGGAGCCTTTCCTAGACTGGCACGCGGTGCGATGGTGTAGAAATCGGCGGGTTTAGCCGCCCGAATCTGGGGAAAACGATCCGAGGCAGCGGAATGGAGCTCCTCCAAGACATGGCCGGAGTCGAGAGCGCCGAGGGTGTGAGGGCGGTGCGCTTGCGCATTCCCGCGAAGCCGGAGTACATCGCGCTCGGCCGGCTCGCCCTGACGGGCCTCGCGCAGGCGCGTGCGCTCGACTCCGACACGATCGCCGACCTCAAGCTCGCGCTCACCGAGGCGGTGTCGAACTCCGTGCGGCACGCGTACGGGACGCCGGGCGAAGGGCAGGTCGACATTCGCTACGAGCTCGGTCCGGACCGCATCTGCGTCGACGTCGTCGACGACGGCGCCGGGTTCGATCCCGATGAGGCGCCGTCCTTCAACGGCGACGAGCTCTCGGAGGGTGGGCTCGGCATCGCGATCATCCGCACGATCGCCGACGATGTCGAGATCGAGTCGCGGCCGGGCGTCCGCGGGTCGCGGCTGCGCTTCGTCAAGAAGCTCACCTGAGTCGGCGCAAGCTCATCGTCGTCTCGAACCGCGGTCCCTTCTCGTACGGGCGCGACGAGCGCGGCGAGCGGACCGTCAGTCGCGGCGGCGGAGGGCTCGCTACCGCGCTGCGCGGGCTCGTCGAGCAGCACGACGTGACGTGGATCGCGAACGCGATGACAGACGAGGATCGCGTCGTGGCGGGCGAGGAGCAGCGCGGCACGATCCTGCTCGCACAGGACCCCCACGCGTACGACCGCTTCTACAACGTCGCCGCGAATCCGATGCTGTGGTTCGTCCAACACATGCTCTGGAACCTCGCGTTCACGCCGGACTTCGACCACGACGCATGGACGGACTACGCCTCTGTGAACGCGAAGATGGCACGTGCGGTGATCGACGAGCTCGACCGCGATCCTGGCGCGCTCGTCTTCTTCCAGGACTACCACCTGTACCTCGCGCCGGAGCTTGTGCGGCGCGAAGGCCCCGACGTGCTCATGTCGCACTTCGTGCACATCCCGTGGCCGGAGTCGGGCGCGTGGTCGGTGCTGCCGCCCGAGGTTCGTCGCGACGTCTTCGCAGGGCTCCTCGCGAACGACGTCGTCGGGTTCCACACGGCTCGCTGGCGGCGCAACTTCCTGCGCGGCTGTGCGGACGTGCTCGGCGCGAGCGTCGACGGCGACGTCGTCGAACATGCCGGGCGGCGCACGCTCGTTACCGCACATCCGATCGGTATCGACACCGCCGAGTTCGATGCGCTCGCGCAGGACGAGGACGTCCTGGAGCGCGAACGCGAGCTGGTCGCGTCCCGGCCGGAGATGCTCGTGCTCCGTGTCGACCGTACCGATCCGTCGAAGAACATCGTGCGTGGACTCCGCGCCTTTGGCCTCATGCTCGAGCGGCATCCGGAGCTGCGCGGACGCGTGCGGATGCTCGCGCTGCTCGACCCGTCGCGACAGGACATCCCGGAGTACGTCGAGTACCTCGCCGCGATCGAGCGCGAGGCGCGCGCGCTCGGCGACGCCGTCGATCTCCGCATCGGCGACGACTTCAAGGGTTCCGTCGCCGCCTACAAGCAGTACGACGTGCTGTTCGTAAACCCCGTGTTCGACGGGCTCAACCTCGTTTCGAAGGAGGCGCCGTACGTGAACACGCGGGACGGCATGCTCGTCCTCTCCGAGAACGCCGGCTCGTTCGAGGAGCTCGGCGAAAAGGGCGTTTTACGCGTGAATCCGTTCGACGTCGACATGCAGGCGCACGTGCTCTACGCGGCGTTGATGATGGACGAGGACGAGCGCCGGCACAGGCTGGCGACGATCAAGGCCCACGTGCGCGAGCACGACGTCCGCGAATGGGGCGAGCTGCAGCTCGCCGACCTCGACCGCGTACGATCCTCGTCGTGAACGAGCTGTCGCACGTGGACGAGAGCGGCGAGGTCCGGATGGTGGACGTGGGCGGCAAGCCGCTTTCGCGCCGCCGTGCCGTGGCGCGCGCCGAGGTGCGAATGGCCCCTGCGACCGCCCGGCGCCTACGCGAGCTGCCGAAGGGCGACGCGCTGACGACCGCCCAGCTGGCCGGGATCATGGCCGCGAAGCGGACGAGCGAGCTCATCCCGCTCTGTCATCCGCTCCCGCTCACGCACGTCGAGGTGACGCTCGAGGTCGGCGAGGCTTCCGTCGAGATCGTCGCATCGGCGGAAACGACCGCGCAGACGGGGGTGGAGATGGAAGCGCTCACCGCGGCGACGGTGGCCGCGCTCACCGTCTACGACATGGCGAAGGCGATCGACAAGGAGATGGTCGTCAGCGAGGTTCGCCTCGTCGAGAAGACGAAGGAGGACGTCTGAAGGCTGCGGTGCTCACCGTCTCCGACCGTGTCTCGCGCGGGGAGGCGGAGGACGCGAGCGGCGCCGCACTCGAGGAGCTGCTGCGCGGCGACGGCTACGACGTCGAGCGCCGCGTCGTCCCGGACGAGCGTGAGGAGATCGCCGCCGCGCTGCGGGCGCTCGCCGGTTCGGCCGCACTTGTGCTGACCACCGGCGGCACCGGTCTCGCTCCACGCGACGTGACGCCGGAGGCGACACGTGACGTGCTCGACCGCGAGGCGCCGGGCATCGCCGAGGCGCTTCGCGCGGACTCGCGGGCGAAGACGCCCCACGGTCTGCTCTCGCGCGGCGTCGCCGGGATCGTCGGACGCACGCTCGTCGTCAATCTCCCGGGATCGCCCGGCGGTTGCCGCGACGGCTTCGCCGTGCTCCGGCCCGCGCTCGACCATGCACTGCGCCTGCTCGCCGACGAGGCTACGGTGCACCGCCAGACGTGACGGTCGCGACGCCCCTGCCCGCGCGCTTCGCGCGCCTCGTGAAGATCGAGCACACGATCTTCGCGCTCCCGTTCGCATACGTCGGTGCGTTTCTCGCCGTCGGCGGCACGCCGTCTGCGCACGACCTTATCTGGATCACGCTCGCGATGGTCGGTGCGCGGTCGCTCGCGATGGCGCTCAACCGGTTGATCGACGCAGGCATCGACGCGCGTAATCCCCGCACCGCCGGCCGCGAGCTGCCGAGCGGCCAGCTCTCGGTCGTGCAGGTCGTGCTCTTCTGCGCGGCCTCGCTTGCGCTCTTCCTCGTCGCGGTGTGGCAGCTCGCGCCGAAGACGCACTACCTCTGGCCGATTCCCGTCGCCGGCTTCGTGATCTACCCGTATCTGAAGCGCGTGACGTGGCTCTGCCACTTCTGGCTCGGCGCCGTCGATGGGCTCGCACCGGTCGGAGCCTGGGTCGCGATCACGAACCATCTCCCTTGGCAAGCGTGGATGCTCGGAGCGGCGGTCGCGCTGTGGGTGGCCGGCTTCGACTGCTTCTACGCTCTCTTCGACATGGACGTCGATCGCGAACAGCGCCTGCACTCCATCGCGACGCGATTCGGCGTGCGCGGCGCATTCGCCGGCGCGCGCATCTCGCACGCCGCGACGATTGTGTGCCTCGTCGCGGCCGGTCTCGGGCTATCGGTCGGCGCGCTCTACTGGATCGGCGTCGCGGTGGTGGCTGCGCTGCTCGTGTACGAGCACATGCTCGTCCGGCCCGGCGACCTGCGCCGGCTGGATGCGGCGTTCTTCATCATGAACGGCGTCATCAGCGTCGCCTTCGCGGCGTTCGTGATCCTCGACGCGACTACGTGACGATGTCGATGTGCGGCGGCTGCTGCAATGTCCGCAGCACGACGCAGTAGCGCAGCGTCTTCTCGATCAGCTCGTCGCGCCGGTCGCCTGCACCCTCGATGTCGAAGCGGAGCGCGATGCGGTCGAACCCGACGGGGACCTCGCGGTCGATCCCGAGCGTGCCGCGCAGGTCGAGCTCGCCCGTCGCCGTCACCTCGATCTTCGTCGTCGCGATGCCGGAGGAGGCCGCGACCATCTGGCAGGTCACCTGCGCGCACGCCGCGAGCGCTCCGAGCAGCAGGTCGCCCGAGCAGGGCGCGGTGCCCTCGCCGCCGACGCCGGCGTGCGCCTGTGCGGCGTACGCGGCACGGCCGATGTCCACGGAGCACGCGGCAGCGCCTGCCGTCTCGCTCCCGCGCGCGGTGAGCGTGATGCGGGCCTCGCCGGGCTCGGCGCGGTAGCGCTCCTTCAGTGGCCGCTGGGCTTCGCGGAGATCCACGCGCCTACACTAGCCCGAGTGATCAGGGCACGGAAGGTCGGCAAACGCTTCGGCGACAAGCGGGTCCTGCGCGGCGTCGACCTCGACGTCGCCCGCGGTGCGTTCGCCGTTGTCACAGGCCCGAACGGCTCCGGCAAGACCACGCTGCTCCGCCTGTGCGCGGGGCTCGCGCTCCCGAGCGAGGGCGAGCTCGAGGTCGAGGTGCCCCGTGCGGCCGTCGGCTACCTCGCGCACGAGCCGCTCGTCTACCGCGAGCTGACGGCGCTCGAGAACCTCGACCTGTACGGCCGCCTCTACCGCGTGACGGAGCGGCGGGAGCGAATCGGGATGCTGCTCGAGCGCTTCGGCCTCTGGGACGTGCGCCACGATCGCGTCGTCTCCTACTCCCGCGGTATGACGCAGCGCCTTGCGCTTTGCCGTGTGCTGCTGCACGAGCCGGAGCTCCTCGTGCTCGACGAGCCGTACACCGCGCTCGACGAGGCCGGCGCCGATCTCCTGGACGCGCAGCTGACCGAGCTGCACGGCGAGCGAACGGTGCTCGTCTCCACCCACGATCCCGACCGCGTTGCGCCGCTCGCGACGCAGCAATTGGCACTCGCATGACGTACTTCGCCGACGTCGGAGCGCTGGCGCGCAAGGACCTGTTGCTCGAGCTCCGCGCGCGCGACACCTTGCCGGCGATGCTGCTCTTCGTCGTCGCGACGTTCGTCGTCTTCCACTTCTCCCTGCCGGCGCACTCGTCGCAGTTGGCGTCGAGCGGCCTGCTATGGGTGGCGATCATCTTCACGGCTCTGCTCGGCCTCGGTCGCGCGTTCGTTCCCGAGCGTGAGCAGCGCGTGCTCGACGGGCTCGTGCTCGCGCCGTGCGACCGGAGCGCCATCTGGCTTGCGAAGAGCATCGCCACGCTCGCGTTCCTCGGTGCTGCGGAGCTCGTCGCCCTCCCCGTGTTCGCGCTCTTCTTCCACGGGCTCAGCGGTGCGACCGTCGCCGGCGTCGTGCTGGCCGACGTCGGTATCTGCGCCGTGGGGACGTTCCTCGGAGCGATGGCGGTGGCGACGCGGGCACGCGACCTGCTTCTCCCGCTCCTGTTCCTCCCGCTCGCGATCCCGATCGTCGTCGGCGGCGTGGGCGCGAGCGTCGTTGGCTCGCCGGGGCGCTATCTCGCGTTCCTCGCGCTCTACGACGTGCTCTTCGGCCTGCTCTGCTGGGCCACCTTCGAATACGTGGTAACGGAATAATGAGGGTCGTGGCCCGGTTGTACCGCGTCCCGCTGCCGACCCTGGCGATCGCGTCCCTCGTGCTCATGACGGTCGCGCTCACGCTGGTGTTCTACGTCGCACCGAACGACGCGAACCAGGGCTTCTCGCAGCGCATCTTCTACTTCCATGTGTCCATCGCCTTCACCGCGTACGCGTGCTTCGCGGCAGGGGCATGGAAGGCGCTCCTGCATCTCTGGAAGCGCGACCCGCGCGCAGACCTCGAGAGCTACGTCGCCGTGCACCAGGGCGTGATCTTCGGGACGCTCGTGCTGCTGACAGGCTCCATCTGGGCGAAGATCTCCTGGGGTCACTGGTGGCTCTGGGGGGAAGACGAGCTCGTGCTCTTCCTCGTCCTGTTCCTCTTCTACTGCGCCTACTTCATGCTGCGCTTCTCGGTCGACCTGGGACCTCAGCGCGCGAACCTCTCCGCCGTCTACGCGCTCTTCGGCGTCGTGCTCATCCCCGTCAGCTTCCTCGCCATCCGCATCGCGAAGAGCTTCGTCCATCCGGAGGTGTTCACGTTGCACGGCCCGAACTTCGGCGGCTGGATCCTCGTCACCTACTGCGTCGCGCAGGCGGCGCTGCTCCTGTTCGCACACACGCTGTACCGGGTCGAGCTCGCGGGCAAGCGACTCGACGCGCGTCTTCGCGAGCTGAGGCTCGCATGACGACTGCGGAGAAATACGTCACTGCCGCATACTGCGTCGTCTTCGCAGGGGTGCTCGTGTACGTCGTGCTCATCGCGCTGAAGCTGCAGCGCCTCGAGCGCGAAGTGGACGAGCTCGAGCACCGGGAGCCGAAGCCGGCCGAGGACGAGCGGGAGACGGTGTCCGTTGGCTGAGCTGCTCTTCTGGCCCGCGCTGCTGCTGTACGGCGAGGCGGCGGTCGGCTACTTCGGCGATGCACGCCGCCCCGGTCTTGCCGGACGCGCCGCCACGTGGGGCGTGCGGCTCGGCTGGCTCGTGCAAACGGCGCTGCTCGGCGTGCAAGCCTCGCGCGACGACGGCTTTCCCTGGGGCACCTGGGCGGCATCGCTCAACCTCTTCGTCTGGTTCGTCGTCGGCGCGTACCTCATCTGGGGCTGCCGCCGGCCGTACCGGCTGCTCGGCCTCGTCGTCATGCCGCTCGCGGCCGCGCTGCTCGTCGTGGCCCGCGCCGGCGGCGGAACGGGCGTCGGCGCCCGGAGCCATTACTCGAACCTCTTCCTCGTGCTCCACGTCGGCCTCGTGCTCGCCGCGTTCGCCGGCTTCACCCTCGCAGCCGCGCTGTCGGGCCTCTACCTCTGGCAGGAGCGGCGGCTGAAGCGGCGCGAGACCACCATCCTGCGCCGTCCGGCGCCCTCGCTCGCCGTGCTCGACCGGCTCGCGGGCCGCACCGTCCTCGTGTCAGTCCCGGCGCTGACGCTCGGTATCGGCGTCGGCATCGTCCGGCTCGTCAACCGCGGCGACCGGATCGACGCTCTCGTCGTCGCGACGCTCGTGACGTGGGTCGTCTGGACCGGGTATCTCGGCGCGCGCGCCGCCGGCTGGTCCGGCCGGCGTGCCGCGTACATCGCGCTTGCCGGCTTCGCGCTCGTGATCGTCGTCCGGCTCGCCCTTCCAGCGACCCACTTCGGCTGATGCGCCTCGTTCTCGTCGGCACCTCGCACCATCACGCTCCCGTCGAGTTGCGCGAGCGCGTCGCGTTCGATTCCGAGCAGGCGCATGCGCTGGCTGAGCGCCTCGGCCACGCGGTGTGCCTCTCGACGTGCAACCGCACCGAGCTCTACGTGGAGGCCGAGGACGCCGACGAGGCCGAACGCGGGGCGGTCGAGATCCTGTCGGAGCTCGAGCCGGCGCTGTACCGCCTCCGCGATCACGCGGCCGCGCTTCATCTGTTCCGTGTCGCTGCCGGGCTCGACTCGCTCGTCCCGGGCGAGGGCGAGATTCTCGGACAGGTGCGCACGGCCCACGACGCCGGCACGGCAGGGCCGCTGCTCGACCGTGTGTTCCGGCACGCGCTGCACGCGGGACGCAAGGTGCGCGCTCAGACCGCCATCGGGGAGAGCCCCGCATCGGTGTCGTCGGCGGCAGCGGCCCTCGCGGAGCAGGTGTTCGGCAAGCTGGACGACTGCGACGTCCTGCTCATCGGCGCGGGCAAGGTCAGCGAGCAGGCCGCGCGCAACCTGCGCACGCGTGGCGCGCGCATCGCGTTCGTCGCCAATAGCAAGACCGACCGCGCGCAGCTCGAGGAGGAGCTCGCCCGTGCCGACGTGGTCGTCTCGTCGACGACCGCGTCCGGCTTCGTCCTCGACGCCGAGACGGTCGAGCGTGTGCGCCGCGGGCGGCAGCTGCTGCTCATCGACCTCGCGGTCCCGCGCGATCTCGACCCGGCCATCCACGATCTGAACGGGTGCTACCTGTACGACATCGACGACCTGCAGGCGATCGTGGCCGAGACGCTCGCCGGCCGGCGCAGCGAGGCGGAGCGGGCGGAGTCGATCGTGGCCGCGGAGGCAGAGAAGTTCCACGAGTGGCAGGCGTCGCTCGACGTCGTTCCGGCGATCGCGTCTCTGCGCGCCCGCGCGGAGCAGATCCGCGAGCAGGAGCTCGCGAAAGCGGAGGGCGTGCTCGGCCGGCTGGACGAGAGCCAGCGCCGTGCAGTCGAGACGGTGACGTCGCGAATCGTCGACAAGCTCCTGCACCTTCCGACGGTGCGCCTGAAACAGGCAGCCGCGGCAGCCGATGGGGTGATCTATGCTGATGCCGTGCGGCATCTATTCGGTCTCGGCGAGGACGAGCGCTGAAGCCGCTTGCGTTGCAACTGACCGGGCGGCCTCTGCCACTGCAGGTGCCGACTGCGTTCGTGCGCGTGCGGCCGCGAGGCGCGTCGCTCTGCGGACAGGCTGTTCGGCGTCGAGCGCGCTGTGCTGATCCGCGTCGGCAGCCGCGGCAGTAGGCTCGCGCTGACCCAGGCAGAGCTCGCGTCCGCGCGGCTCCGTGCGCCCGGGATCGAGATCGCGCTCGTTCCGATCACCACCGCGGGCGACCGCGACCGCACGAAGCCGTTCGGCGAGATCGGCGCGCGCGGGGTGTTCGTGAAGGAGCTCGAGGAGGCGCTGCTCGATCACCGCATCGACATCGCCGTGCACTCGGCGAAGGACATGACGTCGACCGACACCGAAGGGCTCCGCGTCGGCGCATACCTCGCGCGCGAGGATCCGCGTGACGCGCTGTGCGGCGCCGACGCGATCCGGCCGGGCATGCGCGTCGGCACGGCGTCGGCCCGGCGGACGGCGCAGCTGCTCGCGCTCGAGCCGTCGTTGTCGATCGAGCCGTTGCGCGGAAACGTCGAAACGCGACTGCGCAAGCGCGGCGAGCGCGGCCTCGACGCGGTGGTGCTCGCCGCGTGCGGCCTCGACCGGCTCGGCCTCGCGCGCGAGATCGGCCACCGGTTCGACCCGGACGAGCTGCTCCCGGAGGCAGGGCAAGGCGCGCTCGCGCTCCAGGTGCGTGAGGGCGACGCGCATCTCGTCGCCGCGGCGGATCACGAAGAGACGCGGATGCGTGTCGAGGCGGAGCGCGCGGTCGTCGCTGCGGTCGGCGGGGGCTGCCTGGCGCCGGTGGGGGCGTACCACGACGGTGTCACGCTGACAGGCATCATCGCGGCCGAGGACGGCTCGTGGATCGAGCGGCTGACGGGTAAGGATCCGACGGCGCTCGGTATGGAGCTGGCAGATGCGAGTCGTCGTCACACGTGAGGATGTGGCCGCGCGGGTCGAGGCGCTCGGCCACGAGGCGGTGCTGTGTCCGTTGATCCGCGTCGAGCCTCTCGGAGACGATTCGATCGACGCGTCGGCGTACGACTGGCTCGTCGTCACGAGCGCGAACGGCGCGCACGAGCTTGCGCGGCGCGGCGTGACCGTGAACCGGATCGCGGCGATCGGCCCGGCGACTGCGGACGCTCTGCGTGCCGGCGGGCTGCACGTCGACCTCGTCGCGCGCACGCACACGCAAGAGGGGCTGCGGGAGGAGCTGCCGGAAGGACGGCTCCTGCTCGCTGCCGCCGAAGGCGCACGCCGCGACGTTCTCGACGCCGAGTTCCTGCCGCTCTACCGGACCGTCGAGCTGCGACCGAAGGCGCCGGAAGGCGACGTCGCGCTTCTCATGTCGGGATCGGCTGCGCGTGCGCTGGCGGCCACCGGTGCGCGCATGCCGGTCGTCGCGATCGGCCCGCAGACGGCAGCGGAAGCACGGGACGCGGGTCTCGAAGTCGCCGCCGTCGCCGCACAGCACGACATCGACGGTCTCGTCGAAGCATTACGTTCCGTCTGATGTTCATCACCTTCCTGACCGACTTTGGTCTCCAGGACGATTTCGTAGGCACGTGCCACGGCGTGATGAAGCGCATCGCGCCCGACGTGCAGATCATCGACATCACCCACGGCATCCGGCCGGGACGCATCCTCCAGGGCGCGCTCGTGCTCTCGAACACGCTCGCATACATGCCCGCCGGCGTGCACCTTGCCGTGGTCGATCCCGGGGTCGGCGGCTCCCGACGGCCGCTCGTCCTCCAGGACGGCGAGGGCCGCCTGTACGTCGGCCCCGACAACGGCCTGCTGCTGCCCGCGGTCGACCGCTTCGGCGGCGTCGCCGCGGCGCACGAGCTCGCCAATCCGGCGTACGCGCTCGAGCGGGTCTCGCGCACGTTCCACGGCCGCGACCTCTTCTCGCCCGCTGCGGCGCACCTCGCCGCCGGTGTGGCGATCGCCGAGCTCGGCCCGCCGATCGACCCTGACGAGCTCGTCCGCCTCGACGTGCCCGAGCCCGAGATCGACGCCTCGGGGATCCGCGCCACCGTGCTCGCCGTCGACCGCTTCGGGAACGTCTCCCTCAACCTCACGCGCGAGCAGCTCGAGGACGCAGCCGTCGTTCCCGGCACGCGCGTCGAGCTGGGGCGCGACGACGACCGCTGGTTCGCCGTCGCCGCGCGCACGTTCGGCGACGCGCGTGCGGGCGAGCTGATCCTGTACGAGGACAGCTATCGCAACGTCGCGGTGGCCGTCGCGCGCGGAAGCGCCTCTGAGCTGCTCGGCGTCGACGAAGGCAGCGCTCTCACGATTACGCCGCAGTGATCGACGAGAGGCGGATCGCCCGCTGGATCACCGACGCCGTCCTTCGCCGTCCCGTGCTGTGGCGTCTCCTGCGCGGCCGGATGCGCGACATGTTCGAGCGCATCGCGCCGACCTGGGAAACGCGCATCGGGCCGCACCATCTCGGCGCGCTTCGACTCGCGGTCGACGGCCTGTCAGCGACCAGGGTGCTCGACGTCGGGACGGGCACGGGTGTCGCTGCACTGGCGCTCGCGGACTGGTTCCCGTCCGCCGACGTGACGGGCATCGACCTGTCGCCCGCCATGCTCGCGGAGGCGCGGCGCAAGGGCGGCCGCGTCCGGTTCGAGGTGGCCGACGCCGCTCAGCTGCCGTTCGGAGACGCGTCGTTCGATCTCGTCGTCCTCATGAACGCCGTCCCGTTCTTCGACGAGCTCGCTCGCGTGACGGCGCCCGGCGGGACGGCCGCGTTCTCGTTCTCGCTCGGCCCGGAGACGCCGATCTACGTCGGGGACGAGCGCCTACGGGCCGAGCTCGGCCGGCGCGGCTTCACGGATTTCGCGGCCTTCGCCGCCGATCCGGCGACGGCATTTCGCGCCCGAAAGCGTTAGTCTCCGGCCAACGGACGTTCGCGACACGGTTGCACCGGTCCGGACGCCCTGAGGCCCCCGAGAACGCTCACGCGCGCTCGGGGGCTCGTTTCATGTAGAGAACGTTCGTGCGCCTGCTGGAACGGATCGAGGAGGTCTACGCGATCGGCGATCGCGTCGGCTACTCGCCGGAGGAAGACCGCGCGCACGAGCTCGCCGCCGGCTGGATGCGCGAGGCGGGGCTCGACGTCGAGGTCGACGCTGCCGGGAACCTCATCGGCACGCGCGGCGACGCGCGCGTGTGGACCGGCTCGCATCTCGACTCCGTCCCGAACGGCGGCCGCTACGACGGTGTGCTCGGAGTGCTCGCCGGGATCGAGGCGGCAGAGCGGATCGACGTGCCCATCGGTGTCGTTGCGTTCCGCGACGAAGAGCGCGGCTTCGGCGGCAGCCTCGGGCTCGTGCGCAAGCCCGACATCTACGTCGAGGTGCACATCGAGCAGGGGCCGGTGCTCCTGCGCCGCGAGGAGCCGCTTGGGGTCGTCAGCGCGATCGTCGGCCTCGCGCGCGGCGAGGTCGTGCTCGACGGCGTGGCAGGGCACGCCGGGACGACGCCGATGGACGCGCGCAGCGACGCGCTCGTCAATGCCGCGGAGCTCGTCCTGCGTGCGCGCGATGCGGCGCTCTCGATTCCCGGCACGGTGGCGACCGTCGGCGAGCTCGCGGTGCTTCCGGGAGCGGTGAACGTCATTCCCGAGCGCGCCGTCGTCAGCGTCGACGCGCGCGCACCGGACCGCGAGCGCCTCGACGCGCTCGTCGCGGCCATCGGCTTCGAGCCGCAAATGGTGACCGAGCCGGTGGCGATGGACAAAGAGGTGCGCGCCGTGTTACGCGACGAGCTCGAACGGCGCGGGCTGCCTGCCCTGGAGCTCGTGTCGGGCGCGGGTCATGACGCGGGCGTGCTCGCGTCGGGCGGCGTGCGGTGCGGAATGCTCTTCGTGCGAAGCGGCGCCGGCGGCGTCAGCCATTCGCCTGACGAGCACAGCGATCCGAAGGACATCGAGCTGGCGGTCGAGGTGCTTGCCGCGGCGCTCTCACGCCTCGCGGAATGAGATCTCCTGTGCGCCGTTCCAGAGGCACTTGACCCCGAGCGGGCGGAGGTTCTCGTTGCCCTCGACGATGGTCGCGAAGTGGTTGCCCGCGAGCGCGCCTGCCTTGCTCGCGAATGCGACGTAGCCGTACGCGATCAGCAGCTCGGTCTCACTGATGCCGCCGGGGAAGAAGATGATCTCGCCCGGGCTTGGATAGCGCGTCGCGTTCTCCGGCCCGACACCGAGGTCGAGCTCGCCCATCGGGATCCAGCAGCCCTCGCCGCTCCAGCGGACGTGGATGATCTTCGACTCGTACGGGAGCGTCTTGCGGAAGGCGGCGACCGTGTCCGGCGCGTCGTCCTCCAGTCGCGCCACGAACTCGAACCCGCCTGCAGAAATGTGCAGCATCACTTGATCTTCGCACCCTGAGCGATCCACGCGCCGAGCAACCGTCGCTCGGCGTCGGTCATGTTCGTCTGGTTGTTCAGCGGCATGAGCTTCGATTGCACCGCGACCGTCTCGATCAGGGACGCCTGGCTCGCGATCTCCTGCGGCGTGTCGAAGCGGATCCCCAGCGGCGCCGTCGTGTACTGCGTGCTCTTCGGGCTGAGCGAGTGGCAGTACGCGCACCGCTGCTGGACGATGGACTGGACCTGCGAGAAGGGCACGAACGCGCCCGAGGCCGGCACGGAAGCGGGCCGGATCCAGATCGCGAGCCCGGCGATGCCCACGGCCGCCGCGACCGGGATCCACCAGAGCGTGCGGCCTGCGTGGCGGTTGTTGAAGTAGACGCGGATGAGCGCGCCGATCGCCATCAACCAGACGAGGATCGCCCAGCTGTGGGCGTGCCCGTACGTGAACGGGAAGTGCCCGGCGAGCATGGTGAAGAGGACGGGCAGCGTGAAGTAGTTGTTGTGCACCGAGCGCTGCTTGCCACGCACGTTCGCCGCCGGATCGGGCGCGCGCCCCGCCTTTTTCGCGCGGATCAGCTCCCGGTGCGCGGGGATGATCACGAAGAAGACGTTGGCCACCATGATCGTCCCGAGCATCGCCCCGACCTGCAGATACGCCGCGCGTGCGGCGAAGAGATGCGTGACCCCGTACGCCGTGCCGACCACGAGCGCGAAGATGCAAGCGGCGAGTGCCTTCTCGCTCCGTTGGCCGACGGTTCGGCAGAGCACGTCGTACACGAGCCAGGCCGCGATCAGCAGCCCGATGCTCGCGCCGACGGCCTCCAGCGTCGAGAGGTTCGCGACGGCCGGATCGATGAGCATCGAGTGGGCCTGGAAGTAGTAGAGGACGACGAAGAGCGTGAAGCCCGAGATCCAGGTCCAGTACGCCTCCCACTTGAACCAGTGCAGCGGCTCCGGCAAGCGCTGCGGCGCCACGCGGTATTTCTCGATGCGGTAGAAGCCGCCGCCGTGGATCTCCCACGTGTCGCCGGCGAGGTCGTCCCGGCCTTCCGCAGGCTCCAGGTGGTTGTCGAGTGCGACGAAGTAGAACGACGTCCCGATCCACACGATCCCGGCGATCACGTGGAACCAGCGGAAGACGAGGTCGAGCCAGTCGGTCGCGTACGGGCTCAGGAAGGACGCCATCGGTCCTCCGCGATCGAGACGAGTGCGTCCACCCCGTTGTCGAGCTCCTGGTCGCGCGTGTTCTGCAGCCGTTCGCGCAGCTCCGGCACGATCTCCGCGCGCGAGCGGCCGCGCACGAAGACGACGAAGCGGAAGCCGAACCGCTCCTCGTACTCGCGGTTCAGCTCCGCGAGCTCGGCGAGCACGGCCGGATCGTCGCCGTGCTGCTCGGGCGAGCGCTCGCCGATCCGCGGATGCGCCGCGAGCGCCTCCGCCTTCTCGTCGTCGGTCAGCCCGTGTGCGACGTCGCGCGCCCGTCCGAGCGGATCGTCCTCGCGCGCGAGCTTCTCGACGAAGCGCGTGCGCCCGCTGAACAGCTCCGCGAGCTCGTCGACCGTCAACTGCCGCGATACGTCGCGCACGAATACGGGGAGACGAGCAGCGGGACGTGATGGTCGCCGTCGCCGAGCTCGAGCTGCAGCTCGACGCGGGTGAAGAACGGCGACGGCGGATGGAAGACGAGGCGGTACGTGCCCGCCGCGACGTCGGCGAGCTCGCGGACGCGTCCGTCGCCATCCGTCTCGGCGGATGCGACGAGGTCGTCGCCCCGGAAGAGCTCGACGCGCACGCCTGCCGCGGGACTGCCGTTCGCCGTGTCGAGGACGTGGGTGGAGAGCATCAGGCGAATCTTCTCGCTTGCGTCCGCTGTTGGCGTGCGATCTCGTCCTCGTCCGCGCGGACGAGGTTCCCGTCGCGGACGACCTCCTCGCCGCCGACGTACAGCCGGTCGACCCGGTGTGGCGCCGAGAGAACGAGGCCGGCAACGGGGTCGGAGGCACCGGCGAGCTCCAGACCGTCCGTCCGCCAGACCGCGAGGTCGGCTCGTTTGCCCGGCTCGAGTGAGCCGATGTCGGTTCGGCCGAGCACGGTCGCGCCGCCGCGCGTCCCGATCCGGAGGGCGTCGCGGACCGTCATCGCCCTCGGGCCGCCCCGGCCTCGAGCGACGAGGAGCGCCTGCTTCACCTCGAAGAGCAGATCGCCGCGCTCGTTCGACGCCGACCCGTCGACGCCGAGTCCGACGCGCACACCGGCGTCGAGCATGTCGCGCACCGGCGCAACGCCTGCACCGAGACGCAGGTTGGACGTCGGACAATGGGCGACGCCCGTGCCCGTTTGCGCAAACTGCGCGACCTCGCCGTCGGAGAGGTGGACGCAGTGCGCGCACCAGACGTCTCCGGCGAGCCAGCCAAGCGATTCGAGGTACTCGACCGGCGTGCACCCGTACAGCTCGTGGCAATACGCGCCCTCCTCGCTCGTTTCCGCGAGGTGCGTGTGCAACTGCAGATCCACGCGGCGTGCAAGCGCGGCCGACTCCTGCATCAGCCTCTTCGTCACCGAGAACGGCGAGCACGGCGCTGCGACGATCTTTCCCGGGTAGGCGGACGCAAGCCGCTCGGTCTCGGCGAGGATCGTGTCGATGTCCTCGACGAGCGAGTCGGGTGGCAGGCCGCCCTGCGACTCGCCCAGATCCATCGAGCCGCGCGATACGATCAGCGTGACGCCGAGCTCGTCCGCGGCGCGCAACTCCGCCTCGATCAGGCCGGTCGTCCCGCGCGGGAAGACGTAGTGGTGGTCGAACACCGTGGTGCAGCCGGAGAGCGCGAGCTCCGCAAGTCCCGTGCGCGCGGCCGCGTACACCGATTCGTCGTCGATCCCGGCCCAGACGGGATAGAGCGCCCGCAGCCATTCGAAGAGGTTCGCCTCCTGCGCACGCGCGCGCGTGAGCGTCTGGTACAGGTGGTGATGCGTGTTGACGAGGCCCGGTGTGACGACGGCGCCGCCGAGGTCGATGTGCTCGCCTGCGGGCGGAGCACTGCCGCCGACCGCAACGACCACTCCGTCTTCGACGTGGACCCAGCCGTCGGCGTGCTCCGAGCCTGCGTCGTCCATCGTGACGACGTGCGCGCCGGTCAGCAGCACAGCGGCACGAGCTCGAAGCGCTCGACGTCGACGAGCCCCCGGTCGGTGATCTTCAACGCGGGGATGACGGAGAGCGCGAGGAACGACAGCGTGAGGAACGGCGTGGCGCCGCTCCAGCCCATCGCGGTGGCGGCGTCGTTGCACGCGCGGCTCTGCGCGATCACTTCCGCGAGGGGCGCGACCGAGAAGAGGCCGGCGACCGGAAGTGGGCACTCGGCGACCACGCGGCCGCCGTCGACGGCGACGATGCCGCCGGCGAGCTCGACCACACGCTGCACCGCGGCGAGCATGTCCTCGTCCGTCGCGCCGGCGACGACGATGTTGTGCGCGTCGTGCGCCACCGTCGACGCGAGCGCGCCGCGCTGCAGGCCTGAGCCGTGCACGAAACCGACGCCGACGCGTCCGGTGGCGAGGTGGCGCTCGACGACGGCGATCTTCACGAGGTCGTCGGTCCCGGCGTCGACGACGAGAGATTCGGTGACGACCTGGTCCGGTACGAGGCCGATCGCGCGCACCCGATTGCACTCCGGCACCGCGAAGGCATCGCCGCCGAGGGGGGCGATCCGCACCGATTGCTGCACCCAGTCCGGCACCTCCGGGCGCGCGAAGGCGGCGAGCCGGCGACCGTTCTTGAGCACGAGCTCGGGACGGAAGCTCTTCAGGTCGGGGAGAACGACCACGTCTGCGCGGTAGCCGGGTGCGATCGCGCCGAGATCGCGCAGCCCGTGCCAGCGCGCGGGATTGAGCGTCGCGCAGACGAGCGCGTCCTCCGCCGGGACGCCCGCCGCGACGGCCTTGCGCACCATCCCGTTGATGTGGCCGTCGTCGACGATGTCGTCGGGATCGCGGTCGTCGGTGCAGAACGCGATCTGCGCAGGTCCGAGCTCGGTGATGAGCGGGACGAGCGCCTCGAGGTTGCGCGCCATCGAAGCTTCGCGGATCAGGAGCCAGATGCCTGCGCGCAGGCGTTCGCGCCCCTCCTCGAGCGTCAGCGCCTCGTGGTCGGAGCGGATTCCCGCCGCCGCGTACGCGTTCAACTCCTTGCCCATGAGCCCGGGCGCGTGCCCGTCTGCGTGCTCGGCGCCGTTCAGCCCGAGCTTCGACAGCTCGCGCGGATCACCGGCGACGACGCCGGGGAAGTTCATCATCTCGGCGAGGCCGAGCACACGCCGGCGCCGCAACAGGGATTCGAGCTCCTCGTCCCCGAGCGCGCGCCGCGGCGATTCGAACGGCGACGCGGGCACACACGACGACGCCATGAAGTACACGTCGAGCGGCAGCTCCGAGCAGAACTCGATTAGCCAGTGAACGCCGTCGGTGCCGAGGACGTTCGCGATCTCGTGCGGATCGGCGACGACGGCCGTCGTGCCGAGCGGCAGGACGAGCCGCGCGAACTCGTCCGGCAGGAGCTTCGTCGACTCGAGATGCAAGTGCGCGTCGATGAAGCCGGGAACGATGTAGCGGCCCCTGACGTCGATCATCTCCCGGCCCTCGTAGTCGCCGAGGCCGGCGATCCAGCCGTCGACGATCGCGACGTCGGCTTCGAGCCACTCGCGCGTGAAGACCGAGAGCACCCGGCCTCCGATGAGGACGAGATCGGCGGGCTCGGCGCCGCGGGCGACGGCGATCCGGCGGGCGAGATCGGCCATGAAGCCACCTTAAAGCTGTTCTAGTGTTGCGGGATGGACGTGCTCAGCCCGCGCACGCTCGACGAGGCGTTGCGCCTGCGGGCCGAGCGTCCCGGAGCCGTGCCGATCGAAGGCGGGACCGACCTCATGGTCGACCTGAACTTCGACCGCCGGCGGCCCGAGGCGATGCTCAACCTGAACGAAGTGTCCGAGCTGCGCGGCTGGTCGCGCGAGAACGGCTCGCTGCGGCTCGGCGCCGGCCTGACGTTCACGGAGATCGAGCACTCCGAGCTCGCGATGCTGCTGCCCGCACTCGCCGAGGCGTCGCGCACCGTGGGCTCGCCGCAGATCCGCAACCGCGGAACGATCGGCGGCAACCTCGGCACCGCCTCGCCGGCGGGAGATGCGCTTCCGCCGCTCCTGATCGAGCGCGCCGAGATCGAGGTCGCAAGCTTGCGGGGCACGCGCCGCCTGCCGCTGACCGAGTTCCTCGTCGGGCCGAAGCGCAACGCACTCGCCGAGGATGAGCTCATCGTCGCGGTGCACATCGACCCCAGCGGTGCGGCGCAGACGTTCATGAAGATCGGCCCGCGGAACGCGATGGTGATCGCGGTCTGCTCGCTTGCGCTGAGCGTCGACCGCGAGCGCAACGAGGCCCGCGCCGCATTCGGGTCGGCCGGCCCCGTCGCGACGCTCGTCACGGGCGAGATCGACGGATTTGCCGATCGAGTCGTCGCAGCCTCGAGCCCGATCGACGACGTGCGCGGCACGGCGGCGTACCGGCGGCACGCGCTGCGCGTGCTTGCGGGCCGCGCACTCGAGAGGTGCATGGTCGCGTGAAGATCTCGCTGACGATCAACGGAGAGCCCCGGGAGGCCGACGTGTGGGAAGGGGAGAGCCTTCTCTTCGCGCTGCGCGAGCGCCTCGATCTGCCCGGCTCGAAGAACGCATGCGAGCAGGGTGAGTGCGGGTCGTGCTCGGTCATCCTCGACGGACAACTCGTGTGTGCGTGCCTCGTGCTCGCCGCGCAGGCGGACGGCCACGAGGTCGTCACGGTGGAGGGGCCCGGCTTCGAACACGTGCAGCAGGCGTTCGTCGAAGCGGGAGCGGTGCAGTGCGGGTTCTGCACGCCCGGGCTCATCGTCGCCACGGCTGCGCTGCTCGGGCGGATCCCTGAGCCGAACGACGACGAGATCCGCGAGGCCCTCTCAGGGAACCTCTGCCGTTGCACCGGCTACGCGAAGATCTTCGATGCCGTGCGGCTCGCCGCGGAGCGCGCGTGAGCACCTCCCCGAAGACGGTTCTGGGCTGGATCGGCGAAAGCGTCCGCCGGGCCGACGGGACGCCGAAGACGACCGGCGAGTTCGCGTATGCGAGCGACCTGCAGGCGGCCGGGATGCTCTGGGGCCACACGTTGCGTGCGCCGCACGCGCACGCGCGCATCCGCGCGATCGATCTCTCGGCCGCCTTGACGATGCCGGGCGTGCACGCAGTGCTGACGCACGAGGACGTGCCCGGGCGGAAGACATACGGGCTCGAGTTCTCCGACCAACCTGTCCTTGCGATCGACCGTGTCCGCTACTTCGGCGAGCCGGTCGCCGTCGTTGCCGCCGAGCATCCGGAGCAGGCCCGCCGAGCCGCGGAGCGCATCGTCGTCGACTACGAGCCGCTGCCGCCGATCGCGGACCCGGAGCGCGCCACCGAGTCGGAGCCTTTGCATCCTGCGCGCGAGGCGCACGAGATCGGCCACTACCTCGACGACCCGCGCCCGAACGTCGTCCGTTCGATGCGGGTCGTGCACGGCGACCCGGACGCGCGCGGCGACATCGTCGTCGAGGGGACGTACGAGGTCGGCACGCAGGATCAAGCGTTCCTCGGGCCCGAGTCGGGGCTCGCGGTCCCCGACGGCGAGGGCGGCGTCGACATCTACGTCGCGACGCAGTGGCTGCACGTCGACCGCGAGCAGGTCGCCCCGTGCCTGGCGCTCCCGGAGGAGCAGGTGCGAATCCACCTCGCGGGCGTCGGCGGCGCCTTCGGCGGACGGGAGGATCTCTCGATCCAGGTCCATGCGGCGCTGCTTGCACTGCACACGAGCAGGCCCGTGAAGATGGTCTACAACCGGCAGGAGTCGTTCACCGGCCACGTGCACCGTCATCCGGCACGCATCCGCGCGCAGCATTACGCGACGCGCGACGGGCGGCTCGTCTGCGTGAAGATGCAGATCCTGCTCGACGGCGGCGCGTACGCGTCGAGCTCGACCGCGGTCACCGCGAATGCGACCTCGTTCGCGTGCGGCCCGTACGCCGTTCCGAACGCGCACATCGAGACGACGTGCGTGTTCACGAACAACCCTCCCTGCGGCGCGATGCGCGGCTTCGGCGCCGTGCAGACGTGCTTCGCCGCCGAGGCACAGATGGACAAGCTCGCGCGCGCGCTCGAGCTCGATCCGATCGAGCTGCGTCTGCTGAACGCGCTTGCACCCGGCGACACGCTGCCGACAGGGCAGCGCATCGACGGCTCGCTGCCGGTCGCCGAGGTCATCCGGCGCTGCGCCGGGCTCCCCGAGCCGGCACCGGAGGATCTGCCGCGCCCGGCGATCCGCCTCCCTGGCGGGGCCGGCAACACGACGCGCGGCGAGGGCGTGAGACGCGGTACCGGCTTTGCGGTCGGGTTCAAGAACATCGCGTACTCGGAGGGCTTCGACGACTCGTGCGCGGCCCGCGTCCGGTTGTTTGCGGACGGCTCGGCCGAGGTGCACTGCGCCGCCGCCGAGGTCGGGCAGGGCGTGACGAACGTCATCCTCCAGGTCGCGCGCACCGAGCTCGGGACGGAGGACGTCCGGCTGGCGCCGGGCACGACCGCCGCGGCCGGCTCGGCCGGCTCGTCCTCCGCGTCGCGCATGACCTGGATGGCCGCGGGCGCGGTTCGCGACGCCTGCCGCGCCGCTCTGGCAGAGCGTGAAACATCGCCCCGTAGGGGAGGAGGAGAGGTGGACGTCGAGCGTGTCTACCGCCACCGCCCAACGGCGCCGCTCCACCCTGAGACCGGGCAGGTCGGCGACCTGCCCGCGCACGTCGCGTTCGCCTGCGCGGCGATGAAAGTGGTCGCCGAGGTCGACGTCGATCTCGGCCTGACGCGAATCGTCTGGATCGGCACCGCGCAAGACGTCGGCAAGGCGATCAACCCGCAGGCGGTCGAAGGCCAGATCGAGGGCGGCACCGCGCAGGGGATCGGCCTCGCGCTCATGGAGGAGATCCAGACGCGCGACGGGGTGATCACGAACGCGAGCTTTACCGACTACCTCATCCCGACGGCGCTCGACGTGCCGCCGATCGTCTCCGACCTCGTCGAGGAGCCGGAGCCGGATGCCCCCTACGGCGTCAAGGGCGTGGGCGAGCCGCCGACGGTCGTTTCGACCGCCGCCGTCGTGGCCGCCCTGCGGAACGCGACCGGCCGCGAGCTCACACGCGTCCCCGTCCGGCCGGACGACATCGTGGGGCTGACATGACCGAATGCCCGTCGTATAGTCGGTGGCCGGTTCGGGTGATCCGATGGAGAGGGGAATCATGAGGAAGAGGAAGCACGCGCTCGCCGCCCTTGTGGTGGCGATCGCAGCGACTGCGGTCGTGCTCGCGGCGGGTGTCGGGGCCGGCTCGGCCAAGTCGAGCAGCGCCTTCAAGGTCGCATGGATCTACGTCGGCCCGCACAACGACGGCGGTTGGTCCCAGGCGCACGACGCCGGCAGGCTGTACGTGCAGAAGATGCTCGGCAGCAAGGTGCAGACGACGTACAAGGAGAACATCGCGGTCGGAGCGCAGCTCCAGCAGACGGTTGCGAGCCTCGTCAACCAGGGCTACAAGATGATCTTCGGCACGTCGTACGGGTATTTCAGCAAGGCGTTCGCCGCCAAGTACCCGAGCGTTCTCTTCGAGCAGGCGACGGGCACCGACGTCTCGAAGAACCTGTCGGAGTACTTCGGCGCCGCCGAGGACTCGGTCTTCCTCTCCGGGATGGCCGCCGGCGCGGCCTCGAAGAGCGGCAACATCGGCTACGTCGTCGCGTTTCCGATCCCCGAGGTCATCCGGCACGCGAACGCGTTCACCCTCGGGGCGCAGGTGACGCATCCGGGCGCGAAGGTGCACCTCGTCTGGACGAACAACTGGTTCGATCCGCCGAAGGAGAAGAAGGCGGCCCAGAGCCTCGTCGCAGCGGGTGCCGGCGTGCTCGGGCAGAACGTCGACTCGCCGGCGACCGGCCAGTTCGCCGAGTCGCAGGGGATCCCCTGGGTCGGTTACGACTCCAACTCGGCGAACTTCGCGCCGAAGTCGTGGCTGACGGCGTCGGTCTACAACTGGGGCCCGTACTACCTGTCGCGCGTGAAGGCAGCGATGAACGGGACCTGGAAGTCGGGCTTCTACTACGGCTCGATGAAGTCGGGCTTCACGGGCCTCGCGCCGTACGGCCCCGGCGTCTCGGCGAAGACGAAGGCGGAGATCGCCGCGAAGATGAAGGCGATCGAGAACGGCTCGTTCTACGAGTTCACAGGCCCGCTGTACGACCAGAGCGGCAAGCTGCGCGTCAAGGCAGGCGTGCGCATGCAGGTCCTCAAGGGCGGTACGAACAGCCTGTACGGCATGAACTGGCTCGTGAAGGGCGTGGTCGGTAGCCCGAAGGGCTAGTGACGGTTCAGTCGGAGAAGGACCGGAGGGGCGCCAATGGCGCCCCTCCGCCTCCCGCGGTCGAAATGCGCGGGATCGTCAAGCGCTTCCCCGGCGTGCTTGCGAACGACCGCGTCGACTTCGAGGCCGCCGCGGGCGAGGTGCACGCGCTGCTCGGTGAGAACGGCGCCGGCAAGAGCACCCTCTCGAACATCCTCACCGGTCTGTACCGGCCGGACGCCGGCGAGATTCTCATCGACGGCGAGCCGGTGCAGTTCCACTCGCCGCGTGACGCGCTCGAAGCGCGGATCTTCATGGTGCACCAGCACTTCCGGCTCGTCGAGACGTTCACCGTCGCCGAGAACGTCGTGCTCGGCGACCACCGCGGTGAGGGCCGCTCGTTCCGGCTCAGGCACCGCGCAATCGAGCAGCGCGTCGCCGAGCTCTCGAAGCGTTACGGCCTCGCCGTTGACCCGCGCGCCCGCGTGTGGCAGCTCTCGCTCGGCGAGCAGCAGCGCGTCGAGATCCTGAAGGCGCTCTATCGCGAGGCGCGCATCCTCATCCTCGACGAGCCGACGGCGGTGCTGACGCCGCAGGAGGCCGACGTCCTGTTCGAGACGCTGCGCGAAATGGCCGCCGAGGGAAGGACGGTCATCTTCATCTCGCACAAGCTGCACGAGGTGAAGGCGGTCGCCGACCGGGTCACCGTCCTGCGCGGCGGCCGCTCGATCGCCACCGTGTCGGCGGCGGCGGACGCGACGCCGCGCTCGCTCGCGTCGCTGATGGTCGGCCGCGAGCTGGACGGCGGGCAGCCTGCGCGGACGAGAACGCCGGGCGAGCCCGTGCTCGAGCTCACGGACGTCTGGTCCGACGCCGACCGGGGTGAGTCGGCGGTGCGGGGCGCGTCGCTCGTCGTGCGCGGCGGGGAGATCGTCGCCGTCGCCGGCGTCGCCGGCAACGGGCAGCGGGAGCTGGCTGAGACGGTGGCCGGCATGCGCCGGGCGACGCGCGGGGAGATCCTCGTCTGCGGCAAGGCGATCCGCGCCGGCGATCCGCGATCGGCGATCGCGGCGCGAGTCGCGTACGTGCCGGAGGATCGCCTCGGCACCGGGCTCGCTCCGAGCCTGAGCATCGCCTCGAACCTCGCGCTGAAGGGGTACCGCGATCGGAGCTCGTCGCGCGGGCCGCTGCTCCGCCTCGGGCGCATTCGCGAGCGGGCGGTCGAGCTGATCGCGCGCTACAGCATCTCCGCGTCCGGGCCGGGCGCGCCGGCGCGCCTCCTGTCGGGCGGCAACCTGCAGAAGGTCGTCCTCGCGCGCGAGTTCTCCGGGAAGCCGCGCCTGCTCATCGCCGCGTCGCCGACCCGCGGGCTCGACGTCGGCGCGATCGAAACCGTGCACGCGTACCTGCGGGAGGCCGCCGCCGACGGAGTCGGCGTGCTTCTCATCAGCGAGGACCTCGACGAGATCCTCCTGCTCGCCGACCGCGTCGCGGTGATGTACGAGGGCGCGATCGTCGGCGAGACGCCGCGCGAGGAGGCGGACGTCGAGGAGATCGGACTGCTCATGGCCGGCGGACAGGATCCCCGTGCGGATTGAGCGCAGGCTGCGGCAGCCCCGGTGGCTGATCGTCGCCGTTCCGGCCGGCTCGCTCGTGTTCGCGTTCTTCGCGGCGGGCCTCGTTCTCCTCGCGACGGGTCACAACCCGCTGTCGAGCTACCGCCAGATCGTCGACGCCGCCTTTCTGAACAGCGGAGCTCTCGGCCAGACGCTGACGCAGGCGACGCCGCTCGCGTTCACCGGCCTCGCAGCTGCGGCTGCGTTCCGGATGCGTCTGTTCAACATCGGCGCCGAGGGCCAGCTCTTCATGGGGGCGATCACCGCCGACGCCGCCGGGCTCTATCTCGGCGGCCACGGCTGGCCGACTGCGGTCGTCATCTTCGCGATGGTCGTCGCCGGCTGCGCGGGCGGTGCCGTCTGGGCGCTCATCCCCGGCGTGCTGCGCGCGTTCTTCAAGACGAACGAGATCATCACGTCGTTGATGCTCAACTACGTCGCCGCATACGTGTTGACGTATCTCGTCTTCAACACCGAGTCCTACTGGCGGCAGACGAAGGGCTTCAACGCGAGCGTGTTCCCGACCTCGAAGACACTGCCGAACGCTGCGCTGTGGCCGAGCGCGATGATTCACGCACGCGGCGGCATCGCGCTCCCGCTTGGGGCTGGGATCGCCGTTCTCGTCGCGTTCCTGCTCTGGTTCCTGTTCACGCGCACCCGCTTCGGGTTCGAGGCGCAGGTGCTCGGCGACTCTCCTCGCGCCGCGCGGTATGCCGGCATTCGGACGCGCCGCAAGATCCTCGCCGTGATGGGGATCTCCGGCGCCGTCGCCGGGCTCGGCGGCGCGAGCCAGGTCGGCGACTTCGCCCACATGCTCGACGCGGACCCGAACGGCCTGCAGAAGCAGTACTACGGGTATACGGGGATCGTCGTCGCCGCGCTCGCGCGGTACAACCCGCTCGCGGTCGTCGTCGTCGCGTTCCTCATTGGAGCGTTGCAGAACGCCGGCAACACGTTGCAGGGCGCCGACTTCCCATCCGGTCTCGTCGGCGTGATGCAGGGAATCATCCTGTTCTCGGCGCTCGGCGGAGAGTTGCTCGTGCGCTACCGCGTCCGCATGGGTCGCGCGATGCCCGCGACGGAGGCGGCGTGAACAACTCGCTGCTCGTCGTCGTGCTCGCGTCGGGCGTCGCCTACGGGACGCCACTTCTCTTCGCCGCGCTCGGCGAGCTGCTGGCGGAGCGCTCCGGCGTGCTCAACCTCGGCGTCGAGGGGATGATGCTCGTGGGCGCGGTGATGGGCTTCTGGACGGTGCAGCGCCTGCACGCCGACACCGCGATCTCGCTCGCGGCTGCGGTCGGCGTCGCGGCGCTCGCCGGCATGACGATGGCTGCCATCCACGCCTTCCTCGTCATAACGCTGCGCGCGAGCCAGATCGTCTCGGGCCTGGCGTTGACGATCTTCGCCGGCGCCGCCGGGCTGTCCTCGTACCTCGGCAACGACCTCAACCTCGCCGACAACCCCGCGCGCCACGCGTTCAATGCCGCCGTCTTCCCGTCGTCGATGCAGCGCTGGCCCGTCGTCGGCCCGATCATCTTCGGCCAGAACGTGCTCGTGTACGCGTCCTGGGTCTGCGTCGTCGGGATCTCGCTCTATCTCTCGCGCACGCGGCTGGGGCTCAACGTCCGCGCGGTCGGCGAGGCGCCGGCTTCCGCAGATGCGATGGGGATCAACGTCACGGCGTACCGGTATGCGCACACGCTCGCGGGCGGCGCGTTTGCCGGTGTCGCGGGCGCGACGTTCACGCTCGCCATTACGCCGCAGTGGGTCAGCGGGATCACCGGCGGCGCGGGCTGGATCGCGATCGCGCTCGTGATCTTCGCCTTCTGGCGCCCGGCGCTCTGCCTCGTCGGCGCGTACTTCTTCGGTGCGCTGCAGGCGCTGTCGCCGCAGCTCCAGGCGCGCGGCATCAACCTCGGGCCGACCGAGCTGTGGGCGAACTCGCTCCCGTACGTGATGACGGTCGTCGTGCTCGTCTTCGTGTCCGCGAGCGGGGCGCGCCGCAGGCTGGGCGCACCCGCGAGTCTCGGCCTGCCGTACGTCCGCGAAGAACGCTGACGCGCGCGGGCGAATGGCGAGGGCCGGACTCGAACCGGCGACACCCCGGTTTTCAGCCGAGTGCTCTACCAGCTGAGCTACCTCGCCGCGGGCGTGAGTCTAGCGGGCTTCTTGAGCCGCGCGTACGGCGCGCAACCGCTGGACGAGGCTGTCGACGAGGTCGCCCTTCATGAGCACCGCGTCGGCGCCCGCCTCGGTCACGGCGTCGTGCAGCTCCGGGGCCGGATCGCCGGTGAGCGCGATCAGGCAGAGGTTGGGATGGTCCTTTCGCAGCCGCGCGACGGCGGTGACACCATCGACGATCGGCATGTGCAGGTCGATCACGACGGCGTCGGGCTCGAGCTCGTCCGTGAGCTCGATCGCATCGAGGCCGTTGCCTGCTGTCCCCGCCACCGTCAGCACCGGCTGATGCTCGATCAGGGGCAGGAGCGACTCCAGGAACTCACGGTCGTCGTCCACGAGGAGGACGCGCACCGGTACCGCGACCGTCCCGTCGGGCTGGTCCACGGGCGGACGTTAGCCTTGCCGGCGTGAGCGTGCAACCGGATGCTCGGGAGATCGCGTTGATCGGCGCTCCGCTCGACCTCGGGGCGGGACGTCGCGGCGTCGACATGGGCCCTTCGGCCATCCGGTACGCCGGGCTCGAGCAGCATCTGCGTGAGGCGCTCGGCATCCACACCGTGGACCTCGGCAACGTCATCGCGCCCGTCGCGGAGTCGACCGAGGCGGGAGACGAGCGCGCACGCTTCCTCCGGCAGATCCTCGCGCTCTGCGATGAGGTGGCGAAGCTGGTCGCCGGTGCGCGCCGCGACGGGCAGACGCCGCTCGTCCTCGGTGGCGACCACTCGATCGCGCTCGGCACCCTCGTCGGCATGGCGGCGGCGCACGGCCCAGGCGGCGTGCTCTGGATCGACGCGCACGGCGACCTGAACACGCCGGAGTCGTCTCCGAGCGGGAACGTGCACGGCATGGTGCTCGCCGCAGCGCTCGGCCTCGGCGGCCGCGCGTTCGACCACGAGGGCTGGACGCTGCCTGCCGTCGAGGCCGGCCGCCTGTCGCTCTTCGGCGTGCGCTCGCTCGATCGGGGCGAGCGCGAGCTCTTGAAGAAGCTGGACGCGAAGGTCTACACGATGGCCGACATCGACCGGATCGGCGTCGAGCACTGCATGCGCGATGCGATCGCGCACGCCTCGGGCGCCGCGTTCCTCCACGTCAGCCTCGACCTCGACGTCGTCGATCCGGAGACGGCGCCCGGCGTCGGCACACCGGTGCGCGGCGGCCTCTCCTACCGCGAGGCGCACCTCGCGATGGAGGTCGTCGCCGAGTCGGCGAAGGCCGACTCCTTCGACGTCGTCGAGGTGAACCCCGTGCTCGACCGCGAGAACGCGACCGGCAAGCTCGCCGTCGAGCTGATCGCCTCTGCTCTAGGAGCCCGGATCCTGTAGGAAGCGCTCGACGGCGTCCGCGGTCTCGTCGAACGCCGACCACATGACCATGTGCAAGCCGGGCACGGTGACGACCTCGACGCGATCGGCGTATGCCTGCAGATGGTCCTCGCGCACGAGGCCGTACACAGGCGCATGGAGGAGGAGGGTCGGCACGGTCAGCGTCTCGGGAGGCGGCGACGGCGTCGCAAGCTCGCGATAGATCGAGATCACCGCATCCTGCGAGGTGCGCCGCTTGATCCGTCCGTCCGGGAGGACGTCGTGATAGAGCGGGATGTCCGCGAGCGCACGGTTCGTGTCGATCTCGCCGGCGTCGTGGCGGCTCTCGATGTACGCGGCGGGTGAGTCGAACACCTGCTCCTGCTGCTCGACGTAGGCCATGAACTCGGCCACGTCGGGAAGGATGTCGATCGCGGGATCGAGCAGGACGGCCCGCCGGATCCGCTCGGGATGGCGCGCCGCCAGCTCGAGGACGAGTCGGCCGCCGAACGAGT
>Ga0193751_1000501_pt1 | contig 30395 bp, 21 predicted proteins | sample L1c2metaG_FD_143050 | JGI IMG/M metagenome (GOLD analysis project Ga0193751, IMG submission 143050) | Soil microbial communities from a riparian zone of the East river system, Colorado, United States - L1c2 | ecosystem: Environmental > Terrestrial > Soil > Riparian zone | place: USA: East River... | reverse complement strand
CATCCACCTGACGAGTACTGGACTTCATGGTCACTGAGGAGCCTCCTTGGAGTCCGCGGGGTTGCCGTGGACGTGCTTGGTCATTCTAAGTTCGGTGCCCGTCTGGGAGGGGTGAATTTCCACCACATCCATGAACGAGCGTATCAGGAAAATGCCGCGCCCCGAAGTCTTCAGCAGATTGTCCGGCGCCAATGGATCCGGAATCCTGCTGGCGTCGAGCCCTTTCCCTTGATCGCGGATGACGATGACAAGGTCGTGAGCCGTACGCTCAAACGCAAGCGTAACTTTCTTAGTCGGGTCGTAGGCATTGCCATGCAAAACTGCGTTAACAGCCGCTTCCCGCACCGCCATGGAGATCTTCATGATCTCCTCGTCGTCAAAGCCCGCTTCGGCGGCGATGCGGCCAGCCGTCTCTTCGGCATTGTTCACCGTCTCCAGCGTCGAATCGAGCGTATAGGAGACGCGGTCTGCGGACATAGTAGCCCAATATGAGCGAACGGTTCCTGAGTCGGCCTTCGCCTGGCTTGCGACGTTGACACCGGGCTCATCGTGCTGGCCCGAATGCGACGGACGGGCGAATTGAGAGTTTGCCTGTAGGGCTCGTAAAAGTCAACGCGGTCCCCTGGGTCTGTCATACCACATTAGAAATGTCCCCGTCTTATCCACAATCTACAGGCGACCTCGATATAGACAAAATTTGAACGCCGGGCTCTCGAATATCTTCTCCAGGATGCCGGCGGAAGCGAACAGTTGCTCTTGCTCCAGCGTTGGGGCGACGTATGCGATGTAGAGCGGACGGGGGTGTGAGAGGAGTGAGCGACCAATGCCAGCCACGACCTCTGACAGCACTCGGATCCGACAGGGATGGAAGAAAAATAAAACCGACGCTTCCGGAGGAAGTGCATAATCCGCGAAGTCCACATTCAAAGACTGGATATCCCGGCACTTCTGCGTCGCAGAATTGTACCGCCGGATGTTTTCTTCGGCGGTTCTGTGCAGTTCTGGCGAGAACTCCAGACCCACTATCCGTTTAAACGGAAACTCGGACGCCAACAGCAACGCGCGTCCTTTCCCGGACCCAAAATCCACGAACGTGTAGTCTTCAAAAGCATTGTCGAAGGCTTCCAAAACATGCTTGAATCGTGCCGGCTCGATAGCGGCATAGTCATTCCCGTCAATCCAGTTCGAACTGGGAATGTCGAGATCGCTGAGATAGGTCCATCCTCCGAACCTGCCATCCGTCTCAACGCCGTACTCCCTGTCAAAGTCGCTGGCCTGGACATCGGGGCGCAGCGACTTGGCTGCACGGTACTCGCGAAAAAGATGAACGGGTAAAAGAAAGCTCCGGCAAAAGCTGGTGACGAGACCGCGCTCCCGCAAAGACTTCTTAATTCGGGGAATCATCGTTCTCGTAACCCTTGGCATTTGAACCGACTTTCCTATTCTAGAGATGCATCGTTACCGCTGAGAAGAACCGCTTCAGCTTAGTCGCGTCCAGCTTGGCATCGGTTCGCACGCCGGAACAAAGATCGAGCCCGAACGGGCCCACCTCTTCAATGGCCTGGCCTATGTTCTCCGGCGTCAGCCCTCCGGCCAGAAATAGGGGGATGCCGATACGCTCCCGGATTGCGCGACTAAGGGCCCAATCGTGAGTTCTGCCCGTACCGCCCAATTCCTTGACTGCGAGTTTCTGGTTGCCGGAATCGAGCAGGATTGCATCCACATGCGGCGCCACGAGCGCGGCCTCCTCGACGGACTCGGGGCCGGTCACGTGAATGACCTGAACGATGGCAATCCCCGGCAAGGCATCCTTCAGATCGCGATGCGTGCCCAGAATGAGATGATCGCAGATCTGGATCGTATTCGTCCGGCACAAGCGCTGCTGCTCGATGATCTCGGCAACCCTTTGTCGCGAAGTCAGCAGGAATGTTCCGATCGCAGGTGGGACGGTCGCGACAATCTCGGCGATCCGCTCATCGCTGATGACGCCCGGCCCGCTCGGCATGTTTGAAACCAGGCCCAGCGCGGATGCTCCACACTCGATGGCCAGAGCCGCCTCGTCCACACTGCCGATGCAGCAGATTTTTACTCGTGGCGTGCGCGTCGCGTTCATGAAGGGACTCTTCTGGTTTCCCGTAGAGACGCGGCTTGCCGCGTCTCACTCTGTGGCGGGAGGCGCGGCAAGCCGCGTCTCTACAGACGGAAGGATATCCGTAGTCCGCTACCGCAGCCTACTCCCCGTAAGGAACCCAGATGTTCTTCACCTGGGTAGCGTGCTCAAGAAACCACCGTCCCTCAGCCAGCTTGGGGTTGAACCAGTCGATAGCGCGTCCTTCGTTCGTCCAAACCTGCTTCAGATTGCCAACTGACATGGCCTTGGCCGCGGCGGCGGTGGCTTCATCGCCAAAGCACCAGATGGCGTCGACATCGTCATGTTCGGCGAGCGTCTTCAGAAGCTGTGACGTGTACCCGGTCACAATATTCAGTGCGCCACCAGGCAGATCGCTGGTGTCGAAAAGCTGGTAGAGATCGCTCGTGATAAGAGGATAGGGTTCCGAAGGGATGGCGATCACCGTATTTCCGACCGCAAGAGCGGGCATCACGACGGAGAGAAAACCGAGTAGCGGAGCCTCCCGCGGACAGATGACGCCAATAGTCCCAATGGCCTCGTTCATTGCGATTGCGATATTCCGAAACGGAGGATTGTGCACCGCGCCGTCAAACTTATCGGCCCACGCCGCATACGAGAAAATGCGCTCGATACTGAGATCCACTTCCGCGGCAGCCTGCTTTTCGCCAACCAGGGCGGCCAGGCGACGCGTAATTTCATCGCGTCGTTGAGAAAGATTCTCCGCGCTGTAGTAAAGAACCTGGGCCCGATTGTGCGCGGTAGCCTTTGCCCACGATGCGGCCTTTCGCGCCGCCTCGACCGCGTTGCGGATGTCCTTGCGATTTCCGAGCGGAGCTTCACCCAGCAATCGTCCGTCGGCCGTGCGCACTTCCATGTAGTAGCCGGAGTCCGGCCGCATCTGCTTGCCACCGATGTAGAGCTTGACGGTGCGATCGATCTCGGGAGTGACGATCTCGGGCGTATCGATGGCAGAAGCGCTGGAGTCTCGTTCCGATTCAGCTTCGGGTGGCGCGAGCGTCTTCTCCGCCGGAAGTGTCGGCGCGCTCTTGAACCATGCAGGCTCCATATATTCCAGCAAGCCTTCGCGTCCGCCCTCGCGTCCGTAGCCGCTCTCGCGGTAGCCGCCAAATCCGCAGGAAGCGTCGAACAGGTTCGTGCAGTTTACCCAGACCACTCCCGCTTTAAGCTGCGCGGCAACATGCAAGGCGACGTTAATGCTCTCGCTCCAGACGCACGCCGCCAACCCATAGACCGTGTTGTTTGCCAACTCCACCGCTTCCGCGGGCGTGCGGAACGTCATTGCCGCCAGCACCGGACCGAAGATTTCCTGCTGCGCAACAATCGATGTCGGGTGCACATTACTCAGTAACGTCGGCGGATAGTAGAACCCACGCGAAGGCAACGTAACCTGCGGCTGCCAGCAGGTCGCACCGTCGGCGACTCCCTGGTCGACAAGGTTGCGAATGCGATCGAGCTGCACCTTCGCCACAATCGCGCCGATGTCGATGGCTTTGTCGAGCGGCGCGCCGATGCGCAGGGTGCTCATTCGATCCTGCACTTTGGCGATCAGAGCTTCGGCAATGCTCTCCTGCATCAGCAGTCGCGAGCCAGCGCAACATACCTGCCCCTGATTGAACCAGATTCCGTCCACCAGGCCTTCAACTGTGCTATCGAGATCCGCGTCTTCAAAGACGATGAAGGGAGACTTGCCGCCAAGCTCCAGCGAAAGGCGCTTGTGGCTCGTTGCCGTGGCGGCGCGAATCGCGCGTCCGACCTCGGTCGATCCGGTGAACGCGATCTTGTTCACATCCTGATGCTTAACCAGTGCCTCGCCGGTCGAGCCGTCTCCGGTGACGATGTTAACCACGCCGGCGGGCAAGCCAGCTTCCCGGCAGATTTCGGCGAAGGCCAGCGCCGTCAGCGGCGTGAATTCAGCCGGCTTCAAAACGACGGTGTTTCCTGTCGCCAGCGCCGGAGCGATTTTCCACGCGAGCATCAGCAGCGGAAAATTCCAGGGGATGATCTGACCGACGACACCGCAGGGTACATATTCGGGGAATTCCTGCTCTAGGAGTTGTGCCCAACCCGCATGATGATAGAAATGGCGCGCAACTAGGGGGATATCAATGTCGCGACTCTCACGGATGGGCTTCCCATTGTCCATCGTCTCGAGAACCGCCAGCAGCCGCGAATGCTTCTGCACCAGCCGCGCGATGGCATACAGGTAGCGCGCGCGGGCGTGCGGAGTGAGCGCCTGCCATCCCGAAGACGCTGCCCGCGCGGCCTTGACCGCGGCGTCAACGTCAGCCGTCGATCCTTGGGCAACCGAGGCGAGTTTCTCCCCGTTGGAAGGATCGACGGTGTCGAAGTACTCTCCCGCCGCGGGCGCCTGCCAGCGGCCGCCGATGAAATGTTGGAGGCGGTGGCCATGACGCCCCAGCCATGCCACCGCTTCTTTTGAATCTTCCGGAGCGGGCCCGTATTCCATGCTCACAAACTTTTCGGCAATGCTCATTTGGCGTTTGCTCGATTCCTCGCACTATTACCGCCGGCGCGCAGTTATTGTTGTCACCCAAACTTGATAGTGGAGAGCCGGGCGTCCTCGCCCGGCCGCCAAACTGCTGGGCGGGCGAGGGGCCCGTCCCTCCATTTCAGAGGTCACGCAATCGGATGCCGATACTCGGCGGAATAACGCCCGGTTGCATGATGCTCCAGTTGCCGCTCGATGTCGCCCAGCAAGCTGCTGGCGCCGAAGCGAAACATTTCCGCCCGCAGCCATGACTCGCCCAGTTCCTCTTTGATCAATGCCAGCCACTCGATCGACTGCTTCGCTGTGCGGATGCCTCCGGCCGGTTTGAAACCCACCGCCATTCCGGTTTGCTGCGCGTATTCGCGGATGGCGCGAGTCATCACCAAGCCGACCGGCAAGGTCGCGTTCGTCGGCTCCTTGCCCGTCGAAGTCTTGATGAAGTCAGCGCCCGCCATCATGGCAACCACACTCGCGCGCCCGACGTTGCGCAGCGTCAGCAGATCCCCGGTGCCGAGAATGACCTTCATGTGCGCTGATCCACAAGCTTGCTTGAAGGCCGCCACCTCGTCGTAGAGCGCCTGCCAGCGTCCACCGAAAACGTGCGCGCGGGTGATGACTACGTCGATCTCATGAGCGCCAGCCTCGACCGATCGGCGAATCTCCGCGACCCGCTCCGTCAGCGGTGATAGGCCTGCGGGGAAGCCCGTCGACACGGCAGCGACATGCACTCCACTACCCTCGAGCGCATGCAGCGCAGTTTCAACAAATGTGTGATACACGCAAACGGCGGCGACCTTAATTTGCAGTTCCTCGATCCCAAGCTTCTGTTCTATTTCCTGCTGGATGGGATGCCGGGCCTTCGCGCACAGGCGGCGAACGCGCTCGTCGGTGTCATCGCCGGAAAGAGTGGTCAGATCCATGCAGGTAATCGCCCGCAGAAGCCACGCCGCCTGCCATTCTTTTTTCACGGTTCGTCGCGCGACATGGGATTGAACGCGGCGCTCGACCGCGCTGGTGTTGACTCGGACTTCTCGAACCCAATCCAGATTGAGGGGAATGCCGGTATTCGGCAGCAGAGGACGCCCGGAGAGCGTCGCGAGCGCGTTGCCGCTGTCGTCAGAAACACTGTGTGCGATGCTTCGAAAATCGTTGTGTTCTACCGGCATCAGGTCCTCTCGGCGAAACACGCCGGGAAAATTCGAGATTCGTACTAGTGCATCGCTCTAACGACGCCACCAATACCTTAAAATTAGATGCCCCTATAAGGGCTGGGTCGCAACGACCAAAATCTTCCACGGCCTATGCGTTGCCGTGCAATTGTACGGCAGATGCGATGAAAGATGAATTCTGGTTTCGCCTTGACACTGGGATTTTGTACGGCTACGCTACGGCGCAATTCCTAAATGCTGCAATCGCAATTTGGAGGCTAGTTCTGATTACCCCGGGCCATCGTTTTCGATTCCACCCAGAATTTTTCATTGCCGCGATTCTCTCCGCATTCATCGCAATGACGCTGGCACTTCCCGCGTCCGCCGCCAAGAAAATTATCTTCGATACCGATCCCGGCACTGACGACGCCATGGCCCTGATGCTTGCGCTGAACTCTCCTGAGTTAGATATTCGCGCCGTCACCGTCGTGCCCGGCAACGTAACCGCCAAACAGGGACTGGAAAATGCGCTGCGCATGATGTCGCTGGCGAATCGTTGCGATATTCCCGTCGCCGCTGGAGCCCAGCATCCGCTCTTTCAGAAGTTAATCACGGCGGAGTTCTGGCATGGCAAAAATGGGCTGGCCAATGTCGAATTGCCGCCCAGTAAATGCAAAGTCGATTCCCGGTACGGCCCAGACCTGATCATCGAGATGGTGCACGCCGCTCCCCACGAAATCACGCTGGTTCCGGTCGGTCCGCTTACCAACATCGCGCTCGCAGTAGAGAAAGACCCGTCGATCGTTCCGCTGGTGAAGGAAGTCATAATCATGGGCGGCTCGATCACTGGTGGCAATGTGAACGCTGCTGCCGAAGCCAATATTTACAACGACCCCGAAGCCGCTCAGATCGTCTTTCAGGCCGGCTGGCCACTCACCATGGTCGGTCTTGATGTCGGCGATAAGACATTGCTTTCACCGAAATACCTCGCGCAACTCGGACAGACCCACAGCCCGGTGAATGACTTCATCTACCAGGTGGCGCACTACCTGATCGATCTGTCTGCGCAATTCGGTTCTGGTGGCACGCCGATGTATGATCCGCTCGCGGTCGGTGTCGCGATCGATGCAACCCTCGTAAAAGCGCTGCCGATGCACGTGGATGTGGAAACCCGAGGCGAGTTCACTAGAGGAGAAACCGTTGCCAACCGCCGCGGCGCGGTAGAGCGCAACGTGCTGCACGGTGACCGCTACATCATCGAGGGTGTCGATAAAGTCGAGCCCAATGCGAAGGTATGCATCGACGTCGACGCCGACCGCTTCCTGCAACTGTTTGTTTCCAGAATTCGTGGCAAGTAGAACTTTGGCAAGTAGAACTCCGGACAGGTACACTCGGAGCGCTGTCCGCCGTCCAAGGAGAAGCGATGTTCACACCCCACAGTCTGACTCTTGCACTCTGCATGATGATCACCAGCGCCATTTGCTGGGGCTCCTGGGCAAATACCTACAAGGGCGTCAAGAATTATCGCTTCGAATTGTTTTACTGGGACTACGCCATCGGCATTTTTCTGGTGTCTCTGATCCTCGCACTCACCATGGGAAGCACCGGCAACGACGCTTCGAGTTTTTTGAACAATGTGCGTTCCGCCGACACGAAGAACATCGTTTTGACCATGGTTGCGGGCCTCATCTTCAATCTCGCGAACCTCCTGTTGGTGGCAGCGATTGATATGGCTGGGCTGGCCGTCGCATTCCCGGTTGCCATCGGAATCGCCCTCGTCGTCGGCGTAATTTTGAGTTATGTCCAGGAGTTGAAGGGAAATGCAACACTCCTTGCGGCGGGCGTGGTTTGCGCTCTCATCGCAGTCGTCCTGGACGGCAAAGCCTATGGCAGCCTGGCCATCGCCGGCCGCTCGGTTTCGAAAAAGAGCATTATTGTCTGCGTAGTCTCTGGCGTACTGATGGGACTGTGGGCTCCCCTCGTCACCCGAGCGATGACCAACGGAAACACACTCGGTCCGTATAGTATTGCCGTCTTCCTAACGCTCGGCGCGCTGCTCTCGTGTTTGATCTGGAATGTTTATTTCATGAAGAAACCGCTGGTCGGAGAGCCCGTGAGCTTCGCCGGATATTTCAAAGGCCCCATCTCCGCCCACGCTCTTGGACTGCTCGGCGGATTCATCTGGGGCATCGGCATGGTCTTCAATCTGGTCGCTGCCAGCTTCACCGGCGTAGCCATTTCGTATGCCATAGGGCAATCCGCTCCTATGGTCGCCGCTCTGTGGGGAGTTTTAGCCTGGAAGGAATTTGAGGGCGCGCCCAGTAAAGCCAAACTGTACCTCGGTCTCATGTTTGTCTTCTACTGTGTAGGGATCTTGCTGGTGGCAAGGGCGAATGGCTAAAGCGGGCTCGTGTGGGGACGGGCGTCTCGCCCGTCCAAGCCGAGCAAAGCTCGGCAACTATCCAACTGTCAGCGGTCAATCAGATCGTAAAAATCCGCGAAAGCATAGGCATTATGAAAAACTGAATTCGCAACCTCGTAGTACTGCATTCCCTGAGGCAACACGAAAACCTCTTGACTTTGCATTTCTAATCTATTTATATGACCCATCGCTGAAAATAGGGACGCTCCACGTTCGAGCCGCGACGGAGTCTGATCCCAAATCGCCACTCCTCGTCTCACGAAGAGGGGAGTGGAAGGCAAGGTGGAAACTAATGCTGACAAGAAAAGCGCTGCTCGTAGCGGTTCTGTGTTCCGTGTTCTCCCTCTGTCCACTGCTTTACAGCCAGGCGAACGGCAGTCTTGCGGGAACGGTTTCCGACAAAACCGGTTCCGTAGTCGCCGGAGCGACGGTTAAAATCACATCGCAAGGCACCGGCGTCACGCGCGAAGTGAAGACTGACGGATCCGGTCACTACGTCGCGCCCTTCCTACCGGTATCGATTTATACCATCAGAGTGGAGTCCCAGGGCTTCCAGATCACCGAGCAGAAAGACATTCGGCTGCAAGTCGACGAACAGCGCGAGGTTGACTTTGCTCTCAACCCTGCGTCGGTCAGCCAAACAGTGGAAGTCAGTGCCACTGAAGTCTCCGTGGAGACCGCGAATCCAACCCTCGGCCAGGTAATCACGGCCGAGCAGGTAGCAGACCTCCCATTGAATGGACGCGACTTCGTCCAGCTTGCCACCCTGATCCCGGGCGTTACGCAGGAAACCAATCCCGGCAGCTTCTTCAACAACGGCCCGAGCAGCGAGGTATCCACCCGAGGAACCTATTCTCTCTCAGTTGGCGGCTCGCGGGCGCAGGAGACCGATTGGCTTTACGATGGCAACGACAATAACGAATTGACGGCTGGCGGCATTGCGATCTTGCCCTCGATCGATGCCATTCAGGAATTCAAAGTACTGACTTACAACTACTCAGCCGAGTACGGAACGCGCGCGGGTCCGACGGTGCTGATCACAACAAAATCCGGATCGAACAAATTTCACGGATCGTTGTTCGAGTTCCTGCGCAATACCAGTCTCGACGCGAAGAACTTTTTCGCAGTGACGAAGGACAAGTTCAATCTGAATCAGTTTGGCGGTTCGCTGGGCGGCCCCATTCAGAAGGACAAGACTTTCTTTTTCGCAGACTATCAGGCCACCAGAAAGCGGCGTGGGGTGGCGGGAAACGGACTGGTTCCGACTTCGGCGATGCTGACGGGTGATTACACGCTGGATCCTCTCGGTGGGGCCCGTCCCGGAACTTTTGACGGCAGTAAGAATGCAAACGGTTTCGCCGACATCAATAGTCCCTACCCCGGTCCTTTCACCTTTTTTCCCTTCGAATGCGATAGCTCGGGAAACCCGATCGCGCCAAATCCCGATGGATCCCAGACTGGCGGCACACCCTGCAACAAGATTCCCGCCGCGATGTTTGATCACACCGTCAACCCATCGGTCGATCCGACCGGTTTGGCAATGATGAACCTTTATCCCGCCGCTAACGTGGTTAATTTCTCGACGGGGACCAACTTCTCAAATGTGCCGGTGAGAAGAATCAACGAAGGCGAGTTCGATGTACGCGTGGATCACACCTTTTCAAGCAAGGATTCCGTTTTCGCACGCTTCAGCTACGATCAGGCTAATTCGTATGTGCCGGGTGGCGCGCCGGGTTTCGCGGAATCGGCTGCCTTCGCCAGCAATCAAAACATTAGCAACCACGGACGCAACGTAGCCGTCTCGGAAACCCACATTTTCTCCGACCACAATATCAATCAGTTTACGGCAGGGTTTAACCGCATCTTCAACCACATTTTGTCCTTTGGAAATGGAAGCTGCGAGGCCGCAAATATCGGAATCCTGGGCGCGGATCTGAACTCCAAATGTCTGAACTCTCCTGCGGGAATCGTAAATCAATCGACGAAAGACTGCATGAGCTGCGGGATGACCTCCACCTTGATGCCAAACTACATGACGCTCGGTGACCGTGGCTTCGCCCCATTTCAAGGTGGGACGAACGTCTTCTTGATCGCGGACTCCTTCGATATGATTCGCGGCAAGCACGATATCCGCATCGGTATGGGGTTCCGCGCCAATCAAATGAATGTAGAAACCAACGCCTTCCAGGATGGTTTTTTCATTAACTTTGTCCTAACAGGCGATGCCACCGCCGACCTCCTTCTCGGCCAGATGGGTGGAGGAATCCATGACCAAACGTTCTTTGGTGCGACAACTGGACGCCGCTGGAAGCTGTTCCGTCCCTTCATACAAGACGATTGGCGGGTAACCAACGACTTAACTTTGAATCTGGGGGTCGCTTGGGCCCTCGTCACCCCGATCTCGGAAGCTGCCAATCGCCAGGCCAACTTTGATTTTGTGGGAGGCAAATTTTATGTTGCTGGATCTGCATCGATAGCAGGTTGCTCGATTTGTGTTCGCTCCGATGGCCGCGTCGGCATCCAGATGGATAAGACCGCTTTCGAACCCCGCATCGGATTGGCTTGGAAGCCATTTGGTTCGCAGACAACTTCCGTACGCGCCGGCTATGCCATATTCCACGATTCTTCCTGGAACCAGGGTGCACAGGGGCTGTGGGAGAACCCCCCGTATCTTGCGGAATTGGACAATTTCTTCGGTCCTTGTCCTTTCAATAACTCAGGATCGGCGACGCCTCTGGATTGCGGCAACCAGCGACTTTTCCTCCCAACGCTGTCCGCTCCGCCGAATCCTCAGTTTTATCCCGGCGCCCTTCAGGTGCAAAACCTTAATTTCAAGCAGGGCAAGGTGCAGCAGTTCAACCTGAATATTGAACACCAGCTGCCCGGTAACGTTGTCCTGACGGCAGGGTATGCGGGCTCCCGTGCTTCGCACATTCTGGTGGACGGCTTGAACCTGAATGTTGGATCTCCCGCAGCCTGCGGCGTCGTTGCGGGATATACCCGCGGTTGTGGGCCTGGTGGAACAGCATTCGGACCTAAGTGGGGCTCTCCAACATTCCTATTCCCTCTGACCATGAATAACAACAACGACGTGGGCCGGGCGCACTACGATTCAATCCAGATCAAAGCCGAAACGAAAAGTCTCAGTCACGGGCTTTATGCGTTGTTGGGCTACACCTACTCTCGTACTTTCGATACCGGAATGGCCGATGGTGTGGGCACCTCCCCCGGTGCGACGTATTTCCCACTGCCGGGTTATCTGAAGTCGGATTGGGGACTTTCGGCACTTAACCTCAACCATAGCTTTACGGCCAGCGTTCTGTACGACCTGCCTTTCGGGAAAGGCAAGCGCTGGGGCGGAGACTGGAACGCCGTTACCAATGGCGCTCTTGGAGGCTGGTCGCTCAATATCATCGAGCGTGCCCAGTCCGGCTTTCCGCTTTTCGTGGTTGATGGCTTAAACCAAAGTGGTGTTGCCTTCTCATGGAATGGAAACGGCTTAAATCGGCCCGACCAGGTTGGTGACCCAAACAAGGCCGGGAATCAGGGTGGTCAAACCGGCTGCCCAACCCAAGTCCACACGGTCCAGCATTGGTTCAATCCGTGCGCGTTCGCTAAAGCACTGACCGGAGAGCTGGGAGATGCCAACCGTGCTCCGCTCTATGGCCCGCGGTATGTCGTTACCGATTTCTCGTTGGTCAAGCGGATTCCACTCCCACGCGAGGGTATGGGGCTAGATTTCCGTGCTGAGTTCTTCAATCTATGGAATCACCCGCTGTTTCAAATGACAGGTGGTCCCAGCGGTATGCAGGACATCACTGCACCCTCGAGTTTCGGCGTGATCAATGAGACTACACAAGATAATGGCCAACGCGTAATTCAGTTAGCCCTCAAGTTAACTTTCTAGAAGGGCGTTTAGCCTTGTGCTCTTCGAACCCATGGGCAGATCGAAGCCTCCGGCATAACCGGACGTTCGCTCGATCTGCCCTTAACTTTCCGTCCATACAGCCGGGGAACTCATGAATCGCCCATACAAACTAGCCCTGCTTACCCTATTCTTCTTCCTCGTTCCGGTCGCCTCCGCCCAGAGAATCAAAGTCATCGTCGATCAAGACGCCCGCGGCCCCGGCACCAGCGATCAGCAAGCGCTGCTAGTCTTCCTGCAGTCAGAGAAGTTCGACGTCCTCGGCATCACCACCGTCAGCGGCGATCAGTGGGTGAAAGAAGAGACGCTGCACACCCTCAGCATGCTGGAGATTGCCGGACGTACTGACGTGCCCATTATCCAGGGCGCTGAGTTTCCGCTGCTTAACAGCAAAGAAGAGACCGAGCGCTGGGAAGCGCTCTACGGCAAGCTCGAATACAAGGGATGTTGGACTGAGCACTTCGAGGCGACGCGCTCCACTATCTACGACGAGCCTTACCATGCGCCCGACGTTGTGCCTCCCATGAAAGAGGGCGAGCCGCATATTCACGCGCAGCCCGGTACCGCCGCGGAGTTCATTGTGCGGATGGTGCATAAGTATCCCGGAGAGGTTGTGCTGTGGGCGGGCGGTCCGCTGACGAATTATGCGCTGGCGCTGAAGCTTGATCCGTCGGTTGCGACGCTGGCGAAAGAGTTCGTCATGATGGGCGGAGGGCTCTACGCCGACAAGGGCGCCATCGATCCCGGAGCCATCGATGCCCGCCGCGAATTTAACTGGTGGTTTGATCCAGAAGCGACTCGCATCGTCCTGCGCGCGCCCTGGAAGAAAGTGACCATCACTCCCATCGATATCTCGGTCAAGACGCGCTATACGACCGAGATGAAAGCCACCATTACCAAGGCCGGCACTCCCGTGACCGAATATCTGGAGAAGTATTCGCTACCCGGCTATATGTGGGATGAAATCGCCGGCGCCGCGCTCATCGATCCCTCGATTATCACCGGGAAGAAGCGGCTCTATATGGATATCGATGTCGATCACGGCGCCAGCTACGGCAAGACAATTTTCTGGAATTCCAGCGCAAAGGTTCCACCCTACTTGCGCCTGGCCGACGTCCAGTTCGACATTGATGCGGAGAAGTTCTACAAGATCTACATCGACTTGATGACCCGCCCTCCGCGGAAATAGAAGTAAAGTGATGGAGCGACGGGCGTCCCCGCCCACCGCCAGCCCCGCTGGTAAAATCGAAATTCAGCGCGATCCTAAACGTGGAGATTTCTTGGTGAAACTTCGTGCCCTTTATGGTCTGAATAACTTCAAACACTCTCCTGTCTTTCTGCTGTCGGTAATCCTGCTCGCAACCTGCTTTGCCTCAGCGCAGCCGCGCCGCAAGGTCATCATCAATGAGGATTGCTCAGGCCCCGGCGGCAGTAATCTGCAAACTCTCCTGGTAATGATCCAGTCGCCGCAGGTCGAAGTGCTTGGGATCACGGTGGTCAGTGGAGACCAGTGGCGCGATGAAGAAGTAGCGCACACGCTTCGCCTGCTCGAAATCATTGGACGCACCGACATCCCCGTAGTGCCGGGCGCGGCGTTTCCGCTGGTTCGCACCCACGAAGAAGCGCAGCGGTGGCAGGAACGCTACGGAAAAGTGGCCTACGCCGGCGCCTGGGACGATCGCTGGTGGCACGATCCCTTCGTCGTCCCCACGCTGCCGGAAGGGCGGCCGACCACGAAGCCCGCCGATGAAGATGCCGCCCATTTTCTCATTCGAATGGTGCGCAAGTATCCGCATCAGGTCACGATCTACGAGGGCGGGCCAATGACCAACCTCGCGCTGGCCATTTCACTCGATCCGCAGTTCCCCGAACTGGCCGAGGAGTTGGTTTTCATGGGCGGAAGCATCGGGCCGCAAACCGACAACGCCGAGTTCATCAATAACCCGCGTCACGAATTCAACTTCTGGTTTGATCCTGAAGCTGCGCATGTGGTGTTGCGCGCGCCTTGGAAGAAGATCGTGTGCACGCCCACCGACATCTCGGTAAAGACAAGTCTGACGCCTGCCATGATCCAGCAGATCGATAAGGCTGGAACTCCTCTGGCGCATTACGTTGCCCATTTTTACCAGTCCTTTCCAGGCGCGGATATTATGTGGGACGAGCTCGCGGCGGCCGCTTGGATCGACCCGTCCGTCATCACGAAACGAGAGACGCGCTACATGAGTGTGGATCTCGACCGCGGAGCCGGATACGGCAACACGCTGACTTGGTCAGATTGGTCAGAGAAGAATAAGCCAACGCTGATGGTGCAACCGGTGGAGATTCAAGCTGACTTGGACAAAGAAAAGTTTTATCGGATGTTCGTGGGCCTGATGAGCACCGCCACGCCGGCCCCCTGACCATCCACCGACGACCGGTTCAGTTCTGCGGCTGCGAGACGGAATCTTTCTTCTTATTCTGTAGCGAGATCACAAACTGCTGAATCTGGAGACGGTCACGCTCTGCATGTTCCTTTGTTTTCTTAGCTAATCGATCATGGAGTTGAAGTTCTTCTTGAGCTCTTGTTTTGTAACCGGTTCGCAGGTAAACCTGAGCCAAACGATAATGCGCCACTTCCAGCGTCTCATTGATTTCCGGAGTAACTCTTTCCGGACTGACTTCTTCGGGACTGACTTCAATGGCCTTCTGATAAGCGGAAATGGCCCGCGGAAAATCCTTGCGCTGCGAATACAGAATCCCAAGTTGCAGATACGCGGCACCGAGTTTCGGGTCGAGGCGCACTGCCTTTTGCAGCAGCGACTCGACTCGCGCTGAACGCTGATCGTCGGCCCGAGTGTCCGCCGAATTTGCCGATTGCTTCCAAAGGCTGACGGCGTAATAGTAGTTCGCGAGCGCATTGTCCGGCTGCAGTTGCGAGAACCGCCGCAATCTTTCGACCGATCCCTCTGATGGAGTGCCCTCCACACTTTGCATTTTTCCCAGAAACAGATACGGAGTCGGATTGTCGGGAGCGAGATCGGACGCGTTCGCGAGACACTGCGCAGCTTGATCGTAGGAACCGCGAGCGTACCAGCTTACGCCGAGCGCGATCAGCATCCGCACAGACTTCGGAAACAGGCGAGTGCCTTTTGTGAAAACCTCGGTGGCAGGTTCCAGCGCGCGATGAGCCAGAAGTTCAGTTCCCCAATCGAATAGGTTCGGTTCGCTGGGATCAAGTTCCGCCGCTCTCTGGTACTCCCAAACCGCCTCCAATGGATTGCCAAGCTTCTCCTCGATGTCGGCCAGCAGGTGATGAAGTGCAGGGTCTTGGGGATTGCGTGCCACGGCATCTCGCAAAGAACTCTCTGTCGTGACGGAAGCAGGCGGGTTTGATCCACCGCCCGATTCCTTGCTCAATGAAACCGTTGCCTTGGCGAGCGCTTCGGTGGTTCGCAGTACAGTGTCGGAACCGTGTCCACCCGAATTCGTGACTTGCGTCACTCCCGCCACGGTGAAGTGAGGTTCGTCAAAGAACTCAGGGCCTGATACGACGGGTTTTTCGGGCGCTGATTTCGCTGGCGCAGCATTTTTGGCTTCATCAGTTAGTCTGGCCGGAAGATCGAGATCGATTGTCTCTGTCGCGTTTCGCGTGATATGTACCCTATGGCCAAGAGGCGGCTTGTCCGCCATGCCGCCGAGGACAACGTAATCGCCTTCTTCAACAGTCGAAAACTGATACGCTCCCTGCGAGTCCGTGTGCGTAATCTGGGTCGGCAGCCAAGGAATCCCAGTCGTCGCAATCGATGGTCCCGGAAGGTGAAGGGAGACCGTAGCGTTCTCCACGGGCCGGCCGCTGGCATCGCGCACGTGGCCCTGCACGCTCCCAAATTTCTTCGCAGGGGAGGCCGACTTTTGCCCCTGCGCGCGCAAGTCTACGAGCGCGACCATGGACACTAGCGCCAAGACGGCGAGACAAATTCCGATCTGTCCGAAGTGGCCGGAGGTCACGCGGATCGGCTCCTTAAGAAAGGAAGAAAGCGGCAGCTCCAAGAACAAAATGGAATCAGCCGCGATCGTTGCTGGTCATTCTATCTCATGCGTTCCCATCAAGAAATTGGCAGAGCTCATGCATAGGCTTTACAATGGCACGCTTTCCATGCGGGCTTGTGGGGGCCCCGAATCGTTTCTGTCCATCGTGGGGGCACATTAATTATTGAGGGAGTCCAAGCCATGAAGGGAAGAGGCATCATTCTGTTGTTGGTTGCTTTTCTGTTGCTCGCATTCGCCAATAACGTGCTGGCCCAAAAAATCAAAGTCATCGTTGATCAGGACGCGCGCGGTCCGGCTACAACCGACATGCAGTCCATCCTGATTTTCCTGCAGTCCGACAAGTTCGACGTCCTCGGTATCACCACGGTGAGCGGCGATCAGTGGGTAAAGGAAGAAACGCAACGCACATTACGGCTGCTTGAAATCGCGGGCCGCACCGATGTTCCCGTCGCCCAGGGTGCAGAGTTCCCGCTGCTGAATTCCAAGGAAGAGTCCGAGCGCTGGGAAGCTCTCTACGGGAAGTTCCGCTACAAGGGCTGCTGGAGCGACTTTTCCAAAAGCCCGGAAGGCACTCCGCCAGCCTTCCGCGAAGGGTATCACGATCCAGATGTGATCCCTACGCTGGTGGAGGGTGCTCCTCACATCAAAGCGCTCGACGAAACTGCAGCACACTTCATCGTCCGCATGGTGCACCAGTATCCCGGCGAGGTCGTGGTATGGGCCGGTGGCCCGATGACCAACATTGCTCTCGCCCTGCGGCTTGATCCACAGGTGGCGACTTTCGCGAAAGAGTTGGTCTTGATGGGCAGCGGGATGTACGCGAACAACGGTGGCATTACCGGCATTGATGGACGGCGCGAATTCAACTGGTGGTTTGATCCGGAAGCCGTTCGCATTGCGATGCGCGCGCCCTGGAAGAAGATCACGATCACACCCATCGACATTTCCGTCAAAACGCTGGTGAACCCGGCCGTCAGAGCGGCTATCGCCAAGACGGATACGCCGGTCGCTCGCTACCTCACGCAATTCTCCGTCGAAAGTTTCATGTGGGATGAACTCTCCGCGGCGGCCTTGGTCGATCCTTCGATCATCACGGGACAGAAGCAGCTCTACGTGGATATCGATATTGACCACGGTCCAAGCTACGGTGAAACGCTCTTCTGGCAACCGGGCACGGAGCTTCCGTCGTACGAGAGAATTGCGACTGTCCAATTCGATGTGGACACACAAAAGCTGTACGATCTTTACGTCAAGTTAATGACGCAACCGCAGAGGACTACGAAATAGCTAGGCACGGCAGGATTTCACGCCGGATTTAAGGAGCAGCGCACACGTGGATTCAAAACGAGAAATCTTTCGCATCTCTAGAATTTCCCGCCGGCAATTTGTAACTTCGTCCGCCGCAGTTTTGGCCACCAGCGGTTTCGCCCGCGGGGCAAACGCCGGCGGCGCAGCGGCTGGACAGCCTTCAGAACCGAGAGAGTCCGGCGAAAAGTCCGACCGGGAAACCGGCCGCGGTCCCTTTCGCGTCATCATGGACACCGATCCTGGCGTCGACGACGCTCTCGCGCTCTTGCTGGCCATGCGCTCACCGGAGCTGAAGATCGAAGCCATCACTCCGGTCGCCGGAAACGTACCGCTCGACCTGACGTTGCCGAACACCTTGCGCATGGTTGAAATCGCCGGCCGCACCGACATTCCCGTGGCTGCAGGGGCTCGCGCCCCGCTGATGCGCCGCCTGGTGACGGCAACCTACGCGCACGGTGAGAACGGATTGGGAGGCGCCGTCTTTCCTGAGCCGACGACAAAACCCGTCGCCGCGCCTGCTGCGGAGATGATTCGCCAGATCGTTCGGAAATATCCCGGCGAGGTTACGCTGCTCACTATCGGTCCGCTGACCAACATTGCTACCGCTCTTAATTCTGATCCAGAACTAGCCAGCATGGTTCACGCGCTGGTCATGATGGGCGGCTCGCTGTCGGGAGGGAATATCACGCCCGCGGCAGAGTTCAATGTTTACGTGGACCCGGAAGCCGCGCGAATTGTTTTTCAATCCGGAATTCCCGTGACCATGGTTGGCCTTGACGTCACGCGCAGAACTTCTCTTACCGACGCCCATGTGCGCACGCTTGAAGCGGCGCAGAACCCGGTCAGCCAGGCCGCGGCCAAGATCGGACGCAATGCGCTCAACCACAACCGCGAGCGCGGATTTCTGGTGGGACCGAACATGCATGACTCGCTAGCCGTTGCCGGATTTCTCGATCCGGCGATTCTGAAACTGCAGGACTATTACGTCGATGTCGAGACGACGGGTGAGCTCACCGCTGGCGAAACTCTCGGTTACAGCCCTGTTGCGGGGGACTTGCGGCGCCGCCCTGGAACGGAGAAAGATGCGGCGACCGCGAACATGACGATTCGCGGATCGGCCCCCACTCTAGCCAGCACCAAAACATCTCCCGTGTTGCGCGATAAATTTGTGCCCAACACGAAGGTCGCGGTCGAAGTGGATTCCGCGAGGTTTTTCGACTTGCTCATCGGGCGATTATCGGGGAGCAAGCAGTTTTAATCCTTCGAGGTGTGCGAATGAAGCTGGGCCGAGTCCAGAGAGTTGTTGCGGTCGCAACTGTGATTTTCATGACATGGACCGTAGCGCCGGCGTCCCGCCGGCTGTCGCGGGGCCGTCCCGGCCCCGCTTTGCTTGTGTCCCAAAGCATGGAGAAAGACAAGCGCAAGATCATCATCGATCAAGACGCGGCCGGCCCCGCCGGCACCGACCAGCAGGCGATACTGCTGCTCATCCAGTCTCCGCAGACAGAAGTCTTGGGCATCACCGTGGTGACGGGCGATGCGTGGCTCACCGAGGAAGTCGCGCACACTCTGCGCATGCTCGAACTCATCGGACGCACCGATATTCCCGTCCTACGCGGAGCCGAGTATCCACTCGTCAGAACGAAAGAAGAGACGGAGCAGTGGGAGCAACGCTATGGCTCCGTGGCCTGGCTCGGGGCGTGGACTCCGCGCGTGTATCACGCACCCCGCGAACTGGGAGCAATGCCGGAAGGGAAGCCGACCACCAAGGCCGCCGATGAAGATGCGGCGCACTTTTTGGTGCGCCTGGTACGCAAGTATCCGCACGAAGTTACTATCTATGAAGGCGGGCCCATGACAAATTTGGCGCTCGCGATCTCCATCGACCCCGAATTTCCGGGGCTGGCTAAAGAATTGGTGTTCATGGGCGCCAGCCTGAATCCGCAGACCGCCGATCCCGAGTTCGCAAACACGCCCCGCCACGAATTCAACCTCTGGTTCGATCCGGAAGCGGCTCGCATTGTGCTGCGGGCACCGTGGAAAAAGATTGTCTGCACGCCAGTGGATATTTCGGTGAAGACAAGAATGACAAATGAACTGATTGACAAGATCAAGGCAGGTAACTCGCCAGCGGCGGAATACATTGGCAAGTTTGCACGCCTGCGTGGATCTTACAACTACCTCTGGGATGAACTTACCTCGGCGGCATGGCTCGACCCAAGCCTGATTACAAAGAAAGAAAACCGCTACATGGATGTGAACCTGGACCGCGGCCCCGGCTATGGAGACACCCTCACATGGACAGACAGGGATAAACCTAAGCGCGATGTCCAGTCAGTGGAAGTGCAGTTTGACTTGGATACTGAACGGTTTTACAAGTTATTTGTGAACCTATTAACCGCGCCAACGCCGCATCCGGCCAAGCCGTCAACGCCTTAGCGACTTTCTAATACCGCGACCGCCTGATGAGTTATATGGTGGAGCGACGGGCGTCTCGCCCGTCCAGCCGGGCGGGGACGCCCGGCTCTCCACCAGCAAGCTCTGATCGACATCAGTAATAGCGACACTAGCGCCTCAACTGCTGCATCATCGTCTGCGCCTGCTCATGGCCCGGATGCTGCTTAAGCAGTTCAAGCAGCACGGCCCGAGCTTTCTCCGGGGCGCCCTCCACGACATAGACTCGGGCCAGGTTCAAGTAAGCCTGATCGAAAACGGGCGCCACGCGGATGCACTCCTCAAAGCTCGCCACAGCCTGATCCCGCCGCTGCGTTCGCAGATAAAGAATCCCCAGGTTGTTCAGAGCCTCAGGATAAACTGGACGCAGCTTCAGCGCCCTCTGCAGAGAATCGAAAGCTCGCGCGGTGTCATCATTTTGCGCAAACACCATGCCCAGACCGTAGTTCGCTTCCGCATCGTTGGAGCTGACTTCCAGCGCGCGCTCATAGGTTTTGCGAGCATCATCCCATCGCTTCTGCTGACGGTAGGCACTGCCGAGGTTGTCGAGCGCGATCAGATGATCGGGACTCAGCTTGAGCGCCTCCTGAAAGTATCCTATGGCTTCGCCCGTACGTCCTTCGCGCGCGGCCAACAAGCCGAGGTTGTTCCAGGAATTTGCCAAAGTATCGGGATAGCTCGCGCGAAGCTTGAGCGCGCTCTCAAAACTCTCGCGGGCCTGCGCGGCCTTCTGCTGGTTCAGATACACGCTTCCAATGCCATAGAGAGCCTCGGCGCTTGAAGGATCGTCGCGCAGAGCAATACGGAATGAAGCTTCGGACTGATCCATATAGCCGCGCTGAAAAAACACCGAGCCGTAGGAGAGATAGTTACGCCCAAACTCAATCGTGTCTGAAACACCGGGGAAGGGAAGTGCTCTGGCTAATCGTTCCGCGCTGGTTTTGGGGATGTGCCGAAAGTCCTGTTCAACGTGCTCCGGTTCCACTGGCCCCTGATAAACCTTGACGATCTCTCCCTTTGCATCGATCAGAAATGATGTTGGAAGTTCGAGATCACGATGTCGGTCAAACAGGTAACGATAAAGAATGTTGTAGATGGCGGCCACGTCCTCCACATCAGACGCCCCGCGCAGAATCGGAAACGAAAGACGATGCTCCCGCACCAGTGCCCGGACGCTCTCCGCATCGGCAGCGCTGTCCAGATTCACGGAAAGCAGTTGAAGACCCTGAGCCGCCCAAGCCATGTGGTGCTGATGGAAAGTGATCCAATCTTCCTTACATTGCTCAGCTCCGGCGGCCCAAAAATTAAGCAGCACCGGCCTTCCGCGCAAGGCGGATTGAGTGAACACTAGCCCGGCGAAATTGGGCAAAGAAAAATCGGGCGCCTCGACCGGCGCGAGCAACCATGTCTCAGCCGTGGTGGGAAGGGTTTCGAGTTCTTGTGCCGTAGCGCCAGCGAGCGGGTCTCGCCCCGCCAGCATTCTGAAAGCCTCTATTCGAGATGGTTCGGAGCCTTCCTCCACCCACACCCGGTGGTTGATCGGCAGATCGCGGAGTTCCTGCACTAGTCCGCTCGGCCAGCGAATCGACGCGCGCATCGGGCCCTTCGCTGCTCCCAGGCCAAAGAAGACATCCTTGCTGTGCTGCGAAAGAAATCCCGATCCAGCTTGTAGCGACCGGGTTTGCTGGCCCAGTTCAGTTTCCACTGTGATTACCGCGCCAATGGCGTCGCGATTGCTTTTTGTACCGCGCAAGTGGAAGGCAATGGAGGAAGGCAGGTTCTCCATGACGTTCTTCAAAAGCCGCAACTGCGGACCGTTGCGGTTCTTCAGAAACACTTCTTGACGGCCGTCGTGATCGAAATCCGCGAGTGCGAACGCGCGCCCATCTTCCAGAAAGTCCAGTCCTATCACGCCTGAGATATCAGAAAACGTTCCATCACCATTGTTCGCGTAGAAAATATTTCGTTCGTACCCGCTCCACGTGCCATCGGCGCGGATCAACTCGTTAATCGCGCTCCATCCCTGCTCGTAGTCGTGAGACGGCTTCGCCTCGTCCGGCGAATTGGCAACTACCTGCCGCCAGAAAAAACTGTTGAGGTCCTCGTCTTTGCGCGGGGGACCAGTAACCATGCCGTTGACGATGTAGAGATCCGGAAAACCATCATGATCAAAATCCCAGGAGTCGCTCGACCACGCCCAGCGCCCGATTCCGACGCCCGCAGCGGTGGTTGCATCTTTGAAAGCAGAAGCACCGCCATTTCGAGATACATTGCGAAAGAGCGAATTGCCCATGGCGTGTTTGTGATAGAGCGCTCGCGTTTCCCTGGGCGCGTCTTTCTCGAAGATATCCTGCATCGAAACGCGTTCCCCGGCCGCTGTCCACATGTCTGCTACGTAGAGGTCCTCCATGCCGTCGTTGTCATAGTCAAACCAGCAAACGCTCATCCCGGCGCCGACATCCTCAACCCCCATTTGCGGAGCAACGTCAGTAAACGTTCCGTTGCCGTTGTTGCGGTAAAGATTCTTTCGCCCAAAATCATTCACCACGTAAAGATCGGGCCAGCCATCACGGTTGAAGTCGTTCCAGCCGCAACAAAAGCTGTAGCGCGTGTTGTTCTGGTGGAGACCAGTCTCGGCAGTTACGTCGCGAAACGTTCCGTCCCGATTGTTGCGCATCATGAAATTAGGCGGCCCATTCTCCGCGTCATAATACGGAGACGGATACTTGTATTGGTCGGTGCCCTGGTAATAGACGTAGAGGCAGAAATAGATATCCAGCCAGCCGTCGCGGTCATAGTCCGCAACTGCTGCTCCGGTGAAGGTTCCCTGCGGAGGAGTGGCGAACTGAAACGCATCCGCCTTCTGAAGAAACTTGCCGCCACCTTCGTTCAGGAATAACATCGGGCCGGTAGCCCGCACGACGATTAAATCCTGACGCCCGTCATTGTCAACGTCGACAAGGAGCGCGCACGCCGTGTTTTCGATGACGCCGACTCCCGACGCTTCCGTGATGTCTTCGAACGTTCCGTCGCCTCGATTCCGATAAAGCCGGTTTGGAAGACCGCCAGGTTGGCACACATAGAGGTCGTCATATCCATCGCCATCGACGTCGCCGATCGAAACTCCGTTGTGGCCGTAAACATCAATGCCACAAGCGCCGTCGAGCACCGTCCGCCAGTAGTCGGTTCCGTGCAAAAGCTGTGAAGAATATGACGCGTTGCCACCGAGTGCGGCGGCCGCGATGTCGATATAGCCTGGCGTGGCGGAGCGGCTCTGCGTTTCATCCAGCGCCTGCCAGTTCAGCACGCGGAACTCTCCCGACGCAGACCGTTCCCAAGTAAGCTGCCAGTAACCGACGAGTTGTTCGCGGTAGAAACCGTGGCCGTCGGCCACCAGTTCATATCGCATGCGAGTCTGTAGGTGACCGGTAGAAAGTGGCGCCGACGGCATGGAAGTCGCGTCAATGCTCGTTACCTGAAATTCAGCTGTAAGAATCTTCGAAAAGACAGTCAGTGCAGACCGCAGTTCCCGCAAAAATGCGTCCCGCCCAAGGGCAGTCTCCCGCTTGAATGTATTGTGCCGGACCTCGATCGCCGGACGTGACCGCACAACTCGGGATTCGACAGGCCGCGGAGAAGCTCCCGAGAAATTCGGCAGAAGAGCTTTCTCGACCGCGCTCACATCTTGCGGAGATTGCAGCAGGCCAGAACTCCACTGCGCCAGGATCGCTGCGATCTGATCAGCGTATTTTTCAGTGACAAAATCGTCGAGGCCACCTTGCGTCTTAAGCAGTAAGGCATCGAGCGGCCTGGGCATCCTATAGTGAGGATGCAGGTGGAAATCGCGACTTAATGAGGCTGCGTCTGCAGCGCCAAAACCGTAGAGTGTGGGCCAGCCGAAACCACGCAGACCTGCAGGAATTAGCGCCGCCGAGGCTCCCTGGCAGAAGCGAATCAGAAAGTCGCGCCGGCGAAGGTCCACTCGGCCCGGGGCGGACGAACTCCGCATCTTCTCTGGCCGACTCAGATGGATGTCTCCCGGATTCCCACGCGTGGCCCGAAATTAACACCCGCACACGCGACCGTCAAGATTCGAAGTCAGGAGTGCGCGGCATTCCCTTGCGCGGCGCGACAAAGGTCGAGTCGTAACGATATGTTAGGCTAGCGTTCTTCAACTCATCTAAACTCGTGCATCGGAGATTTCCGTTTGGCCGTCCCTGGAGTCACCGTCCCTCGAATCAGCGTCGTCGGCAGCTACGCGACTGGCCTGACCATGAAAGTACAGCGCCTCCCCTGTACCGGCGAGACGCTTCTAGGAACAGGCTATCGCGTGGACTATGGTGGCAAGGGTTCCAACCAGGCCGTCGGCAGCGCCCGGCTCGGAGCGAGAGTGAACTTCATTGCCAGGATTGGGAAAGATGCCTTTGGGGAAATGGCGCTAACCCTCTACCGCGATGAAGGCATCGATGTCGCTCACGTAAAACTAACGGACGACACACCCACTGGAGTCGGGTTCATCATAGTCGAGGGTGAGACCGGCAATAACTGCATCGTAATCGATCCGGGAGCGAATGAACTTCTCACCGCTGACGACATTTCCGGCTGCTCCGCCGCCTTCGAATCGACCTCGGTCGTATTGACTCAGCTCGAAATTCCAGTAGCAGCGGCCGAGGCGGCTCTGCGTCTAGGACGCGCGGGTAATGCCATCACGATTCTGAATCCTGCTCCGGTGCGCCCCCTTCCCCCGTCCGTTTTCCATCTGATAGATGTTCTCACCCCAAACCAGTCCGAAGCCAAAGTGCTCACCGGTCGAAGTCCAGATGCAGTTATCGAACCCGAAAAACTTGCGCGAGAACTGATTCGCAGCGGCGTAAAACAGGTCGTCATGACCCTGGGCGAGCGGGGAGCGCTGATCGTGACTCCATCGTCCTCCACACATATCCCCGCGATACCGATGGTCGCAGTCGATACCACGGGCGCGGGTGATGCCTTCAATGCCGGCCTCGCGACCGCCCTCGCTTCAGGCGCAAGTCTCGAAGCGGCTGTGCAGTTTGCGGTGGTCACTGGTGGTCTGGCGGTTACGAGAGAAGGCGTGATCCCATCGTTGCCCAGCTGTGACGAGGTCCGGCACTTCTATCAAAAGACCGGAATAACACCGCCTGCTTGGTTCGCAACCAGTTCGGCCCCACTACAATGACCCCTATGCCTTTGCTCGTGGGCTTTCTGCTAGTGCTTCTGGCCGGCTTGCTACAGGGAACTTTCATCCTTCCCATGACCCTCGTTCGCAAGTGGGCATGGGAGCATACGTGGGCGACGTTCTCGCTACTCGGCATGATCGTCTTTAATTGGATCATCACTCTTCTTTTTGTCCCCAACATCTTCGGGGTTTACGCTGCGTCCCCGCCGCGAGATCTTGCCATTCTCGCGCTCTTTGGACTAGGTTGGGGCATCGGCGCCGTTCTCTTCGGCCTCGGCATGGCGAGGCTCGGGATGGCCCTCGGCTATCCCATCATCATGGGCCTCATCGCAAGCCTGGGCGCGTTGATTCCGTTGCTCGTGTTCTTCCCGCAGACCCTGTTTACGCCAAGAGGCATGGTTCTGCTGACCGGAACTGCCATCGTGATCGTAGGTATCGCCGTGTGCTCCGTAGCCGGCTCCCGCAGAACGGCGTCGACAACAAAATCAATCACAGGGCCCTCCAATACCCTCACGGTCGGATTGGTGATTGCGCTCCTTGCCGGTATTCTTTCCTGTTTGCCCAACGTCGGCATGGCTTTCGCAAAAAACGTAACCAGCGTTGCGGAAACAATGGGCGTCTCCCAGGCGTCGTCAGGAAATACGGTCTGGGCACTTCTGTTCACGCTGGGGAGCGTCGCCAACCTTGCCTACTGTTTCTACCTGATGTTTAGCAAGAACACACTCCGCGAATACTGGAACGGCGAGGCGCCCCGCAACTTAATCCTGAGTGCACTGATGGCGCTGATGTGGATTGGCAGCTTTTATCTTTACGGGGCCGGCGCAGCACGGCTCGGACGCTGGGGCCTAGTCGCAGGTTGGCCGCTGTTCATCTCGATCTCGATCGTCACGGGTAACATATGGGGATTGTGGAGAGGCGAATGGCAAGGCGCGGCCGCCTCCGCTCGCCGGTTGTTGAATCTCGGCCTGGTGATTCTGATCGTAGCGGTGATCGTGGTCGCGGTCAGCAATTCCGTTTAGCGAAAGCGTCGGGCAAGGAGGAAATCCATGTCGCAGCCGTCGTCGCAGTCTCCTCCATTTCTTTTTACGCCACAGTCTCGCGCGCGCTGGATGCGACTGGATACCGCGCAACTGCTCAAGCGTTTTTATTTTTGCGAGCGCACGGTCCTTGTTAGTTGTGCGGCATGGATCCCCGCCATCGCTCCACTCGAAATCAAAACCAGCCTTGCTCGCTTCGTCTGGCAGGGTGCGGAAACGGCGCATGCTTTGAGGAATCGAGTGTTTGAACTTCGATTTCCGAGTCGCCTGCTGGAAGAAGAAGGAGCCGATCAAGCGCTCATTGAGCTCTTCAGCGCCGTGAAGGATTCGCCCTCGGTTCCGGCATTTCTCCTGAGCGTAGGAAAGGTCCTTCTGCCCGCGTTGCGCGATTCTTACCAGTCCTACCTTACGGCATCCGATTCGATCGCTGACGGTCCCACGCACCGCTTTCTTTCTCTAGCACTCATCGAAAAGCTCGAGCAGATCGCCACGTTTGAACGCTGGGCACACTCCGAACTCTCCCATAATCCCGAGTCGCGGGCCGGCGCACACGAGTGGGCACACACGGTTGCCGGTCGTCTCTCGCAGGTAGGAGGTGTAGGCGTGGGCGCGCCACCCGCTGTAACCGCAGCCGGACCTTTGCCCGGCTCGAAGACATATTCCATTCCCGACCGGCCCGCTCGTGATCCGCGCTTCTGGCGCTGCCGCTTCTATTGGCCAGATGTAGTCGATCCCGCCTTTCCCTACGGCGAGGGTATGCAACTGCAACTCCGCTCCGCGATCAGCCACCTGAATGAAGTTTGGGCGATTGAAGCTGGCGGCTTGATGCTGAGTGCCTTTGCAGACGTCCTGCCCTGGGAGTGGATTCACGACGCGGCGCGCTGGACCTACGACGAGTCGCGCCACTGCCGCATGGGATATGAACGCCTCATCGCCTGGGGTTTTGATCCGGCCCAGCTCCCTCTGGGAACTTACATTTATGACTGCGCTTCCGGAGAAGATCCAATCTATCGCCTGGGCATGCTCTATTTCTTCGAGACCAAGAACATTCGCCACAAGCTAACCCGCGCTCAGCTTTTTCACGCCTACGGCGATGCCCTGAGCGAGCATGACATGGATTTCGATTGGGCCGACGAAACCATTCATGCCGGTTACGGCAAACACTGGCTCAGAGAGTTGCTGGCTGTGCGAGGAGAAGACCCGTCCGCTCACGATCAGATCCGGGAACGATGTGGCAAGCTGGTGAGTGATTACGTGGCCACCGCGACCGGAGAAGAAGTGAGCGCCATCAAGAAGATTGCTAGCACGCTCATGACCCAGGCCGCGCAGAAACCGGCAAATCGCGCGGAGTGATCGGGCGACACAAAGATCGGGCGACACAATGAAACTCGGCACTGACCGTGGCAGAACTCGACGTCTTCAACCGTGGATTCCGGCGGTTCTGGCCGTGATGATGCTTGTCACATTCGGCGGCATAAGTGCGAAATCGCAAACAGTGCCTCCCGCACAAGCTGCGCCCGCGGACTCGCCCGATGCCCATCTGGGCCGAGCCTACGACGCCCTGAGAGACGATCGATACGAAGTGGCTGCCGCTGAATTCCGAGCCGCCCTCAAGCTTGATCCGAAGCTGACCCTCAGGGCGCGCTTTCCGCTGGCCGTTGCGCTCTTCGAGATGAAGAAGCCCGAAGAAGCGCGCAGAGAGTTTGAAGCCGTCCGCCGAGAGGGTGGAGATCATCCCAACATCTCGTATTATTTGGGCCGACTTGATTTGGACGAACTGCACTACGAAAGCGCGATCCGGAATTTAAATCAGGCAATCCTCCAGCCGCCTTTTCCCGACACCGCATACTATCTCGGCTTCGCATACTTCAAACAGGGCGATCTAGCGGCCGCTGAAAAGTGGTTGAAGGAGGCAGCCCAATTGAACCCGCACGACGCCCGCGTCCAATATCAACTCGGCGTGGTCTATCGCAAGCAGGGGCGGGAGCAGGAGGCAAAACAGGCGCTGGCGCTGTCCGGAGAACAACGCCAGCGCGATTCCAGCCAAAGTCAGCTGCGGCTCGAATGTGCGCAAAAACTTGACCAGGGTCCGCGCGAGGAAGCGCATGCCGTTTGCGAACAACTCTACGATGCGGACGACGCTGAAAGACTGACGGAACTCGGCACCATCTACGGCCAGCACGGCGACGTCGAAGCCGCTCTGAAACCATTGCGCCGTGCGGCAGAACTCGCGCCGCAATCGCCCCAGATGCAATACAACCTCGCGCTGGCTTACTACCAGCTCAATCAATTTGAAGAGGCCCGTACGCCCCTCAGCAACGCGGTCACGCGCTGGCCCGACATATTTCAGCTTGCAGCTCTTTATGGCGCCGTGCTGTCGAAGCTGGGTGAAGATCTTCCGGCGTATCAGGCGCTCCAGCACGCCCACCAACTCAATGCGCAGGATTCCACAACCGCCGATCTACTCTACCTCGCGGCCCTCTCTCTTGCCCGCAAAATTCAGAGCGCCCGGCAATATCCCGATGCGCTTCGCTATTTTCATGAGGCGGCGAAACTGAAGCCGCAGGAGCCCGCGCCTCACCGCGGTCTTGCCGACGTCTACAAGCTCACTGGCCGTTCCGCGCAGGCAATTACTGAGCAACAGGAAGCGGATCGTCTGGCCAGCGCTTTCGAGAAAGCTCACTAGGCGCCAATTTACAAATCATCAAACTCAACGAAGACCATCATGTGCTGTCGCTATTTCGGACTCCGGTCCGCGAAAATCTCCACTGTCGAAGCGGGTCAGGCGTTACAATGGCCCACCACTCGATCTTCAGCGAATTCGGTTTGGGTATGCAAACAATGAGGGTGTCAACCGCAACTCGCGAACGCCTGCTCCGTGCGGCACGCAAAGTAATGAAGAATGCCTATGCACCCTTCTCCAACTTCAGAGTAGGCGCGGCTATCCTCACCTCGAAGGGCCAAGTCTTTGTAGGATGCAACGTCGAGAATTCTTCTTACGGAATGACCAACTGCGCTGAGCGTACCGCGATCTTTTCTGCCGTCGCCAAGAGCGGTCCGGAACTCGAGATTCGCGCCGTCGCCGTTGCCGCCCTCGCCAATAATGATCACGGAGTTCCATGCTCGCCCTGCGGCGCATGCCGCCAGGTCATTTATGAATTCGGGCCGCGCGCCATCGTCTTCTACGAAGGGAAAAAAGGCCCAAAGCAAAGTCTCATCACTGATCTTCTGCCGGAGGGTTTCCGCCTCAAGTGAGCCAGCCGAGCGTTTCCGAATCGCCGTTCCGCGTCATCGATCTCATCCGCAAGAAGCGCGATGGCGGCGCATTGTCCACCGCTGAAATCGGATACCTCGTCGAGGGCTGCACTAAGGATGTCGGGAGCATTCCCGATTACCAGATGGCGGCGTGGCTCATGGCCGTTGTGTTGCGCGGCATGACTCGCGCGGAAACCGCCGCCCTTACGCACGCCATGCTGCACTCCGGCGAAGTTCTTGATCTCAGCTTTCTCCCTGCAAAAAAAGTGGACAAGCACTCCACCGGCGGGGTCGGCGACAAGACTTCGCTCGTGCTGGCTCCGCTGGTCGCTGCCGGCGGCCTCTACGTCCCCATGATTAGCGGCCGCGGATTGGGCCACACCGGCGGCACCCTGGACAAACTCGAGTCCATCCCCGGATTTCGCGTAGGTTTGACAGTGTCCGAGTTCCATCGCGTTCTCAAAGCCTGTGGATGTTCGATGATTGGCCAGACCGAGAGAGTCGCACCCGCTGACCGCAAGTTGTATGCATTGCGCGACGTCACCGGGACGGTCGAGAGTCCGTATCTCATCTGCGCGTCCATCATGAGCAAGAAATTGGCGGAAGGCACCGACGCGCTCGTGCTTGACGTGAAGACCGGCTCGGGGGCGTTCATGAAAAAGGAAGAAGACGCCGTCTTCCTCGCCGAACTCATGGTCGAAACTGGCGAGCGCATGGGCAAGCAGATGGTCGCGCTCATCACCGACATGAACCAGCCGCTCGGCCGCATGGTTGGCAACGCGCTCGAAGTACAGGAGTGCATCGAGGTATTACACGGCGGCGGTCCGGCGGATCTGCGCGACCTGTGCCTTGAGTTGGCGGCGTGGATGTTTTATCTCGGCGGCGGGTCGAAGAGGGTTGCCGAGGGCAGGCAACTTTCCGCGCAGATCATAGCCTCCGGCAAAGCCTTCGAGAGGTTC
>Ga0193751_1000500_pt1 | contig 30429 bp, 32 predicted proteins | sample L1c2metaG_FD_143050 | JGI IMG/M metagenome (GOLD analysis project Ga0193751, IMG submission 143050) | Soil microbial communities from a riparian zone of the East river system, Colorado, United States - L1c2 | ecosystem: Environmental > Terrestrial > Soil > Riparian zone | place: USA: East River... | reverse complement strand
GGGGACCGGGCTTTCTTGCCCCCGTCGCTTCGCGGAAAACTCCACGAAACTTGACGCCAGCGTCGGGGCGTCAGGACCACACGACTTCGCCGTCCGCGAGTCGCGCCCTCGTCAGAAGCGCGCCCCGCGTCCACCGCATCCCGCCCCGCGTCCGTGACGATCGCGATACGCCCCTCGAGTGGGGCGGGACGGCAGGGGATATAAACTGATTTGCGTCAGCCAGAAAGCGAAATTTCGGAAATTCCGAAAATAAATTGCCGCCGGGGGATCGGAGTGTGATTTTTGTCACAGAAAGGGTTGGCGTTCCCGTTATTTGTGATCCCGGGGCCGGATGGTACGCTCCGGCTCATTGCGAATTAGGGATTTCCTTATGCGGGCGGTGGCAACCATCCTTCTTGCCGTTTGGTCGACCTGGCTTTTCAATCAACCTGCGTTCGCCGATAGACGAGTGGCGCTGGTGATGGGCAACTCGGCCTATCAAAACGTGACCCGGCTCGCCAATCCCGCCAACGATTCCGAAGCGATATCGGCCGTCCTCAAAGGAGCCGGTTTCGATGTCGTCGAACTCAAGCGCGACCTGAATGTGAGCCAGATGCGGCGCGCCCTACGCGATTTCGCCGACAACGTTCGCGACGCCGACGTCGCCATTGTTTACTTCGCGGGACACGGCATCGAGATCAACGGCAACAATTATCTGATTCCGGTCGACGCTGTGCTTGAACGCGACATCGATGCGTTTGATGATGCCATTCCGCTGGACCGCATTTTGTCAGTTGTCGAGCCCGCCAAGCAATTGCGGCTCGTCATCCTCGATGCGTGTCGCGACAATCCCTTCAACAAGACCATGAAGCGCACGATCGGCTCGCGGGCCGTCGGGCGCGGCTTGGCCAAGGTCGAGCCCGAGAATCCGAACACGCTGATCGCCTTCGCCGCGAAGGCCGGATCGACAGCATTGGACGGCGATAGCAAGAATAGTCCCTTCACCGCCGCGCTTGTCAAATATCTGCCCAGACCAGGTCTCGATCTGCGCAAGGCCTTCGGCTATGCCCGCGACGACGTCCTGAAGTCCACCAACAACAGGCAGGAACCATTTATCTACGGCTCGCTCGGCGGCGACGACGTGGCGCTGGTTCCGCAAACTCCAAAGCCCGTCCATCCCGAAGCCGAAGCGCGTATCGATTACGAGCTCGCCGCGCAAGTCGGAACCAAGGAAGCGTGGGATGCATTCCTCGCAAGCCACCCCGAGGGTCTCTACGCTAGTCTCGCACGCGCGCAGAACAGTAAATTGGCTGCGGCACAGCAATCCCGCACCAAGGCGGACGATGCGCGGCGGGAGGCCGAGGAGCAGGCGGCCCAGAAGGCCGCGGAATTGCGCAAGCAACTGGAAGAGCAAAGCAAGCGTCAGACAGCCGAAGCAAAGCAGAGGCTCTCCGACCAAGCGAAGAAGGACCTCGAAGAGGCGCGGCGTCAGGGGGCCGAACAGGCGCAGAGGGAACTGAACGAAGCCAGAAAGCAGGCCGAATTGGCGCAGCAGCAGGCCGAGGCCGCCCGGCAGCAAGTCGAGGAAGCCAAACGCCAGGCGATCGCGGAGGCACAGCTTCAGGTCGAGCAGGCCAAGCGCGCCGCCCGCGAGGATGCCGAGAAAATCGCGTCCCTGACGCCCAACCAAGCGGCCTCAGAAGCGCCGCTGGCCTCTCCAAAGATCGATCAGGCCGACCTCACGCGACTGTTGCAGGCCCATCTGAAACGGGTTGGCTGCAATTTAGGGAATGTCGACGGCAATTGGGACGAGAGCTCCAGAAAGGCGCTCGACCTCTTCAACAAGAGAGTCCATACCCAATTCGATATCAAGCTGGCCAGCCTCGATGCGCTGGATGCCGTACGCAACAAACCAGATCGCGTGTGCCCACTGATCTGTGCGAAAGGGCAACGCCCCGACGGCAATCGCTGTGTGCAGATCGGTTGCAGCAGCGGCTTCTTCCTGAATTCCAACGGGTCGTGCGAAAGACGTCAGGCACCGGCGCCGAAAGCGCTGACCGCGACGAAGGAGCCTGCACCTAAACCACAGCTCGGCCCACAGGATTGCGCGCCGCTCGATGCCACCGGCCATCGCTTGTGCGCGAATGTGAGATAGACCTATCCGGCAAGTCCGCTGCCGCTGCTGAGTACTGATCTCGTTGGACCGTCCGCGGGGATAAACCAGCTTAAGCATTGGCGGCAATAAAGTCTTTATGCCGACGAGGCGAAGCGGACGGGTGTCGTGCAGAAAGCCATCGAAGCGGCTAACCTAAAGGGCGTTCGCGTAGCGCCAGAGTGAATTTCCCAAAAACGGCGATTTGAGTGCCCCGAAAATACTGTCGCGGGATTTAATCGCTTCGCCTAGAGTGGACATGCCGTTGGGATATGCCCGGGGCAGATACGCGGAGTGAACCGGCATGCGCTGTAAGTTTTGGATGGCCTAGAATGTCGATGCGCTCCAGCCGCTCCGTAAAAAGGCTGATGGTCACCGCCGTGACCACATGGATGGCGCTCGCGGGCGTCGCGTTGACACCGGCGTCGGGCCGGCAAGCTCGGCTCGGCGCCCCATCGAGTGGCGCCTCGCTGATGTTCGGCATGAGTGCCGACGAGGTTTCGCAAGCTTTGGGCGTGCCGCTGTACTATGTTCGCGGCCGTCCCGGTAATGAGCTCTTGCTCGCAACCTCGAACGTCAAGGGAAGCGCACTGTCCAGCCGCAGCGATGGGCTTTATCTGCAGTTTCGAAAGGGAAAGCTTACGGGATGGAAAGGCGATTGGGGAACGATCCGGCCATGATGCGTCATCCGATGACTCCAAGGGGGTCAAGAAAGTATCTGAAGTATCCAATGGCAGCGGTCCTCACGGCATTGGTGGCCGTCGGCCCCGCCTCGGCTCAATATTTTGGCGATCGCCCCATCCGCTATGGCAACACCAGTAGCTGGTTCTATGACGGCCGCGACGACAACCGCGACTTTTCAACCGACGGTTTTTTCCCGGGCAATTTCGCGGCTAATCCATTTGATGCGACGATCGGCGGCGCCTCTGGTTTCCTGGGCAGCAATCCCCGCCGCTCCGCGACCCCCTATCCGTCACAAACCTATTTCGGATTCGCGCGCGAACGGATCGATTGCCGGGATGTTCGCTTCCATGCCGGATTGAAGTATCAAACATGCGGGCACCACCCGCAGCGCCCGAGATCGCGCTGAACAGATCTCGGGTTCGACCGCGATATCTTTGTGGGCGAGCCTGATCTGGTTGACGTCGCCGCGCTGTTTGGCGCTTAACAGCGGAAATGCGCTGGATATGGGTCCAGCCCCCCACCCCGTACCTTGGGCCTGTGGTTAACCGACCGGCGAAATCTCTTGAGCGGCCACCACTTTCGCCGCCGATCGGTGACACCCGACCGGGCAAACGTGGTAATCATGCAGGGGTGTCTTTGATTTTTCCGGTTTGGCAGAACCAATGTCCGTATCCGACGATGTGAGCCCCCGCCGCGATGTCACCCGCCGGCGCCAGCGAGGAAGAAGTTCCTTGCTGCTGGTGCTCGCCGTCGGAATTCTTGTTTTTGGCGCCGCCGCAGGCGCGCTGTATTACGCATTGCAGCCGGTGACCCTCAAGATCGCGGTCGGGCCGCCGGGAAGCGATGATGAGAAGCTGATCCAGGCCATGGCCAAAGCCTTCGCCGACGACCGCAGGGCTGTCCGGCTGGCGCCGATCACAACCGAGGGAGCCGCGGAAAGCATTGCCCTCTTTAGTGCTGCAAAGGCCGACCTGGCGGTGGCGCGCGCCGATCTGGAGATGCCCGCCAACGCCGAAACCGTCGCTATCGTGCGCAAGAACTTCGTGGTTCTGTGGTCGCCTGCCGTCCCTTCAGGCAAGGGCGGGAAACAGCGGGCGCCGAAAATCAAGGAGCTTGCCGATCTCGCGGGGCATCGGGTTGGCGTCATCGGCCGAACGCCGGCCAACGTCGCTTTGCTGCGGGTGATCCTGAACGGGTCCGGCATTGCGCCCGAGAAGGTCGCGGTCACGCAGTTTGCCACCAACCAGATCGAGGAGATGGCGCGTGACCCGGCGATCGATGCGTTCATGACGGTCGGCCCGCTGGACAGCAAGATTACCGCCCAGGCCATCGCCGCGACCGCGCATGCGCGGGGCGAGCCCAAGTTTCTCGCAATCGACGCATCGGAAGCGATCGCCCTGAAGCATCCGCTCTACGAATCCGAGGAAATTCCACCCAGCGTCTTCAACCCGTCTCCGGCCTGGCCGGACGACAAGGTCGAGACCGTCAGCATCAATCACGTCATCGTCGCGCGAAAGTCGCTGTCGGAGACAACGGTGGCCACATTCGCCCGGCAGCTATTTGCCATACGTCAATCGCTGGTCAAACAAGTGCCCGGCGCCGCACACGTCAAGAAACCGGACACCGATAAAGACGCTGAACTGGCGGTCCACCGGGGAGCGGCAGCCTTCATCGACGGCAACGAGCGCACCTTTCTCGACAGGTACGGCGATTATTTCTGGTTCGTCCTCCTGCTGCTCTCCGGGCTCGGTTCGGCCGGCGCCTGGGCTCGTCAGTATTTGAAGCGCGACGAGATGGAAGACATCACGATCCATCGCAAGGAGATCATGGCCATGATCTCCCGGGTACGCGACGCGGAGTCGGCCGAAGCAGTGTTGGCCATGCAGCGCGAGGTGGATGCCATCATCCACGAAGCCCTCGAAGGCTACGATGACGGCGCCATCGACGAAGATGACCTCTCAGCCTTTAACTTGGTGCTCGAGCTTTTTCATCACGCGGTTGCCGAACGGCAGGCGGGAATGGAAGGCGGCGCGCCGGAATTTGCTCGCTTGCGTGCGCGATAGGCTATCTCGCTTCGATCGGGTATCGACCTGCTTCGCCCAGGCGGCGCGAGGTAGCTGATCAGAGTCCGGTAAACCCGGCCTTGACCGGATCGCGCGAGCCGTCGAGCTCGCGTAAATAGGTCAACCCGCACACGGTGAGCCGATTCATGTCGGTCTCGCCGGCCTCGAACAGCGTGGTGACGTAATCGGTCACCTTGGCGCGGGCCTCGGCGCTGGCCGCGGCGGAGCGGTTCAAGAGCAGATCGTAGGTCATCATGATACGATCGATGGCGACTTTCATGAAATCCTCTTGTTGCGGTCCAACCTCACGTCGGTTCAATCTCGGATTAGACCAGTTCTTCGGCTTCGAACTGCGCGATCGCTTGGTTGGCGAGCCTGATCTTGTTGAATTCGCCGCGCTCGATCAGCTCCGCAATGATTTCGAGAAGCCGGTCGTTGGTGGCAAAGCGGTCGGCGATGGCGCCGGAGTGCCACAGATAGTTCGAGGCGATGGCGTAGGCATCGCCGATCACCCCGACATTCATGACCTGCAATCCGCGCTCGACCAGCATGGCTGTCCTCTGATACGGCCGGATAAGCCCCCAGAAACGCAAAAGTTCCATTCTCCGGAAGCCGGTTTTGCATTGCCAAAATGACAAAACGCACCGGTCCCGAAAAGCCGGGCCGATGCGTCTGGGGAAGTCTCTCGTTTTTATCGCTGGGACGCCGGTCTTTTCAAATCGCCGGCTTGACCCGAGGAAATCTCAGAGCCGATACAGGATCTGGTCGGTCCAGAATCGCTCGAGCCGGTGCAGCGACTTGTTCAACGTCGCGAACTCCTCGTTCGAGATGCCGCCGACCTGTTCGACCGTCTTGACGTGCTTCTGGTAAAGCGCGTCGACGATGCGGCGAATTTCCTGGCCCTGCGTGGTCAGGCGAATGCGAACCGAACGGCGATCGACGCGCGAGCGCTGATGGTCGAGGAAGCCGAGCTCGACCAGCTTCTTCAGATTGTAGGAGACATTGGAGCCGAGGTAGTAGCCGCGCGTGCGCAATTCGCCCGCGGTCAACTCCTTGTCGCCGATGTTATAGAGCAACAGCGCCTGCACCGAATTGATGTCGGCGCGGCCGCGGCGATCGAATTCATCCTTGATGACATCGAGCAGGCGGCGATGCAGCCGCTCCACCAGCGTCAACGCTTCGAGATAGAGCGGCTGCACCGGAGCCTGGCCCGCAGCGCGCTCAGCGGTTTCCACCGCCGTAGCAACGGCTTTCATCATGACACTTCCCCTGTTGTCGTTTTATCGACTTATTCGACGAAACTTTTGTCCCGCCTGATAGCTTCAACTTAAGGGGGTCGTTTGAAGATCAGCTTAAATAAGACAATAAAGAGATCATGAATTTAAGACAGTGAATGGTGGATTAAGCCCATGGACAAAGGACTTTTGGCAACGCTTCATTGACGGTGGAATGGCCATGTTCACGCTTCGTCTGCAGGACTTGTCGCATATGGGAACAGCATCGTTCAAATTCGACACGTTGGCGTAACAGGTATGACCGCTGCGTTAGGGTGACCGAAAAGTTACCGCGAAAACTTCTAAAAAATATGATGAAACCGAACCCCGGTTTTCCCGAGTTCGACAAAACTATATTCGGGGTCAAGACATCGAACTCAACGGCGCGATTTCTGCACGCGATAGTCCACGTACGAAGGATTTCAATTTTCTATGGCGGCCGTTCACGCGCCGCCATCCACGCCAGCCCGAGATAGGCCGTGAGCATCAGGCCTTCAAGCGCCACAACGGCGAGGCTGCCGCCGTAGATCGCGGGAAACATCAACTCGATCACCGCCATCGACACCACGGTCGTCAGCCACACCACCGCACCCCAGGGCGTCGCCAGCCAGAGCCCGACCCCGGCGACCAGCTCGATGACGGCGAAATACACGGTGGCGGTTTGCCATGCCACCGCCTGGTTCTCGAAGGCATCCTCTTCACCGCCGACGAAGCCCGTGACCTGCGCCCAGTGGTAGAGCCCCTTGGCGACGGAGACGACCGCCATGATGCGCAGGAACAGCACCAGCCGCCTGGTCCACGCATTATCGTCGGTTTCGATCCGTTCCGACGAAATCGCCGCCACCGACATGGCGTGGTCCCGCGACGGGTCGCGTGCTGGGGTTTCAGACATCAGGCCGCGCTCATCACCTCAAGAATACGCCTCTGGCGACACTCATGACCGCTCGGCGCGGCAAAATCAATCGGACTTGCGCTAGCTCAAGGCCGCGGTGACGAATGCCACGCAAAGTGCTAGGAACGGATCAAAATCAGTCTGCCGCTTGAGGAGAGAACATCAAATGGCGATCAAATTCGGGCGTCCGATCGAAATGCGCGATACCCCGCGCCGGGAAACCGCCCTCGCCGCCCCCAGCCTCGATCTGCCGGTCCGGCCCCGCCGCAACCGCAAGGCGGAATGGGCCCGCCGCCTGGTGCGCGAAAATGTTCTCACCACCGACGACCTGATCTGGCCCTTGTTCGTGGCCGATGGCCACAACCGACGCACCGCCGTCGCCTCGATGCCGGGGGTGGATCGGTTGAGCGTCGATCAGGCGGTGCGCGAGGCCGAGCGCGCGGTGAAACTGCATATCCCCTGCATCGCGCTGTTTCCCTACACCGAGGCGAGCTTGCGCGACGAGCAAGGCTCGGAGGCGGTCAACCCCAACAATCTGGTGTGCCAATCGGTGCGCGCCATCAAGAAGGAATTCCCAGGCCTCGGCGTGCTCTGCGACGTGGCGCTCGACCCCTTCACCAGCCACGGCCATGACGGGCTGATCGAGGACGGTAAAATCCTCAACGACGCGACGGTGGCAGTGCTGGTGCGGCAGGCGCTGGTGCAGGCGGAAGCCGGCTGCGACATCATCGCGCCGTCGGACATGATGGACGGCCGCGTCGGCGCGATCCGCGAAGGACTGGACGCGGCCGGATTCCTCGACGTGCAGATCATGTCCTATGCGGCGAAATACGCCTCCGCCTTCTACGGCCCGTTCCGCGACGCCGTCGGCTCCGCCAAGACCCTGACCGGCGACAAACGCACCTACCAGATGGACAGCGCCAATTCCGACGAGGCGTTGCGCGAGGTCGAACTCGACATCGCCGAGGGCGCCGACATGGTGATGGTAAAACCAGGCATGCCCTATCTCGATATCGTTCGCCGCGTCAAAGACACGTTCGGAATGCCGACCTTCGTCTATCAGGTGTCCGGCGAGTACGCGATGATCATGGCCGCCAGCGGCAATGGCTGGATCGACGGCGAGCGGGCGATGATGGAAAGTTTGCTGGCGTTCAAGCGCGCCGGCGCCGATGGCATTTTGACCTATTTTGCGCCACAGGCGGCGGAAAAGCTGAAGGCGGAAAAGTAGCGCTGCTCAACGGGCCGCGTGCGCCGTCGGATGCGGCCCACATAGCGGGCGCAGCGCCTCACGCTCCTCCCGCAACAGCACGGTCAACGGATAGATCGGCTCGCGCGTATCCTGACTGAAGAACGGATGCGGCCATACCCTTCTGCGCAGACGCCAGCCAAGCACCCTCCCGACGACGCGCAGGATCAACGATAAGTTCAGGCCTGCGGAGCCCGCCGGCAACTCGCCAACTGCATACTTCCCAAGGATGGCGCCGACCGGCGCACCGAACACATCGTCCGCACCCCGCGTGCCACCATCGAAAGCCTGCGCAACGATTCCGACGAAGGGAATTTTGGGCGTGAGTGTATTGCCGACCGGCGTGTTGCAGCAGTTCGCGTACCATCGGAACAAGCCTTTCGGTGTCAGCCGCAATCCGACGATCCGGTGCTGTCCCTGCACGAAAGTCAGCGAGGCAGGCGCGACCTGGACGATGTCGCTGCCGCCGTGGGCATCAAGCAGATCGGCGCGGCCAAGCCGGTGCGCAAAGGCCTGGCAGTCATCGCAATAGCAGACCACGCGATTGACCGTCTGCGGCGAAGCGCCGGTGACCGATGCACGGACCTCGCCGCAGCGGCAGCGCAACTCCACCCGATCGCTCATTGAGGTGCCTCCTGTCAGCGAGCAGCAAACTGATTTGCCCGCCGCAGGATGGTGCAAAACGCCTGGCGCGCAAGCGCTCCGGCCGCGGAATCGCCGAAATATTGCAGCTTGTTAATGGTCCCCGGGGCTTGCGGCGGGGCAACCGGTTCCCATGTCCGACGCGGGACATCCTTTCTTGGAGGGCTGATCATGTCTTACGGTGGTTCGGGCAATTCGGACAGCAGCGCCTGGCGCGGTGATGGCGGGGTCCGGCCGCATGCCTTCGATCCCTTGGTGCAGCCGGAATTGTTTCGCGGCGTGCTGACGCGACGGGTTTTCGCATTCCTGATCGACCTGGTGGTGCTCGCTGTGCCCGTGATCGTCGGCTACCTGTTCATTGCCGTGTTCGGCCTGGTCACGCTCGGGCTCGGCTGGGCGCTGTTTTGGCTGGCATGGCCGGCCTCGGTCGTATGGGCCATCCTTTATTACGGCGCATCCCTTGGCGGGCCGCATTCGGCAACGCTCGGGATGCGGGTAATGGATCTGGAACTTCGCACCTGGTACGGGGCGCCCGGCTATTTTGTTCTGGGTGCCATGCACGCAGTGCTGTTCTGGGTTTCGATATCGTTTCTGTCGCCGCTCATCCTGCTGGTCGGACTTTTTAACGGTCGGCGGCGCCTGCTGCACGATATCGTGCTGGGAACCGTGGTGATTAACAGCTCGATCCGCAATCCCGTCGCCCAGCCGGCACGACCTTTCTAATCCCGGGCCAAGGCCGGCAAACGGTTTGCAAACCAATTGACCGCTAAGCTCGGCGGCGCGATGCTGATGCTCACTTCGCCTTTCGGAGACTGACGATACCCCGTGACCCAGCATTCGCGTGACACCCCGCAATTCTACCTGACGGCGCCCTCGCCCTGCCCGTATTTGCCGGGCCGCCACGAGCGCAAGGTGTTTACGCATCTGGTCGGCGAAAAGGCCGGCGATCTCAACGACCTGTTGACCCATGGCGGCTTCCGGCGAAGCCAGTCGATTGCCTATCGGCCGGCCTGCGACCAGTGCCGGGCCTGTGTTTCCGTCCGCGTCATCGCCAATGAGTTCCGGCCCTCGCGCAACTTCCGGAAAATCCTGGCGCGCAACGCCGACATCACGGGCGAGCAGCGCAGCGCGGTGCCGACCTCCGAGCAATATTCGGTATTCCGGGCCTATCTCGACCAGCGGCATCGCCATGGCGGCATGGCCGACATGACCGTGCTCGATTACGCCATGATGGTGGAGGACAGCCACGTCGAAACCCGCATCATCGAATACCGCCGCCGTGGCACCGATACCGGTGTCACAGGCCGCGGCAATGAGCTCGTGGCGGTGGCGCTGACCGACGTGCTCAGCGATGGCTTGTCGATGGTGTATTCGTTCTTCGAGCCGTCGGCGGAAAACCGCTCGCTCGGCACCTTCATGATCCTCGACCACATCACCCGTGCCCGCCGACAGGGACTGCCTTACGTCTATCTCGGCTACTGGATCGAGGGCTCGCGGAAGATGGACTATAAGGGCCGCTTCCTGCCGCAGCAGCGGCTCGCCCCGTCGGGCTGGATGCGGGTCGACGCCTCCGGCGAGATGCTGAACGAGCCGCAGGATTGATTTAAGTGGGCCGCACGGCGTCACCCATAGTTAGACTGTCATCACCCGCCAACCGGTCCGGCCTTTGGCCGGCCGGATGACAGGCTCCGGCGGGTGATCCAGTACGCCGCGGCTTCTCGATTGATCTCTATCGTCTCTGGAATACTGGGTCGCCCGGTCATAGGCGAGCGGAAGCGACGCCGTCCTTCGGACGGCTATGCCGGGCGATGACAATTGTGGTGGGGACGCCACCTGGTGCTCAACCCCCGACATAATCCCACACCAGTTTCGCATTCAGCGCGATGATCGCCGCCGCCGTCAGACCCGCGAGCACGGTCAGCCAGCGCGGCGCCACGAACGGTCCCATCTTGCGGCGGCTGGCCGTGAACATCACCAGCGGCACCACCGCGAACGGCAATTGCAGGCTGAGCACCACTTGGCTGAGGATCAAGAGCTGGCCGGTCGCCTTTTCGCCGGCCCACACCGTGACGACCACCGCCGGCACGATCGCGATCAGCCGCGTCACGAGACGCCGCAGCCAGGGCGCGATGCGCAGGTTGAGAAATCCCTCCATCACGATCTGACCCGATAGCGTTGCGGTGATGGTCGAGTTCAGCCCGCAGCATAACAGCGCGATCGCAAACAGGGTCGGCGCCAGCGTCGAGCCGAGCAAGGGCGACAGAAACGCGTGCGCCTGATCGAGCTCGGCGACGTCGGTTCGGCCGACCCGATGAAACGTCGCCGCCGCGAGGATCAGGATCGAGGCATTGATGATCAAGGCCAGACACAGCGCGATCGAGGAATCGATGGTGGCCAGCGTGATCGCCTCGCGCTTCTCCTCGATTGCCTCGCCGTACAGTCGCGTCTGCACCAGTCCCGAATGCAGGTAAAGATTATGCGGCATCACGGTGGCGCCGAGAATGCCGAGCGCCAGGTAAAGCATCTCGCGGTTGGCGATGATCTCCGTGGTCGGCGCAAAGCCCCTGAGCACGGCGCCCCAGTCGGGATCGGCGAGCGCGATCTGCACCGCAAAGCAGACCGCGATCACCCCCAGCATCGCCACCACGAAGGCTTCGATCCAGCGAAAGCCGAACGCCTGCAGCGCCAGGATCAGGAACACGTCGGCCGCGGTGATGATCACGCCGATCTCGATCGGGATATGAAATAAAAGATTGAAGCCGATGGCGGTGCCGATCACCTCGGCAAGATCGGTCGCGGTGATGGCGACCTCCGCCGACAGCCACAACGGGAACGATACAAAGCGCGGAAAGGAATCGCGGCAGGCCTGCGCGAGGTCGCGCCCGGCGCCGACGCCGAGCCGCGTGCACAGCGATTGCAGCACGATCGCCATCACATTGGACAACAGCGCAACGAACAAAAGCGCGTAGCCGAATTTGGAGCCGCCCGCGAGCGAGGTCGCCCAGTTGCCGGGGTCCATATAGCCGACGGCGACCAAATAGCCCGGGCCGAGGAACGCCAAAAGCTTGCGCCAGAACGGCCCCTGCTTTGCCGTCGGCACGGTTGCGAACATGCCCGCCAGCGACGGCTCACCACGCTCGCCGCGCCAGCCTGAAGCTTCCTTTGGGGTGGCTGTGGCCGTCGTTGGCGGGCCCTCAGGGGGTAAATCGGGGAGACGTGCATCCATCGCAAAACGATGGCCGAGATTCAATCTTATTGCAACTCATTTGCAACTGCATCAGGTAAAATGGTACTTGCGCCGCTCCTTCACGTCCACGCCGGAAGTCGCCCAATCCGGAAACGGGTGGGTTTGGCCGGGCTGAGGCCTGACAATACCGGCCAATCGAGATTCAAGGAAAACACCATGACGTCCACCCACACGCCTCACCTGCCCGCGACCTTCAACCGCCTGGCGTGGTCGAACCTCGCCGCGCAGTCGGCCGAACAGGTAGCACTTGCCGCAGCCCCCATCGTCGCGGTGCTGTTGCTGGGCGTCGGCGAGGGCCAGACCGGCCTACTGCAGACCGCGCTGACGCTGCCGTTCATCCTGTTCGCGATCCCGGCGGGGCTACTGGCCGACCGCATCTCGCGGCGCTGGTTGATGGCGGGCGCGGAAGGCTTGCGCGCGGCGGCGCTGCTCGCGATCCTGCTCTTGATCGGGCTCGATCTGCTGACGCTGCCGCTACTGGCGCTATCCGGCTTCATCGCGGTGTGCGGAACGGTCGCCTACAGCGTGGCGGCGCCGGCGCTGGTGCCATCGCTGGTGTCGCCGCAACAATTGCCCGCCGCCAACGCGCGGATCGAATTGGCGCGCACCATCGCCTTTGCCAGCGGACCGGCGCTGGGTGGCATTCTCGTGGGCTGGTTGGGGGCGGCGCCAGCGTTCGGATTTGCCGCGGCCCTATCCGTGGTCGCGGTGGTGCTGCTGTCGGGGATTTACGAGCCGGCGCGGACGCCTGCCCCGCGCCGCCATCCGCTGCAGGAGGTTCGCGAAGGCGCTAGCTTCGTGATGCGCCACGCGCTGTTGCGCCCGGTGTTCGTCACGCAGTTCATCTTCAACACCGCATGGTTCGTCGTGCTCGCGGTTTTCGTGCCTTATGCCGTGCGTCGTTTCGGTTTGTCGGCATCCGGCATCGGCACGGTGCTGGCGATGTACGGCGTCGGCATGGTGGTCGGCGCGCTGGTCGCGACACGGGTGATGCGGCGGCTCGCTTTTGGCACCGTGATCGGCCTCGGCCCGGTCACCGGTTTTGCCGCCGCCGTCGTCATGGCTCTGACCACCTTGATCCCGACGCCGTGGCTTGCAGGCTTAAGCTTCTTCCTGCTTGGCGTCGGTCCCATCCTGTGGGTGATCTCCACCACGACCTTGCGCCAATCGGTGACGCCGCCGCGGTTGCTCGGCCGGGTCTCCGCCATCAACATCATGAGCTATGGCGCGCGCCCGCTCGGCTCGGCGCTCGGTGCCATCGTCGGCGGATTGTTTGGCGCCGAAGCATGCCTCTATCTGGCGGTCGCAATCTTCGGCGCCCAGGCGCTGGTGATCCTGCTGTCGCCCGCGGTTTCGCTGGCGCGGCAGCCGGAGATGGTGGGCGAGGCGGCAAAGGCGTAGCGCCTTTCCTCCGCGCAGTTAGCCCGCGAGGTACCGCTCGTAACCGCCGGCCACCACCTCATCCGCCGCGATGTCGGGATCAAGGGTGAAGAGATCCTGCGCGCGGCCGATGCCGCGCAGCGCAAACCGCCCGGTGGAAACGAGGTAGCGCTGCCCCGTTGCATCCAGGCCGCTCCGGAAGGCCGATGAGGCGAGCAATTCGCGATCGACCGAGCGGCACATCGAGCCGATGCGGCTGACTTCGTTGACCGCCGGCCCCACCACGGTGAAATCCAGCCGGTCCTCGCTGCCGATATTGCCGTAAAACACCTCGCCGACATGCAGGCCGACATAGGCCGACGTGATCGGCCGATCCGCGGCGGCGCGGCGGGCGTTGAGCACAGACATGTTTTGCCGGAACCGATGCTCGGCCCGCAGCGCGGCGCGCCGCGCGGCCGCCAGATCCTCGCTGGTGAACATCGCCAGCACGCCGTCGCCGATCAATTTGAGCACGTCGCCGCCGGCGTCATGGACGGCATCGATCGCGGCCTGCGCGTAATCGTTGAGAAACGGGATGATTTCGTCCGGCGTGATGCTCTCGCTGATCGCGGTCGAGCCGCGCAGATCGGAAAACCACAGCACCGAATTGATCCGTTCGGTCACGCCCCGCGAGATCCGCCCGCGCAACACCTGCTCGGACGCGTCGCGTCCGAGATAGACCCGGCCCAGCGTTCGCGCGATATCCACTTGCGCCGCCGACTTGATCGCAAGCCCGAGCACCGGCACCAGGTCGCGCAACGCCGCCAAGCCCTGCGCGCTGAAGCCGTCGGGGCGACGGGTCAGCCAGTAGGAATAGAGGCAGTCCATCTGGCCGAGGGTTCCGGCTTCGCCGAAGCGATGCACGAAGGCCACGAAATGCCGGTGGCCCTTATCGGCGAGCTCGGAGACCATCGAAAAGTCGAGCGAGGCGCAATCGGCGAGATCGATCCGCAGCTCGTCATGGCCGTGTTCGAGCATGTGATAGAAAGTCGAGCGGCGCCAGTTTTGCGCGGCATCGCCCGAGCTGGTCGAACCGTACTCGAAACTGTCGCTCTCGTTGGTCTCGGTATCGTTCCAGCGAAATCCGCGTCCCTCGAAGATCGGGTGCAGCGTGTCGATGAAAACGAGGCCGCGCGACAGCTCGAGGCCCGCGGCCCGGCAGCGCTCGCAAAAGCCGCGGAGCAAATCGTTTTCCGGCAGGCCCGTGAGGCCATGGCTGACCAGCCAGTTCGTCAGGCTTAGACGGGGCGCGAGTTCCATACGATATTATGCCGCGCAATTGCGACCGGCGAAAGTCTGGCGGCGTATTGCAGCACCGCGTCTGCGCGACGACCTCGCCCTGACAGACCGCGGCGCTTACACCTTCGCTTGCTTGATCACGGCCGCCTTCTCTCCTCCTCCGCCCGATAGCAGCCAATTCATCAGCCAGAGTGCTGCGACCGCGCCGCAGAGCTCGGCCGCGATGAAACCGGGAAGGTCGACGGGACGAATGCCGGAAAACGTGTTCGTCATCGACCGGGCGATCGCCACCGCTGGGTTGGCAAACGAAGTTGACGACGTGAACCAGTAGGCGGCCGTGATGTAGAGGCCAACGAGCCAGGGGACGGCGCGGCGGTTGAACCTGAGCCCAGCGAGAATGGTCGCGACCAGGCCGAACGCGGCGACGGCTTCCGCCAGCCATTGCGCGCCGCCGGTTCGCATCTTGAGCGAGGCATCCACCAGCGGCAGCGCGAACATGGCATGCGCGAATATCGTTCCAACGACACCGCCGGCGACTTGCGCAACCACATACGATAACGCCTCACCCGGCGGGAGCTCGCGCTTGAGCGCGAAAACCAGCGTAACGGCCGGGTTGAAATGCGCGCCCGATACGGGGCCAAGGATGCTGATGAGCACCACCAGGATCGCGCCGGTCGGAAGCGTGTTGCCGAGAAGCGCGAGCGCAACGTCCTTGGTGAGGCTTTCGGCCATGATGCCGGAGCCGACGACGGTGGCGACCAGCAACGCGGTTCCCAGCGCTTCCGCCACCAGCCGGCGCGGCAGGTCAAAGCCCGGCATCAGCTCGCTCTCTGCTGACCGGATGTCGCGCCCTCGCTACGCCCGATGTCGCGCAATTTGGTGCCAAGCGAAAGCCGGTCGATGCTTTCCAGTGGCAGGTTGATGAAGATCCCGATTCGATTTCTGAGATAACGCAACGCCTCGACGAAGGCCGCCTCCTTCTCGATGTCGGTGCCATCGACTGCCGCCGGGTCTTCGATACCCCAATGCGCCGTCGCCGGCTGACCCGGCCAGATCGGGCAGGACTCAACGGCGGCGTTGTCACAGACCGTTAAAGACGAAATCCATCACCGGCGCGTTGGGGGTAGCGAACTCTTTCCAGCTTTTGGAGCGCAGGTCGTCCGAGGGATAATCGAGACTCCGCAGTACCCTGATCACAAATGGATTGATCGTCCCCTTCGGCTGGCTGCCGGCCGAGAAGGCGCGGAAGTGACCCCGTCCGTCCTTGCGCAGGATCGCTTCGGCCAGAATCGAGCGCGCGCTGTTGCCGGTGCACAGGAACAGGACGTTGTAGACGCGCTCAGAGGCTCTCTCGGACATGGGTTTGGGCCTTCTTCTTCGATTTCGGCGGACAACAGGGTGTGAGGCTTTCGATCAGCGGCGCGCAGATTTCGGGCCGGCCGTCGCAGCAATCCCTCAGCATGAACAACACGACGGCCTGAAAGCGCGCGAGATCGGCGCGATAGACAATCGAGCGGCTGAAGCGCTGCGCCGAGACCAGCCCCGCGCGCGACAACACCGAAAGGTGCGACGACATGGTATTTTGCGGCACCGCGAGCGCGCGGGCGATGTCACCGGCAGCTAACCCCTTCGGCTCGTGCTTGACGAGCAGCCGAAACACCGCCAGCCGGGTCGATTGCGCTAGCGCCGCCAGCGCGAGGATGACATTCACCCATTCCATATATCCAGACTTATGGATATATGGCCTACTGTCAACCCGACGCGTAACCCCCTCACCGCCATACTGCTCTGTTACGCTGGCGAGGACCGCTGACCTCGAGGGCTACGGCGCTGAGCGGAAATGACATGACCGATGGAATCACCGACATCGCCGGAATCGAAATCCCCTCCACTAACCCGGTGTTTCTGACCGTTGTGGGGATTCACATCCTGCTGGGGCTCGCCTGCGTCATCACAGGCGCGATTGCGATGCTGAGTCAGAAAGCTGCAGGTCGCCATCCCCGCAACGGGACGATCTACTTTTGGTGTTTGGCTGGGGTGTTCTTGACCATGGCTGGCCTGGCCGCGGTGCGTTGGGCTCAGGACTCCCACCTGTTTATCCTGGGAGCGTTGTCGTTCGCCGCGGCTTATTTCGGACGCGAGGCAAGACGGCATCGCTGGCGCTATTGGATCAGACTGCACATCGCCGGCATGGGAACATCTTATATTCTGCTGCTGATCGCGTTCTACGTGGACAACGGCAAGAGTCTGCCGCTCTGGAAGGAGCTCCCCCCGGTGACGTATTGGTTGTTGCCGACAGTCATTGGGATTCCGCTTGTTGTCCGTGCCCTGCTTTGGCATCCCCTAATATCTCGTTCGGACCCGGGTTAGACACCAGGGCGACCCTATATTTCTATATTTCTAGAAACATGGATTGACAATCCCCCCAGACCGTGAAAGATTGGCCCCATGAAACTGGATGACGCCGCCGCACATCTCGAAGCCCTGGGCAATCCCACCCGGCTCAAAATCTACCGCGCGCTCGTTCGCGCCGGAGATGCGGGGCTTGCGGTCGGCCGCCTGCAGGAAAAGTTGAAAATTGCACCCTCAACACTCTCCCACCACATCAAGACGCTGGTGGTCGTCGGGCTGGTCAATCAGGTCCGCGATGCGACCACGCTGGTCTGTCATGCCAACTACGAAGTGATGCGGGGGTTGGTGGAATTTTTGGTCGCCGAATGCTGCGCCGATGCCGCGGAGGGGGATGATATCCAAGCGGCATAGTTTTTTGCGATCTCAATTTCGATACTTCTAGACTAATAGGAGAATGCCATGGCTGAAGCAAAGATAGTTGCCGTCATCGGGGCCGGCCCGGTCGGTCTTGCCGCGGCCGCGCATGTGATGGAGCGAGGGCTGCGGCCGATCGTGCTGGAAGCCGGCGACAGCGCCGGGCATTCGGTGCGCCAATGGGGTCATGTTCAGCTGTTCTCGCCCTGGGAATACAATATCGACCGCGCGGCGGCGCGCCTGCTGGCGCCCACAGGCTGGAATTCTCCCGAACCCGGCCTTTATCCGACCGGCGCCGAATTGGTCGAGCGCTACCTCGAACCGCTTGCCACCAAGACCGCCTTGGCGACCCACATCCATACTTCCAGCCGCGTCACCGACATCAGCCGCGTCGGTTTCGATAAACTCAAGACCAGGGGCCGCGAAGCCGCACCCTTCGAAATTCGCTACCAGAACGGGCAAGGTCCCCGAATGGTGCGGGCGGATGCCGTCATCGACGCATCCGGCACCTGGCACTCTCCAAATCCGGCGGGCGCCAACGGCCTGCGCGCCGTCGGCGAGACCGAGGCCGCCGGCGATTGCTTACGGCATGCCGGACGTGCTGGGAGACAACCGGGCGCGCTATGCCGGCAAGACGGTCGCGGTCCTGGGAGCGGGACATTCGGCCATCGGCACGCTGATCGATCTCGCGAAACTTGCGGAACAGGCGCCGAACACCAAACCGATCTGGCTGCTGCGCGGCAACGATCCAGCAAAAGCCTTTGGCGGCGGCGCCAATGACAAGCTCGCCGCCCGAGGTGAGCTGCGCCGCCTTTGCGGCATTGGTTATGGCCGGCCAGGTAAGGGTGGAAACTGAATTTCGTGTTTCGCATCTTGCTATCACCGGCCCTCGCCTGACGGTCGGCACGGGCGCCGCCTGTTGCGGTCGGCACATCGTTGTCGACGAACTGATTGTGGCAACCGGCTTCCGGCCGAACCTGGATTTCGTTCGCGAACTTCGCATTCAACTCGATCCGGCCATCGAATGCCCCCTAGCGCTGGCGCCGTTGATCGATCCGAACGAGCATAGCTGCGGCACCGTCCGGCCGCACGGCGCGCGGGAATTGGCCCAAGCCGAGCCCGGGTTCTATTTCGCCGGCGTGAAATCCTACGGGCGCGCACCGACCTTCCTGATGATCACGGGATACGAACAAGTTCGCTCGATTGCCGCCGATATTGCCGGCGATCGCGAGGCCGCGGAACGGGTGGAACTTGAGCTCCCCGAAACCGGCGTCTGCAATCGGTCGACCGTGCTTGCTGCCAATAATTGCTGTGGTGGACCCGCATTATCGGCTGTTGACGCCTGTTGCGCTGCGGATGCAAATGCCAAACAGGAAGGCAAGACGGGGTGCGGATGCGGATGACGCCGGCAAAGGATTTTGATGGCGCCTGAGAAACCCGTCCGCCAGCTTCCCATCATTGCGGCGCTCGGCACGACGCAGACGCTGGCATGGGCGTCGAGCTATTATTTGCCGGCGATCCTGGCCGACCCGATCGGGCGCGACCTCGGCGTCTCCTCGAACTGGATATTTGCCGCTTTCTCCGCCTCGCTGGTCATCTCGGCGCTGCTCGGCCCGCGCGTTGGCCGGCAGATCGACCTTCTTGGCGGCCGGCCCGTGCTGTGCACGTCCAACCTGACGTTAGCGGCGGGATTGGCGCTGCTCGGCGTCACCAACTCGATCCCGATGCTGGCCGCCGCCTGGCTCCTGCTCGGCATCGGCATGGGACTTGGCCTCTACGACGCGGCCTTCGCCGCGCTCGGACGCATCTATGGCGACGCCGCCCGGCGCTCGATCACCGGCATCACCCTGTTCGCAGGCTTTGCCTCCACGGTGGGATGGCCGTTGACTGCGCTCGGCCTGGAAAGCATCGGCTGGCGCGACACCTGTTTCGCATGGGCTCTCGCGCATATCCTGATCGGCCTGCCGATCAATTTTTTCATGCTGCCGGCGGTGGCCGGCGCGAGGGCGGCGGCCGCGAAGGCGATAAAACCGCACATCCCGATCGACCGGACCATGATCCTGCTGGCGTTCACCTTTGCGGCCGCCTGGACGGTTACCGGTGCGATGGCGGCCCACATGCCGCGCATCCTCGAGGCTGCTGGCGCAACCACCGTGCAGGCGGTGACGGCCGGCGCGCTGTTCGGCCCGGCGCAAGTGGTGGCCCGGGTGATCGAGGCGAGCTTTCTCAGCCGCTATCATCCGCTGCTGTCGACGCGGCTGGCCTGCCTGACGCACCCGATCGGCGCCGCCATCCTCGCGCTGGTAGGCGGCGCGGCATCAAGCGCGTTCTCGATCTTCTTCGGCCTCGGCAATGGCATCCTGACCATTGCGCGCGGCACCCTGCCGCTGGCGATCTTCGGCCCGAAAAATTATGGCTATCGCCTCGGCCTTGTCGGCGCGCCGGCGCGGCTGGCGCAGGCGGCCGCGCCGCTGGCGTTTGGCCTTTTGATCGACGTGATGGGAAGCCGCATTTTGATCGTCTCCTCCGCGCTCAGTCTCTCCGCCCTGCTGGCGCTGTTCCTGCTGCGGCGCGAGCCGACACCGACATGATCAGGGATTTTGCTCGATGGGCGCGCAAGCCGCCGCAATCCTACGCGGTCTATCTCGTATGTGTTATTTTGGTCGCCGGAATATCGTTCTACATGGGAACGCTGAAGCCGAAGAGAGCCGTTGGCAACGGGCCTTCGCCAATTTCGGTCCCACGCAATTGAATACCCCCTTTCGTCATGCCCGGGGCATAGGCGAGCGGAAGCGAGCCGTCCTTCAGGCGGTTACGTCCGGCCACGACGATACCACGATGAGGATGCCCAAATGACACGCGACGCGACGGCGACCATCACCCGCACCAATCCACCTGAACTCGGCACCCCGCCCGGCTACTCCCAGATTGTCGAGGTGACGGCGAGCCGCATCATCTTCATATCGGGCCAGACCGCGCTCGATAGCCACGGACACCTGGTCGGCAAGGATGATTTTGCCGCGCAGGCGGCGCAGGTGTTTCACAACCTTGCGACCGCCCTGCAGGCGCGCGGATGCGACGCCACCAATCTGGTGAAGCTCACGGTGTTTCTCACCCACATGGCAAATCTCGGGGCTTATCGCGAGGTGCGCAACCGCTTCTTTGCGTCGGTTACCCCGCCAGCGGCGCCGGCAGTCACGCTCGTTGAGGTATCAAAATTGTACGGCCCGGATTTCATGATCGAGGTCGAGGCGATCGCGGCCGCTTGATTCTAGCTCACGGCCGAGGCGGCTCAACGATTTTTGGTTCGGACGTCGCGATCCAGATTCCGGCAAATACCGCCACGAGCCCCACGACGAGATTGGGCGTGATCGGCTCGCCGACCAGTTGAGTGGCGAGCACGCCCGCGGCGAGCGGGTTAACCGTCATCGTGCTCGCCACCCGCGTCGGCGTGGCGCGTTCAAGCGCCAACACCCACAGAAGGAAGGCAGCCGCGCCGCCGCCAATTCCGAGATAGACGCCGGCGATCCATTGCGGGGCACTCAGCTTGCCCAGGACCGCGAGGCTGCCGGTCAGCGATCCCACCACGACCAGCCCGGCTGCGCCCGCGCCCATGCCGACCGTCAGGAAGCCGAGCGCGCTTGATCGGCGGATGAATGGGCGGGACCAGACATTGTAGAACGCCATGCACAATACCGCGCCGGTCATGATGAGTTCGCCGCGCCACGCGCCCACTGGGGCCGCCGAAAGGCCGGACGCCAGCGCCGCGATCACGCCGAGCACGGCCACGCCGACGCCGGTGAACTTCCGCGCGGTCAAGGGCTCGATACCGAGCAGCGCCCCGACGACCATGGTGTGGAGCGGCAGCGTCGCCAGCGCCAGGCTGGCGCGGGCCGCCGTCGTAAAGCCGATCGCGATGTTATAGAGAACGAAGAACAGCCCGAAGAAGCAAAAGCCCAGGATGGCGACGGCGGCCCAATCGCGGCGCGGCGGCCATCGCACCCTCAAGACAGCTGCGGTCGGCAACAGGCACGCAAACCCGATTCCCCAGCGCAAAATCGCAAGCGTTACCGGATCGGCGTTGCCGACGAGATAACGGGTGATCGCCGCCGCGGTGCCACCGAGGCCGCTCGAGGCCAATGCGAGCGACACCCCGATCCATTCGCCCACCTGCGTCTCCCCTGTCTCGCTGCGCGCGCCTGTGGCATGTTCCCCGACCGCATCGATTCAGCAACTACCTGGCAGGTACTCAGATGTCGCGGCAGTCGAGCTTTGCATCGCGCCTTCGCTGGTGGCGCCGGCAGCGGGCGATATCGCAGCTTGATCTGGCCGGGCGCGCGGGGATCTCGCAGCGCCATCTCAGCTTCCTGGAATTGGGTCGCGCATCGCCAAGCCGCGACATGGTGATGCGGCTGGCGGACGCGCTCGACGTGCCACTGCGTCAGCACAATGCTTTGTTGATCGCGGCCGGCTTTGCGCCGGTGTGGCGGCAGACCGACCTCGCCGCGCCCGAGCTCGGCGAAGTCAGCCGCGCGCTTGACTACATGCTGGCCCAGCAGGAGCCGTTCCCGGCGGTTGCGGTCGACCGGCATTGGAATTTGCTCCGCAGCAATGCAGGCGCGGTCCGGCTGGTCGAATTCCTGGTTGGACCGCTGGCGCCGGGCACCGCGGTTAATCTCGCCGATGCTTTGGTCGCCCCAGACGTGCTACGGCCACATCTGTTGAACTGGGCGGAGGTGGTTCGCTACTTCATTCGCAGCGTGGAAGCCGACGCCGCGGCCGATGGCGTGCCGGAGACGGCAGCGCTCTACGAGCGCCTGCTCGGCTATCGAGGCGTACGCGAAGCCGTCAGCGCTCCGCCAGCCGAGGCGGCGATGACCCCGGTGCTCCCCATGCACTTTCGCAAGGGCAATACCGACTTGCGCCTGTTCACAACCATCGCGACGCTCGGAACGCCCCAGGACATCACGCTGCAGGAGCTACGGATCGAGTGTTTCTTCCCGATGGACGAGGAGACCGCCGATATCCTGCGCGGCTGGGTTCCTCAGTCGTAGAACTCGGGCGACAGTTTGAGGGTGTCGCGCTGCGCCTTGTCGTGGTTGATCCACAGCTGCGCCTTATCCCTCGTCAGCGTGTCCAAAATCTTTTGCATCGAGGCCAGCGTCTGTTCCTTGCTGACGTTGTTGGAGGGCACACCCCGGTTGTCCCAGTTGCTCTTGAAGTGGACGGCATCGCCGGACAGCACGAGCTCGCCTGTCTTGGGCAACTTCACGACCAGACACTGGTGACCCGGGGTATGGCCGGGCGTGGAGATAACGATGAGGCTGCCGTCGCCGAAGAGGTCACGATCGCCTTCGAGCTTGGTGACGGGATGCTCGGGCTTGAACCGGGGCGCGTTGTTGGCCCCGGGCCAATCATATTCCGCCTTCTGGACATAGAGCATGGCGGTTGGAAACATCTCGACATTGCCGATGTGATCGGGATGGGTGTGCGAGACCGCAACAGCCTTGATGTCGGATGGCTTGACCCCAAGCTGCTCAAGCTGGGCGGCGAGCGTTTTCGGCCGGCGCCAGGTGACGGATCTTGGATCGGCCGGCGCAAGGCCGTTTGGCATGTCGGCAACCGCATCCGGAATGCCAGTGTCCCACAGCAACCAGCCCTGCGTGTGCTTGATCAGATAGCAATTGTCGACGAAGTCCATCGATTTGCCTTCGTTGACGCCCGGCGACCATCGCGAAATATCGCCGGCGACCCCCTCCCCGCAATTGAGAATGTAGAGTTTCTCGACGCCTGGTTTGCCGGCTTGGGCGTGGCTGGCGGTGGCCGAGGCCGCCAATGTGCAGACCGCCACCACGAGGGCAATTGTTCGATTCATTTTGTTCCTCCGTTTCACCAGATTTTTTGAAGCCGTGATCGACCGTACCCCTTGTTCAGGAATTGCGCGCTGGCCGCAAAGCGACGCGACCGCCGTACCACCAGTACTCACGACGAACGCCCGGCGCCTCATTCGATCACCTCATCGACGCGGGCGAGAAGTGAAGGTGACACATTGAGCCCAAGCGCCTTGGCCGTCCTGAGATTTATCACGAGTTCGAACTTGGTCGGCTGCACGACCGGCAAATCGCTGGCCCTCTCTCCTTTGAGTATCCGCCCGGTGTAGTTGCCGACCTGGCGATATGCCTCTGCCAGGCTCGCGCCATAGCTCATCAGGCCGCCAGTGGCGGGAAACTCCCGGATATGATAGATGGCCGGCACGGCGTAGCGAGCCGCAAGCGACATGATCTGGTCTCGCTGAGAATCAAAAAACGGATCGTTTTGCACGACCAGCGCGCCCACCTGCTCGCGCTTCAGGGTTTCAAAGTTCATTCCGAAATCTGTTTCGGTGCGCGCATACAGGACGAGCAGATGCCGCCCCAGGACTTGCGCCGCCGCCTGAACATCTAGTTTCTGGAGTTCCGAGGTCTGAACATTCGGATTCAAGAGCAAAGCAACCGGACTGGAGCCCGGCACCAGTTCGCAAATCAAGCCGAGCCGCTTTCCACCCAATTCACCGGTGAGGAAGCTAACACCGGTGAGATTGCCTCCCGGTCGATTGTAGCTGGCGGTAAGGCCCACCTTTACCGGGTCATCACCGATCACAAAAGCAATCGGTATGCTCGCTGTGGCATCTTTGGCCGCTCGAGCCGAGGGTTCCCCACCACCGGCCGCGATAGCGGAAACGTGGAGGTCGACCAACTCCTTCGCAAGTGCCGGCAAGCGCTCATAGCGCCCCTCCGCCCAACGGAATACGATTGAAACGTTTTGGCCATCGACAAAGCCGGCTTCGGACAAGCCGCGGATGAAGGCGGCGGTATGAACCGCTGATTCCTCGGGTGAGCGGCTGCTCAGGAATCCGACGACCGGCTTCGTCGCTTGTTGCGCGCGCGCCGCGAGTGGCAAAAGTGCTGCGCTTCCTACTAGCCCAACGAATTTCCGCCGCTGCATGACAGCCTCCATCCATCCGCGACGGTTGAATACCACATTATCCCAACAAATCTGCACCGATGATGGCCGGCAAAGCACATTGACAGCCAGCGCCGGATTCGGCTGTAATCGTCTGATGGGGGCCTGCGATCCCCCCACGAGGCGACATGCCCAAGTATCGCGTCCCGTTTTCTTATACGAGGGCGCAGCCATGCCATTCCCAACATCGATATCAACTGACAAACTCGCCCGGCTGATCGGCACGGGCAATACGCCTACCTTGATCGACGTTCGCACCGATGAGGACTTTACCGCCAACCCGCGGCTCATCCCCGGCGCGGTCAGGCGCAACCATCACCACACCGCCGAATGGGGCAAGGAGTTCATCGGGCGCCCGGTCATTGTGGTTTGCCGCAGCGGCCAGCAACTCGCCCAGGGCACCGCGGCGTGGCTGCGACATGTCGGCGTCAAGGCCGAGGTGCTGGAGGGCGGGATCGAGGGCTGGAAGGCGGCCAAGCTTCCGCTCGTTCCGACCTCAAAGCTGCCGGCCCGCGACGCGCAGGGCCGCACGGTCTGGGTGACGAGGGCGCGGCCAAAAATCGACCGCATTGCGTGTCCCTGGTTGATCCGGCGCTTCGTCGATCCGAACGCGGTGTTTCTGTTCGTGGCGCCCGCCGACGTCGTTACGGTCGGCGAGCGTTTCGAGGCGGCTGCATTCGACATCGAAAACGTGTTCTGGAGTCATCGCGGCGAGCTCTGCACCTTCGACGTGATGATCGAGGAGTTCGCGCTCGCAACGCCGCCGTTGCTGCGGCTCGCCACCATGGTGCGGGCGGCCGATACCGGGCGGCTCGACCTTTGTCCGGAAGCGCCGGGACTGCTTGCGGCATCGCTCGGCCTGTCACGGATGTATGACAACGATCTGGAACAGCTCGAGGCCGGCATCGCGCTCTACGACGCATTCTATCGCTGGTGCCGCGACGCCACCGATGAAACCCACAACTGGCCCACCAACAAGGCGAAGCCATGATCGATATTGCTGCCAACGAGACGACCAAGGCGGATGCCGGTCACGGCATCAGCTTTGGCGAGGCCTTTCGGGTCTGGCTGCGGGTTGCACTGCTAAGCTTCGGCGGTCCGGCGGGACAGATCGCGGTGATGCACCGCATTCTGGTCGAGGAGAAGAACTGGATCTCCGAGAGCCGATTCCTGCACGCGCTGAACTACTGCATGCTGTTGCCCGGTCCCGAAGCCCAGCAGCTTGCGACCTATATCGGCTGGCTGTTGCACCGGACCGCCGGCGGCATCATGGCCGGCGGCCTGTTCATTCTGCCCGGCATCATCTCCATCATGGGCTTGAGCTATATCTATGCGGCTTACGGCCATGTCGGATTTGTCGAAGCGCTGTTTTTCGGATTGAAGGCGGCGGTGCTCGCCATCGTCATCGAGGCCGTGGTCCGCGTTGGAAAACGCGCGCTGCGCAACCGGATCATGATCGCTTTGGCGGTGATCGCCTTCATCGCGATCTTCTTTTTCAATGTGCCGTTTCCGATCATTATTGTCAGTGCTGGCGTGATCGGATATTTCGGCGCGAGAAGCGGACGGCCGGAATTCGCAGGCGTCCCACACGGCGGCGGCGGCAAGAACGCGGGCGTGGTCGACAGCATGCTCGGCGAGGAATTGCCCGAGCATGTGCGCCCGACCGTTCCACGCGCGCTGAGGGTCTCGGCGGTTTGGCTATTGTTGTGGCTGGTGCCGGTCGCTGCGCTGCTGATCGCGTTCGGTCAGGCCAACGTGTTCAGCCAGATCGCCCTGTTCTTCAGCAAAATGGCGCTGGTGACATTTGGCGGCGCTTACGCCGTGCTTGCCTATGTCGCGCAGCAGGCGGTCGAGCATTATCACTGGGTGGCGCCGCGCGAAATGCTCGACGGCCTCGGCATGGCCGAAACCACGCCGGGACCGCTGATCATGGTGCTGCAGTTCGTGGGCTTCATGGCCGCCTTTCGCGATCCCGGCGCGCTGTCGCCGATGCTGGCCGGCACGCTCGGCGGGTTATTGGCGACCTGGGTCACCTTCACGCCGTGCTTCCTGTGGATTTTTCTCGGCGCGCCCTTCATCGAAACCCTGCGCGGCAACAAGGGGCTTGCCGGCGCGCTGACCGCGATCACCGCCGCCGTCGTCGGCGTCATCCTCAATCTGTCGGTCTGGTTCGCGCTTCACACCGTGTTCCGGGAAACCTCGCCGGTACGTTCGTTCGGATTGTCGTTCGACACGCCCGTGCTATCGAGCGTCGATGTTGCCGCGCTGATTTTGGCGATCGCGGCCGCGACCGCGGTGTTCCGCCTCAAGCTGGGCATGCTGACGGTGCTGGGAGGATCGTGCGCCGCCGGCATATTGTTGCGGCTCGCCGGGGTGATTTGAGGGGCATCACGTGCCCCCGGATGCTGCGCAGCGCCAAAAGCGCGTTCACGCGCGTCTTCGACACGCTATGGGGTGCGCTGCTGATCCGGGGCCCATCTTGGGAGTGGATATTGGGTCCCGGCTCTGCGGTGCATCGTGAAGGACGCTGCACCATGTCCGGGACACGACAAAGCCTACTCCACCCCGCGCCCGAACTTGTTCGACTTCGGCAGGCCATGCGCGAGACGTCCGGCATCGGCGCGGTTGCCGCGCCAGACCGACAATTCCTTGGAGGTCAGGCTCTGCTCGCGCCCCGCCGAGTCCTTCCAGGTGAGTCCGCCCTTGGAATCGAAGGTGGCGACATCGGATAGCGCAGCACTGGTGTACTTCTGCAGGCGCACGCCGCGGCCGCGCGCCATCTCCGGCACCTGATCGATCGGGAAGATCACCATCTTGTGGTTGGTGCCGATCACCGCGACGCTGTCGCCGGCGACCGTCGCGATCGCGCCGGCCTCGTTCGGCATCTCGACGTTCAAGACCTGCTTGCCCTTGCGGGTATTGCCGACGCAATCGTCCTCGTTGACGATAAAGCCTTGGCCCTCGTGGCTCGCGATCAGGAACTTGCGGCCACCCTTGTTGACGAACAGCGACACGATCGCCGCGTCCTGCTCCATATCGATGAACATCCGGATCGGCTCGCCATGGCCGCGCCCACCCGGGAGCTTTGCCACATCGAGCGAATAGAATTTTCCGTTGCTGGCAAACAGCAGCAGTTTTGACGTGCTCTCGGCGAAGAACGCATGGTCGAGCTTGTCGTCGGTCTTGAAGGAGAGCCCCGATAGATCGGCGACGTGGCCCTTCAGCGTGCGCGCCCAGCCCTTCTCGGAAATCACCACCGTAACCGGCTCGCGCTCCACGAAAGCTTCCTCGATGGCGGCGAGATCGTGCTCGGGCGCATCGGCGAAATGGGTGCGGCGCTTGCCCAGCGGCGTCTTCGGCCCGAACAGATCGCGCACTTTGCGCACCTGCTCACCGACCTTGGACCATTGCTCGGCTTCGGAGCCGAGAATGCCCTTGATGCCCTTCAATTCGGCCCGAAGGCTCTTGTCCTCGGTCCGGATCTCGAATTCCTCGAGCTTGCGCAGACTGCGCAGGCGCATATTGAGGACGGCGTCGGCCTGGATCTCCGTTAGCTTGAAGGCTTTCATCAGAGCCGGCTTTGGCTCGTCCTCGTTGCGGATGATCTTGATCACCTTGTCGATGTTGAGGTAGGCGATCAGATAGCCGCCGAGGACCTCCAGGCGATGCTCGATCTGCGCTTTGCGATAGTTGGTGCGGCGGACCAGCACATCGCGCAAATGATCGAGCCACTCCTTCAGGCATTCGGCAAGCCCAAGCACCTTCGGGATGCGGCCCTTGACGAGCACGTTGAGGTTCAACGGAATCCGGCTCTCCAGCTCGGTCAGCCGGAACAGCGATTCCATCAATAGCTCCGGATCGACAGCGCGCGATTTCGGTTCGATCACCAGGCGAATATCCTCGGCGGATTCGTCGCGGACATCGCCGACCAACGGCAATTTCTTGTCGTTGAGCAGTTCGGCGATCTTTTCCACCAAGCGGGATTTCTGCACCAGCCACGGGATTTCGGTGATGACCACGACCCAGGTGCCGCGCGCGCCTTCTTCCTGCTGCCATTTGGCGCGGGTACGGAACGAGCCGCGCCCGGTCACGTAGGCCTCGGTAATGGCCTCCTTGGAATCGACGATGACGCCGCCGGTAGGAAAATCCGGACCCCGCACCCATTTTAGAAGCGTCTTCGACTTCGCCTCGGGCTTGTCGATCAGATAGAGCGCGGCGTCGCAGAGCTCGGCGGCATTGTGCGGCGGAATCGAGGTCGCCATACCGACGGCGATGCCCTGCGCGCCATTGGCAAGCAGGTTTGGAAAGCCGCCGGGCAGCACCACCGGTTCTTTCGACTGGCCGTCATAATTGGCGCGGAACTCGACGCCGTCCTCGTCGATGCCCTCGAGCAGGAGCCGCGCGACGTCGGTCATGCGCGCTTCGGTGTAGCGGTAGGCCGCGGGATTGTCGCCGTCGATGTTGCCGAAATTGCCCTGGCCGTCGACCAGCGGATAACGCGAGGAGAAATCCTGCGCCAGGCGCACCAGCGCGTCGTAGATCGATTGATCGCCATGCGGATGGAACGAGCCCATCACATCGCCGACGATCTTGGCGGATTTCTTGAATGGCGTGCCGGGGTCGAGCCGCAACAGCCGCATGCCGTAAAGGATGCGCCGGTGCACCGGCTTCAGCCCGTCGCGGGCATCGGGCAGCGCGCGGTGCATGATGGTGGAGAGGGCATAAGCGAGATAGCGCTCTTCCAGCGCATCGCGCAGCATGACCTCGTGAACTTCGGCCGGATCCGGCGGAATCAGTCGTTTTCCCATGGGGATGGGTTAAACTTTTGGGGTGAATCGGGCAAGGCGCGATTCAATATGATTCGTCGTCCCTGCGAACGTGTTTGGTCCCGGGAGATTGGGTGGATGGAATCGGTGTAGACCGAGGCATCTCATATCTGAGGGACGCATTTGCTCAAGAAACGGACCTCAGCCTCGCCCGATCCCTGATCACCGCATTGATAAACCCGTCGCGGGCGTCGGAATGGCCCTGCCCGCGCGGCTCCAGCACGTGGCGCAGCAAGAAAAGTCCGGTGAGTTCAAAACCGTCCCTGAGATCGTCGTCCGACCAGCCGTTGAGACCCGCTTCGCCCCGACGTAGGAACGCCGGCAGCCGCAACAGTCGGTCGTGAAACGGCGCGCCGGCAGATCGCGATACCGCCCCGCCGGATTTCGGGGAGACGTAAATCAGGTCGGTGGTGGCTCCAGTCGCGGCGCAAGCGTCCAGGTCGAGCCCGAAGCCGAGCTCGGTGAGCATCGCGAGTTCGAATTTGATCAGATGCGCGGCGGCGCCGCCGGCGTCGTCGAAATCGTCCAGCGTGCGGTCGAGCATTTGGTAGATTTCTTCATGCGGATCGCGTTCGGGCAACAGCCGCGCCAGCGCGGCCAAATGGGTCACGCCATAGACCGCATGCGAGGAGGCCAACAGCGTCGCCGCGCGCAGCCGCGTTCCCTCGACCTGGTAATAGCCCAGATGCTCGTCAAGCCGCGCCCGCCATACCGCGGTGACGCTGTTGCCGGGCTGCAGCAAGGGCCGCATCCGCGCGCCGGCGCCGCCGCGCACCAGGCCCAGGTGGCGGCCATGGCTCCGCGTCAGGAGTTCGATAATGGCTGAGGATTCGCCATGCCGCCGCACCCCCAGCACGATGCCTTCGTCAGTCCATTCCATGGGCGAGAGTGTAACATGTAGGGTGGGCTAAGCGAAGCGAGCCCACCAATTGGTAGTGGGCTCCTTTGAATAAGGCAGTCGATTCTGACTTGATCCGGGTCGCCGTAGGCGCATATTC
>Ga0193751_1000499_pt1 | contig 30456 bp, 23 predicted proteins | sample L1c2metaG_FD_143050 | JGI IMG/M metagenome (GOLD analysis project Ga0193751, IMG submission 143050) | Soil microbial communities from a riparian zone of the East river system, Colorado, United States - L1c2 | ecosystem: Environmental > Terrestrial > Soil > Riparian zone | place: USA: East River... | reverse complement strand
GATGAAGATGAAGATGGAAGATCAGACACCGTCTTATCTTCCCTCGCCCCATGAAGGTTCAGGGACGGCATGGCAGCCGGCTTCCGTGCAAGGTCCTGAGTGGATGTGGATGCGGGGCGGGTGGGAATTGATGGCGCACGGCGTCATCTTCGCGGACTACAACCAGCAAGGCGGACCGCGTGGCGAGGGCAAGGCAGAGTCCGTCAACTACGGGATGCTGATGGAACAACACAATCTGGGCAAGGGCACGATCCTGTTCCGGCAGATGTTTTCCGCCGAATCGCTAACCTCGCCGCATCCGGGGTTTCCTGAGCTTTTTCAGACGGGGGAGACTTATCACGGTCAGTCGCTGGTCGATCACCAGCACCCGCACAATGTGTTTGCCGAGCTGGCATTGCTCTACCTGTTGCCTCTTACCGAAAGAATTTCGTGGGAGTTTTATGGCGGCCCGTCGGCGGAGCCTGCGCTGGGTCCGGTGACGTATCTGCACCGTGCCTCAGCTTCGGAATTGCCAATGGCTCCGCTTGGCCATCATGTACAGGATTCGACTCACACCAGCTTCGGAGTGGTTACGACTGGATTTGTGATCGACCGCGTCAAACTGGAGGCTTCCGCCTTTAATGGGCGCGAGCCGAATGAGAAGCGCTGGAGCATCCAGCTGGGTGCGCTCGATTCCTGGTCGGGACGGGCCATCGTTGCGCCTGCTGCGAACTGGACAGCGCAATATAGCATTGGGCGCTTGGAGCGCCCTGAAGCGCTGGAGCCGGGCAGCCAATTCCGGCAGACTGCGTCTGTTGAATACAACCGGCCGCTGGCAGGGGGGAACTGGGTGACGACGTTGTTATGGGGGCGGGTGCACAAGATCGCGACGGACACAACGTTGAACAGCTATCTGCTGGAGTCGACATTGAATTTCCGCGAGCGCAATTACGCGTGCTCGCGGCTGGAGCTGGTCGACAAGGATGAGCTTTTCCCGCAAGCGGCGACACATCCTGCTTATCGGATCGGGGCGTATACATTTGGCGGCGTGCGCGATCTGATTCACGATCGCGCCTGGCAACTGGGGCTGGGCGCGGATGTGACGTTTTATTCCAAGCCGGCGGTACTTGATCCGGTTTATGGAAATCATCCTGTATCGTTCCAGATATTTCTGCGAATGCGGCCAGAACAGTCAAACCATCGTCACCACTAAGTTCAAGAAAAACATTCTCCTAAGCCGATTTCCGCCGTAGAATCGCTCCAATTCTTTCGCTGGCCGGAGAGACTACCCTTTCATGCTCAAGGCGCTCCAGACCCTGCGAGCCGTGCAGTGGTCGATGTTGGCCAGCATCGTGCTCTACGGGGTCATAGGAGCAGTTGCGGGCCCGGCCCCGCGGGGCGTGGACGCGGCCCTCAGTTATTTATTTGCCACCTTGAGCGTAGCGATCGTGGGATCGATCCTGGTGGTGCGGCGGACGCTTGTCATACGGGCTGCGGAAAGCCTGGCGGCTCGGCCCGAGGACACCCTTAGCCTCAACCACTGGAGAACGGGCTACATTGCAACTTACGTTTTATGCGAGGCGCTGGCTCTGTTCGGACTGATTCTGCGGTTTCGCGCCAGCCCGACGGAGGCGAGCTTGCCTTACTACTTGGGCGGCTTTGTTTTGCTTGCGTTCTTCCGTCCGAAACAACCGGTGCGCGCGTGATGTTGCGGGCAGAGGAGAACGCAGGTACGGGCCGTTGACTCCGGTTTGCTTAGCATTCGCGCAGCAAACCTCCTCTCAGAATGACGGAATCTGCTTATACACGCCGGCCTGCACTAACTACTGATGTGGCAGCTGGCCAAGCCGCGCTTTTCCAGATACTGCTGGTGGTAGTCTTCTGCCGGATAGAATGTCACGGCCGGGACGATCTGGGTCGCGATGGGCTTCGAGTAGCGGTGCGCCTTCTCGAGTGATTCTTTCGAAGCCTGGGCTTGCGCTTGCTGCTCGGAGGAATGAAAGAAAATCGCGGAGCGGTATTGCGAGCCCCAGTCCGGACCCTGGCGGTTCACCTGCGTGGGATCGTGGTTCTCCCAGAAAACTTTCAGCAGGTCAGTGTAGCGAACTTTGGCGGGATCGAACTCGACTTCCACGGCTTCGGCGTGGCCGGTGCGATCGGTGCAGACTTCTTTGTACGTGGGATTCTCAGTCTGGCCCCCGATGTAGCCGACGCGGGTTGAGGTAACTCCCGGCATCTGGCGGAACGTCGCTTCGACTCCCCAAAAGCACCCTGCCGCGAATGTGGCTTTCTCCATTGCGATTGATCCCTACCCCTGCGATTCGCCTATATTGTCCCTTATTGGATGGCCGAATGCCAGAAAAGTCACAGGATTGTGAAATTCCGAGTAGTTACCGTGGGATAATTGACGCTCTTCCCAAATCACGGTAAAGTCCGGGAAGAGTCCTCCAAGGGTTCAGTTGCGTGCTTTTTTCCACCAGCCACTTCCAAACCGGGCCTAGAACTGTGCTGAAATCCGCACTCCGGATTCTGCTCGTTCTGACTATAACTGAGGCCGCGCTCGCAGTATCTGGATTCGTGCCGCCAAGACGCCTTGGGTACCAGATCGGGGATCAGTGGGAACCTGCTATGGCCGCCGACGAGCACGGGCACGTCTACGTTCTCTATCCGCAGTATGGCGCAGTCCCGGATTGTCCGACTTGTACAGCACCGAGCATCGCTCTGACGATAAGCGATGACAACGGAGCCTCGTGGCAGCCGTCGCGCGCTCTGTTTCCTTTGCCCACCGGGCAGTTTGATCCGCAGATCGTGGTCGATCCCGTGGACCGGCAGACGGTGTACGCGTCGTGGATGCAGAATAACAAGCGCGACATCATCGTTGCCCGTTCGCTCGATTTCGGGCGCAACTGGTCGGTTTCGTGGGCGGAGCGTGGGCAGGAAGATGCCGACAAGCCAGTCTTGACGGTACGTGGTACGGACGTTTATGTCGGCTTCAACCACGAAGAAAAATTCTTTGTGGCCGCCTCGCATGATGCGGGACAGACCTTCTCCACAATACAAGTGAATCCCAACGCTGCCCCGGGATCGTCGCTGGCGGGCGGGGCCACAGTCGATCCGGCGGGCAATGTTTATTTCGGCTGGACCGCTTATGCTCGCCACGAAATGCCGACGCGGCCAGTCAGCGTTTACGTCAGTCGTTCCGTCGATGCCGGGCGAACGTGGAGCACGCTCCTTCTGGATGTTTCCAGCGCGCCTCCGGAGTGTGACGCGCAAAGTTGCGAAACTGGTTATCTGGGCCCGCAGATCGCTCTGGCATCGGACGTCGCGGGCGCACTCTATGCTCTCTGGAACGCCGGCACCACAAATGGCGGGCCTGAGCGCATTTATTTTTCGTCTTCGACCACAGCAGGAGCCAGCTGGTCCGAGCGGGCCAATGTATCCCGTGCAGAGGCAGGCGTTGAACACTCTTTCCCTGCGCTGGTTGCGGGCGCGGCGGGGGATATTCGCATCGCGTGGATGGATGCAAGGGCAACCGAGGCCGGCCAACCTAATCGTCCGTTGTGGAATACCTACTACCGCAGTTCCACTAATGGCGGCGCTACCTGGAGCGCCGAAACACAGCTTTCGTCCCCCGCGGGGCCGGTACGGGGCTACGATTACATCTTGCCTAATGGCTTCCGTTTCCCCTTCGGCGATTATTTCGGCCTGGCTATCGACAGTGAAGGGGCCACGCACGCGGTGTGGGGTGAGGGACGCAATTACAAGTCCCCGGGATCGATCTGGTACGCGCAGGGGCGGTAGCTACTCTTAATCGTGACCGTGGGCCAGCGAGACGTAGCGAGCTACGTCTCTACGATGAAATCATTCCATCTGCATTCCGCCGGTTAGATCGGCGAGCCTGTTGACGTGGTGTTCGCTGCACCATTCCTGTAATTCATCCACAATTTTTTCCGTGGCGCAGGGATCCCAGTAGCTGGCGGTACCGATCTGCACAGCGGTGGCGCCCGCCAGCATGAACTCGACCACGTCCGCGGCAGTTGAGATTCCGCCCATGCCAATCACGGGGATTTTCACTGAATGTGCGGCGTCGTAGACCATGCGCACTGCGATCGGTTTGATCGCCGGACCGGAAAGTCCGGCGGTAACGTTGGCAATGCGCGGTTTACGCGTTTGCGGATCAATCGCCATGGCTACGAACGTGTTGATGACCGAGAGCGCGTCCGCACCCGCTTCCTGGGCCACGTAGGCCATTTGGGCGATGCTGGTCACGTTGGGCGAGAGCTTAACGATCAAGGGCCGCCGAGCTACGCGCTTGGCGGTGGTCACGATCTCATCGAGCGAACGCGGATCGGTGCCAAACTGCAACCCTCCCTGCTCGGTGTTGGGGCAGGAGACGTTCAATTCATACGCGGCAATTCCTTCGCCCTCATTGAGGATCTGTATGGTGCGTTCGTAGTCTTCCCGAGTGAAGCCGAAGACGTTGGCCATCACGACGGTGTTCTTGATGCTGCGCAGGTGCGGCAGTTTCTCTTCGAGAAACGCCTGCGCCCCGATGTTTTGCAGCCCGATAGCATTCAGCATGCCCGCCGCGGTTTCCCATAGCCGAGGCGGAGGATTCCCGATCATCGGTTCCTTCGACAGGCCCTTCACCACAAAGCCCCCGAGCTTGCCGAGGTGAACGACATCTTCAAATTCGACTCCATAGCCGAAAGTTCCGCTGGCGGCGATCACAGGGTTCTTGAGCTGAATCCCGGCGAAGCTGACGCTGAGATCGGGAGGCGACGATGCGGAGTTGGTGGAAGCGGCAGTCATGGCTGGCCCTCTCCCGAGATTGCGCTGTGGTGCGACGGGGCGAGGGCTTCGGTCAGCACGCGACCGACAGCGTGAGTCGGAGCATTAATGCCCAGCAGAGATGCGAGTGTAGCCGCCAGATCGACGGGTTCGGTTTTCGCGCGATAGATTCCCGGCTGAAAAGGCAATCCGTAAAAGGCCAGCGGCACATGCGTATCGTAATTGTAGGGCGAAGTGTGATCGGTGCCCTTGCCCGGACCCACGGTGTAGATGTCGGGAACGCCCATCACGTACCAACTTCCTTCCGGAGAATAGCTGTTTAGGTATTTTCGTCCCAGCGGAGTGTTGGGAACTTCGCCCGCGGCCAGTTGAGATTTCGTGTAGTAGTCGCGCACTCCACCTTGCTTCATGGCCTCGCCAACGGCGTTTTCAGCATCATGCTCGCGGATGTGGGCGGCGGCAAAAGCATCTTCGTCGAGCCAGGCCAACGGATAGTCCAGCTTCACGTAATTGACCGGATGGCCGGGAGAAAACTTTGCGGTGAGAGCGCTGTTGATTTGTTCCTCGAGCTTCGCGGCTCCGAGATTTGCCGCCGGGATGCGAAGCTTCTTCACTGCATCGGGCAGCGAGGAGACGCCGTGGTCGGCAGAAAGCGCGATCCACACATTGGCCAGTCCGAACTCGCGTCCGAGGAAACCGATGAAATTGGCCAGTTCGCGATCGAGATCGAGTGCCATCTCGCGCATTTCCGGAGAATCCGGCCCAACCTGGTGGCCAAGAATGTCGTTGGGCGAGAGGCTGATGGAAAGCAAATCGGTGGCTGGGCCACGGCCTACGTTTTCGTGTGCCATCAATTCTTTGGCGAATTCGAATTCGTACTCGTTGCCAAAGGTGGTGGGACCAATTACTTCATAGAAGCCGGCTTCGGCGCCGTCTTTGTCCTTGCGATGCGCGGTCGATCGCAGAACGATTCCTTGCTCGTCTTTCCACTCCCGATCCCAATATTTCGGAGTGCGAGTTGAGTTGAAATCCTGCACCCATTGGGGCAGATCGTCACGATAGTAAGTGGAAGTGATCCACACGCCACTTTTCGGTTCGATCCAGTAGGCCGCGTCCCCGGCGAAGCCGGCAGGAAGGACGGCGGCGCGGTCTTTCAGCGAGACTCCGAACACGCGCGATTTTCCTTGCGTCGCGAGTTTCAGTTCATCTCCCAAAGTATCGGCCAGTAGATTGTGCGGCGAGGCGCCTGTTTTGTCTCCACTGACGCCAACAAGTTTCGTGGCATCGTCTTCGACGGACGTCACCATGCGTTTATTTTTCGGGTCCCACCATTCGTTGTCGGCAATGCCGTGGCCATTGCTGTAGGCGCCGGTGAAGAGCGTGGAGTGTCCGGGAGCGGTGCGCGTGTTGGCGTAGTTGTAGTTGCAGTTCGGGAAGTATGCGCCATGGTCGAGCAGCAACCGGAAGCCGCCGTCGCCGAAGTGATTGCGGTAGCGTTCGAGGTAGTCGCCGCGAAACTGGTCGATTACGATTACTACGATTAGCTTGGGACGACCATCGTAGGCTGAGGGGAAGCTGCTGACTGGTAGGCCGACAGCAATCAGCCACGTTGCTAGAAACGAGAGAGCGGCGACACATTTGGGGGACGACCTCATCGCGAACGTAGTTTACACAGTCGGAATGAATCCGCCAAAGGCACTTCGGATCTCGACTCCCCGAGTAGGGCGTCGTCCCGAGTCCGGCGCACTTCAGCCGGGCGAGGGATCCCGGGTGGAGGGGCCTAGCGGTTCGCGCGAGATCCTTCACTTCGCCTGAAAAGCGGCTCCGTTCAGGATGACTCCGGTCTGGGAAGGCGCGGCACCGCTGTGCGCGCGACCCCGCGTGCATTCTCCGGCGCTTTTCCGATACATTAGTTAGTCCCATGCTTGATCTGAATTTTGTCCGCGAAAATCTGTCGCTGGTGGAAGAAAAGCTGCGCCAGCGCGGGATGGATCCGCGTGGCGTGCTCAAGGACTTTCACGAAGTCGACACGCAACGCCGGCAAGCCATCACCGAGGCGGAGACAAGCAAGGCTCATCGCAATAAAGCCTCGGAAGAAATCGCAAAATTAAAAAAGAGCGGTCAGGATGCCACCGCCGCGATGGCCCAGACAAAAGACCTGCGGGAGAAGATTCAGGCGCTGGAGAGAACTGCGGCCGAACTCGACCTGCGGCTGCGCGATATTCTCGCAGGCATTCCTAATTCGCCGCATGCGAGCGTCCCCATCGGCCACAGCGCCGACCAAAATGTCGAAGTGCGCCGCTGGGGCGCGCCGCCGAAGTTTGACTTCGCTCCCAAGGCTCACTGGGATTTGGGTGCTGAACTCGGCATCCTCGATCTGGAGCGTGCGGTGAAGCTTACTGGCGCGCGCTTCGCCGTTTACTGGGATCTGGGCGCGAAACTGGAGCGGGCGCTGATGAACTTCATGCTCGATCTGCACACGCGCCAGCACGGCTACACCGAAGTTCTGCCGCCATACCTGGTGAACTCCGAGTCGATGTATGGCACTGGGCAGCTGCCGAAGTTTGCCGCAGATTCTTTCCGCGTGCCGCATGGCGACAGAGATCTGTGGCTGATCCCCACGGCGGAAGTTCCAGTTACGAATCTCTATCGCGATGAAGTCCTCGATCAGGCTCGGCTGCCGATCTCGCTCACCGCTTACACGCCATGCTTCCGCAGCGAGGCGGGGTCGTATGGGAGGGATGTGCGCGGGATCATACGGCAGCATCAGTTTCAGAAGGTGGAGCTGGTGAAGGTCACACGCCCGGACGACTCTTACGACGAGCACGAGAAACTCACGCATGACGCGGAAGAAGTTTTGCAGAAACTCGGCCTGCACTACCGCGTGGTAACGCTCTGCACTGGCGACATGGGGCCATCTTCGGCGAAGACATACGACATTGAAGTCTGGCTGCCGGGACAGCAATTGTTCCGTGAGATTTCTTCATGTTCGAATTTCGAGTCTTATCAGGCGCGGCGCGCCAACATTCGCTACCGGCCCGAAGGCAAGAACAAGACGGAGTTTGTACACACGCTGAACGGCAGCGGATTAGCCGTGGGGCGTACCTGGGTTGCAATCGTGGAGAACTATCAGCAGGCCGATGGGAGCGTGGTGATTCCCGAGGCGCTGCGATCTTATATTGGGGCGGAACGGATTACGCCAAAAAGCTTTTAGCTACTAGCTTCTAGCAGCTAGCTAAAATGAACTCCTACAGGTCTGATCTATAAGTGATGGGCTATAAGCTAGGAGCTAGAAGCCGGGAGCTAGTAGACTTGCAAAGAGCAGAACTCACGACCCACGCACCCAGCGCGCCCCTGCCCATGAAGGCCATCTGGCGAACAATTCGCGGATACATTCTGTGGCAGTACGAACGAGGCACGCTGCACTACGACATCATGGTCACGCTGATTCTGATCTTTATCCTGTTCTCGCCGCGGGTGATCAACTTCAATGACAAACCCATTGCGCGGAATCCGCATCCGACTGAGGTGGTCGTGAGGACCGATGCCGAGGGCCGTCTCGTCTACCAGGTCCCGGCCAGCGCGGTTTCACCGGGAGATGAAATTTCGGTGCGCGATCAGTTGCTGCGCATCATCGAACCGATTTCCGGGGCGGTCTCGATTGTGAGTTACGAGACCGTGACCGACGGCAAAGGCAAAGTTCAGAGCTACAAAGTGCTGGCCCAGCGGGAGTAAGCGGAAGGGTTTCGAATGACGATTCGAAAAAATAGCGGCTCGAAAAGAATCCTCGAATGATTCGGCTCTCCTTCATCCTCAACATTGCCGCCTGCTGCATGTTGGTCGGCATTAGTGCTGCGCCGCAGGCAAAGCCCGCGGACTCCGGGGACCTGGACGCAGTCCTGAAAAAAATGGACGCGGCTGCCGCCAGTTTTCACAATGCACAGGCCGAATTTGAGTGGGACACCTACGAAAAAGTAATCGACGAAATCGACGAGATTCAAACCGGCACCATCTATTTCCGGCGCAACGGCAAAGACATCGAAATGATGGCCGACGTCAAAATGGCCGGGAGCGATCTCAAACACCTGAAGCCGGAACCGAAATATGTGCTCTACAGTGGCGGCAAGGTGTCGATGTATCAGCCCAAGCCCGACCAGGTGACGGTCTACGACCTGGGAAAGAACCGCGCCGATCTAGAAAGTTACGTCGTGCTCGGCTTCGGCGGCAGCGGGCAGGATCTGGTAAAGGCGTTCGACGTGACCTATATTGGCCCGCAGACGGTGAACGGCGCCGCGACGGCACAGTTGCAACTCATCCCCAAGTCCGAGAAGGTTCGCAATACTTACAATAAAATTTTCCTTTGGATCGATCTCGACAAGGGAATTTCGGTGCAGCAGAAATTCATCTCGCCGCAGGAAGATTACCGGCTGACCAAATACTCTGACATTCAGGTCAACGAAAAGAAGATTCCTGACGATGTATTCAAAATAAAGACCACAGGTAAGACGCAGACGATTTCACCCAAGGGTTAAGTCGTTGAATTTAAAGAAGAAGAAGGTATGCTGAGAATTGCACTTCGGGAGCTATACTGACCGTCACCTTCAGTTGGGTTCATTTTCCCATGGCCAAGGTTTTTACGATTACAGTCCCTCCTAAGCTAGGCAACAAGCGTCGGGAGCGCTCCTCAGACCCTCGTTACGTGGACGGGCAACGCTTGCTGGTCGAAGCCATGAAGTATCTGGCCCAAGTCGACCCAGTACAGAACCGTCCCGCCATCGAATTGATTTCCGAACACGTCCGCACCCGCTTTCGCATGAGCGACTCGCCGCTGGGGTAGCTACTGCTGCCATCTGCTGAACTACTGCGTCACAGCTCTACTAAATAGAAAAGGGGCGGATTTCTCCGCCCCTGAAGTCGAGCCGCGTTCAACGCTAGAACGAATAGCGCGCGGTAATCTGCATTACGCGCGGAGCCCCCTGAATGTTTGTGAAGTTGGAGAAGTTACTCGCCGGTTGATTCAGATTTGGGTCCAATGGAATGCCGAACCCGCTGCGGCTGGGGTCAAACGCGCCCATCTTCTGCGTGTTGGTCACGTTAAACACTTCCCACCGGAACTGGAGTTCGTGACTCTCCGGAATCCTGGCGGACAAGCCGCTGAGATGGAATGTTTTTCCAAGTCCCATGTCCAGATCGACGTATCCCGGCACTCGGAAGACGTTACGTTCGCCGGTTTCACCCGGATAGGCGTTCCGGAAGTGTTGGAATGCGTAGACTGTATTGCAGCCGAATAGTTTCGGCGTCCCCATGGGATCCTTGGTCGGGCACGCGCCGAAGTTAGCTGTACGGACTGCATTGCTCTGCACTTCCCAGTTCGTGGCCCAACGCGCATCGTCAAACACGCCTGTAGTCCCGTTATAGAAGCCGACCGGCATGCCGGTGTTCCAGCGGAAGATTCCCGTCAGCTGCCAGCCACCGATGACACCATTAGTCACTTTGCCGACGCCTCCCAACAACGTCCTTCCATGACCAAAAGGCAGCTGCCAGATGGTGTTGGCATTGATCTGATGGCGCGAGTCGAAGTCCGAGTTGGAGTACATATCGTGTTGACGGAAGGGGTTCAGAATGAAAGACTCTCCGTTATATCCGCCGCCATTCTGCAAACCGGAAGAATCGTCCAGCGAGTGCGACCAGGTGTAGTTGAAATCGGCGGTGAGAGTGTTTGAGCGGATCTTGTACGAAGCCGCGAGCCCGTGGAAGTTGGAGTTGCCGATACTGCCCCAAGCGGTTAATGCTCCGTACTGAGGCTGATAGAACGCGTTAAGGCCGACAGTGGAGAGAGAATCAATGATCGCCTGAGTGGTCGTGTAGTCGCCACCAACGTCATTGATCAGTTGATAAATGGCCTGAGTCGACGACAGCGACGTGCTGTACCCAAGGGGGCCCGCCACTGCGGGGAACAGGTTCTCAAAGTAGGGAATGGACGCGATGCTGCTCGTGGAAACGCCCTGGGCCCTCTGCTTCGCGAGCATGGTTCCGGCTGTATACCAATCCATTTTGGATTGGGGATCAACCAAATTGATCGGCTGCATAATGTCCCGTTGTGCCAACAGATGACGTCCAGCGCGCCCGATGTAGCTAAGCTGGAGCATCGTGCCCTTCTGCAACTGGCGTTCAAAGGTTGCGCTCCACGAATAGCTCTTGGGTGTGGTGAGGTTTTGATCCAGCGAAGACTCAATTCTGAGTGAATTGTCTGGCGGCTGCTGCTGTGGAAATGAAATGGATTGCACGACCGCGGGGGCCGGCAGTACACCGCGGATCGGTTGACTGGTGCTGGTAAAGAGCGGACCGAGGTGCACACCACCGCTACAATTCACGCCGGTTCCGAAGTATTTCGAGCCGGGATCCTGGTAGGGGGTGCAACCGACATCGTAGGTATTTGGACCGGTTGTAAACGACGATCCGAAGCCTAGCGTGTTCCGAACGTCGAAAAAGGTCGCTAGTGCCTGGCCGAAATAGTCGCCGTTAATCCCGAAGCCCCCGCGAAGGACCGACTGGCCTTCCTTGCCGAAGATTCGCGACAACAGTCCCGAAGCGAAATCAGGGGACCAGGCCACGCCAACGCGCGGCTGGAAGTTGGTTTTGTCCCAGTTGTACATCGGCGAACGCCCATTGGCGGGTCCAGACAGGTTGACATTGATCAGCTGGGTATAATCCACACCCTGCTTGGCATTTTGAGCCCGCAACTGGAGGTAGGTTCCCAATGGAACATCCGGTTTGGTCTCGAACCCGCCGACTTCGTAAATCGGCCGTGCCAGACCATAACGGAGTCCCATGGTGAGGGTCAGAGTCCGTTTCGCCTTCCAGGTGTCCTGGACGTAACCTTCATAGTCCTGCCCGGCGAAGTTTCGGATCGTGGGCGTTCCTGAAGGCGTCAACTGCAGGTCGTGACCATAAGTGTAATCAGCCGTGTACTGCGTAAACCGGCCGATGATTGCCGTCATTGCATTCTCGGCGCTCGATCCATCGCCGCCGAACATTGGAATCCCGTCTTTCGCCAACACGTAATTGCTTAACGGTCCACGCAGCAGGTTGGTGAGGTAATACGAAGGATTCGTGATGGCCTGATCGAAAGCATTCGCATAACTGGTGCGGATGTTGTTGCTCTTCATAATATTCGCGCCGAACTGAATGGTATGACGGCCCCGGACCCAGTTCAAATCGTCCACCCAGTTGTTCACCGGGGTCACGCGGGACAATGAATACAACTCATTCGTCGGATAGTAAACGAAGCGGAAGTCGATATCGTTGTGAAATAGATCGCCGCCTTTCGTGAAGCTCTGGCGGGTGTAGCCGTATCGGAAGTTATTCACCAGATTGTTATGAATGGTCCAGGTGTGGCCGACGGCAAAGCCCCAAGGATGATCCCATTCGTCGGGAGCCGGGGTATCGGGATATGCAGGGACCCCACCCCACTTGTCATATTGCACATTGGCGCGAACAAAAAGGGTCTGATTGCTGGAAAGATTGAAGTCCACCTTGGCCGAGTGCGAGTGCAGACGAACTGGCGTGCTGGCGTTGAATCGAAATCCGCCAACGTTCATTCCGTCGCCGATGGTGGTGTCATTGGCCGGATACTTTGCCGCTGCCCCTGACAATGTCTGCAAGGCAGCTTGGTTCAAGCCCTGAATGTCGGGGAATATTTGAGCAAAATCTGATGAACCGAGAGTCACAATGTTGCCGGGGTTACTGCAGTCGTAATTTCCCGCGCTGCCCGAACAAAGATGGAAATTGAGATTGCCCTGACCGAGACTTGTGAAGGGAACAGGGCTTTGGTTTGCCGCCAGCACAGGAGTTTGACTGGCGTCGTTGCGCGCTTCATAGCTGTAGAAAAAGAACGCCTTGCTCTTAACGATCGGACCGCCGACAGCGCCACCATAGGTGTTGCGAATCAAGGTGGGCCGAGCAATGCCAGCGTGGTTGTTGAACCAGTCATTGGCGGTAAAAATCGTGTTGCGGTTGGATTCGAAGGCCGCACCATGCCAGGTGTTGGTGCCCGACTTGGTCACCAGCGCGATCTGCGCGCCGGACGATCTTCCGCCACCAGCTCCTGAGTTGAGAGTGGCGACGCGAAATTCTTCGACCGCTTCCGAGTTCAAGCGAAGAACAGGTCCCTTTTCAGCATTCGGAACCGTGATGTCGGTCTGGGCGGGGCCAATCGCGTTGCTGTAGGCCTCGTTGATATCCACGCCATCCAGCGTAACGTTCGACTGGTCAGCGCGGCCTCCTGCGACGTAACCGTCTTTCGTTACGCCGGGTTGCAAAGTTAGCAGGGAAAGTACGTTGCGGGCTTCCAGCGGAAGTTGCGTAATCTGCTGCGAAATAAAATTGTTGCCGAGACTAGCATCCTGCGTGTCAACCATCACCTGGCTAGATTCGGCACTGACAGTGACTTCCTCGCTCAAGGCCCCTAACAGCATTGTGACATCGAGCGTGTTTGCCTTTGCAATCAATACGTGAATGTTTTGCAACATCTGCTTACGGAATCCGGATGCTTGCACCTCTAGTCTGTAGTCTCCGGGAGTGAGCAGGTCGAATGAATACCGGCCCTCAGTGCCGGTTTTTTGGGTGCGACTAGTCGAGGTGTCATCATTGGTGAGAACGACGTTGGCATTGGGGATTACGCTGTCCTGCTGATCTTTAACAATGCCGCTCAACGATGTATTGCTCGTCTGAGAAAACGCGAAAGAGCTCAAGAGAAGCAACAGGCACGTGAAATGTGTAAATACAGGGAAGAAAGTGCGGTTCCGAATCGTTCTAGACCTCATAGACCCCTCCGCGGATATATTCAAAGCGAATCGCATACTCACTTCGCTGTGAAATGCGACAACAGCTCAACTCGAAAAACCGTGCAAACTTAGACTGTTCTGCCCAGGAACGAGAGGCAGGTTTGGGACCTTGGCTACCCTGATGGGGCGCTATTGTGCAACAACGCCGTCCGAACATTCAAGTTGAATTTGTTAACATTTATATCTTTCTGAAACGTTTGAATACGGCATATCAACATAACAGCGCGCGAGTATTGGAAGTTTATGCATTACGGTGGAAGAGGTTCGAGGCAAGAACTATCACGGCGGGATAGCATTCCAGTGTGTAGCGGGGTTCGGGATTTTCCAGGCTCCCGAGAAATGTAGAACGCAGCAGCAGAAACAAAACGAATAGGCCGATACCAAAAAATTCGCGGACGCGAATCAGACCGGCAAGCGCCATAGCAACATAGACCAGATTTACCATGCCGAACCCGAGGCTGAGCGCGAGCCAGCGATGGTCGTCGTTGAATTCCCACCAGCGCGGGTCCGAGGGAAACAGCTCTGTCCGCGGACGGAGCCACATATCGGCAATGCGTACTGCCGGCAGCCATACGTAATAACGGAAAGCACTGGCATGAATGCGCTCGGCCGCCAGGCGAGCGAAACGGGCATCGAGTTCGAGAGTCATTTCGTGGTTGCGGTTGTAATCGGCGAAGATCGCGCTGGTTTGCTCTCCCTGTTCTGTGGAATCGAAGGCGCGCCGGGGCAACTTCGTAATGTCAATCTCGGCTCCGGGGACGCTCCAATAAATCTCTTGCACCGAAACATAATCTTCGATCCAGGTTTTGACCCAGCGATTGAAGCCATCCATAGCCACATCGTCGGAGTCGGTGGCGTAGCGCGGAGCCAGCGGCTGGAAGCGGTGCATGGTGTGCAGATTTCGCACTGTCCACGGAACCAAAGGTGCGAAGGCTCCGATAGCGAGCAGCAGTCCCGCCGCGATTATCGTTCTCGATGCAAAGCGCGGTATGGGGCGCGCATCGTCCCTTTCCGCCCGAAGACTGCGCGCCAGCAGCCATAACAGATATCCGCCGACAGCTGCCACTAATATGCCTCCGTCGGGACGCAGCAGGATCGCGCCGCTGGTCGAAAGTCCGCAGCCCAGCCATATTCGCCATCGAAAAACCGGCGGCGTCGCGGCGTCGCCAACGCCTAACCCGCGGAACGCCAAGTCGAGTGCTAAGGCGGTAAAGAAAGTCTCCAGCGTCTCGGTCAGAGCCGCGGCGGCATAGTTGGCTAGAAAGGGACAGAGCCCCGCCAGAAGAAATGCAGCCTTTGCGGCTCGCCAGCCGAAGAAGCGGCGAGCCATGTCGGCAATCAAAAAGCATGTTGCCAGGTCGAACAACACTTGCAATAGCAGGACAGCCCGAAAGTTCCCCACTCCAAATACCGCGAACACCATCGCAAGAAACGCCGGATAGCCCGGCAAACGAGCGAGTGTTGGAGTGATGATGCCCGAATTTGTAATGCCGTAGACGCCATGCTGCAGCCAGTTGGTGGCGATGTCGGCGTAAAAGCGGGAATCGTCCACGACCGCCGGAAAATAGGCGACGAGCAACAGGCGCAAAGCCAGCGCCGCCAGACTTGCCCCAATAAAGAACCGCGCCTTTTTTTGCACGAGTTCCTGCCCCAGTTCCCGCACGCTGCGCATCATAACGCGTTTACGGTCATCCCCGGGTCAGGAAAATGCATCTTAAATGAGAGCGGCTAATCTCACCCTGTCTCGTCGAGCGTTCTTTGGTCGAGCCTTGTCTGGTCGAGCATTGACCCGTCTGCCGTCCGCGGCATACGATGAACATCGTTCTCCATGGCTGAGCCAGTCTTTTATGATCCGCGACGCGCCCGGTGGAAACGCCTGCGGCGCCTGGTCGACATCACGGCAGTCTTCGTTTCCGCGTTGATCATTTTCTTCGTTTACACGGCGCTGCGCGACGAACCTTTGCCGGAACTTCTTTTTTCCCCACAGAAGCGAGCCTTCAAGGCCCTCAAGGAGACTGAGAAGGAGAAGGCTCGCGATCTGCGAAAAAAGATTGCGGCCCGCTCTCACCGCAAGACCAAACTGGCGGCGTCGCAAGTCAAACTCAATCAGGAAGAAGGAATCCGCGCCGCTTTCTACGTGCCTTGGGACGCAGCCAGCTTCTCGTCGCTGCGATCGTTTGCCCGCCAGATCGACATTCTTTATCCGGACTGGCTGCATGTTCTGACGGCTGACGGTCGAATTCAGGCCATCGACGACCAAACGGGTGCATATTTTGACGTCGTGCAGGGCCGCGCAATCCTTCCGGTTGACACTCGGGTAATGCCTTTTCTAAAGACGGAAAACCTCAACATGGAAGTGTTCCCCATGGTGAACAATTTCGACGGAAAGGACTGGCTGGGGGACATTGTTGGGTTTCTGAACGACCCGGGTGCCCGGGCCCTGTTCCGCCGTCAAACCGCCCAATTTCTTTCCTCAGGCCGATATCGTGGTTTGACGATCGACTTCGAGGCCTTTCCGGCCAGCGGACAGCCTGGCTATGTCGCCTTGTTGAAGGAAGTATCGAACGATTTGCACGCTCGTGGCATGAAGCTTTACGTCGCGCTACCTGCGCACAATGACGAATTCGATTATACAGCGATCGCAGCGGCGGCCGATGGCGTTGTGCTGATGAATTACGATGAGCACTTTCCGGGTGCAGCCTCGGGTCCCGTGGCTTCGCAGGATTGGTTCGTAAAGAATTTGAATTTTGCCAAAACCGTCATTCCGCAAGAAAAAATCATTTGCGCGATTGCCAACTATGGCTACGACTGGGTCCTGAAACCGAAGAAGGGTAGCCTGCCGGCGGATGTACACGACAAAAGCCGGAGCGTTCAAGAGGCGTGGCTGGACGCGCGCGATTCCGAACAAGACATTAATTTTGACGACGACGCGATGAACCCCCACTTCAGCTATCTTGATGAAAAAGGGTTGCAGCACGACATCTGGTTCCTCGATGGGGTGACGGCACTCAATCACATGCGAGCCGCGCAGTCGCTCGGAATACGAACCTTCGCGCTCTGGCGACTGGGAAGCGAAGACCGTTCGTTATGGCGGGTGTGGGATATGCCGGGGGATGCCGGAGCGGCCGACAAATTGAAGGACGTACCGCCCGGAGCAGATGTGGATATGGAGGGCCAGGGAGAAATCCTGCGCATCGAAGACAAGCCCGCCCATGGAATTCGTGACCTCACGATCGACACGGATAGCCACCTCATTACCGACGAGGTCTTCCAGAACCTGCCCGAACCCTATCGGGTAGGACGTTACGGCTACAGTCCGAATAAAATTGCGCTGACCTTTGACGACGGCCCCGACCCCGATTGGACTCCAAAGATTCTCGACGTGCTCAAGCAGAAGCACGCAACCGCGACTTTTTTCCTGATCGGAATCCAAACGGACAAGTTCTCCAGCATCGCGAAACGGATTTACCGGGAAGGCAACACCATTGGGAACCACACCTTCACCCACCCTGACGTCAGCAACATTTCTACGGCATATATGAAGGTGGAATTGAATCTGACCGAGCGCCTTTTCGCCAGCCTGGTCGGAATCCGCGCCACGCTGATGCGACCGCCTTACGCGATTGATGAGGAGCCCGACACTGCCGACCAGGTGCGTCCGCTCGAGATTCCGCAGGAAATGGGCTATATCACGGTGGGTAATCGCATCGATCCCGATGACTGGAGTGGGAATCCTTCCGCCGAAAAAATTTCGTCTTATGTGCTCACACACCTGCCACCCTGCCGTCAGGAGAATCTGCGTTGCGGCAACATTGTGCTGCTGCACGACGGCGGAGGAGATCGCCGCGAGACGGTTCGGGCCCTGCCCGTGATCATCGACGGAATCCGGGCGAGAGGATACGAGATTGCGCCGGTTTACGACCTGATCGGCAAAACCAGCGCCGACGTGATGGCTCCGTTGCCTCGCGGCGAATTGTGGGCTGCCCGTTTGGACAGAATGGGCTTTTGGCTTTTCGACGCAGGAGTTGTTTTGATTACTTGGATTTTTATCATCGGTGATCTGCTGATGACGGGACGCCTGCTCTTTATCGGCGCGGCCGCCGTGTATGACAGAGTACGCGAAAAGATTTTCGGCAAGCCGGCAGAGATCGCGTCCTACAAACCGAAAGTGGCTGTGCTGATTCCTGCTTACAACGAAGAAAAGGTCATTGAGCGAACCGTGCGGGCAGCGCTTAACTCGAACTATCCGAATCTGCGTGTGATTGTGATTGACGATGGTTCCAAAGACCGGACGCTCGAAGTTGCCCGCAATGCCTTCCCTGCCGAAGCTGCCTCGGAAAAAGTTCTAATTCTCACCAAGCGGAACTCGGGCAAGGCCGAAGCGCTCAACTATGGTATTGAACACATTGGCGATGCGGAACTCTTCGTGGGCATCGACGCCGACACCATCATCGCTCCCGATGCAATCGCCCGATTGGTGCCGCACTTTATCAATCTCAAAGTCGGTGCGATCGCGGGCAATGCCAAGGTGGGCAACCGTGTCAATCTCTGGACACGCTGGCAGGCTCTCGAATATATCACCAGCCAGAACTTTGAACGCCGCGCGCTTGACGTTCTGGGAGCGGTCAGCGTGGTGCCGGGAGCGATCGGCGCTTGGCGAGTGTCGGCTGTGCGAGAGGCCGGCGGTTATCACATCGATACCGTCGCCGAAGATGCCGATCTGACCATGGCGTTGCTGCGCCGGGGATACCGCGTCGAGTACGAAGACATGGCGCTGGCCTATACGGAAGCTCCCACCAACGCAAATGCCTTGATGCGCCAGCGTTTCCGCTGGTCCTTCGGCATTCTGCAGGCTGTCTATAAACACCGTGGAGTTTTCGCTCGCAAGGGCGCGCTAGGCTGGGTAGCTCTGCCCAACATTGTCATCTTCCAGATTCTGCTGCCGCTGGTGTCGCCACTCATCGACATCATGTTCGCCGTAGGCACAATCTGGTATCTCATTCAGAAACATTTCCACCCCGACTCTACCGATCCAGCCAGCTTCCACAAACTGGTGTTGTTCTTCTTCGCCTTCCTGGTGATTGACTTTATCGCGTCGGCGATTGCCTTCGCCCTCGAACGCCGCAGCCCCGATGACAAAGAAGACGCATGGCTGCTGAGCCAGGTGTGGCTTCAGCGCTTCGCCTACCGCCAGTTGTTTTCGATTGTGCTATTCAAAACTCTGAAGCGCGCACTGGAAGGTCGAAGATTCGCCTGGGACAAATTGGAGCGCACGGCGGCGGTGAATTACGTGCCTTCGGAAAGGGATCACGTCAACGTACCTTGACCCTTTCCCATTCATTCGTAGAGACGTAGCTTGCTACGTCTCTGTCTGCAGCTTCTCTGCCGCCGGCAAGCGTTGAAAGCAACGTCTCTACGCGTAGGGTGCGTTCTTTCGGACGCCACCGACCGCGGAGTCAGAATTTTACCGAAACAGTAACGGCGCGAACTCCGCCAGGTTTCGGCGCCACACCATCCAAGTATGCATCCCCGGCGTCTCGATATCGGTGTGCTGCACGCCTTTGGATTTCAGCCATTCTCGTAAGTTGCGGTTCACGGTGATGAGATGGTCCTCAGTCCCGCAAACAATCCAAAGCAGGCGGATTTGCTGGTTGGCCTTGGCATCGAGCCCGGGAAAATCTTTTTCAAACTCGTCAGGTATCCCGCCCGAACTGAACGCACCAATCCAGGCAAACTTGTCGAGATTGTTCAACCCGGTGAGTAACGATTCCGATCCGCCCATCGAGAGTCCGGCAATCGCGCGCGAATTGCGGTCTGTCGTTACCCGATATTCGCTCTCGACCTTGGGCATAACTTCCGTCAGCAACGCCTCGCGGAACTTGGAGAAATTCTTGTCGCGTACGTCAGTGTGACTCCACGCTCCCCATCCCAGGGTGATGATTTCCATGGTGCCGTATCCGAGCGGCATTACCACGATCATCGGTTTTGCTTTGCTCTGCGCGATCAAGTTGTCGAGAATGACGTTGGCGCGACCGACGGCCGTCCATCCACTGGCATCGTCGCTGTAGCCGTGCAGCAGGTAGAGCACGGGATACGTCGTTTTTGCCGCAGGGTCATAACCGGGCGGCGTGTAGACATAGAAATCGCGCTGATCGCCAGCCACGGCGGAATTGTAGAAATGATGATGAATTTCGCCCCGCGGCACATCATTCGTTTCCCAGGGCAGCGATGGCGGACCCTGCACATGCACCATGTTTTCGGTCGAGAGTAAATTCGGCTTCAGCAGGTGGTTGAAAGGATCAATCGACCGGATGCCATCGACGATGATCGAGTATCCGTAATAGTCCGGAGGCAGCGGCGCGGTGTTTACGGTCCAGACGCCCTTGTCATCTTTCTGCATGGCCACCTGCTCGGCGCCTTCGCGCGCGAGTTTGACTTCTTGCGCGTTGGGAGCGAGAAAGCGAAAGGTCACGCTGTTGTCGGAATGAACTGCAGGCGTCTCCAGCGCGGGCGGCCTTTGCGACGTTTGAGGCTGCGCGGGCTTAGCTTGTTGCCCTGTCGCCAGACCGCAAAAAAACAAGAAGGAGAAAAGGACGACGTGGAGTTTCACAGTACCGCCTCCTCAGAGCAAGCTGCCCAATTGTATAAGTAGAGTGCCGGTGGCCACCAATGTAGGACTTGAGGGGTTGGGTCTGAGGTTTTGGGTCCAAGGTCCGAAGTCTGAGGTCGGTTTCAGACTTTTTCGATTTAGCTAATAGCTAAGAGGCAAAAGCTAAGAGCTGAGACCGCGCCTCACTTACCCTTTGCCGCGACATCCAGCCGCGTTTCGGCGCGGTGCAGCGCATCGAGGGCGCGCTCGACGTCGACTGTTGTATCGCCGCTCGTAAGCATTTGTTCGGCTCGCTCTTTGGCCTTGCGGGCACGCTCCACGTCAATTTCCGCAGGACGCTCCGCAGTCTCCGCCAGAATTGTCACCTTGTCGGGGAGGACTTCCGCAAATCCCCAGGCCATGGCCAGCCGAAACTCCTGGGCATTTTCGCAGTAAATAATCTCTCCCACGGCCAACTCAGTGATCAGCGGCGCGTGCCCCGGCAGCACGCCCAGATATCCGTTTTTGCCGGGAATCTGAACTTCCTCGGCCGCCGTATCCACGACTTTCTTTTCCGGCGTGACGATCTCGAGCTTGAATGTGTCTGCCATTGCAAATCCGGCTGCCGGCTGCCGGCTGCCGCTTTTCGGTTTCCGGTCTTTGCGGACGCCGGAAGCCGGAAGCCCGCCCTTACGCTGCTGCCTTCATTTTCTCCGCTGCTTCCAGCACTTCCTCGATCGGCCCTTTCATATAAAACGCCTGCTCGGGGATGTCGTCGTACTTGCCTTCCACGATCGCCTTGAAGCCCTTCACAGTGTCGGCAATCTTGACGTAACGTCCAGCCGCGCCGGTGAATTGTTCGGCTACGTGGAACGGCTGCGAGAGGAACCGTTGAATCTTGCGGGCGCGAGCCACACTCAGTTTCTGATCTTCGGTCAACTCGTCGATCCCGAGAATCGCGATGATGTCCTGCAGATCTTTGTAAGTCTGCAGAGTCCGCTTCACCGTTTGCGCCACGTCGTAGTGCTCCTGGCCAACGATGCGTGGATCCAGAATGCGCGAAGTGGAAGCTAGAGGATCGACTGCCGGATAAATTCCGATTTCCGTCAAAGCGCGCGAAAGCACCGTAGTCGCATCGAGGTGAGCGAACGTGGTGGCCGGCGCGGGGTCCGTTAAGTCGTCGGCGGGCACGTAGATCGCTTGCACTGATGTGACTGAACCTTTTTTCGTGGACGTAATGCGCTCCTGCAGTTCGCCCATCTCTGTCGCCAGGTTGGGCTGGTACCCTACGGCGCTGGGCATGCGGCCCAGCAGCGCGGAAACTTCCGACCCGGCCTGCGTGAAGCGGAAAATATTATCGATGAAGAGCAGCGTGTCCGCGCCCTCGGCATCGCGGAAGTATTCCGCGACCGTCAATCCGGTCAGCGCGACGCGCAGACGCGCGCCTGGAGGTTCCGTCATTTGGCCATAGATCAACGCAGCTTTGGAATGCGCCGGATCGCCGGGCTTGATTACGCCCGACTCCGTCATTTCCAGCCACAGGTCGTTGCCTTCGCGGGTGCGCTCGCCGACGCCGGCAAACACGGAAAAGCCGCCGTGATTCTTAGCGACGTTGTTGATCAATTCCATGATCACGACGGTCTTGCCCACGCCGGCGCCACCGAACAATCCGATCTTGCCGCCCTTCAAGAACGGCTGAATGAGATCGATGACCTTCACTCCGGTCTCGAACATCTCCGCGCTCGTGGCCTGCTCGTCGAAGGCCGGGGCGAGACGGTGAATCGGCATTCTCTCTTTGTATTCGACGGGGCCCAGTTGATCGACCGGTTCGCCGATCACGTTCATCACGCGGCCCAGCGTCCCCCGGCCCACCGGCACGGAGATCGGCCCGCCCTGGTCAATGGCTTTCATGCCGCGCACCATGCCGTCGGTAGGCTGCATGGCGATGCAGCGCACGCGGCCTTCGCCCAGGTGCTGCTGGACTTCGAGAATTACGCTGATCGGGCTCGGCACGGTGAAGCCGTCGCTCACAACTTTGACGGCCTCATAGATCGGCGGAAGCTTCCCTTCGGGAAACTGCACGTCCACCGCCGGACCCGCGATTTGAATAACATGTCCTACGTTTTCAGGCATATAGCTTCGAGCTTTGAGCTACGAGCGGCGAGCGGCGAGCAAAACGGCCACTCAGCGCTCAGTAACTAGCCCTCACCTCATTTCTTAATCTCAAGATGTCACTGCATGCTCGAAGCTCATGGCTCGAAGCTTGCGGCTCCGTCACATTGCCGCCGCGCCGCTGACGATCTCGATGATCTCTTTCGTGATCTTCGCCTGCCGCGCCCGGTTCATGGCCAGAGTCAGTGAATCGATCATGTCAGTTGCGTTGTTGGTAGCCGAATCCATCGCGGTCATCCGGGCGGCATGTTCTGCGGCCACCGATTCCATCAACGCGCGGAAAATCTGGATGCTCACGTACTTCGGCAACAGCGCCCGAAACAACTCTTCTGGCGGCTGTTCATAGATGTAGTCCACCTGAGCCGTGCCAAACTGTGAGGCGGCTTCGTCCACTTGGCGATCGGGACCGCGCATGCCTACGCCCGCGCTTATCGCCGCCTCTTTCGCCTTCTTTTTATCCTCTTCCGACATCTCCTCGGCCTGCCGCACCGCCGGCTCACCAATTTGTTCGATAGGAAGAATCTGCTCCACGACGAGCCTTTGCGCGATTACCGACTTGAATTCGTTGAACACGATATAGACCGCGTCGATCTCCTCGCGTTTGTAGCGCTCAACCACGTTCTCGGAGAGAGCCCGCGCCTGCGCGAACTCCACCTTGCCGAGAATGCCAACGTGTTCGCCGGTGATCTGAGTCTTTCCAGCGCGCTCGGCCGCTTCCGCCTCCTCATCGAGCGATTCATTAATATCGGCCAGGCTCCGCGTTTGCACCTTGGCTGCGGGATAGCGGCGACGCAGAAAGTCGCGCCCCTTACGGCCAATCGCTTCGATGTCAATATTCTTCCCTTCCTTGGACTCAAGGAACCGGAAGGCCGCTTTGGTGATGTTTGCATTGAACGCGCCCGCCAAACCTTTGTCCCCAGTCACAACGATCAGCAGGATGTTCTTTTCTTCTCGCTGCGCCAGCAGAGGATGCTTCGGCTCTCCAGTCTCGGGATCGTAAATCTCGGTCCGCGCCACCAGTGACTTCAGCACATTGGTCAACATCTGCGCATAGGGACGCGCCGCCAGCGCGCGTTCCTGCGCCCGACGCAACTTAGCCGCCGAGACCACCTTCATGGCCTTGGTGATCTGCCGCGTGTTGATCACGCTGCGGATGCGACGGCGGATGTCGAGAATGTTTGCCATGTAAACCAGCTCTTAGCTATTGGCTCTTAGCCTTTAGCTCGAAACTCGGCCCAAGACGTTGTCATCCTAAGCGTAGCCGTTCTTCAGGCAGCGAAGGATCTCCCCCACCACAGCCCTCGCTACTTCGCCGTCGCTTCTTTCTGCGTTGCTTCCTTCTCCGACACGAATTGCTGTTTCGCTTCCTTGATCACGTTTTGCAATTGGCTTTTCAATTGGTCGTCGAGAATCTTTTTCTCCATGATCGAACGCAGCAGGCCGGGATTCGTCGAGTCGACGTACTTATAAAGTTCCGCTTCGAAATCGCGCACCTGTGCTACCGGAAGATCGTCGAGGAAACCGCCTGTACCCGCCATGATGATGAGAATCTGTTTGGAGAATGGCAGCGGCGAGAACTGATTCTGCTTCAGCAATTCGACCAGGCGTTGTCCGCGATTCAACTGGGACTGCGTGGCCTTGTCGAGATCGCTGCCGAAGGCCGCAAACGCTGCCAGTTCGCGGTACTGCGCCAGTTCCAGCTTTAGTGTTCCTGCCACCTGCCGCATGGCTTTGATTTGCGCGCTGCCGCCCACGCGGCTCACCGAAAGACCGACGTTCACCGCTGGGCGCACGCCTTGGTTGAACAAGTCCGTTTCCAGATAGATCTGGCCGTCGGTAATTGAAATAACATTTGTTGGAATGTAAGCGGAAACGTCGCCAGCTTGCGTCTCGATAATCGGCAGAGCCGTCAGAGAACCTCCGCCCATCTTGTCACTCAGCTTGGAAGCGCGCTCCAGGAGCCGAGAGTGAAGATAGAAGACGTCTCCCGGATAAGCCTCGCGTCCCGGTGGACGGCGCAGCAACAACGAAATCTCGCGATACGACGCTGCGTGCTTCGAAAGATCGTCATAGATGACCAGCGCATGCCGCTTGGAATCGCGGAAATATTCACCCATGGCACAGGCGGCGTAGGGCGAAATATATTGCATAGGAGCCGGCTCTGACGCTGATGCCGCTACGACGATCGTGTACTCCATCGCTCCGGCATCTTCCAAAATCTTTACCACCTGCGCGATCGACGAGCGCTTCTGCCCGATCGCGTTGTAGATGCAGATCAGGTCGTTGCCCTTGCTGTTGATGATGGTGTCGAGCGCGACCGCAGTCTTGCCGGTCTGGCGGTCGCCAATGATAAGTTCGCGCTGGCCGCGGCCGATCGGAATCATGCTGTCGATGGCCTTCAGGCCGGTCGCCATGGGCTCCCGAACCGGTTGCCGATCAATCACGCCGGGCGCGATGCGCTCTAGCGCAATGAATTTATCGCTGGCGATGGGCCCCTTGTCGTCGATAGGTTCGCCGAGCGAATTCACAACGCGCCCAATCATTCCATCGCCCACGGGCACGCTCATGATGCGCCCGGTGCGCTTCACCTCGTCGCCTTCTTTAATCTCGGTGTATTCGCCGAGCAGCACCACGCCCACCTGGTCTTCTTCTAGGTTCATGGCGATGCCGGCCACGCCATGCGGGAACGAAAGCAGTTCGCCGGCCATGACCTTATCGAGTCCATAGACGCGCGCGATGCCGTCGCCGAGCGTGATGACGGTGCCGGTCTCGTCCACGGAGATCTGCGTTTCATAGTTCTCGATCTGCTCGCGGATCAGTTTCGTGATTTCGTCTGCCTTGATTTGTGCCATAAATAGCTCTCAGCTTTCAGCTTTCAGCTTTCAGCTATCAGCTTTCGGCTTGGATTTCTTCGCGCTCTGCGGCCGTTCTCAGCGAACTCAGCGGTTAAGAGCTTTCTTCCCAACTGAGCCCCGTGTTTTTATCCCCAGAAAACGAAGAGGTCGCTAAGCACTAATAGCCTCTCGAATCTTCTCCAACTGGCCTTTCACCGAACCGTCGTAGATGGTGCTACCGACGCGGATCACGGCGCCACCCAGCAAGGACGAGTCGAGGGCATAGCGTGCGCGGACTTTCTTGCCGGTTGTCTTCTCGACCTGCGTTTCGAGCGCTCGCTTCTCGGCATCGCCCAGTTCGCGAGCACTCGTAATCTGCGCTTCGGCAAATCCCAGACGCGCGTCGAGTTCTTTTTCCAGTTGTTCGACGATTCTCGGCAAAAACTGCACGCGCCGGTGATCGATCAGCACCGCTACCAGGTTTCGCACCTGTCGGTCGATGCCTTCGCGCTGCACAATGGCATCCAGCAGATTTCGTTTTTGCTCGGCGGGCACCGCCGGATTCTCCCAAACCCGACGCAAATCGGCACTTTCGGCCAGCAGCCTCGCGATCTCGTGTAACCCACCCACAGCTCGACTTGCATCGAGGTGGGCGCTGAGAACTACGTCCGCGAAGGCCCGGGCATACGTGCTGGCGACGGAAGCCACTTAGTTCCTGCCCTTCCCCGAGTCGTCCACTACACCCAACTGCCCGGCAAAATCTCGTACCAGAGCCTGATCGGTTGCGGCATCCACGTGAATCTGCTTTCGCGCCAGCCCAACTGCAAGATCGGCCGCGTAGGCCGTGAGTTGGCGTCGCGCGGCCTTCACCGCTGCCGCAATCTCTTGTTCTGCGGAGGCCACAATCTTGCGAGTATCTTCTTCGGCCGCCGCCTGGATGCGGGCCTCCTCCGCCACGCCTTCTTTTTCCGCGGCGTCGCGCATCATGCCGATTTCGCCATCCAGCTTCATCAGACGCGATTCGATGTCGGCCAGCCTGCGCCGCGCCTCTTCGCTGGCCTTCTGCGCCTCCTGCATCGCCTTCTGGATGGCAGCGCTGCGATCGCGGAAGATTCCCGGCAAATATTTGCGCCCAGCCCAGACAATCACCGCCGCAATGACCACAAAGTTCAGGACCACGCTCAACCAGTAAGACTCCTGCAGATTCAGTCGCGTGAGCCGAGCAATCGCCCGCACCGAAGCCGACTGCTTGAACTCGGCCATCTCATCTTCGCCTTCGCCGGCGGCTTCGTTGCTCTCGTGCGCCAACTGCCGACCCGGGCCGTAACTTTGCCGCTTCGAATCGTTACTCGACGGCTTTTTCCGCTCAGGAGAAGCGGATTGCTTCTGCTCTGGATTCGCAGGTTGTTCCTGCGCGCGCAGTGGCCTCAAGCTGAGGCAGCTCGCCATCAGTACCACAAGAAAAAACCTGCGGACGATTCTTGTCGCAAATTTGGTTGAGACTATCAACGAGCCGCTCCCGCTGGTTGCAGCACCCGCCGGACAATTTCCCCTGCCAGCGACGCCGCCGCGGCCGGCAAACTCTTCTCCGCCGCGGCCCGATCGTCCTCGATGTCTTTCTTTGCGGCCTGCACCTGGGCCTGCGCCCTACGGCGCGCCTCATTCAGCGCGTTGGCGCGGGCCTGCAACACCGCCTGCCGCCGCGCTTCCTGCGCGCGGAACACTGTGGCTCGCGCCTCCCGTAATCTCTGTTCGTACTCGGCCGTGCGCGCCTCGGCTGCTGCGATGTCGGCTCGCGATTTCTCGATCGCGCCCTCAGTCTTGCTGCGCCGATCGGCCAGCACGCGCTGCAATGGCTTGTGCACGATCGTGGTGTAGAGCGCGTAGAGCGCCGCCAGCAGAATCACTGTCGGCACCGATCCGAGCAGTAATTCGCCTAGTTGTCGAAGAGTCTCGTCCATCTGTTGCTGATATAGACCGGAAAATGAGGGCTATGAAAACTGTTAAGTCTAACGTCGGAAAGAGTTTGTGTCAACGCGAAGAAGATCGTCTTCAGGCTGGCAAGGGTGGGTTCGCTGGATGAAATATCCCGCAAGATTCTGATGGGATCGGGGTCCCCGCACAATACTGAAAATAAGGAGCTTATGTCATTAAGGCTGAATTTCCGGACCCCGGTCGCAAATTTCTGCACATAGCACTTGACTTCACCAAAAAGAGGCATAGCATTGACGTATCACCTCCGATCCAATTCAGGATCGAATGGGCCGATAGCCAAGGAATGTCACCGCTTCTTGGTTGCCGGCCCATTTTAGTTTTTGGTCGTTACCCACTCCCTAACCCTCCGCACGACCGATGCCGGCGCTTCCACTTCCAACTCAACCGCCCCATCTTTATACGTCCGCGAATAAATCCGCGCCTTGCCTTCGAGCATGGCCAGCATCTTCCCTTCCTTCTGCGGGACGCGTAGATGCACGCGGCTGATGGGGTCTTCCTCGATCATCGCGTCAATGCGAGCCAGCAAGCGATCCAAGCCCGTGCCCTCCGCCGCGGAAACATAGACGGTCTTTGACTCTTCGCGCAGCGCATCAACCTGTAACGACTGCGCGACTTCGTCGTCGAGCAGATCGATCTTGTTCATCACACGGAGGCGAGGCTTCTTTTCCGCCTCCAATTCCTTCAGCACAATTTCGACCTGCGCGTCCTGCTCGGCCGAGAGGCGGCTGCTGGCATCGGAGACGTGCAGAATCAGCGATGCCCGCTGCACTTCCTCGAGCGTCGCCCGAAACGCCGAGACCAGCGTGTGCGGTAGGTTGCGAATGAATCCCACGGTATCGGACATCAGGATCTTGCGTTTCGAAGGCAACTCCACGCCGCGAATCGTCGGATCGAGCGTGGCAAACATGCGCGGCGATTCCAGCACCTTAGCCTGGGTCAGCGCATTGAACAGAGTTGACTTCCCCGCATTGGTGTAGCCGACCAGAGCGACGGTGGCTACCGGCGCCGACTCCCGCCGCTGCCGCTGCTGGCGGCGAATGCGCCGCACGTTTTCCAGTTGCTGCTCTACGTGCCGCACGCGCCGCGCAATCTTTCGGCGGTCGGTTTCCAGCTGCGTTTCACCGGGACCGCGTGTGCCGATGCCGCCGCCGAGCTGTGACATCTCCACGCCATGCCCGGCCAGCCGCGGCATCATGTATTGCAGCTGCGCCAACTCGACTTGCAGCTGGCCTTCCCGCGTACGAGCGTGCCGCGCAAAAATATCGAGAATGAGCTGAGTGCGGTCGATCACCCGCCGCTTGATAATTTTTTCAATATTGCGCTGTTGGGAAGGACTGAGATCGTGATCGAAGAGAAGAACATCGGCATTCGCCGAAGCCGCCGCGCCCGCAATTTCCTCGAGCTTGCCCTTGCCAATCAGAGTCGCTGGATCGGGCCGGTCGCGCCGCTGCAGAATCTCGCCAACCACCGTGGCCCCGGCACTCTCGGCCAACGTGCGCAGTTCGGCGATCGACTCGTCGGCATCGAACTCAGGAATACGCGGTTTGCCGTTGGACTTAAGCGCGACCCCAGGGACGCCCGCCGTCGCCTGCATCGCGGCCGCTTCGCGCGCCACCATCGCCTGAGCCGTAACGGTCCCCTTCGCACCGCTACGTCCGCGCGTCCGGACGTCGATCCCGACCAAAAACGCACGCTCCTGCTCCGGCTCGCGAACCACTTCAGTGCCCAAAGGCACACGTCTGACAGTACGCGCCGTACCACGGGATTTCTTGGTGTGAGAACTTCCCAATCCGAAAACGCCTTATCCTTATCCTTATCCTTCAGTGCCCGAAGCGCTGGGCGCCGCAACCGGCCCAGGCGCCGATCCCGCGCCCACCACCTTATCCGGATGCGCCACGTGCGCGACATGCGTCGCCGCCACTCGCCCCATCACTACGGTGGAGATGGCGTGCTTGAAGATGAGTTGCTCCTGACCGTTCGCCTCCAATACCACGGAGTACTTGTCGAAAGAGCGGATGCGGCCCGTTAACTTTACTCCGCTCAGCAGATAAATCGTAATGCTGAGCCTCTCCTTGCGGGCCGTGTTTAGGAAGGAATCCTGAATGTTCTGCGCCGGCTTGTTGCTGTCCATAGCCGATCTCCTTGTTTGACTGCGAAGACTTGTAGACTGCGAACTGCCAACCGCCTGCCCACGACTTCGCCCATGGGTCGGCTCAAAGCAACAGCATGTTCCTGGAAGCCTTCCCGGTGCCACAGGAACAAGGGGGGCAACATCGTCTGGTAGGCGCCCCAACTCCGCAGGGACCGCGCCTCCAGCAGATGTGAGTACCATACGGCGATCCCGGCCGCTTTTCAACTGGAACTTGCTTACGACAATGCCCGGCTTGACACCGTCAGCGGCAAAGTGCAGACTTCCCTCGACTCGACGACAGCGCAGAAAGAAATTCTGCGCTTCGCCGGTCTCTTTGCCTTTCATCATCAACTGACTATTCTTCGCCGAATGGCCCGCCGTCCCAGGACATTCGGAGGCCCTTACGCTCTGTACTTCCAAAGTTACTGGAGGAATCGAATGCACCATTTCGTTGAAGTGGCGGCAACGGTCATGCCCACCATTACCGGTAAGGAAGCCACGCAACTCATCCTGCGCTGGTTCCATTTCATCGCAGGCATTCTCTGGGTTGGCCTGCTCTATTTTTTCAATCTGGTCAATGTCCCCTTCATGAAGCAAGTGGATGCTGGCATGAAACCAAAGATTTTTCAGAACCTAACCTTACCTGCGCTGAACTGGTTCCGTTGGAGCGCCCTGGTCACGGTGTTCATCGGATTCTGGTATTGGGCGCAGTTCTACGTCGCTCCGGACGCTCAGCGACAGGGCGGCAACCCGGGCGCCGCCATCGGTCTCTTCCTGCTGCTGTGGATTGGCGTCTGGTTCATTCTCTTCCTTGTAATCAAGAAAATGACGCCCAGCGGCTACGTTTTGGGAGCCATCACTACCGTTCTGGTCTATGCTGCTGGCTGGTTGTTCGTGAACCGCACTCCGGTGGGCGGAGACGACATCCATGTCCTCTCCATCGGCGTAGGCGGCGGATTCGGCTTCGTAATGTTGTTCAACGTCTGGGGCATCATCTGGCCCAACAATAAGAAAATCATCCGCGGAACGCTGGCCGGCACTCCGCCCGCCAATGCAGCCACCTTGGCGCGCCAGGCATTCCTGGCCTCACGCACAAACTTTTTCCTGTCTGTGCCGCTG
>Ga0193751_1000498_pt1 | contig 30483 bp, 34 predicted proteins | sample L1c2metaG_FD_143050 | JGI IMG/M metagenome (GOLD analysis project Ga0193751, IMG submission 143050) | Soil microbial communities from a riparian zone of the East river system, Colorado, United States - L1c2 | ecosystem: Environmental > Terrestrial > Soil > Riparian zone | place: USA: East River... | reverse complement strand
GGGCGCAGGACGGTCCGGCGGCCGCCGCCGAGACGCTGGCGCAGCGCGGCATTGCGCTCGTCATCGCGGACCTGCCGGCCGACGCCCTGCTCAAGCTGGCGGATGCGGGACGGGCGCGCGGTCTCCTCGTCTTCAACGCCGGCGCGACCGACGACCGGCTGCGCGAGGAGGATTGCCGTGCCAACGTGATCCATGTGGCGCCGACGCGCTCCATGCTGGCCGACGGCCTGGCGCAGTACCTCGTGTGGAAGCGCTGGAGCCGTTGGCTGCTGATCGCCGGCTCGCATCCCGACGACAAGCTGTTCGCCGACGCGCTGCGGCGTGCCGCGGGGCGGTTCGGCGCGAAGATCGTCCAGGAGCGGACGTTCGAGGACACCGGCGGGGCGCGGCGCACGGACAGCGGCATCGTCCAGGTCCAGCGGCAGATGCCGCTGTTCACCCAGCAGGCGCCGGCCTACGACGTGCTGGTGGCCGCGGACGAGAGCGAGGTCTTCGCTGCCTACCTCCCGTACCGCACCTGGGACCCGCGGCCGGTCGCCGGCTCGGCCGGCCTGGTTCCCACGAGTTGGGACGCGTCCCACGACCAGTGGGGCGCGGTGCAGATGCAGAACCGCTTCATCAAGCTGTTCTCCCGCCGCATGTCGGCGCTCGACATGCAAGCCTGGACGGCGGGCCGCATGATCGGCGAGAGCGCCTCGCGCACGCGTGCCGTCGACGCGAAGACCCTGCTCGATTTTCTCAAAGGGCCCGACTTCGCGCTCGCGGCGTTCAAGGGACAGAAGCTCACCTTGCGCGACTGGAACCTGCAGCTGCGCCAGCCTATCCTGCTGAGCGACGGGCGGACCGTGGTCTCGGTCTCCCCGCAGGAAAGCTTCCTGCACCAGGTATCGGAACTCGACACGCTGGGGGTCGATCGCCCCGAAACCAAATGCCGGCTCAAGTGACGCGGTGAACGACGTGCGGCTTCTCGTGCTTTGTCTCGGCGCAGCGCTGGCCGGCGGCGTGTCCGCCGCGCACGCGTTCACCGCCTATGTGTCGAACGAGAAGGGCAACACCATCACCGTCATCGACACGGAGAAGTTCCAGCCGATCAGGACCATCAAGGTCGGCCAGCGTCCACGCGGCATCGAGCTGACCAAGGACGGCAAGTTCGTGCTGGTGGCGGTGGGCGACGACGACACCATCCAGATGATCGACACCGCGACCGGCGAGATCGCCGGGACCCTGCCGTCGGGCGCCGATCCGGAGTTCTTCGCCCAGGACCCGACCGGCAAGATTCTCTATGTCGCCAACGAGAACGACAACATCGTCACCATCATCGACATCGACAAGCGTGCGCGCCTCGGCGACGTGCAGGTCGGCGTCGAGCCGGAGGGCATCGGCATCAGCCCGGACGGGAAGATCCTGGTCAACACGTCCGAAACCACCAACATGGCGCATTTCATCGACACCGCGACGCACCAGATCGTCGCCAACGTGCTGGTCGACGCGCGCCCTCGCTTCGCCGCCTTCAAGAGCGACGGCTCGGAGCTGTGGGTGTCGTCCGAGGTCGGCGGCACCGTCAGCGTGATCGACCCGGTCAAGCACGCGGTCACCGGAAAGATCACCTTCGAAATTCCCGGCATGCGCGCCGAGGCGATCCAGCCGGTCGGCATCGCCCTCGCCAAGGACGGCAAGATCGGGTTCGTCGCCCTCGGGCCGGCCAACCGCGTCGCCGTCGTCAACGGCGCCACGCACCAGGTGGAAAAGTATCTCCTGGTCGGCCAGCGCGTGTGGCACATGGCGTTCACCCCGGACGAGAAGTACCTTCTCACCACCAACGGCCTGACCAACGACGTCTCGGTCATCGACGTCGCCGCCCTGAAGGTCATCAAGACGATCCAGGTCGGCGAGTTGCCGTGGGGCGTGGCCATTGCCGACCGGTGAGGACGCGCCCGATGAGCGGCCTGCGGCCATCATGATGCACGGAACGCAAACGGCGCCGCCGGCCCTGTCGGTGTCGGCGCTGAGCCACTTCTACGGCCGCCGCAAGGCGCTCGACGCCGTGACGTTCGCGATCGCGCCGGCCACCTTCACGGTGCTGCTCGGGCTCAACGGCGCCGGCAAGAGCACGCTGTTCTCGCTGGTCACGCGGCTGTTCGCAACCCAGACCGGCCGCATCGAGATTTTCGGCCACGACGTCGGGCAGGCGCCCGGCGAGGCGTTGCGCGTGCTCGGCGTGGTGTTCCAGCCGCGCACCCTCGATCTCGACCTGTCCGTGCTGCAGAACCTGACGTTTCACGCATCGCTGCACGGCATCGGCGCGCGCGCGGCACACGGACGCGCGCAGGCGGTGCTCGACAACATCGAGCTCGCCGCCCGCGCCAAGGACAAGGTGCGCGATCTCTCCGGTGGCCAGGTGCGGCGCGTCGAGATCGCGCGCGCGCTGCTGCACCGCCCGCGCCTGCTGGTGCTGGACGAGCCGACCGTCGGCCTCGACATCAACGCGCGCGCCGCCATTCTCGCGCACGTGCGCGGGCTGGTGGCGGCCGGCGTGTGCGTCCTGTGGGCGACCCACCTGGTTGACGAGATCGCGGATGGCGACGACGTGGTGATCCTGCACGAGGGCCGCTTGCTGGCGCACGGCCCGGTCGCGCGCGTGGTGCGCGAGGCGAATGCGCCGGACATTCGCACCGCCTTCACGCAGTTGACCCGCGGCGCGGAAACGCCAACCCGGGACGCGCCCGCATGACCGCCGCCGCCATCCCCGCCGAGCGCCCGCGCGGCTTCTCGCTCACCCAGTACGCGATCTGCCTCAAAGGCATCGTGTGGCGCGAAGCCTTGCGCTTCCTGCATCAGCGCGAGCGCTTTGTCTCCGCCCTGGTGCGCCCGCTGGTATGGCTGTTCATCTTCGCGGTCGGCTTCCGCCAGGTGCTCGGCGTATCGATCATCCCGCCCTACGACGTCTACGTCCTCTACGAGGTCTACATAACGCCCGGCTTGATGGCGATGATCCAGCTCTTCAACGGGATGCAGTCGTCGCTGTCGATGGTATACGACCGCGAGATGGGCAACATGCGCACCCTGCTGGTGAGCCCGTTCCCGCGCTGGTACCTGCTGGCGTCGAAGCTTGTCGCCGGGACCGCGGTCTCGCTGCTGCAGGTCTACGCCTATCTGGCGATCGCCTGGTTCTGGGAGGTCGAGCCGCCGCCGCTCGGCTATCTGGCGGTGCTGCCGGCGCTGATGCTGACGGGACTGATGCTGGGGGGGCTCGGCATGCTCATGTCGTCGGCGATCAAGCAGCTCGAGAATTTCGCCGGCGTGATGAACTTCGTGATCTTTCCGATGTTCTTTGCTTCCTCGGCGCTCTATCCGCTGTGGCGCGTCAGGGAATCGAGCCCGGCGCTTTATTACGTGTGTGAATTCAATCCGTTCACCCACGCGGTCGAGCTGATCCGCTACGCGCTGTACGGCCAGGTCAACTGGCTCTCGCTCGCGGTCGTGGCCGGCTGCACGGCCGTGTTCATGGTCGGGGCGGTCATCGCCTATAATCCGTCGCGCGGCCTGCTGGCGCGCCGGGGCGAGGGAGGCTGACATGCGGCGTCGCGTTCTGTTTGTTCTTGCGGCGGCTGCGGCGCTGCGACTGGGCGTGCCGGAAGCCGCCCTTGCCGCCGATCCGCGCTATCCCGACTGGCCGTGCAACCAGCTCAAGGTGCCGGAAATCTCCATCGCGGCGGTGTGGGCCGGGCCGCCGATCGACGACGTGCGCGAGGGCTGGGACGCCGATCCCACGGTCAGGGATCTGGTGGCGCGGGTGGCTGCGCGCCGCACGCCGATCGACGAGGCGGATAAGTTGATCGCCGCGTTCCTGACCGGCAGCGCCGCCGAGAAGCAGGACAAGGCCAAGCGGCTGTTCGCCGGTTCGTTCGAGGCGTTGAACCGGCAACGCACGGAGGTCATGAACGGCATCGAGCGCTTCACGCGCAAGCAGAAGAACCTCGCCGGCAAGATCCGCGCGGAGGCGCTGGCGCTGCGAGCCATGCAGGACGAAGCGCAACACGATCAGGCCAAGCTCGACGAGATGACCAATCAGGTGGCGTGGTCGACGCGCATCTTCGAGGACCGGCGCAAGACCATCAATTACGTGTGCGAGGTGCCGGCGCTCATCGAGCGGCGCCTGTTTGCGCTGGGGCGGGCGATCCAACAGTCGCTGGATTGAGACCAGGGCGCCCCGCCGCCGGCTGCGCCTCCGCTTGCGGCAGGCCGACCTCCTGCCAGCCGTCGCTGCCGTCGGGAAACCATGCGACGTTGGCGTAACCCATCGCCAGCGCGCGCTTGGCGGCGTTCCACGACATCCAGCAATCCTTCAGGCAATAAAAGACCAGGATTTTGCTGCGATCAGCGCCAGTCGCATGCTCCAGCCCTTTCCGAAAATAATCCTCAGTGACGCTTGCCAGTTCGCCGTAACCGGTGTCGGGCAGCCAGATGCTTCCGGGAATGTCGAGCCGCGGCTTGTCGCGCCAGATCGTGCCGGGCGGGAGTCCGGCCGGCCGCGGCGCTTGCGGCAGCACGTCGATGAACGCTGCGCTTCCGTCGCGCCAGAGGGTGGCTGCCTCGCCGGTCGTGATCACGCGCGCCCCCTTGAGGGTGGCGGGCGTCGGCGCGCGGTAATCCTGCGTGCGATAAGCGTCGGGCTCGCGCACCCCCGCGTCCTGAGCGGACGCCGCCGCGACAGCGAGCGCCAGGATCCCGATCAAGCAACCCAACCGTGGACCGGCGATCCTGCGCGTCATTGCCGCGTCGCGGGAGAATCGTCGCCGATGCGCCGGTCCTTGTCGTCGAGCAGCGGCACGCCGAAGCTCAGCAGCAGCCGGTCGATCTCCGGCTGGTTCTCGGCGATCAGGCGGTTGAGCTGGCGCTTCCACTCCTGGTCGGCGCCGCGCACGCCCATGGTGATGTAATAGGCAAGACGCGGGCCGCCGGTCTCCTTGACCAGGGGAACGACCGTCATCGGCGGATCGGCGCGCTTGGCGTAATAGCCCGCCATCGGCCCCCACAACACGCCGGTGTCGATCTCGCCGGCGGCGAGATCCTTGATCATGGCCTCGGCGGACGAATCCACGCGGGTGTCGATGACGAGCGGATAGGGCTTGGCGCGGGCCATCAGCCCGTTGACCGCGATGTCGGTGGCGGGCGGCGTGCCGGCAATGATGCCGATGCGCTTTCCTTTCAGCCGCGGGTCCGCGAGCGTGTCGATGCCGTCGAGCCCGGCCGCCGGCCGCGAAACCAGCGCATAGGCAGTGCGATAATACGGGTTCGTGCTCTGCACGATGTCGTTGCCTTGCGGGTATCCCATGATGACGTCGCACTTGTACGCGCCGAGCGTATTGCGCACGAAGCCCGGCGCCTGCGGATACCAGGTATAGGCGAGACTCTTGCCGAGCTTTTGCGCGAACAACTCCGCGAGCTTGTTCTCGAAGCCTTCGCCGTTCTGGTTGGAGAACGGCATGCTGCGCGGATCGGCGCAGACCCGCAGCACCTTGGGATCGATCAGCTCGATCGACAGGTCGCCGCTTTCGGAGATCTGCGCGCGCACGAAGGAGCCGAGGAGAACGAAAGCAGCGGCGGTCACGACCGCGCCGAGGGTCACCAATGCACGTAGTCTGCCCATGGGCATTGCGTCACGTTCATGCGATCCAACGATCCGGCCCCGTACGGGACATCCGCCGCCCGCCTATTGCCCGATACAGGTCTTCTCCGCCTGCGTGGCGGCGTCGGACTTGTCTTCGTGCTTCATCGGCCGCCCGCGCGGGACCGCATCGTTCGTGCGCGCGCGGGTATAGATGAAGATGTCGTCCATGTAGCACGACACGTTCGGATTGAGCCCGAACGACGGCATCACGTTCTCCGACCCGGTATTGACGTTCTTGCGGCCGTTCACCACCACCTCGAGGAAGTCGGCGAAGCTGAGCCGCTTGAGCGAATCCTTGAGCGCCGGGGCGAAGCTCGAGCCTTCCGCGTCCGGGCCGTGACAGGTATGGCAATCGGAGTGATAGCGGCGAAAGCCCGAGTAGGTGTACCAGTCGACGGTGCCGTCGCCGCCGACCTTGTAGGTCGGCGTGCCGTCCTTGTCGTAGTACTTGCCGTCCTCGCTCTTGACCGCCGCCGGATCGCCCGATCCGTCCGCGGCAGCAGCCGCGTATCCGGCAATGAAAACCACGGCGAGGAGCATCCCCGCCCCGAAGACCGTTCGCACGGGCGTGCCTCGCTGGATCGGTGACAAAGGCGTCAAAGCGGAACCCGCGCGCGAGCCTGAATGCTCACGCGCGGGACTCCATTCGTTGCAGCGCCGCGCGGCTTATTGCGCCGGCAGCGCGAACACCGTGAGCTGGCCGCCGAGCGCCGTGTAGTTGCTCAGCGCCGCGTAACCGCCCACCGCGCCCAGGCCATCGGTCGGGTTGGTAAGGCCCGCCGCAAGCCCGATGCCGGCCCAGCCGCCGACGCCCGACAGCACCGCGACGTATTGCTTGCCGCCGTGCTCGTACGTCATCACGTTGCCGATGATGCCGGACGGGGTCTTGAACTTGTAAAGTTCCTTGCCCGTCTTGGCGTCGACCGCCTTGAGGTAACCTTCGAGCGTCCCGTAGAACACGACGCCGCCCGCGGTCGCCAAGGCGCCGGACCAGACCGAGAACTGCTCCGGGTCGGACCATACGATCTTGCCGGTCTTGCCGTCCCAGGCGATGAAGTTGCCCATGTTGGTCTCGCCCGAGGGCGGATACATGGACAGCGTGGCCCCGACGTAGGGCTGCCCCGCCGTGTAGCTCACCTTGAACGGTTCGTAGTCCATGCAGACGTGGTTGGTCGGCACGTAGAACAGCTGCGTGTCCGGCGAATAGGCCGCCGGCTGCTCGTCCTTCGACCCCAGCGCGGCCGGGCAGATGCCCTTGCTGTTCTTGTCCTCGCCGTTCTGATCGGTCGAATACTGCGACACCACGAGCGGGCGCCCGTAGGTCTTCGAGCTCTTGTCCATGTCGACCTTGGTGGCCCAGTTGACCTTCGGGTCGAACTTCTCGGCGACCAGCAGTTCGCCGTTGGTGCGGTCGAGGGTGTAGCCGAAGCCGTTGCGGTCGAAGTGGGTGAGGAGCTTGCGCGGCGTCCCACCGATGGTCTGATCGCTGAGGATCATTTCGTTGACGCCGTCAAAGTCCCACTCGTCGTGGGGCGTCATCTGATAGACCCACTTGGTCATGCCGGTGTCGACATCGCGCGCCCAGATGGCCATCGACCATCTGTTGTCGCCGGGACGCTGCTTTGGGTTCCAGGTCGAGGGATTGCCCGAGCCGTAATACACCAGGTTGAGCGCCGGATCGTAGGAGTACCAGCCCCACGTCGTCCCGCCGCCGATCTTCCATTGATCGCCTTCCCAGGTATTGGTCCCTGAGTCCTTGCCGACCGGCTTGCCGAGATGCGTGGTCTTCTCCGGGTCCATCAGCGTGTCGCTGTCCGGGCCCATCGAATAGCCGCGCCACACCAGCTTGCCGTCCTTGAGGTTGTAAGCCGTCACCGAGCCGCGCACGCCGAACTCGCCGCCCGAAATGCCGACCAGGACCTTGTCCTTGACCACCATCGCGGCCGACGTTCCGGTCTCGCCTTTCGACGGATCGCCGTTCTTCACCGACCACACAACCTGGCCGGTCTTGGCGTCGAGCGCCACCAGCGTCGTGTCCGCCTGGTGCAGGAAGATCTTGCCGTCGCCGTAGGACAGGCCGCGGTTCACCGTGTCGCAGCACATGACCGGGATGACGTTTGGATCCTGCTTGGGCACGTACTTCCACAGGATCTTGCCGTCGTGCGCCAGATCGAGCGCATAGACGGGATTGGGGAACGGCCCGTGCACGTACATCACGTCGCCGATCACCAGGGGGGCACCTTCGTGGCCACGCAACACACCGGTCGAGAACGTCCACGCAACTTGCAGCTTGCCGACGTTCGACGCGTTGATCTGCTTGAGCTGCGAGTAGCGCTGGTTGAAGTAGTCGCCCGTCGGCATGACCCAGTCTTTTGGGTTCTGCGATTGCTTGATCAGCTCTTCGTTGGCGCTGGCGCCGCCCACGGCGAATGCCGCGATGGCGCCAAAAAAGGTCGAGAGCAGGAATTTTTGCATGCGAAGTCCTCCCTGCGACGTTGTCGTGGGTCCAGCGACGCGGACGCGCCTCTCAGTGCGGCGCCTCGGCACCGGCCCTTTGCATTGGGAAGAGTTTCCGGCAGCGTGTCACAGCCTCAGCGAGGCATGAGGGGCAACGCTCTCGGTGCCCCGCCTAGCCTTCGAAGAAACGTCAGCATTCCCGTTGATACTGACGCCCTTGAAGCCGGAAACCTGTGGAAAGTGTAGGCCCGCATTTCGGCTCGTGCAAGCGCAAAACATCCCCTGCCCGCGGCGCATCGATTTTGCCACTTTCGCGTCACGCCATTGCCAAGATGCTGAAATCGGCTCGATATTGGGCCATGGCCCATCGTCCGACGAAAGTGCTGTCGGCACCGCGGCGCGGCCGCGCCGAGCGCATGCGCGGGCTCAATCATGTCCTCGCGGTCGCCGCCGTCTTGGTCGCGGCGCTTGGTCTTGCGCCAGCGGCATGTGCGCAACCGTTGCCGCCGCTCGCCATGCAGGAAGCGGCTCCGGGCGTGTTCGTTCACGTCGGCGACATCGCGTTGATGACGCGGGCCAATGCCGGCGCCATCGCCAATGTCGGGTTCATCGTCGGCGACGACGCGGTCGCCGTCGTCGACACCGGCGGCAGCGTGCGCGAGGGTCGGCGCCTGCTGGCGGCGGTGCGCAGCGTCACGGCGAAACCGATCCGCTATGTGGTGAATACCCACGTGCATCCGGACCACGTGTTCGGCAACGCGGCGTTCGCCGACCAAGGCGCCGCGTTCGTCGGCCACCGCAACCTGCCGCGCGCGCTGGCGGCGCGCGGACAGCACTACATCGACGCCTTTCGCCGCATCATGGGCGACGAGCTCCTGGCGGACGTCAGGATCATCGCGCCCACGCTGCTGGTCGACGACGAGGTCAGGCTCGATCTCGGCCGTCGCGTCCTCGTGCTGACGGCGTGGCGCGCGGCGTATACCGACAACGACCTCACCGTCCTCGACGCGGCGACCGCCACCCTGTTCGCCGGCGATCTCCTGGTGACGCAGCATGTTCCCGTCCTTGACGGCAGCGTGCGCGGCTGGCTGGCGGCGATGGACGAGCTTGCCCGCATTCCGGCGGCGCGGGCGGTCCCCGGGCACGGCCCGGTGGTCAGCGACTGGCTCAAGGCGCTCGATGATCAGCGCCGCTATTTCCAGCACTTGACGCACGACGTGCGCGACCTGATATCCCGCGGAGCCGAGCTTGCAACCGCCGCCAAGACCGCCGGGCAATCGGAAAAGAGTTTTTGGCAACTGTTCGACGAGTATAATGCCCGCAACGCCACGGCGGCCTTTGCCGAGCTCGAGTGGGAATAGCCGGGAGCAGCCACGATGTCGCGGATAGGCGTTGGGATTTTACGCATGGCCGCGATGGCGGCGATCGCGCTCGGGGCCGCCGGCAGCGCCGGCTCGGCCGCCGAGGATGCCGCGGACGACCCCTGGCCGGGCCTGATGCGCGACGCCTTCAACAGCCGGCCGATCGAGGACGGCAACGGCCTGCTCGCGCTCGACCTGCCCTACCGCGCCGAGGACGCAGCCATCGTTCCGCTCACGGTGCGCACGACCTTGCCGGCGGGCGACGCGCGGCGGGTGAATGCGATCACGGTTGTGATCGACCGCAACCCGGCGCCGGTGGCGGCGACGTTCAAGCTCGGCGCGCACGCGGGCACGTCATCGATCTCCACGCGGGTGCGCGTCGACTCCTACACCAACATCCATGCGGTCGCCGAGCTAAGCGACGGCAAGCTCTACGGCATCGCCGCCTACGTGAAGGCGTCCGGCGGCTGCTCGGCGCCGGCGTCCAAGAACGCCGACGAAGCCACCGCGAACCTGGGACAGATGAAGTTCCGGCAATACGCGAATTCGGGCGAAGCGCCGGCCGGCAGGATGCGCGAGGCGCAGATCATGATGCGCCATCCGAACAATTCCGGCCTGCAGATGGACCAGGTGACCCGGCTCTACGTTCCGGCCTTCTTCGTGCGCGAGCTGCGCGTGTGGCAGGGTGACGACCTCGTCCTGTTCATGGACGGCGGCATTTCGATCTCGGAAGATCCGACCATCCGTTTCAACTATGCGCCGAACGGCGCCAAGGCCTTCCGGGCCGAGGCGATCGACACCGAGAACCACGTGTTCACCGGCACGTGGCCGGTGGATTCGTCGCAAATGTGACCGTGCCGCCGCGGTATTAGAAGCACCGCACTTCGGCTTCCGCCTGCGCCCGGCGCAGATCGCTGACTGCGGCCTTCGGCTCCTCGGGCGTCCGGAACATGGCGCCGAACCGGCCGGGGACCTGGGCCAGGCTCAAGGCCGTTTCGGCCGTCACGTAGCGCTCGTACGGCAGGATCGACGCGATCACGTCGATCGAGCAGGAACATTGGTCGAGCACCTGGCGGTTCTCGCCGTTCGACTTCATGCAGGCATAGACGTAGTCGGCCCGCACCGAGGTCGGATAGTCGTTGAGCTCGGCGGCCGATGCGCGCGCCGCAGCCGGCACCAACGCAAGCACGGCAAGGCCGGCGGCCCCGATCAAGCTCCGCATGTCGCGCATCTCGTGGCCTCGCGCTCCGCGCATGGAACAAATGTATAATACGCTTTCGTCGACAAGGGCGCCGCTGCCGCGCATTGTCTCACCCCGGGCTGCGAGGATGCCAGCGATGCGCAAAGCGTGTCTATGGGCTGTCGCGATCGCGTTCGTCTCTGCCGGCACCGCCGTTGCGGACGCGCAGGACATGATGCGCAACGTCGATCTGTCGTCGCCCGAGATGACCACCGCGGAGATGACGCGTGCGCAGGTGGAGGCCGCGGTTGCCGCCGCGGCGCCTTCGCGTGCGGCGGATTTCACCGGCAAGCGGCTGTCGGGGCTCGATCTCTCGGGTCTCGACTTGTCCGGCGCGGTGTTTCGGGCGGCGCGCCTCAACAAGACCAATCTCGCCCACGCCAGGCTCGACCGGGCGGTGCTCGATCAGGCCTGGCTGCTCGACGCGGACCTGCGCGGCGCCAGCCTCGCGGGAGCGAGCTTGTTCGCCACGCAAATGCGGCGCGCGAATCTCGACGGCGCCGATCTTTCCGGCGCGCGGGTCGTGGCGGACCTGACCGGCGCGAGCCTGATCGGCGCCACGCTCGCTGCGGCCCGGATGGGTGCGGACATGAAAAACCAGTCCATGGGCCTGATGCGGGCGGTGCTGACGTCCGCCAAGCTCGACCGGGCGAACCTGCGCGGCGCCGACTTGTCGCGCGCCGACCTCGAGTTCGCGTCGCTCAAGGAGGCCGACCTGACCGACGCATCGCTCAACGGTGCCGCCCTGGGCGGCGCGGACTTCAGCGCCGCTATCGTTGCCGGCGCCGACTTCTCCGGTGCAGACTTGGCGTCGACCCGGCTCGTCGCGCCGATCGGGCTCGATGCCGCCAAGAACCTCGACAAGGCGCAAAACTTGGATCGGGCGATACGAAATTGAGGCGCCGCATGGGAAAATTCATCCTCGGTCTCGCTCTGGTCGCGTTCATCGCCTGCGCCGCCGACGCCACGGACAACAAGGGCATCCGCTTCTGGAATCTCACGTCGACCACGGTGGTCGATTTCCGCACGGCGCCGGCCGGGACCGCCGCCTGGGGCTCCAATCAGTGCGCCAACGACCGCGACGGCACGGTCGATCACGACGAGCGCCTGCGGATCACCGGGATCGGCCCCGGGCGCTACGACGTGAAGCTGACCTTCAAGGACAAGCGCGTGTGCATGGTGCGCAACGTCGAGATCAAGGACGGCAGCATTTTCTCGATCGAGGACAAGGACCTCACCGATTGCGCCCAGTGACCGCGGCGCGCTCAAACGCCGCCGGCGCTGCGCAGCGTGTGAAATAGCTTCAAGGCCATGGCGTGCTCGGCGACATCGTGCACCCGGAAGATGGTGGCGCCGTTCGCGGCCGCCGCCAGATTGGCCGCAACCGTCCCCATCAGGCTTCCCCGCGGCGGGCCGTCGGAACCGAGGAACGCCTTGCGCGACACACCGACCATGATCGGAAATCCGCGTTCCTTGAGCTTGGCGATATGGGCGAAGGCGGCGAGGTTCTGCCGCGAGGTCTTGCCGAAGCCGATGCCCGGATCGAGGATGATGCGCGCTTCGGGTATTCCGGCCTTGGCCGCGAGCGCGAGCGAGCGGTCGAAGAAGCGCTCCATGTCCGCCACGATATCGATCGCCGCATCCTTGACCGCGCGGTTGTGCATGATGACGAGCGCGGTTTGCGCCGCGGCGACCGCGTCGGCCATCGCCGGGTCCTTCTGCAGCCCCCAGACGTCGTTGACCATCACGGCGCCGAGTTCCGCCGCCCGCGCGGCGACCGCGGCCTTGTAGGTATCGATCGACACCGGAGCGGCGCACTCGCGCGTGAGTTGCGCCAGCACCGGCTCGACGCGGGCGAGCTCATCGGCGGCGGAGACCGCGACGGCGCCCGGCCGCGTCGACTCCCCGCCGACATCGACCACGTCGCAGCCGGCCGCGACCATCTCGCGCGCGCGGGCAACGGCGGCATCGGCCGTCGGCAGCTGGCCGCCATCGGAAAACGAGTCGGGCGTCAGGTTGAGGATCCCCATGACGACCGGAGGTGCGGCGACCTTGCCCAGGAACGCGTCCCGCTTCGCCCGCGCGTCGGCTTGCATCAGATTTTCTGCTTGCCCGGAACGTCGCAATGCCAGCGCACCGGCACCCAGTTCGGATGCTCGCCCGCCCACTGGGCGATATAGGGCTGGGCGCCCGCCGTGCACTGCCGGACCGAGCCGTTCCAGAGAAACTGGAGATGCCGCTCTTCGCACAGGCTCAACTGCGACGCGGCGCACACCGTCAAAATAAGCTCCATCATGCCGCCGCCTCAGGTGTCCCCTTATGTTACGCGCGCGGGCGAAATCAGGTTCGGCTTGCGAGAAAGATTTCTCCCTTGCCGAGCACGGCCATGTCGCCGGCAAGCCGGCGCAACGGACGCTGCAAAAGCCTGGCGGCCCGCGCGCTGTCGTCGGCAACGAACGCCGCCAGCAGTCGTAACGCGATCAGGTCATGCGTGCCACAATCGATGAAGGTGGGCGACAGTTGCGCGGCGCCCGACCCCAGCACGATGGTGCCGCGCCGCATCAGGTACCCGGGCAGCGGCCCGGTCGGGCCGGCGAGGATCAAGGTTCCGGCGATCATCCGGCTGCCGGCCCATGCTCCCGCGCGACCCTCGACCACGATGGTGCCGCGCCGCATGCGGTCGCCGGCGCGGGGGCCAACGTCGCCGCGCACGATCACCATGCCGCCGCGCATGCCAGCCATCTCGCCCGGCAGCGGGCCGCCCAGCCGTTCGCCGGCGGCACCGGAAATCTCGATCCGGCCGCCGCGCAGAACGGACGCGGCCCACGGGCCCGCATCGCCCTTGATGGTGAGATGCCCGCCGGTCATCAGCCGTCCCGCCTCGCTGCCGACGTCGCCGTCGACCAGGATCTCGCCGCCGGTCATTCCGTAGCCGATGCGGTCGAGCCGGTCGCCGGCGCCCTCGATGCGGATGCGTTGGGCGTCCCCCACGCGCACGCGGAAGACGTCGCCGAGGGTCACCGGCCGGCGCGTCGTCCCGACCCCGATTCGCGCGATCTCGCGCGCGGTCTTTCCGGCCAACAGATGCGGCAGCACCGGCGACATATCGAGCCGCTCGGCGGGACGCGCGTTGAGCGTCAGGACCAGCGGCTTCACGGCAACAGATCCTTCAAATGAAAATGGTGCGGGCCGAGCTTGCCGCCGTAGTTGCCGGCGCCGATGCGCAGCGCGCCGCGCTTGGGACCGAGCTTCACGATCGCGGCGATCCCGGCCGCCATGGCGGCGCCGACGGCCTCGGCCGTCAGTCCGTCGATGACGATCTCGAGCACCGAGCCGACGTCCGCGTCGAGCGCGCTCTTCACCGCCCCCTTCAGGGTCGGGCAATAGGCGTCGTTGGTCGAAGCGCGCACCGTCTTGTATTTCGAGCCGACCTTGGAGCCCGAACGGGCGATGCCACCCGGGAATGGCATCACCACGTCCGGCACCCGGCCGATCGCTTTCACCACGGCCTCGGCTGCCGCCAGGGTCGTGCGCGCGCTCTCGCCCATGATCAGCAGATTGCCGCCGCCGACCGCCGACTTGGTAAGACCGGTCGTCGCCTCGCACAGGAACTCGCCGTCGAGCACCGGAATGCGCCAGTAGTGCTTGCCGCCGAACCGTTTGGAGATCTGCCAGCCGTCGCCGAAATAGCGCAGCGCGTTGCCGAGCTTGAGCCGCTCTTCGCCGTCGAGCCCGGCGTAGCAGGCCGAGCCCGGGCTGGTCAGCACGCATTGGCTGACCCGCCCCGCAAGCTGCTTCTGCAATTCTCCGGTGGACACCGCAAACAGCAGCACGCGCACGCCGGGGCGTCCGTCGGGCGTCTGCTTTGCGGTCAGCTCGCGATCAATGCCCGCCTCGCAGCCGCAGCCGATCACCGACGTGCCGAAGCCCGTCATCGTTATCGCCGCTTGCCGCGCCCAGCGGGCGCTGTCCGCCGTGATGATCAGCGCGGTGGCGCGCATGCCGAACGCTTCGGCGAACGTGTCGTCGATCCGCACCCCGTTGACGATCAGCGCGCGCATGACACGGGCTCGAACGGATCGGGCCGGCCGATGGCGGCCGCGGGGACGTGCATGAAATCATGCGCGAGGCCGTAGCGTTCGTCGTAATAATCCTGCAGGCGGCGATCGATGGCGCGATCATGCCCCGGCTGCACGGCCAGCGCGCGTCCCCAGCGATGGCGCACCACCTTGCCGTCGCGCACCACAAGCTCGCCGTCCTTGAACACCAGCGCGGCGGCGCGGAACATCCTGGCCCGGTCTGCCTCGTCGGAATAGACCGCGACGTCGGCCACCGCGCCGGCGCCGAGATGGCCGCGATCCTTCAGGCCGAACAGCCGGGCGGGCGCCGTGCGCGTCATCGTGGCGATTTCGCCGAGCGTGTATTCGCGCCGGATCGACGGCAGCGTGGTCACCGCCATGGCGGCGGGCGGCAGCGTCGCGATCCATTGGGCGCGCAGCTCCCGGCTCATGAGCAGGGCGAAAATCTCCGGGTAGGCGGTGAACGGCGCGCCGTTCGGGTGATCGGTGGTGAAGAACACGCGCGCGGGATCTTCGATCAGAAGGAACAGCTCGAGGCCGACCGCCCATTGCACCGCGTTGTAGAAATTGTCGGCGCGGTATTCGTACGGCACGATGCCCCAGCCGTTCGCGTCGCCGTCGAAGATCATCCATTTGTTGGGATGCGCCTGTCCGCGTGCGTTGAACTGGCGCAGCACGTCGGAGGAGATCGTGACGGTCGGCCCGAACATGACCTGCCCGACGTCGACGGTCACGTTCCTGGCGGCATTGACCGCCTCGGCGATGCGCGCGGCGGCGGAGGAGAATCCCCGCTCGCCCTCCTTGCCGTAGCCGTAGAACTGCAGATGCGCGAGATGCAGCGGCAGATCCTCCGCCGCAGCGATCGTAGCCAGCGCGGTCTCGGCGTTGCCCGCCAAACCGAGATTGTTGCAATGGACGTGCAGGGGATGCGGCACGCCCAACGCGTGCACCGCGCGCTGCAGGGTCTTGACGATGGCACGCGACGACACGCCGTAGCCGGGCACGACGTCGTCGAGCGAGAACGCGCGCACGTTGGCCTTGAACGCGGCGGCGCCGCCCGCGTTGACCACCTTGATGCCGAGCGCGCGCGATGTCTCGAGCGTCCAGGCCACATAATCGCGCACCGCATCCGGCCCCTCGCCCGCGCGCATCAGGCCGAGAAGGAAATCGTCGTTGCCGAGCACCGCCAGGGTCGCCTTGTCGATGATCGGAATGTCGGCCAGCTCGAGATGCGCGTGCAGGGCGTAATGCGGCGCCACCGCGGGCTCGACCGCCATGGTGAAGCCCATGGCGGCGTAACGGCAGCCGGTCTCGAACGTGGACCAGCCGGCGGTCGCGAGCGGCGTCTGGGCCGGCCGCGCCGCGGAGCCGCGCCGGGTTTCCGGCAGCAGCAGACGCGCGGTGTTCACCGTGGCGCCGGCGATGTGCGAATGGATGTCGATGGCGCCGGCCATCACGATCTTGCCGGCCGCATCGTAGATTTCGTCAGGGCGCGTCCCGGCGGGCGGCGGCGCGACGATCCGCCCGTCGCGCATCCACACGTCGCCGACCGCATCGCGCTTGCTGCCGGGATCGACGACGCGGCCGCCCGCTATGCGCGTCAACATGGCGGAGTTCCAGGCAAAGCGGCGGCGATGCCGGCGAGCACGTCGGCGACGCTGATCGTGTCGCGTGGCGCGGCCGCCGCGACCCAGGCCAGCGTCCCGGCCGCCGCAACGTGTTCGGTCGCGTCGTGATCGATGCCGGGACGGCCGACGGCGACGTGAACGCGCGGACGGCGATGAAAGCCCGCACCGTCTCCCGTCAACGCGATCGTCGGCAGATCGCGGGTCCACGGCGGAGCCGCCGGGCGGTAAGCGGAGATCCACAGCACGCAATCGGCTTCGCCGCTCTCGACCAGCCGGTGCGCGTCGAACCGCCAGGGGTCATGCTCGGCAATGCCGCGGCCGAAGCCGGTACGCGGCGGGAAGCCGGTCATCCACCCGCAGGCCTGCAGCACGCCGAGCGCATTGTCGCCCGGCGGCACGGGCAGCCCGGAAAAGCGCGTGGTCGCATTCAAGTCCTTGACCAGGCCGCACAGCATTTCGATCGTCAGCGCATCGAGCGCCGCGGCGGACCAGATCGCGACGCCAAAGCGCGCGGACTGCAGCTGCGTGGCGGCGGCCGCCAGCGCCTTGGCCGCAACCGGCAGCGCGCCGACCGGGCGTCGCGCGACGGCGGCACGCAGCGCCGCGATGATCGCTGGCAGGTCGTCCGCATCGCGGCCGATTATCTGAACCTTCGCGCCGCGGGCACCGCGCCGCGCGCGGCCGGGACAGAGCCAAACAATTTGCCTGTCGCGACCATCCGCGGTGCCGGTTGCCAAGCCGGGCCACGCGTCGGCCGCCAGGGGACCGGCCAGCAGAAGGACATCGGCGCGCACGCGCGCCTCGGTCGGCGTCGTCACCATCATGCCGGCGTCGCGAACGACATCGAGGTCGTGCAACAGGACATCGGCGTGCATGTGGTCGACGGCGGCGTCCAGCCGCCGCGCCAGGAAAATCGCCGCCCGCGCTCCGCCTATGTCCGTACCGAGGCCCGCGATGACCGGCAGCCGGCTGGCGCCCAGCAGGCGCGCCGCTTCAGCGCACGCTGCCTGCAGCTCCACGGATCTGCCGTCGATCCAGGCGTGGCCCATCGCCGCGTTCCCGTCGCCCCGCGAACCGATCGAGATTGGCGTTCACGCATCGTACTTGATGTAGGCGAAACGCTGATCTTTTTCCGGCGTTCCCTCGAGCGCGCCGCCAATCTTGCCCGGCTGCCAATGCACCACGTCCTCGATCTTCTTCGCCAGCTCGAAGTCCTTGTCGGTGATGCCCTTGGCGGCGTGGTTCTGCAGGCGAACCTCGACCCACGCATAGGACGCGGTGATGTCCGGATGATGCCACGCGGCTTCGGCGAGGTGGCCGACCGTGTTGACCACCATCAGCGTGCCTTTCCAGCCGTGGGTGCGATATTTGCGCCGGATCCAGCCGCCCTCCAGGTACCAGTGCGGCAGCTCGCGCTTGAGCCGTGCCTCGGTCTCTTCGTCGCTGTAGGTGCGTTCCTTGCTCTGCTCGGTCATGCTGCTAGACTCCCACAATGTCGACTTCTCAAAACATGTCCGCATCGCCGACGCCGGCCGGCGCAGTCTAGACCCATATAAGCATTGCGAAAGACCCTGCCGTGCGAAAAACATCGGAGTGACAAGCGTGAGCCGTCCGTCTTCCGTGGCTGCGTCGAGCGTGACGGTATCTGTTCCGGCGCGGCTGCACCTCGGCTTCATGGATTTGCACGGCGGGCTCGGCCGGCGCTTCGGCGGCATCGGCCTCGCGCTGCGCGGCCTGGGCACGACAATTACGATCGGAACGGCGGCGCACACGCAGGTGCAGGGCCCCGAGCGCGAGCGCGCGCGCGTCTGTCTCGACGCCATGCGGCGCCTGCTCGACCGCGACGGCGCCTATCATCTCATCGTCGAGGAAACGGTTCCGGCCCACGCCGGCCTCGGCTCCGGCACGCAGATCGCGCTCGCGGTGGCGGCGGGCGTGCGCCGCCTGCACGACTTGCCGCTCGACGTGCCGGGCGACGCGATCCAGCTCGGACGCGGCGCGCGCTCGGGAATCGGGATCGGGCTCTTCACCCGCGGCGGGCTTGTCGTCGACGGCGGACGCGGCCCCAACGCAACGGCGGCGCCGATCATCAGCCACATGCCGTTTCCCGACTCCTGGGGCGTGCTGGTCCTGCTCGACCCGGCCTGCCAGGGACTGCACGGGCGGGAAGAAGCGGCGGCCTTCGCGGCCCTTCCGGCGTTTTCCGCCGACGAGGCCGCGCGCCTGTGCCGGCTCGTCGTCATGCAGCTTCTGCCCGCATTGGCGGAACGCGATCTCGCCGGCTTCGCCGCCGCGATCAAGGAGCTGCAGATGCGGCTCGGCGATTATTACGCGCCCGTGCAGGGCGGGCACCGCTTCACCAGCCCGCGGGTCGCCGCCGCGCTCGCGCTTCTCGAACGCGAAGGCGCGGCCGGCGTCGGTCAAAGCTCGTGGGGCCCGACCGGCTTCGCATTCGTGCCCTCGCACGCGGAGGCGGCCCGCCTCGCGACGATCGCGCGGCAGCACCCGGGCTGCCGGGGTCTGGACATCCGGGTTTGCGCGGCGCTCAATCGCGGCGCGGACATCAAGGTTCGCGCGGCTGCCGATGCGCATGAAAGGTGAGGCGGTGGCGAACATCCGCCCGCATGGGGAGGACGATGGCCGACAAGCAAATCCTGCACATGCTGACGCCGCTCAACCACATGAGCCCGTTCGACGTGAACATGGCGCTCGATGCCGGTTACGACGCGGTGCTCACCTATACCAACGTCACGCTGGAGGAAGTGCCCGGCCTGGTGCAGGACGCGATCTTTTCCCGGCCGCCGAAGATCGGCGCGCGCACCGGCATGTTCTTCGGCGGCAAGAACGCCGTCCTCGCGCTCGACATGCTGGCGGCCGCCAAGAAGGCGATGTTTCCGCCCTTCGCGGTCTCGCTGTTCGCCGATCCGGCCGGCTCGTTCACCACCGCGGCCGCGCTGGTGACGTGCGTGGAGAAGGTGCTCAAGGACAAGAAGCAGCGCGATCTCGCAAAAACGAAGATCGCCGTGTTCGGCGCGACCGGCGTGGTCGGATTTTCCGCGGCGGTGATCGCGGCGCTCGAAGGCGCGGACGCGACCCTGGTCGGATATGACGGGCCGGCGCGCGTGAGCGCCACCGCCAAGGAGATCAAGACGCGCTTCGAGGTGGACGTCAAAGCGGCGGACGGAAGCGACGATGCGAAGAAATCCGCGATCCTCGCCGAAGCCGAGGTGGCGCTGTGCGCCGGCCGGGCCGGCGTGCCCATATTGTCGGCGGCCCAACTCGCCGCCGCCAGGCATCTGCTGGTCGTCGCCGACGTGAACGCGGTTCCGCCTCCCGGCGTCGAGGGCCTGGAGATGACGACGAACGGCACGGAATTGACGCCGCACGGCACGCTCGGCATCGGGCCGCTCGCCGTCGGCAACATCAAATACAAGACCGAGTTCGAATTGTTTCGCCGCATGATCGTCGCGGAGAAAGCCGTCCGCTTCGACTTCCGCGACGCCTTCCAGCTTGCTCGTGAGCTCCATGGATAGCGCGACGCATGTGCTGATCGCTGCGGTTTCCGGCCGCGCGCTTGCCGCCTCGGCGCGCCGCGGCGGCTACGTGCCGCTGGTGACGGATTTCTTCGGCGACGAGGACACGCTCGCGCTGGCGCACGCCCACGTTCGCCTCGACGCCGGGCTCGCGCGCGGCATGGACGCGGATGAGCTGCTCGAGGCGCTCGCGGCGTTAGCGGCGCCGCAGCAGCCGGCCGGCACCGTGTGCGGCACCGGCTTCGAGGATCGGCCCGAGCTGCTCGCGCGAGTGGCGCGGCGCTGGCGGCTGCTGGGCAACGGTCCGGAGACGGTCGCCCGGCTGAAGGATCCGCTCGCGTTCGCGGCGCTGTGCCGCGCCTGCGACGTCCCGCATCCGCCCACGTCCACGACCGCGCCCGCCGATCCGAGCGGTTGGCTCGCCAAGCGCCGCGGGGGCGCCGGCGGAACCCACGTGACGATGGTTGCCGACGGCACGGCCGACGCCAAGCCGGGATATTTTCAGCGCCGCGTCGTCGGCGCGCCGGTATCGGCGCTGGTGCTGGCGGCCGGCGGGTGCGCCATGGTTCTCGGCTTCAGCGCGCAATGGTCGGCGCCGCTGCCCGATCGTCCCTTCCGTTACGGCGGCGCGGTGCGGCCCGCCGCGCTTGCGCCGGCCATGGCCGACGCGCTCGCGGACGCGGTGCAGCGCCTGGTGTCGGCGGTGCCGCTGATCGGGCTCAACAGCGCCGACTTTCTGGTCGACGGCGACGCCTTCTGGCTGCTCGAGATCAATCCGCGGCCGGGCGCGACCATCGACATTTTCGAGCCGGCGGAAACGTCGTTGTTTGCTCTGCACATGGCAGCGGCCCGCGGCGTGCTGCCGGCGCGGCCGCCGGCGTTGACCGGTGCCGCCGCCACGGCGATCGCCTATGCGCCGCATGATATTCACGCGGTCCCCGCCATGGATTGGCCGGAGTGGACTGCCGATCGGCAGACCGCCGGCACCATTGTGAAGGCAGGCGAGCCCGTGTGCACCGTGCTTGCCGACGCGCACGACGCTGACGCCGCGAAGGACCTTGTCGACCGGCGGACCGCGGCGATCCTGGCCGCCGTCGCGGCGAGGCGGCCATGAGCGCCGCTCCCATGCGCGAGCCGTGGCCGATCAGCGTCAACGCAGCGGCAGCGCGCCTGGTGGAGCATCTGAAAGCCGACGCGGCGGAGCTCAAGATCGCCGTCGAGCGCGGCAGCCTCGGCGAAACCCTGATCGACGCGGGACACAAATGCCCCGGCAGCATCGCGGCGGGCCTGCGGCTCGCCGAGATTTGCATGGGCGGGCTCGGAACGATCGCCATCGCCGCAAGCGCGTCGACGCCGCGCTGGCCGTGGGCGCTCACGGTGCGATCGTCCCACCCGGTGACGGCCTGCCTCGCCAGCCAATATGCCGGCTGGCGCCTGGCGCACGGCGAAGGCAAGGATGCATTCCTCGCGCTCGCCTCCGGCCCGGCGCGCGCGCTGGCGCGGAAAGAGCCGCTGTTCGAGGTGCTGGACTATCGCGACGCCGCCCCGACGGCGACGCTGGTGCTGGAAAGCAGCCGCCCGCCGCCCGCGCCGATCGTCCGCAAGGTCGCCGACGATTGCCGGGTCGCGCCCGAGCAATTGACCTTCATCTACGCGCCGACCCAGAGCCTCGCCGGCAGCGTGCAGATCACCGCGCGCGTGCTCGAAGTCGCGCTGCACAAGGCGCATGAGCTCAAGTTTCCGCTCGGGCGCATCGTCGAGGGGCTGGGCGCGGCGCCGCTGGCGCCGCCGCATCCGGATTTGGTGACCGCCATGGGGCGCCCCAACGACGCGATCATCTACGCCGGGCGGGTCCAGCTTTTCGTGACCGGTCCGGCGGACGACGCGCGCACGCTCGCCGACCGATTGCCGAGCGAAGGATCGCGCGACTACGGACGGCCGTTCGTGGAGATTTTCAAGCGCTTCAAGGGCGACTTCTACGCCATCGACCCGATGCTGTTCAGCCCGGCCGAGGCGATCGTCACGGCGCTCGATACCGGCGAGAGCTTCCACAAGGGCCGCGTCGATGCGGGCCTGCTCGATGCCTCGTTCGCCTGACCGCGTGGCGGCCGAGCCCGCGGGCGCGATCCCTGGTGTCGCCCTCGTGGTCGACCGGTTCGATTGGCACGCGCGCGAGCTCTCCAACGCGCTCGCCGCGCGCGGCGCACGCTGCGTGCAGATGCGACTTCCCGCCTGCGGCTTTGCGACCGCGAGCCCGTCCGGCCTGAGCCTCGACGGCTTCGGCGCGCGCCTGCCTGATGCGGTGGTGGTGCGGACCATGTCGGGCGGAACGTTCGAGGCGGTCACCTTGCGGCTCGGCATCCTCCATGCCCTGCGCGAGCCCGGCGTCATGGTCTGGAACGACGCCCGCGCCATCGAGCGCTGCGTCGACAAGTCGATGACAAGCTTCCTGCTGGCGCGCGCCGGCATCGCGACGCCGCCGACCTGGGCCGTGGAGTCGCGCGATGCGGCCCGTGACATCGTCCGCCGCGAGGGCAGCGACGCCCCGCTCGTCCTCAAGCCGCTGTTCGGCTCGCAGGGCCGCGGACTGAAGCTGATCCGGACGCCGGACGACCTGCCCGCCGCCGGCGAGGTCGCGGGCGTCTATTATCTGCAGCGCTACGTCGCCGTCGAACGCGACGGGTCCTTTCGCGATTTCCGCGTCCTCGTCTGCCAAGGGCGCGTGATCGCCGCCATGACGCGGCACGCGGCGAGCTGGATCACCAACGTGAAACGCGGCGGGCGGCCGATGGCGGGCGTGATCGATCGCGGGCTCGCGGACCTCGCGGTCCGCGCCGCGGCCACGGTCGGGGCGGACTTCGCCGGCGTCGACCTGATCCACGGCGCCGATGGACATCCGACCGTGCTCGAGGTCAACAGCATGCCGGCGTGGGCCGGCCTGCAGAAGGTGACGCCCGCGCGCATCGCCGCGATCCTCGCCGCCGACCTGATGGCCGCGCTCGGCGCCAGGACGCTGCGCGGAGCGCCGGCGTGACAGCGGTCGGCGGAGAGATCGCGGCCGCGTTCATCGCCGCGTGCCTCGACGAGCTCGACGCGCCCAAGCCGGGCAACGTCCACGTCTTTGCCGCCGGCCGGCGCAAGACGGTCGCGGATTTCGCGCGCAGCGCCCATGCGGCGGCGGCGCCGCTCACCGTGCCGGGCGCCCGCATCGGCGCGCGCATCCTCGGCGCGGTCGAGGCGTCGGTTGCGGGCGGACGCAACACCAACCTCGGCATCGTCCTGCTGTGCGCGCCGCTGGCGGCGGCGGCCGAACGCCCCTCGCCCGATCTGCGCACGGCGCTCGCAGCCGTGCTCGACAGCCTCGACGTGGAGGACGCACGCCTCGCGTTCAAGGCCATTGCGCTGGCCGCGCCGGGCGGACTCGGCGCGGCGCCACGGCACGACGTTCGCGCGCCCGCCACCGTGACCCTGCGCGAGGCGATGGTCGAAGCGGCGGCGCGCGACCGCATCGCGCGGCAATATGTGTCCGGCTTCGCCGACGTGCTCGAGCTGGGCGCGCCGTTGCTGACGCAGGCATTGTCGCAAACGGCCGAGCCGCGCTGGGCGACGCTCGCGGTCTATCTCGGCTTCCTGTCGCGTTTTGCCGACAGCCACGTCGTGCGCGAGCATGGGCCCGTCGTCGCCGAGGAGGTTCGCCGCCACGCCGCGACGTTTGACGCCCGCCTGCGGCCGCTCGCCGACACGGCAACCCTGCTGCCCGATCTCCTGGCGTGGGACGCGGCGCTGAAAGATCGCGGCATCAACCCGGGAACCAGCGCCGACCTCACGGTCGCGACCGTGTTCGCGCATCGCATCCGGAGCACCTTGCCGTCGACGCGCAACAGTGATTGACTTCGCGCGGCTGGAACCGGATCAGGTTCCGCCGCTATCTGGCTAACCGATCCGGCAGGTTGCGGCCGGATGCTGACAACAAGGATAGCCGTTCTGCAGAGCACCGGACGCTTCGGCTCCGGAGCATGCTTTTCCTTGGGAGGAGTTGGCGATGGCAAAGATCACTAAGCTGTGCGTGGGTGAATCGCTGGTCGGCGAAGGCAACGAAGTGGCCCACATCGATCTTCTGATCGGACCGCGCGGCAGCGCCGCGGAGACCGCATTCGCGCATTGCCTGACGAACAACAAGGACGGGTTCACGGCGCTGCTCGCCGTGGTGGCCCCGAACCTGATCTGCAAGCCGGCGACCGTCATGTTCAACAAGGTGACGATCAAGGGCGCCAAGCAGGCGGTGCAGATGTTCGGCCCGGCGCAGCACGCGGTGGCGAAGGCCGTCGCCGACAGCGTCGCCGAAGGCGTGATCCCGGCGGACGAGGCCGACGATCTTTTCTGCTGCGTCGGCGTGTTCATCCACTGGGATGCGGCCGACGACAAGAAGATCCAGGAGTACAACTATCAGGCCACAAAGGAATCGATCGCACGCGCGGTAGCGGGCGAGCCGAAGGCGTCCGAGGTCGTCGCCAAGCGCAATACGGCCAAGCACCCGTTCGCCGCGTAGCTCGCGGACTCGGTTCAAGCGGCCGTCAGGCCGGCGATGTCCTTGCCGGTCAGGCGGCCGTCGTGCAGGCACGACGCCACCAGCGCGCCGGCGATGCCCGCGCGCGCGAGCGCGGCAAGATCGGCGGCGCCGCGCACCCCGCCCGCGGCGTAGATCGCGCTGCGCGATCCGGCGTCCCGGACCGCGGCGAGGACGTCCAGGTCGGGTCCGGCGCCGCTGCCCACCCGCGCCAAGGTCATGGCGATCGCTTTGCCGGGCCACGCCGCTGTGTCGGCGAGAAGCTCCTGCGGGCCCTGCAGCGACGCTCCGCGGAAATCGAGCGAAAGAACGACGCGCGCATCTTGCGCCAGGCCGCGCACCAGCGCCGCGTCGGTCTGGGTTTCGCTGCCGAGGACGAGATGCCCGAGGCCGCGCGCGAGCCATTGCTCCGCGTCCGCGCGCCGCGCGATTCCGTTGTCGACCCACAGGGTGACGCGAGGAAACGCGGCCCGCAGGCGCGCCAACACCGCGTCATTGTCCGAACGTCCTTCGATCGCGTCGAGATCGGCCACGTACAGCGTCGTGAACGGATGGACGCCGAGCAGCCCGCGCGCCACATCGAGCGGATCGCTGGTGGCCGAGAGTCGGGTGCTGATCGGCCGATATTCGTCGCGCCGGCCCATGCGCGCGTGCACCACCGTCGCCCCCCGCACGTCGATGACCGGAATGATCTCCATCGCGGCGCTGTCTCCATCGCGGCGCTGCCGATGTGGTGGCTTTTTGTGTAGGCTTGCAGCGTATCACGCGTGAAACGGCGCGGTCCAACATGCGCATCGTCGTCGGCTGGGATATCGGGGGCGTCCATCTCAAGGCGGCGCGCGCGGAGGACGGCCGCATCGTCGATGCCGTCCAGATCGCCGCGCCGCTTCGGCTCGGCACCGAGGACCTCGCCCAGGCGTTTGCGCAAGCCGCCGCCCGCATCGGAACGGCCGGGCGCCACGTCGTCACCATGACGGGCGAGTTGGCCGACACCTTTGCTTCGCGCGTCGAGGGCGTCGAGACGCTCGCCGCGCTGGTGGCGCGCGCGCTTCCCGCCGCGCCGCTTGCGGTCTACGCCGGGCCGGCCGGGTTCATCCCGGCCGAACGCGCGGGCGCCCATGTGCGCGAGGTCGCCTCGGCCAACTGGCACGCGAGCGCGGCGCTGGTCGGCGCGGCACGGCGCGACGCCCTGTTCGCCGACCTCGGATCCACCACCACCGACCTGGTGCCGGTGGTCGGCGGCGCGGTCGCGGCGCGCGGCTATACCGACGCCGAACGCCTTGCCGCCGGCGAGCTCGTCTACACCGGGCTGGTGCGGACCTTCCTGATGGCGGTTGCCGAGCGCGCGCCGTTCGCCGGACGCATGACGCCGCTGATCAACGAGAACTTCGCCACCATGGCGGACGTCCATCGCCTGCTCGGCGCCTTGCCGGACGGCGTCGACCGGATGGCGACCGCCGACGGCCGGGCGAAGACGCCGGAAGCCTCGCGCGCGCGGCTCGCCCGCATGGTCGGGGCCGACGCGGCCGACGCCGGCGACGATGCGTGGACGGCGCTGGCGCGCTGGTTTGCCGAGGCGCAGGTGCGCCGCATCTGCGACGCCGCCCTGCTGGTTCTTTCGCCGGGATCCATGCCGGCCGGCGCGCCGCTCGTCGGCGCCGGCATCGGCGAGAGCGTGCTGCGCGAGGTCGCGCGCCGCCTCGGCCGCGACTACGTCGGCTTCGATACGCTCATCGCTGTCGCGCCGGCCGCGCGCGCGGCGGCACTGCAGTGCGCACCGGCGGCGGCGCTGGCGATCCTTGCGTCCACGGCGCCATGAGTCCGAAGCACGCACGCCTGCACCCACACTTGTGCGCGCTCGTCCTTGCCGCGGCGCTCGGCGCCAGCGCGGCCGCACACGCCGACGATCCTCCCCGCGTCGCGTTCTTCGGCTTTGCGCTGATCAATACGTCGCTGGAGCCGACCAAGCCCGAGGAAGAATCCCGCCTGCGCATGCTCGACGACCTGCTGCGGGCCAAGCTCGACGCGTCGGGCCGCTTCCGCATCGTCGCCATTCCGCCCGACCTGCAGCAGGACATCGCGCGCGGCGCAGAAATCCGCGACTGCAACGGCTGTGAGCGCGAGTACGCGCAACGCGTCGGCGCCGACCGGGCGGCATGGGGCACGGTCCAGAAGGTCAGCAACCTCATTCTCAACATCAACCTCTACATGGAGGACGCGCGCAGCGGAAAGCTCCAATTCGTCAAGAGCGTGGACATCCGCGGCAACACCGACGAGTCGTGGCGGCGCGGCCTCGACTACATGCTGCGCCACTACCTGCTCGGCGAACCCTGACAAGCACGGTCGCCGCCGCGCTGGCTGCTTGGCATGCGGGAGCCGCCGCGCTACGATTTGCCATGGCCCGGGGGGCTCTCTATGCGGCGACGGCGTTCCTCGTCCTGTTGGGGGCGGGATCGCTGGCGCGCGCCGAGCCGCCGCCGCCCAAGGGCTCCGAGATCGACACCGAGCACCTGTTCGGGTTCAACATCGGCACCGACATCGGCGCGGTCGGCGACAAGGAAATCGAGAACGAGCTGGACGGCCGCTTCGCCAAGCGCACCGGCTCCTATGGGGCGCTGTCGCCCATGCTGGGCCTCGAGTTCGTTCCGGCCAACAACCTGCGTCTCCAAGCAACCGCCGCGGCGGCGGCCTACGACATCGCCGGCGTCGCCGGGCTCGGCGATCGCCGCCAGGCGGCATTTCAGGGGCTGTCGTTCGAAGCGCGCTACCGGCTGCTCGATCGCGCCCAGTCGCCTTTCGGGCTTGCGATCAAGGCGGAGCCGCACTGGGGACAATTCGACGAGAGGAGCGGCGCGCCGGTCGATCTCTATGGCGTCGATCTCGCGATCCTCGCCGACAAGGCGCTCATTCCCGACCGGCTGATCGGTGTCGTCAACCTGCTCTATCAACCCGAGGCGACGCGCTCGCGCATCACCGCCGCGTGGGCACGCGACGCCACCGCCGGCGCGTCCACGGGTCTCATGCTGCACGTGCGCCCCGACTTCTTCATCGGCGCCGAGGCCCGCTATCTGCGCGCCTACGACAGCGCGGGCTTCGACGCCTTCGCCGGCCACGCGCTGTTTCTCGGACCGATGACGTTCATCAAGCTCTCGGAGCATTGGTGGACGTCCGCCGCGCTGAGCATTCAGGTCGTGGGGCGCGCGGTCGCCGCGCCGGGCGCGCTCGATCTCACGAACTTCGAGCGCTACCAGGCAAAATTCCGCCTCGGCTATAATTTCTGAGCGAGCGCCGCGATATGCAAGGAAGCCCCGGATATCGCGCTGGCGCGCTCATCCGCGCTACGCGATGCGTCACGCGGCGCGCAGGTTGACCGTGCTTTCGGCGATGTCGGTCAGCCGCCGATCGGCCGCCTTTTCTTCCTGCAGGTTCCGGTCGAGGATCGTCGCGCAGTCATCGCGCCCGAGCAGCTTCGCCCACGCGATCAGCGAGCCGTAGCGGGTGATCTCGTAGTGCTCGACCGCCTGGGCCACGGCGATCAGGGCGGCGTCCATCACCTGCGGCTCCGCCTCGCCGGTCACGTCATCCGCTTCTGCGATGATGCCGTCGATCGCCGGGCACTTGATGCTCTTGAGGTCGGCGCCGTGCAGGCTGAAGACGTCCTCGAGCCGGTCCACCTGGTCGATGGTTTCGCCGAGATGCGCCTGCAGTTTCTGCTTGAGCTGGGGATCATGCGCCTTGTCGATCATGTCCGGCAGCGACTGCATGATCTCGTGCTCGGCATAGTAGATGGCGCGCAGGGTGTGCACGAACAGGTCGTCGAGGGTCTTGATGTCGCGGCTGAAGAAGCCCATGGCGCGGCCTCCCGGTTGGGCAACGTCCCCTCGCCTGCCGTGAAGCAACCGGCCGCGCGGCCGGTTGTTCCACCCTTTGCTTGCCCGCGCTGGCGTCAGGCCGGCATCGGCGCCGGCAGGAAGTCGTATTCGTCGCGCAACTCGCCGCCGAGGATGCCGCCCAGGGTCGCCGCGACCGCGCCGAACAGCAGCGCCATGAAGGTCCAGAACGACACGAAGGCGGCCGCCTTGCGCGCCGTTTCCGCCGCCTGCTTGAGGCCGTCGCGCGCGCGGTTGACGACGTCGTCGACGCGCTTCTGCGCGTCCTCCTGGCTCAGGCCGGTGCGGGCGGCAACCAGGCCGGCGAGATAGGCGCGGTCGTCGTCGGCCAGCTTGCCGTCGTGGATCGCGGTCGCCAGGATGCGGGTGACTTGCGCGGTGTCCGCCTGCGCGTTGCCGCCGCTGGCATTCGGCTGGTTGCTGCGGGTGAGCTGGTCGACGTAGTAGCTCATCTGGTCGGTCGGCGTCATGGCGGCGCCCGCCTGCAGCGCGCCGCCAGCGGCCCGCGCCGCGCCGAACAGCGACATCGTGCTGATCAGGAACACGATCGCCGCGGTGGCGACCGCGCCGATCGCCCACACCAGGAAGCCGTTGGCGCCGTCGCGGAAGCGGCTGGCACCGGCGACCGTCGGCTCGGTGCCGAGGCGCATCCGCCCGGCGTAGTAGCCGCCGGCCGCAAAGCCCACCGCCTGGGCGAAGACCAGCCATATGGCACCCGCAATCGTCATCGTTCCGGCCGTCGGGCCGCTGTACGGCGACACGATGCTGAGCCCGATGCCGGAGCCGAGGGCGATCACGATGAAGATGATCGCGGTCGCGGCCAGCGCGCCGGCGATCGCCGCACCCCACGACAAGGCCGACCGGCTGCCGCCCGTGGCCTGAATGATCTCTACGTTTTCGCCAACAATGGCTGTGTCGTCCATAGCCCTGCTCCGGGGTTCGCGAATGCCATTCGGATCGGATCATCCGATCGATCGAATGACCAACGAACCGGCAGGCACGCGGTTCCGGCGCACCGGTTCGTTGATGGAACTATTTGGAACGATACGGCGTTGGGCGAGTGAAAATTACCATCGGCGCCTGACGGCTTGCCGAAGAGAGAGGCGTACGCATCATGCTGAACTGGGTCGTCACTCTGCTGATCATCGCCCTGATTGCCGCCCTGCTGGGCTTCGGCGGCATCGCCGGGGCGGCGGTCGAAATCGCCAAGGTCATCTTCTTCATCGCCATCCTGTTCTTCCTGGTGGCGGTGGTGGCCGGACTGATCGGACGCGGCGGCCGCGGCTACGTGCCATAGGGCACCGTCACCGCCTCGGGCGGCGCCGACCGGCCGGTTTGTCGCCTGGCCGCTGGCAGCCCCGCGCATCTTCGCTCAATCGGAAATTTGTCGCCGCCGCACCGCCGCGCGTGCGCGGATGCCCGGTGCTGTGGCACCTTTGCGCCCCAGCGCGTTATACCTCCATGGTGCTCTGGCCGACCGGACGGCGCGTAGAGGGAGCAGGTGATGAGCGGCGACCAAGACAACGGCGAAAACCGAAAAAAGAAGGCTTCCGGGCCGGAGGCGGCCGACGAGAATCTGGCCAAAGAGAAGGAAGAAAGAGAAGAGGAAGAGGACAAGAAAGAAGCAGCGGAGGACGAAGAGGAGTTTGCCGAGGATTCGGAAGATCTGCGGCGGCAGTATCTGCTGCAGCGCTTCTGGCAATCCGCGCGCGGCTTCTGGAGCGGACGGGGCCGCACCGTCGCCTGGATCCTCACCGGCACCCTGCTGCTGATCGTCCTCCTCAACATCGCGACGTCCTACGGGATGAACCTGTGGAACCGCGCCATCTTCGACGCGCTGCAGAACAAGGACGCGCCCGCCGTATTCCTGCTGTCGATGATCTATTTCGCCCTGCTGGCCGCAAGCGTGGTTGTGAACGTGGCGCAGGTCTACGGCCGCATGACCATCCAGCGGCGCTGGCGCAAATGGCTCACCGACCATCTGGTCGACCGCTGGCTCACGTCCGGCCGCTATTACCAGCTCAACCTGGTGAGCGTCGACCACCAGAACCCGGAAT
>Ga0193751_1000497_pt1 | contig 30515 bp, 24 predicted proteins | sample L1c2metaG_FD_143050 | JGI IMG/M metagenome (GOLD analysis project Ga0193751, IMG submission 143050) | Soil microbial communities from a riparian zone of the East river system, Colorado, United States - L1c2 | ecosystem: Environmental > Terrestrial > Soil > Riparian zone | place: USA: East River... | reverse complement strand
ATGGTGAGGACTGAGGCACCGGTAACTGGCGAAAGCCACCGGCAACGGCTACTCCCTATCACCTAACGCCACCGCGCTCCGCCTCGACTCTACCCCTACCATTCAGCCACAGCGCGCACCGCGTCGAACAGCGCACGCACCGATGTTTCACTCACGCCGCGGGTGATGAACACCAGGCGGCTCGTGCGGTCGCCGTCCGGCCACGCCGCAAGCTCGACCGGAGGATGGGCGAGGTGCTGGACGAACTGCACCAGCACCGGGCCGCGGCAGCCGGCGACGTCGAGGAGGCCCTTGACCCGCAGCAGGTCGCGGCCGCGCAGCGCGGTCAAGGTTTCCATCATGCGGGCGAACGGCGTCCAGGCGACGGGCGCGGTATCGGTCAGCACGAAGCTGACGATGCCGTCGGCGTGCGCCGCCTCGGCGGCGAAGCCGGTGCGGGGCAGGGCACCGTCGTCGGCAGCCGCGATCAAACGCTGCGGATCGAGCGCGCCGTTCACCGCGATGTCGATGGCGGCGCGCGGGTTGAGCGCGGCGAGGCGCTCGGTCAGCCGCGCGGTCGCGGCCGCGTCGGACAGGTCGGTCTTGGTGATCACCAATCGATCGGCCAGGATGATCTGCTTGCGCGCTTCCGGCGACCAGTCGAGGGTCGCGAGGCCGGTCACTGCGTCGACCACCGCCACCGCGACCTCGGCATGGAACGCGGCGCCGAGCGCGCGGTCGGTCGCGAAGGTCTGCAGGATCGGGCCGGGGTCGGCGAGCCCGCTGGTCTCGATCACGATGCGGCCGAACGGCGGCAGCAGGCCGCGGTCGCGCTCGGCCACCAATCTGCGCAGCGCGACCTGGAGGTCGCTGCGCGTCACGCAGCAGGCGCAGCCGTTGCCGAGCAGCACGGTCGCCTCGGCGGCATCGCGCACCAGCGCGTCGTCGATGCCGATGGCGCCGAACTCGTTGACGATCACCGCGGTGCCGCGTCCCTGCGGGCTCGCCAGGAATTGGCGCAGCAGCGTGGTCTTGCCGGCGCCGAGGAAGCCGGTGACGATGGTGACCGGAATGCGCCCGCCGCGCGCGTGCTTGACGCGGCGCCCGAACGGCCCGGCGGCGCGGGAAGGGAAGAGGTGGAGTGTGTCGTTCATGCAGGGCCTCGTAGCCCGGATGAGCGCGCCAGCGCGATATCCGGGGCCCCGCATATCCCCTCGCTTTCGCGAGGGTCATGCGGGCTACCGCCGCGGTTCAAAAATCCATCTCGAGGATATAGAGCCCGCCGGCGTGGCGGTCGACGGTGTAGACCACGCGGCGCTCGTCGACGAAGCAATCGTTGAGCTGGATGGTGCCGTTGGGCGCGAGCGCCGGGGCCGGCGGCACGAAGGCGGCGACCTCCTTGGGCTGATAGGGATTGGAAATGTCGTAGGCGCGCAGGCCGGCGTTGAAGAAGGTGCCGAGCACGATCTCGTCGGAGTGCCAGCAGGTCGGCAGCGGCACGTTCTCGTGGATATTGTGCGCGCCGAAGCGGCCGCCGCGATGGGCGAAGGCGTCGTAGCTCGGCGCCGGGCAGGTGGCGATCGGCACCAGGTTCTTTTCCTCACGCGCGTCGACGATCCACACCAGCTTCGGCCAGTCGCCGCCGTCGTCCATGGTCGACTCGTCGGTGACGATCAGCAGGTTGCGGTCGAACAGGGGCAGCACCGTGTGGCAGAAGCCGGTGTAGGGCGGCGAGTTCTTCCAGCCGCTGATCACCTTGGGGCGCGCCTTGTCGGCGATGTCGAGGACGAACATGCCGCCGTCGATGTAGCCGAGGTAGCAGCGGTCCGGCCGCTGCGGATAGACGTTGGTGTTGTGGGCGCGGAAGCCCTTGTCGTGCGGCGGCTGCTGGCGCGCCGGCGGCGGCGCGGCGTCGCCGTCGCGGGTGCCGGGCAGCCACCAGCGCCCGACCTCCGTGGGTTTCGACGGATTGCGCACGTCGAAGATGCGGTAGCACTGGTCGTCGAGCTGGTTGCGCGGGGTGAAGTCGGCGGCGCCGCCGCTCAGGTGCACGTATTCGCCGTCGCAGAACCATAATTGATGCACGCCGCGCGAATGCGGGCCGGACGCGTCCACGAAGGCGATCGACTTCGGCGTCTCCGGATTGGAGATATCGAACAGCTCGAAGCCGGCCGGCTGCTGCCCCGGCTGCTGGGTCTGGTAGGCGACCGCCATGATGTTGCCGACGGTCTCGAGCGAGTTCGAGCGCATGAAGCTCTGCGGCAGGTCGGTCTGCACCACCACCTTCGGGGCGCGCGGGTCGGACACGTCGACCGCGGTGAAGTTCTTCGGCGCGCTCTCGTGCGCGAGCCACAGGACGCGCCGGCCGTCGGGTGCGATCTGTATCGACATGCCCTCGCCCATGCCCCCGAAGCCGCCAAGCTCGTGCTGGGCGAGCAGCTTGAAGTTCCAGGTGACGGCCTCGGCATCCTGGCGGGGGTTTTTGTCGGCGGGCATGAGGGGGCTCCGTTGTTCGCACCTGTTTTCGTCATGCCCGCGAAAGCGGGCATCCAGTAATCCGTGTCATGGAGGCGAGGGCAGCGCTGATCAACAAACCGCAGTGGTTACTGGATGGCCCGCCTGCGCGGGCCATGACGAGTCCGAGCGATTCTCCTACGCCGCCGTCCTGGCGCGCTGCATGAACTCGGGGCGCAGCGCCGTCTTCCAGTCGGGCATGGCGGGGATCTTCTTCTCCTTGAGCAAGATCTCCGCCTGCTCCTGCAAATAGCCCTGCAGGTCGGGGGGAAATTCCGGGTTCACGTCGATGGTGGCGAGCGCGGTGCGGAACGTGTCGGCCGACATGGTGTAGCCCTTCGAGGTGTAGAACGCGAAGATGCCGTCGGCGACCTTGCCGGGGCGCTCCTTGAAGTCGCGCGCCACGTCGAGCCACGCCTTGAGATAGGCGACGACGGTGTCGGGGTTCTTGTCGACGAAATCGGGGGTCGCCGCCATCAGCACCGGCATGGTGTCGACGCTCGCATAGTCCATGATGGTGGAGGCGAGGCCGTCCGCCTCGGCGATCGCATTGTAGGGCTCGACGTTGACCATGGCGTCCACGGTCTTGGCCGCCATGGCGGCCACCATGTTGTTCACGTCCATGCGGACTTCCTGGTAGTCGCCCTTCTTGAGCCCGGCCCGCGGCGCGATGGTGTCGACGAAGATGCCGCCGATCGACGAGCCGGTCTGGTTGGCGACCTTGAGGCCCTTGAGCTGCTCGACCTTGGTGAGGCCGAGCTCCTTGCGCGCCATGATGCGGGTGGTGCGGCCGACGTGCTCGATCACCGCGATGGCGACGAGGCCGCCGCGGGCGTTGCCCAGCACGAACGACGGCCCCGCGTAGGTGCCCAGATCCACCTGGCGCGCCACCATCTGCTGCATGGTGAGGTTGCCGGACGGCACCGCGAATTCCTCGACCGCGATGCCGTGCTTCTCCAGCAGGCCGGAGCGCAGCAGGTAATAGGTCGGCATGCCCCACAGGTTGGTCTGGTAGCCCTGGCGCACGGTCGCGGCCGCCAAAGCCCGGCGCGTAGCGAGCCCCGCTGCCAGCGCCCCGGCCCCGGCCGCCATCAGGCGCCGCCGCGTCATCGCGTGGTCAATCATCACTCGTTCTCCCTCATGGGGCCGCCGTTCCGCCGAGATGGCGCAGCAGCTCTTTCTGGTGCTCGAGAAAATCGACGCTGAGCGGATCGCGCGGCCGCGTCAAGCGGATCGGCACCTCGGCCTGCACGGTGCCGGGGTGCGGGGTCATGACGACCACGCGGTCGGCCAGGAACACCGCTTCGGCGACGTTATGGGTCACGTACACGATCGTCTTGCGGGTCTCCCGCCACACCTCCGCCAGCAGCCGCTGCATGTCGTCGCGGGTGAGCGCGTCGAGGGCGGCGAACGGCTCGTCCATCAGCAGCACCGCCGGATTGTAGGCCAGCGCCCGGGCGATGGCGACCCGCTGCTGCATGCCGCCGGACAGATGATGCGGATAGGAGTGGGCGAACGCCTCGAGCTTGACCAGGGCGAGCTGGCGGCGGGCGATCTCCTCGCGCTCGGCCTTGGCGATTCCCTTCATCTCCAGCCCGAAGGCGACGTTGCCGAGCGCGGTGCGCCAGGGGAACAGCTGGGCGAAATCCTGGAACACGATGCCGCGGTCGAGGCCGTGGCCGGTGACCGGCTTGCCGCCGATGCGGATCTCGCCGCCGGTCGGCTTGAGGAATCCGGCGATCATGTTGAGCAGGGTCGACTTGCCGCAGCCGCTCGGCCCGACGATGCACAGGAACTCGGACGGCGCGATGCCGAAGCTCACGTTGTCGACCCCGGGCACGCGGCGCGAGGGCGTGTCGTAGGTGAGCGAGACGTTGCGCAGCTCGATGTAGGTCATGCGTTATTCTTTCGCCGCCCGCACCATGCCCCAGCGCACGACGGTCGCCCGCTCCAGCGCGCCGAAGGCGAGCCGCTCGAGCACGAAGCCGATGCAGCCGATCACCACCAGCGCGGCGAGCATCACGTCGGTGTTGAGGAACTCCTTGGCGTCGAAGATCACCCAGCCGAGGCCCCAGTCGGACGCGGCGAGCATCTCGGCGCCGATCACCGCGATGAAGGCGCGCAGCAGGGCCTGGCGCAGCCCGGCGATGATGAACGGCGAGGCGCCCGGCATGATCACCTTCCAGAACAGCTTGCGCTCGTCCGCCCCCATGGCTTGCGCGGCGCGCAGCCACAGCGGATTGACCGCGCGCACGCCCGACCAGGTGTTGAGCAGCATGGGGAACAGCGCGGCGTAGAACACGATGAGGATCGATACCGTGTCGCCGAGCCCGAACCAGAGGATGAACACAGGCACCCAGGCGAGCGACGGGATCGGCATCAGCGCGCTGGCAAGCGGCAGCACGAAGCCTTCGACCGCCGCAAAGCGGCCCATCAGGATGCCGAGCGGCAGGCCGGCCGCGACCGCGAGCGCGAGGCCGAGCGCGACGCGGGTGAGCGTGTGCAGCGCGTGCAGCGGCATGGTGCCGTCGAGGGTCGTCGCCACCAGGGTGCGGGCGACGGCCGGCAGGGTCGGCAGCAGGGCGGGCGGGAACAGCCCGCTGCGCGCGGTCGCCTCATAGAGCGCCGCCGCGACCAGCAGCGTCACCGCGGCGCGGCGAAGGGAGCGCGCTCGTTCGCCCGCGGCGCTCACGCCATCATGCCCCAGCGCACGACGGTGAACTCTTCGAGCCGGCGGAACACCAGGTTCTCCAGCGCCAGGCCGATGACGGCGATCACCGCGATGCCGGCCAGCATCACGTCGGTGTTGAGGAACTCGCGGGCGCCGAAGATGAGCCAGCCGAGCCCCCACGGCACCGCGGCCAGCATCTCGACGCCGACCAGGATGCGCCACGCCTGCGCCAGCCCGAGGCGCAGGCCGGTGAGGATGTAGGGCAGGGCGCCGGGAAGAATCACCAGGCGGAACAGGCGCGGGTTGTCGGCCCCCATGGCCTGGGCCGAGCGCACCCACACGTCCTTGACCGCCTTCACGCCGGTCCAGGTGTTGAACACGATCGGGAACGCCGACACGAAGGCGACCAGCAGGATGGCCGACACGTTGCCGAGCCCGAACCACAGCAGGAACAGCGGCGCATAGGCGAGGCCGGGGATCGGCGCCCCGATGCTCACCAGCGGCAGGGCGATGTCCTCGGCCCGGCGCGAGCGCCCCATGGCGATGCCGAGCGCGACGCCGACGAGCGCCGCGAGCGCGAAGCCGGCGGCGAGCCGCAGCAGCGTCTCGGCGACGTGGTGCGGGAGGATGCCGCTGGCAGTGAGCCGCACCAGCGCGGCGCCCACGCTTTCGAGCGGCGGGAACAGCCGCGGCGGAAACAGCCCCGCATGCGCCACCGCCTCCCACGCGGCCCCGACGACGAGGAACGGAAAGGCGGTGCGGGTGGCTGCGCGCAGGCGCGCGTTCGCGCGCTCAGCGGGAACCGAGGCGCGCGGTGCTGTGGCGGGGACGAGTTCCGGCATGATGCGTGCCGATAATGCCCGCCACCGCTTCGAGCGACAAGCACGCGGCGTTTCAATCGCGCAACTTCATCGCCGTCATCCTGAGAAGAGGGGCCCGAAGGGCGTGTCTCGAAGGATGGCAGCAAGCACCTGTCGCGCCGCACGAAATGTCCATCGCGACAGGGAGCGTGCGTTGACGCCCGTTACCACCAATGTAAGGTTGACCGAGCCGGGCTATCGTTTCTTAGCGCAATTTCCTCGGATCGCCCTGGATGGTGCGAATATCAGGCGCGAGAATCTGAGGTTCTTGCAGGGAGCGCACAAGGGGAGGACCGCTATGGCTAAGAAAGCTGCGAAGACCAAAAAGGTCGCGAAGGCCAAGAAGGTCGCGAAGGCCAAAAAGGTCGCTAAGCGCCCGCCGGCCGGGGGCGGCGCGACCGTTGCCCACGGCGCGCCCGCCGGGGGCTTTGCGTTCGCAAATCCAAAGAAGGCACCCGATAATTTCACCTCGTTCAGCCCGGCCGACATACAGGCAGATTCGAAAGTAAGGGGCGCGACCACCATCCTGGCCTTGCGGGGGCCGCGGAAAGATCCGCCGGTGATGGCCCTCGATGAGGTGCTCGGAAAGCCCGCCGTGCAGGAGATTCAGAACGCCGGCAGCATCACGATTCACACCGCGGGCGACACCGGCGGAATCAAGCATCCGGAGAGCCAGTTTGCGGTGGCGGACGCCTTGGCCGCCGATCTTGACGGCAAGACCTACGCGAACGGACGGCCGGCGTTTTTCTATCATCTGGGCGATATCGTCTATTACCTGGGGCAGGAACAATACTATTACGATCAATTTTACGATCCTTATCGCGATTACGCCGCGCCGATATTTGCAATTCCCGGCAACCATGATGGAATGATCTCGCCCAGCCTGCCGCAAGAGTCACTGGACGGGTTCTGGAATAATTTCTGCTCGGACGTGCCGCGGAACAACCCCGACGCACAGGGGTTCGTCCGGACCACGATGACCCAACCGGGAATCTACTTCACGCTCGATGCGCCATTCGTGAAGATCATTGGGCTCTACTCGAACGTCAGTGAGGGAAGCACCGAGGGCGTCATCAGCGACAAGACCACGGGGCCGGCGCAACTGAACTTCCTGCAGCAACAGCTGAAAAAGGCGGCACAAGAAAGGGCAGGCGGCGATCAACGGGCGCTTTTGCTTATGGTCCATCATCCGGCGTATACGACCAGCGAAGATCACATGCCGAGTCCGACGGTGCTGAAGCAAGTCGACGCCGCCTGTCAGGCAGCCAAGATTTTCCCCGACATGGTGCTATCGGGGCATGCGCATATGTATGAGCGCTACACGCGGTTCGTCGGTGCCAACCAGATTCCGTTCCTGGTCGCCGGATGCGGCGGTTTTTACAATCTGGCGGGCATCAAGAACCCGAACCTTGTGCCGCCGGCGACCGGCAAAATGGACACCGACGAAGAGGGAAACAAGGTAAGACTCGAAAAATACTACGACAGGACCTTCGGCTTCGTGCGACTGACGGTTTCGGCTGCTCAGATCAAGGGCGAGTTTATCGGCGTGGACGTGCCCACCAGGAAGGTAACGTCGCGTGACAGCTTCACGGTGGACTTGCGTCGACATACGGTGACGTGAGCATAGGGACGCGAAGCGGAATTCGGCTCGCCGTCCGAAGGCAACATAGAGCAGGGTACCGCGCGCGGCGGGATCGGCCGGCCGCGGCACCGCGAGTTTATCCGCACACCGCGCAAGGCGCGAACGCGAGGATGCCGCGGTGGCCCGGGAAAAGCTGCGCGCGCAAACGTGATCTGCAGACGGTTGTGCAGGCGTTTTCTTCGCGCCACCGCTGGACTAACCTGCGGGCCGGTCCCCGGCCCCCCGATGGGGGCGGCCGGTCGACAATGGTCTCGGCTCGGGAGGACGCGCCACCATGAACCAAAAATTTTCCCTCAACGTCAACGGCACGGCCCACGCGATCGAGGTCGATCCGGACATGCCGCTGCTCTATGCGCTGCGCAACGACCTCGGCCTCAACAATCCGCACTTCGGCTGCGGGCTTGCCCAGTGCGGCGCCTGCACGGTGCATCTCGACGGCCAGCCGATCCGCGCCTGCGCGACGCCGGTGTCGGCGGTCGGCGGCGGCAAGATCGTCACCCTCGCAGGCCTCGGCACGCCGGAAAAACCGCATCCGGTACAGGCGGCCTACGTGGAAGAGCAGGTGCCGCAATGCGGCTATTGCATCAACGGCTGGATCATGACCGCCGCCGCGTTCCTCAACGAGAAGAAGAAGCCGAGCGAGGCGGAGATCAAGGCGGCGCTGGAGGGCCTCAAGTGCCGGTGCGGCACCCACATGGCGATCCTGCGCGCGGTCAAGCGCGCGGCCGAGATGATGGGTTAGGGGAGGAGGAGGCGATCATGACCAAGATGGAAAAAACCACCGCGTTCTCCCGCCGCGCCATGCTCAAGGCCGGCGGCGCCCTCGTCGTGTCGATCGGCGTGCCGGTCGCCCTCGACACGGTGCTGTCGGTCAACGCCGCATATGCGCAAGGCGCGAAACCGCCGCTGGTGCCGAGCGAGCTTGCCTCCTACATCGCCGTCAACGCCGACGGCAGCGTGTCGGCGTTCTACGGCAAGATGGACATGGGGCACGGCCTGTTCGTCGCCATCGGCCAGATGGTGGCGGAGGAGCTCGACGTGAAGTTTCACGACGTCAAGGTCATCATGGGCGACACCGCCACCAGCGTGAACCAGGGCGGCGCGTCGGGCTCGACCGGCGTCCAGATGGGCGGCAAGCAGATGCGCATGGCGTCGGCGGAAGCGCGCCGGGTGCTGGTCGAGATGGCGGCCGCCAAGCTCGGGCTGCCGGCCGACCAGCTCACGGTGACGGACGGCGTGGTCCACGCCAAAACCGACCCCGCCAAGCAGGCGAGCTACGCCGAGCTGATCGGCGGGCGCTACTTCAACGTCCAGCTCGAGTGGAACAAGGAGATCGGCAACCTGCTGTACGCGCCCGGCAAGGCGCAGCCGAAGCCCTACACGGAGCACAAGATCGTCGGCCAGCCGATCAAGCGCGCCGACGTCGCGCCAAAAGTGTTCTGCCAGGCGGACTTCTGCACCGACGTGAAGGTCGACGGCATGGTGCACGGCCGCATGATCCGTCCGCCGGTCGCCGGCAGCGAGCCGGTCAAGGTGGACGAGAGCTCGGTCAAGGACATCCCCGGCGTCAAGGTGGTGTGGCAGAAGGGTTTCCTCGGCGTCGTCGCCGACAAGGAATGGGACGCCATCCAGGCCGCCGAGAAGCTCAAGGTCGAATGGTCGGCGTCGTCGCCGGGGTTCCCGGAGACCGCCGGCCTCTACGACCACATCCGCAAGGCGCCGGTGCGCAAGCGCGAGGTCGGTGCCAATGTCGGCAACGTGGACGAGGCGTTCACGACCGCGACCCGCGTGATCGAGGCGGAGTACGAGTGGCCGTTCCAGTCGCACGCCAGCATGGGGCCGGCGTGCGCGCTGGTCGAAATCAAGGACGGCAAGGTCACGTGCTGGAGCGGGTCGCAGAAGACCCACTTCGTGCGCGACGGGGTCGCGGCGACCCTCAAGGTGCCGGCCGAGGACGTGCGCACGATCTGGGTGACCGGGCCGGGCTCCTACGGCCGCAACGACGCGGGCGACGCCGCCATGGACGCGGCGGTGCTGGCGCAGGCGGTCGGCCGGCCGGTGCGGCTGCAGTACATGCGCGAGCAGGGCACCGGCTGGGACCCCAAGGGCCCGGCCTCGATCCACCGCGCCCGCGCGGCGCTCGACCAGGACGGCAACGTCGTCGCCTACGACTTCCTCAGCAAGGGCTTCTCGCGCATCGACGTGATGATGAACGAGAGCAACCCGGCCGACACGCTCGCCGGGCAGCTGCGCGGCGTGCCGCTGCGGGTCAACGACGGGTTCGGGGTGCCGGCCGAGGCCTACGTGTTCCCGCACAAGCGCAGCGCCTGGGAGACGATCCCGCCGCTGCTCGACCGCGCCTCGCCGCTGCGCAGCGCGCACCTGCGCGATCCGGTCGGGCCGCAGATCCACTTCGCCAGCGAATCCTTCATCGACGAGGTGGCGGCCGCCCTTGCCCTCGATCCCGTTGAGTTCCGCCTGCGCCACATCAAGGAGCCGCGCGACATCGCCATCATCAAGGCGGCGGCCGACAAGGCCAAGTGGGAGACGCGGGCGTCGCCGCGGCGCGACCAGCGCGGCGCCACGGTGTCGGGGCGCGGCATCGCCTATTGCCAGCGCAACGGCACGCGGGTGGCGGTGATCGCCGAGGTCGACATCAACCGCACGTCCGGCAAGATCTGGGCGCGCAAGTTCACGGTGGCGCACGACTGCGGCCAGATCATCAACCCGGACGGCCTCAAGATGTGCATCGAGGGCAACATCGTGCAGGGCGTGAGCCGGACGCTGTGGGAGGAAGTGCAGTTCGACAAAGGCGCGGTGACCACGGTCGACTGGATCACCTACCCGATCCTCGACATCACCGAGACGCCGGAGGCGATCGACGTGGTGCTGATCAACCACCCGGAGATCGCGCCCTCGGGCGCCGGCGAGCCGTCGATCCGCCCGGTCGCCGCCGCGATCGCCAACGCCATCTTCGACGCCACCGGCGTGCGCATCCGCAGGGTGCCGTTCTCGCCCGACCGGGTGAAGGCGGCGCTGTCGTAGGTGCTCGTAGGGTGGGTTAGCGCCCGCAGGGCGCGTAACCCACCGTCTGTTTGTTTGGAATGTCTCGGTGGGTTACGCGGCGCAAGTGCGCCGCTAACCCACCCTACGGATTCTGGCGATCGCGAGGAATATCGACGTGTTGAATTCCTCCGCCCGGTCGCGCCTGCTGGCGCTTGCGCTCGCCTTCGCACTCCTCACACCCGCCGGCGTCGCGCTCGCGCAAGCGCCGGCGGCGGTCGAGCTGCATCAGCCGGCCAATCTCGGCGACCTCAAGCGGGAGCTGCACCGGTACCACGACGGCGGCGACTACGACCGCGATCTCGCGGCGGTGGCGGGCGCCGCCCAGGCCTACGTGGAAGCGCGCGCCGGCCAGGTCGCCAAGCCGGCGCTGGTGCTCGACATCGACGAGACGTCGCTGTCGAACTGGCCGCAGATCGTCGCCAACGACTTCGGCTATATCCCGGGCGGCGCCTGCAGCTTGCCGAAAGGGCCGTGCGGATCGCACGCGTGGGAGCGCAGCGCCCGCGCGGTCGCGATCGCGCCGACCTTGGCGCTGTTCAACGCCGCGAAGGCGAAAGGCGTGAGCGTCTTCTTCATCACCGGCCGCGACGAGACCGAACGGGCGGCGACCGCGCGCAACCTCCGCCGCGCCGGCTATCGCGGCTGGGCGCGCCTCGTCATGCGGCCGTCCGGCTCGTCGACCCCGTCAGCCGCCGACTACAAGGCGCCGCAGCGCGCCCGGATCGAGGCGCAGGGCTTCACCATCGTCGCCAACATGGGCGATCAGCCGAGCGATCTTGCCGGCGGCCACGCCGAGCGCACGTTCCTGCTGCCCAACCCGTTCTATCGGATTCCGTAGGGTGGGTTAGCGCCCGCAGGGCGCGTAACCCACCATCTGTTTGTTTGCAAAGAGTAGATGGTGGGTTACGCGGCGCAAGCGCGCCGCTAACCCACCCTACGGGATCACGCGAATCCAAACAAACGCGCCGGGTTGTCGACGAGGATGCGCTGGCGCGTGGCGGCGTCGGGCGCCCATTCGCACAGCTTGTTGTAGAGCTGGATGGTGCCGACCCGGTCGTGGAACGACAGGTGCGGGTAGTCGCTGCCCCAGATCAATTGGCCCGGCACGGTCGCGATTAGCGCCTGGGCGAACGGCGTCACGTCGGCGAAGCCGGGGCTTTGCGAGAAGCGATAGATGCCGGTGAGCTTGACCCAGCAGCGGTGCGAGCCGTCGTTGACGAGCGCGAGGAATTCCTGGAACCCCGGCTGCTTGACGCCGCCCTTGGCGGGGAACAGGCCGAAATGGGCGACGGTGAACGCGATCGGCAGCTCGCGCAGCATCGGCAGCAATTCGCTCACCAGCCAGCCGGGGGTGAGGAAATCGAGGTGCCAGCCGAGCTCGCGCGCGAGCGCGGACAGCCGGGCGATGCGCGGCAGCATCGATTGGGCGAGCCCGGCCTCGGGCTGACGCACCGGCGAGACGTTGACGCGGATGCCGCGCACGCCGAGCGCGTTCCAGTCGGCGAGCTGCGCGTCGGTCGCGGCCGTCTCGTCGAGATCGACGATGGCGCGCCGCACCGCCGGGTCGAGCCGGCGCATGGCGTCGAACATGCAGGAATTGTCGAACCCGTAGGCGCTCGGCTGCACGAACACGAAGCGCTCGAAGCCGATGCGGCGGGCAAGCGTCAGATAGTCCTCGAGCGGCGCGTGCGGCGGCTTGTAGCGCAGGTCGGTGCCGTAAGGATAACGGCCGGCCGGCCCGAACACGTGGAAATGCGCGTCGCACGCGCGCGGCGGCGCCGCGTGGGCTGGCTCGAGCCCGGCGTCGGGATCGTGGGCGGTGTCGTTCATGGCCGGTTACGCGGCGGCGGTCGCGCGCTCGGCCGCAACCGCGCGGGCGCCGGCCCAGGCGGTGGCGGCGATCGACGCCCACACGGGGATGCGCAGGCGCGCGCGCAGATCATCGAGGATGCCGAGGGTGGGCAATTGCGAGCAGGCGATGAACAGCGCTTCGCTCGCCGGCGTGACGGTGCGCAGCGCAAGATCGTGCACCTGTTGCTCGGTGATGCGGCCGAGTTCTGCGGTGGTGGCGCACAGGAAGCTGTCGAGGGTCTCGACCCGGATGCCGCCGGCGGCGAGATAAGCGCGCAGCCCGTCGTTCACCGGCGGCAGGTAGGGCGTGACGATCGCGGTCGAGGCGACGCCGGCATCATGCAGCACCTCCGCCATCGCGCCGGCGGTGCTCACCACGGTCGCGCCGGTCGCCGCGCGCAGCTTGTCGACCATGGCGGCGCTGCCGTCCGGCCCGGCCAGGAACCCGGCGGCGGTGCAGCCGTAGAACACGAGATCGAGCGGCGCGTCCAGGAACGGCGCGACCGCCGCGAGGGTGGCGTCCGCATAGGCGGGCAGGTCCTCATGCGTGAGCGTACGCGCCGGCCGCGTGACGCGCGCCACCGCCATGGGGGCGAGCTGCGGACACAGCGCCGCCATCTCGGGCGCCATGGTGGTGTTGTTCTCGGGCACGACGATCAGGGCGCGCATGGGCTTCCTCTTACCCGGCGCTGCGCGGGCCGCAGCGAAGCGTGATATGGCTCCAATCGTTCGATGAACTCAAGAGCCGGGAGACATCGCATGAACCGACGGCAATTCGGCGCGGCCCTGCTGGGGCTTCCGGCGCTCATCCGTCCGGCCGCGGCGGCGACGCGGATCGTGCTCGGCAAGCAGTACGGCCTGCCGTTCCTGCCGCAGATGGTGATGGAGGCGCAGAAGCTGATCGAGCAGCATGCGGCGAAGAACGGCGTCGCCGGCCTCGCGGTCGGCTGGGAGACCATGGGCGGGCCGGGCGCGCTCAACGACGCGCTGCTGACCGGGCAGATCCAGTTCGTCACCGTGGCGGCGCCGTCGCTGGCGACGCTGTGGGACAAGACCGCCGGCACGCCGCAGGAGGTGCGCGGGCTGTGCGCGGTGCAGTCGATGCCCTACGTGCTGGTGACGCGCAATGCGGCGGTGAAGACGATCGCCGACCTCACCGCAGACGACCGCATCGCCGTGCCGACGGTGAAGATTTCCGGCCAGGCCATGGCGCTGCAGATGGCGGCCGCGCGGCTGTGGGGGTTCGACCAGTACGAGCGTCTCGACCCGCTCACCGTGTCGCTCGGCCATCCGGACGCGCTGCAGGCCATGCTGTCCGGCCAGATCACCACGCACTTCGCCTCGGCGCCGTTCCAGTATTACGAGCTTAAAATGCCGGGCTTCCACGTGGTGCTCAAGTCGTACGAGACGACCGGCGGCATGCACACCAACGGCCTGCAGGTGGCGACCAGGCAATTCCACGACGCCAACCCGGCGATCTGCGCCGCCGTGATGGCGGCGCAGGACGAAGCGAACGCCTTCATCCGCGCGAACCCGAAGGAAGCGGCGCGCATCTATATCGCGCTCGCCAACGAGAAGCGCAGTTCGGTCGACGAGATGGCGACTATGATTGCCGACCCGGACCTGGAATACACCACCACGCCCGCCAAGCTGATGGTGCTGGTCGATTTCATGCACAAGGTCGGCCGTCTCAAGCGCCGGCCGGAGTCGTGGAAGGATCTGTTCTTCCCCGAGGCGCACGGCCTGCAGGGGAGTTAAATCGCACTTGTAGGATGGGTTGAGCGAAGCGAAACCCATCGGTCACGCGGGCAACGCTTGATGGGTTTCGCTGCGCTCAACCCATCCTACGTTTTTATCCCTTCGGCTCCACATCCAACCGCGCCACCCAGCCTTCGAGGCCGGGCTTGGCGGCGGGGTAGCGCTGCAGCACCAGCGGGTCGTGGCCGGGGACGATGCGCTCCATCGCGCCGGCGAGCCGCTTGAGCGTCTGATAGCCTTCCAGCACCTCGCCGACGTTATAGGTGATCGGGAACACCCGGGCCTGCTCGACGTGGGCGTAGAGGTGGGTGGTGTCGGACGCCAGCACCACCGGCCCGCGGCGCGTCTTCACCCGCACGCACTGCAGGCCCTTGGAGTGGCCGCCGATGCGGTGCACCTCGATGCCGGGCGCGACCTCACCGGCGCCGTCGTGAAACGTCACGCGGCCGGCGAACACCTTGCGCACCATGGCGACCGTGTCCTCGACCTCGAACGGCAGGCGCAGGTGCGCGTGGCACATGCAGCGGCCGGTGGCGTAGGCCATCTCGTCGTCCTGCAGATGATAGCGCGCGTTGGGGAACAGGTCGTAGTTGCCGGTGTGGTCGTAGTGCAGGTGGCTGACGATCACGTTCTTGACGCTGTCGGGCGCGATGCCGACCGCCTTGAGGCCTTCGCCCACCGGCTTGATGATGTTGCGCTGGCGCTTCTTCGCCATGACCTCGTCGAAGCCGGTGTCGACCACGTAAGTGCCGTGCGGCCCGGTGATCGCCCACACATAGAAATCGAGCGGCTGGTTGACGTCGTGCGGATCGCCGCCGATGTAGTTCTCGGCGGCGCGGCGGTCGTGGTGGCCGTATTTGATGGCGTAGATTTCGTGCACGTCGTCGCCGCTCATCCCGGGCTCCCTTGCTTTTGTCCTGGCCGCAATCGATAGAATAGCACGATAAGGTCGCGCAACAGGACAGACGCTCGGGAACGGGCCATGGTCGAGATACCCTATCGTTTGCCGCTGGTGATCGGCGCCACCGGGCATCGCGACCTGCGCGAGCAGGACATCCCGGTGTTGAAACGCGCGGTCGCGGACGCCATCGAGCGGATCAAGCGCGACTACCTGCATGGCGACACGGAAACGCCCATCGTCGTCCTGTCGTCGCTGGCGGAGGGCGCCGACCGGCTGGTTGCCGAGGTCGCGATGGAGCACGGCGCCACGCTGATCGCCCCGTTGCCGATGCCGCCCGACGAATATCGCCGCGACTTCGAGCACGGATTGAAGCCCGACGCCGTCGCGGAGTTCAACCGGCTATTGGCGAAGGCGGTTGAAGCGCCTGTCATTCCGTACGCCAAAGGCAATTCACTCGAAGCCATCCAGGCGGATCAGGAAAAACGCGACTTGCAGTATCGCGAGGTCGGGCTGTTCATCGTGCGACACTGCCACGTGCTGATCGCGCTGTGGAACGGCGATGAGCAGAATATGGCCGTCGGCGGTACCACCGAAGTGGTGATGTTCAAGCGCGACGGCATTCCCCTCGATGTAACCGGATCGGCGCGCGCGAGCCTCGATGCGCCGGAAATCGGCCCGGTAATCCACATCGTCACGCCGCGCACGAAGCCGGGAGGGAACGCAACCGGCGTTGCGGCGGCCACGTGGGGCCGCGAGGTCGTCAAGCAACATCGCGGTGGCTTGTTCCGGCGATCCCGGCAACGGATCGTCAGAATAGTTTCAAGTCTCTTCGACACCGAGCCGCGGTCCGATAGCGAAACGCCGGAACTCCGGGCCTGGGAGACCTTCGCCGTGCAAACGGCCATGACACGGCAATTCAATCGCGAGGTGGCTGACTTGGCTTGTGTACCGGGTTCCACGGGGCGATTGGACGTCAGCCTGCGTTATCTATTTGAAGACTCAACCGAGAAGGCGGCTGGCGAAGCAGCAAGGGTACGCGCGACGGAACTGCTACCGCGCTGGTGTGCTCTATATGCGATCGCCGACACGCTGGCGCAGAACTGGCAAGGCTGGTTCAAGCGGGATTGGCAGGTGCTGTTCTCGTTGGGCTTCGTCGCCATTGTCGCCTTTGAGGTGGTCACTCACCTATTCCCATGGATGTCTCCGCTCTTCGTCGGTTACAGTATCGCGTTCGTCTGCGTCTTTATTTATCTTATCTTCGCTCGGCTCCGCCGGCATCAGGAGCGCTATCTCGATTATCGAGCCCTGGCCGAGGCATTGCGCGTAGCGGTGTTCTGGAAGCTTCTCGGCATCGGTGTTTCTTCCCAGGCTAGGCCTAAGAACACGGACAAGCCATCGAGTGTCGACTTGAGCTCGGGGGAGTCTGTCGCCGACGCCTACCCGATCAGGCAGCCGCGGGAGTTGGATTGGGTAAAAACCTGTCTGCGTGCGCTCGAATTACTCGATGAAAGAAGTGCGCACCCCAGTCCAGAGCATCGCCGGGAACTGGAATTCTATGCTTGCGCGCGCAACTCCTGGGTCAATGGCCAGCTCGGCTTCTTCCGTCGGCGAGGGCCGCAACACGATCGTCAAGCGGATGTGTTTGAAATCCGCTCGGTCGCATTTTTGATCGTGTCCATCATTCTGGCCTCGGTTCTTTATGCCTTTGAGCACTACCGCGTTTGGCATCATGGAGAGCTGCCTTACGGCATCGCTATCTTCGGCATTGGCCTGTCAGCGGGAATCGCGGCCATTTTCGCCGGATACTCCGAAAAGCTCGCCCTCAACGCACAGGCGCGGCAATACGATCGGATGCGGGCCCTGTTCGAGCGTGCTTATGACCTCCTTCCCGAGAAGGTGGCCCCGGCGGACTTCCGGCAGATGCAGGCCCTCTTTGCCGAGCTTGGCGCCGAAGCGATGAAGGAGAATGCCGAGTGGGTGGCGATCTACCGCCAGCGCCCAATCCGTCCGCCTTAGGCAACCGGCGTGCCGGGCAGCAGATGCTCGGCCTTCACCTGGAGCTCCGCCGCGCGGCGGCCGATTTCGTAGGCGAGCGGGAGGCTGCCGTGATCGTCCAGGCGGCGCACCCGCGCCACGTCGCGCGCGGACAGCTTGAGGTCGAGCACGTCGGCCAGCCACGGCGCGTCGAGCCGCACGTCGTAGCGCAGGAACCGGAACAGCTTGCCGCCCGGCAGGGTGTCGCCGCTCAGGTCGCCCACCTCGGAATTCACCGGCCAGGGCGCCGGGCATTCGCCCAGCCATTGCATCAGCGCGAGCACGAGGCCGACGCCGTCGCCGATCAGCGCGGAGAGCGCCCGGATGGCGAGGCCGATGGCGCGGATGCGGCGCGCCTCCACGGCCGACAGCTGCGTGCGGAAGAGGCCGGTGCCGATCGACACGATCAGCAGGCGGTCGGGGCCGGTCGGCCAGCACAGCCCGTAGGCCTTCAGGGTCGTCATCAGGAACAGCGCGAGCGCCGGATTCTGGTGCGGCGTGACGCCGCCGTCGATGAACAGGCCGTGCAGCGCGCCGTCGACGATCGGCAGCAGCTCGGGGTCGAAGTAGGCCGGCGCCGCGGTGCTCGCGCGCACCAGGTTGGCGAGGCGATAATGGCGGTTGCCGGTGAACGCGCGGTCCGCCGGCGTCTCCCAGTAAGGCGCGCGCGAATTGTTGGCGATGATCCACGGGCTGCCGGTGTCCATGCGCTTGGTGATGATGCACAGGCCGGTGACGAGATCGTCGCTGTCGAGGGTGCGCGCGCCCACCACCTGCTCGATCTCGCGGCGCAGCGCCCGGGCGTCGAACTTCGCCTGCAGCCCCATGACGCGCCAGAACGGCCGGCGAAACACGTTCGGCGCCAGGCGCAGATAGAAGTGCTTGAGGTCGGCGACGGTCAGGCCGAGCGCAATCGCCCCGGCGATCACCGCGCCGGTCGAGGTGCCGCCGACGAGATCGAACCAGTCGCCCAGCCGCGCCGGCCCGCCGGTGCGTTCGGCCAGCACCGCCTCCATGCGCTCGAGAAACGCGATCGAGATGACCCCGCGCACGCCGCCGCCGTCGAGCGCGAGCAGGCGCTTGCGGCCGGGGCCGAACAGATGTCGGTCGCGCGGCGTGCCAAGCTCCGCCGTCAATGCGGCTACTCCGCCGCCACCTTGAGGCCGCCGACGTGGACGGCGCCCGCCTGCGCCAGGGCGTCGATCTCGGCGTCGGCATAGCCGTATTCGCGCAGCACCTCGCGGGTGTGCTGGCCGTAGACCGGGGCGCCGCGGGCGATGCCGGCGGGCGACGCCGAGAATTTGACCGGCGGCCCGATGGTCGCGACGGTGCCGAGCGTCGCGTGCTCGGTGTCGACGATCATGGCGCGGGCGCGGGTCTGCTCGTTGGCGTGCATCTGCAGGACGTCGAGCACCGGTCCGGCCGGAATCCCGGCGCGCTCCAAGAGGTCGAGCCATGCGGCGCTTGAGCGCTTGCGGAACTCGACGTTGAGCGCCGCCTCCAATTCTTGCAGGTGCCGCATGCGTCCGGCGGCGGTGGCGAAGCGCGCGTCGGCGCGCAACGCCGGCGCGTCGAGCACGTCGAGCAGGCGCAGCCAGTTGGTCTGGTTGGCGGCGCCGACCGTGATCCAGCCGTCGCTGGTCGCGAATGCCTGATAGGGCGCGTTGAGCGGGTGCGCCGAGCCCATCGGCCCCGGCGCGACGCCGGTGGCGAGCGCGATCGCCGATTGCCAGTAGGTGTGCACGATCGCCGCCTCGAACAGCGAGGTGTCGACCATCTGGCCTTCGCCGGTGCGGTGGCGGTGCTGCAGCGCCGCCAGCACCCCCATGGCGGCGAGGATCCCGGCGGTGATGTCGGCGACCGGCGCGCCCACCTTGACGGGCGGACGCCCCGGCCCTTCGCCGGTGATGCTCATGAGCCCGCTCAGGCCCTGGGCGACCAGGTCGAAGCCGCCGCGGTCGGCGTACGGGCCGGTGCGGCCGAACCCGGAAATGGCGCAATAGATGAGCCGCTTGTTGTGGCGGCGCAGCGCCTCGTAGCCGAACCCCATGCGCTCCATGAAACCGCGCCGGTAGTTCTCGGTCACCACGTCGGCGGTTTCCAGCAGCCGCCACAGCACCCGCTTGCCGGCCTCGGACTTGAGATCGACCGCGATGCCGCGCTTGTTGCGGTTCATCATCAGGAACGCGGCGGTCTCATCGCCGATGGTCGGCGGCACCATGCGGCGGGTGTCGTCGCCGCCGGGAATCTTTTCCAGCTTGATGACGTCGGCGCCCATGTCGGCGAGCATCAGGCCGCAGGTCGGCCCCGCCATCACGTGGCACAGCTCGATCACCTTGAGGCCGGCGAGGGGACCGGGCATCATCGGAGCTTCTCCTAAAAGAGACTACGGCATGCGCGCATCTCGGAACGCTTCGATGCGGCAGCGTACGTGAGGCTTGCTCCAACCCTCCCGCCCGTTGGCGGGGAGGGTCGACCGCCGTCGCGAAGCGACGGTGGTCGGGGTGGGGGGACTATTCTTGCTCCGAATTTGCTGAAGCGCCCCCCACCCCTAACCCCTCCCCGCCATTCGCTACGCGAATGGGGGGAGGGGAACAGCAGATGCAGTGCCGTCATCCTCAGCGTCCCTTGAATTGCGGCTTGGTCTTGGCGAGGAACGACCGGTAGCCGATCTGGAAATCCTCGGTGCCGAAGCAGGCGTAGTTGTCTTCCAGCTCGGCCTCGGTGAGCGGGCGCGGATCGAGCAACCGCTTGACGAACTTCTTGTGCCAGCGGGCGACGAGCGGCGCGCCGGCGGAAATGCGCTGCGCGGTCGCATAGGCCTCGCGCTCGACCTCGGCGTCGGGCACCACGCGGTTGACGAGGCCCTTGGCGAGCGCCTCGGCGGCGTCGAACACCCGGCCTTCGAGCACGACCTCCAGCGCCCCGGCCGGTCCGGCGATGTCGACCAGCGCGCGCATCTCCTCGTAGGCGACCACGAGGCCGAGGCGGTTGACCGGGATGCCGAACCGCGCCGACTGCCCGCAGATGCGCATGTCGCAGCGCGAGGCAACCTCGAGCCCGCCGCCGATGCAGGCACCCTTGATCAGCGCGATCACCGGCTGCGGGCAGCGGTCGATCGCCGCGAGGGTGCCGTGGATGCCCTTGGCGTATTGCTTGGCCGACGCCACGTCGTAGCGCTCGGTCTCGAACGCGGCGATGTCGGCGCCCGCCGCGAACGCCTTGTCGCCGGCGCCGCGCAGCACCACGCAGCGCACGTCGTCGTCCGCCGCGAGCGCCCGGAAGATGTCGCCGAGCTCGCGCCACATGGGCGTCGCCAGCGCGTTGAGGCGTTCCGGATGGTCGATCGTGACGGTCGCGATGGCGCCGTCGCGGGCGGCATGGACGCGGCCGGCCATCGGCTCACTCGGCAGCGGCGCGCGCCGGGCTTGCCGCCGCTTCGAGATAATCCATCGCCGCCTGCACGCCGCCCTTGCAGTGCGCGACGCCGGCGACCGCCAGCCCCATCTCGACTCCGGCCAGCGCCCCCACGATGGTCAGATCGTTGGTGTCGCCGAGATGGCCGATGCGGAACACCTTGCCGGCGAGCTTGGAGAGGCCGGTGCCGAGCGAGATGTCGAAATGCTCGAGCGCGACCTTGCGGAACCGGTCGGCGTCCTGGCCGTGCGGCATCAGCACGCCGGTGAGCGAGGAGGAATAGTCCTTCGGCTCGCGGCACCACACTTCGAGGCCCCAGGCGCGCACCGCGCGGCGCGTCGCCTCGGCGTGGCGGTCGTGGCGCGCGAACACGTTGTCGAGGCCTTCCTCGTGCAGCATGTCGATCGACTCGGCGAGCGCGTAGAGCAGGTTGGTGGCCGGCGTATAGGGGAAGAAGCCGTTCTTGTTGTTGGCGATCATCTCTTCCCACGACCAGAACGACTTCGGCAGCTTGGCGGTTTTCGCGACCGCCAGCGCCTTGTCGCCGACCGCGTTGAACGACAGGCCGGGCGGCAGCATCAGGCCCTTCTGCGAGCCGCCGACGGTGACGTCGACGCCCCATTCGTCGTGGCGGTAGTCGATCGAGGCGAGCGACGAGATGGTGTCGACCATCAGCAGCGCCGGATGGCCGGCGGCATCGATCGCCTTGCGCACCTGGCCGATGTGCGAGATGCAGCCGGTCGAGGTCTCGTTGTGCACCACGCACACCGCCTTGATGGCGTGCGCCTTGTCGTCCTTGAGGCGCGCCTCGATGGCGGCCGGGTCGGCGCCGGTGCGCCAGTCCGACGCGATGAACTCCGGCGCCAGGCCGAGCTTCGTCGCCATGGCCTTCCACAGGGCGGCGAAATGGCCGGTCTCGTACATCAGCACGCGGTCGCCGGGCGAGAGCGTGTTGGCGAGCGCCGCCTCCCAGGCGCCGGTGCCGGAGGCCGGATAGATCACCACCGGGCCGGCGCATTTGAACACGGTCTTGAGGCCGTCGAGCACGCGCTTGCCGAGCCGCTGGAACTCGGGTCCGCGGTGGTCGATGGTCGGCATGTCCATCGACCGCAGGATGCGGTCGGGCACCGGCGTGGGCCCGGGAATCTGCAGGAAATGCCGGCCGGCCGTACGCGAGGAATTCTTCGGCATGGACGTTTCCTTATGCCGCGGTGGCGCTTGTCGCCATCAAGGACGAATGCGATATGCAGTCAAGCCTGTTTACCTCGCCCCGCTTGCGGGGAGAGGTCGCTCGCCATCGTAGGATGGGTTGAGCGAAGCGAAACCCATCGATGGGTATCGCCGCGAAAGGCGCGGCTCAACCCATCCTACCCAGCGCCGAGGGAAGCGACGCATGGCCGCGCAAGCGATGCCGGGGCTGGAGCGGCGGCTGAAGGCCGAGGTGGCCGGCGACGTGCGCTTCGACCGCTTCAGCCGCGGCCGCTACGCGACCGACGCGTCGCACTATCAGATGATGCCGATCGGCGTCGTGGTGCCGCGCACGGTCGCCGACGCCGAGCGCGCCATCGCGCTCGCGCGCGCGGAGGGCGTCTCCGTGCTGCCGCGCGGCGGCGGCACGTCGCAAGCCGGGCAGACCGTCAACAATTCGCTGGTGGTCGACTGCTCGCGGCACCTCACCCGCGTGCTGGAGCTCGACGTGCCGGGACGGCGCTGCGTGGTCGAGCCCGGCATCGTGCTCGACGACCTCAACCGCGCGCTGAAAGTCCACGGCCTGTGGTTTCCGGTCGACGTGTCGACCGCCTCGCGCGCCACCATCGGCGGCATGGCGGCCAACAATTCCTGCGGCGGCCGCTCGCTGCGCTACGGCACCATGCGCGACAACGTGCTGTCGATCGATGCGGTGCTGGCGGACGGCACGGCGGCGCATTTCGGCCCGGTGGCGGCGGATTTGCGCGACCTGCCGGCGGGCTCGATTCTTGCTCCCCTCGCCCGAGATCTGCTCGCGCTCGGCCGGCGCGAGGCGAGCGAGATCGCGGCGCGCTTCCCCAAGGTGCAGCGCCGGGTCGGCGGCTACAACCTCGATGCGCTGGTGCCGGCGCGCGCCGCGCACAACCTCGGCCACAACCTGGCGCACATTCTGGTCGGCTCCGAGGGCACGCTGGCGTTCTCGACCAAGATCGACATCAAGCTGTGGCCGCTGCTCGGCCGCCGCGCGGTCGGCGCCTGCCACTTCGCGCGCTTCTACGACGCCATGGAGGCGGCGCAGCACATCGTCAAGCTCGGGCCGATCGCCTGCGAGCTGGTCGACCGCACCATGATCGCGCTCGCCGCGGACATCGCCATGTTCCGTCCGACGCTGGCGCAATTCGTGCGCGGGGAGCCGGACGCTGTGCTCCTCGTCGAGTTCGGCGAGGACGACCAGGCGGAGAACCTGCGGCGGCTGGCGCGGCTGCATGAGCTGATGGGCGACCTCGGCTTCGGCTGGGACAGGGACGGCGCGCGGCGGGGCGGCGTCGTCGACGTGCTCGACCCGGCGCTGCAGGGCGCGATCGCCGATGTCCGCACATCCGGCCTCAACATCATGATGTCGATGAAGGAGGAGGGAAAGCCGGTCTCGTTCGTCGAGGACTGCGCGGTGCCGCTCGACCACCTCGCCGAGTATACCGAGCGCCTGACGCAAGTGTTCGAGCGGCACGGCACCCGCGGCACCTGGTACGCGCACGCCTCGGTCGGCTGCCTGCACGTGCGGCCGGTGCTCAACCTGCGGCTCGACAAGGACGTCAAGGCGATGCGTGCCATCGCCGAAGAGGCGTTCGCGATGGTGCGCGCCTACAAGGGCTCGCACTCCGGCGAGCACGGCGACGGCCTGGTGCGCTCGGAGTTCCATCAGCAGATGTTCGGCGAGCGCCTGGTGCGCGCGTTCGGCGAGGTGAAGGACCGGTTCGATCCGGACGGCCTGTTCAATCCCGGCAAGATCGTGCGCGCGCCGAAGTTCGACGACCGCAGCAACTTCCGCTACCCGCCCGGCTATCGCGGCGAGGCGCGTACCAGCGCGCTCGACTGGTCGGCCTATCCGGGCGCCGGCGGCGGCCTGCAGGGCGCGGTCGAGATGTGCAACAACAACGGCGCCTGCCGCAAATCCGCAGGCGGCGTCATGTGCCCGAGCTTCCGCGTCACCGGCGACGAGCGCGACGTGACGCGCGGGCGCGCCAACACCTTGCGGCTCGCGCTCACCGGCCAGCTCGGCGCCGACGCGTTCACGTCGGACGCCATGGCCGAGACGATGAAGCTGTGCGTGTCGTGCAAGGCGTGCCGGCGCGAGTGCCCGACCGGCGTCGACATGGCGCGCATGAAGATCGAGGTGCAGGCGGCGCGGGCGGCGAAGCTCGGCTTCACCCTGCACGATCGGCTGGTCGGCTGGTTGCCGCGCTATGCGCCGGTCGCGGCAAGAATGCCGTGGCTGTTCAATTTGCGCGACCGGGTGCCCGGGTTCGCGGCGTTGTCCGAAGTGCTCGCCGGCTTCAGCGCCCGGCGCAGCCTGCCGCGCTGGCGTCGCGACGTCTTTCGCGACACCCCCACCCTCACCCTCCCTCGCGAGCGGGGGAGGGAAGGGTGGGGGCCGGACGGACCCGAAGTCGTGCTGTTCGTCGACACGTTCCACCGCTACTTCGAGCGCGAGACCATCGATGCCGCGCTGGCGGTGCTCGGCGCCGGCGGCTATCGGGTCCATGTGGCGATGCCCGTGGATGGCGGGCGTCCCCTGTGCTGCGGCCGCACCTTCCTGGCGGTCGGCGCGGTCGAGGAAGCGCGGCGCGAGGCCGAGCGGGTGCTCGCCGCAGTTGCGCCGTACGTGGCGCGCGGCGTGCCGGTCGTCGGCCTGGAGCCGAGCTGCCTGTTCGGCTTCCGCGACGAAATCCCGGCGATCGTCAACAGCGAGGCGGCGCGCCGGCTCGCCGCCCATGCGCTGATGTTCGAGGAATTCCTGGCGCGCGAGGCCGCGGCCGGCCGGCTCAAGCTCCCGCTCGCGCCGATCGCCGCGCGGGCGCTGCTGCACGGCCATTGCCATCAGAAATCCTTCGCCGCCCTCGGCGCGGTCGAGACCGTGCTGCGCCTCGTGCCCGATCTCAAGGTCGAGACCGTCGAGTCGAGTTGTTGCGGCATGGCGGGTGCGTTCGGCTATGCTGCCGCCACCATCGAGGCGTCGCTTGCCATGGGCGAGCTGTCGCTGCTGCCGGCGGTACGCGCCGCGGCGCCCGACACCCTGATCGTCGCCGACGGCACCTCGTGCCGGCACCAGATCGGCGACGGCACCGGCCGGGATGCGGTGCATGTGGCGCGGGTGCTGGCACAAAGTCTGACGGCGCGGCACGCCGCGCAAGCCGCGGAGTAGAACGGGGAGGACACCATGGGCGACCTGTCGCGACGGGATTTCCTGCGCAACGCCAGCGCCGCGGCGATCGCGGCCGGCACCGCCGGCGGAGCGCTGGCGGCGACCGCGCCGTTCGGCCCCGGCGATCCCTACGACCTCGTGATCCGCGGCGGCGATGTGCTCGACCCGAGCCAGAACCTGCGCGGTCGGCGCGACATCGGCATCCGCAATGCGCTGATCGCCGCGGTCGAGCCGCAGATTCCCGACGCCATGGCGAAGCAGACCCTCGACGTCTCCGGCAATCTGGTTTGTCCCGGCTTGGTCGATTTCCACGCCCACGTGTTCTACCGCACCGGCATCGGCCTGCCGGCCGACGAGCTGGTGCCGTTCACGTCGACCACCACCTATGTGAGCGCGGGCGACGCCGGCGTCGGCACCTTCTCGGCGTTCAAGCATTTGGTGATGGCGCAGGCGCGCAGCCGCATCTTCAGCTTTCTGCACATTTCCTCGATCGGCCTTGTCGGCTTTCCGGTCGGCGAGATGCTGAACATCGACCATGCCAACGTCGACGCCGCCGCCAAGGTGCTGGCCGAGAATCGCGACGTGTGCCTCGGCATCAAGGTGCGCGAGAGCCTCGACGTGGTCGGCCAGAATGGGCTCGAGCCGCTGCGCCGCGCCATCGCGGCGGCGGAGCGCTCGGGTACCGGCGGCCGCGTCATGTGCCACATCGGCAACGCGCCCGGCGACCTCTCGGCGCTGCTCGATCTGCTGCGGCCGGGCGACGTGCTCACCCACGCCTACAGCGGCGCGGGCAATAACACGGTGGTCAACGGCCGGCTGCTCGACGCGGCGCTCGCCGCCAAGCAGCGCGGCGTCATCATCGACGTCGGCCATGGCGGCGGCAGCTTCGACTACACCATCGCCGAGCCGGCGATCGCCCAGGGCCTCGCCCCCGACACCATCAGCAGCGACGTGCACGCGATCAGCGTCAACACGCCGGGCCAGCCGTTCCTGCCGTGGGTGATGAGCAAGTTTCTCGCCATGGGCTTTTCGCTCGACCAGGTGGTGGCGATGACGACCGTCAACCCGGCCAAGCTGATCGGCCGGGTCGACAAGCTCGGCACCCTGCAGGTGGGCGCCCCCGCCGACGTGTCGGTAATGGAATTGGTCGAGGAGAAGGTCGCCTTCGTCGACACCCGCGGCAACCGTCGTCAGGGCGACAAATTCCTGCGCCCGCTGCACACGGTGCGCGCCGGCCGGCCGTTCGGCCGGCCCTACGCGCAGCCGTTCGGGTTTCCGTAGGATGGGTTGACGCCCGCGCACGCGGGCGGAAACCCATCGATGGGTATCGCCGCGCGATGCGCGGCTCAACCCATCCTACGGGCCGGCGAGCCCACACGCCGCAGCCGCAGGGTGAGGAGCACGGCGACGGCCGCGGTGCCGAACGCGATGCCCCACCACAGGCCGACGGCGCCGTAGCCGAGCGGAAACGCGAGCACCCAGCTGCCGGCGAAGCCGAGCCCCCAGTAACCGAGGCCGGCGAGCAGCATGGGGATCGCCGTATCCCGGTAACCGCGCAGCGCGCCGGCCGCCACCGCCTGCAGGCCGTCGACCACCTGGAACAGCGCGGCGATCATGAACAGCCGCAGCGCGATGGCGATCACCTCGCGGTTCGCCGCGTCATCGATGTCGATATAGACCGCGATGATGGCGCGCGGCGCGGCCCACAACACGAGCGACGCCACGACCATGAAGGACGCGCCGAGGCCGAGCGCGACCACGGCGGCGCGCCACGCCGCGTCGCTGCGTCCGGCGCCGCGTTCGAAGGCGATCCGCACCGTCGAAGCCTGGGCGATGCCGAACGTCACCATGAAGGTGAACCCGATGCAATTGTTGACGATCTGGTTCGCCGCGAGCGCCGGAGCGCCGAGCAGTCCCATGAGCACGCCGGTCCCGACGAACGAGCCGATCTCGAGCGCGAAGATTCCGCCGATCGGCAGGCCGAGGCGAAGGATGGCCCTGATGTCGCTCGCGCGCCAGGCAGCAGCGCCGCGCAATACCGAGGCGGCCGACAGGCTGGGCGTCAACAGGATGGTGCCGGCGAGCGTGCCGAACATGATCCAGCTGTTGGTCGCGCTCGCATAGCCGGCGCCGGCGATGCCGAGCGCGGGCGCGCCGAGATGGCCGTAGATCAGCACCCAGTTGAGCCCCGCATTGGCGGCGACGCCGCCGAACAGCACGAGCATGATCGGCCGAGTGCGCGCCTGCGCGGCGAGGAAGCTGCGCAACGCCGCAAATCCGAGCATGGCGGGGGCGCCCCAGACGATCGCCCGCTGGAAGCGGCGGATTTCGGCGGCGAGCGCCGCGTCGTAGCCGAACCACAGCAGCAGGCTGTCGAACGTCATGATGACGGCGACGAACGGCAGGGCGAACAGCAGGGCAAGCGCCAGCCCCTGGCCGGCGATGCGGGCCGCCCCGTCGCGGTCGCCGGCGCCGAACGCGTGGGCGGCAAGCGGCGCGACGGCGGAGACGATGCCCTGCAGCGCGATCCCGATGGTGAAGTAGAGGCTGGCGCCCAGGCCGGCCGCCGCCAGCGGCACGCCGCCCAGCCGCCCGACCATGACGGTGTTGGTGAACCCGATCGCCATCTGGGCGAGGTTGGCGGCCGCGAGCGGCACCGCGATGGCGAGGGTCGCGCGCAACTCGGTGACGACGGCGGACCGCGAGTGCATGGGCGCGCGCAACACTTCGTAGGATGGGTTGAGCCCGGCGAAGCCGGGGGAAACCCATCATGATGGCGCGATGGGTTTCCGCCCGCCGGCGCGGGCGTCAACCCATCCTACGACTTGACGAACGTCTTGCCGGTGATGCGCTCGAGGTTCTTGTAATAGACCTTGTCGCGGTCGTCCTTGGAGAGATCGAGCGCGTCGACGATCTTGATGGTCTCGCGGATGTAGCCCGTGCCCTTCTCGGGATCGAACGGGCAGTCGGACGCGAACACCACGTGGTCGAGCGGAAAGAAGGCCAGGCCGCACACGGTCGCCGCATGCGAGCCGAACACAGCGGTGTCGCAATAGAAGTCCTGCTTGAAATAGTCGAGCGGGCGCTTTTTCAGGCTGCGGCGCAATGCGCCCAGATCCTCGTCCGAGGTGCGCGCGCCGAGCTGGTCCTGGCCGGGGCCGACGCGGCCCTCCAGCATCGGCACGATGCCGCCGAAATGGTGCGTGATGATCTTCAGGTCCGGGTACTTGTCGAGCGTCTTCGAGAACACCATGCGGGCCATGAACGCCGCGGTCTCGTACGACCAGCCGAACGTCCACCAGATTTCGTAGAGCGAGCGCTTCTCGTCGAGATAGTCGGGGTGATTGGCGGCGCGCGCCGGATGCACCCAGATCGGCTTGCCGAGCTTGGCCATGGTGGCGAAGAACGGCTCGAACTCGGGCCGGTCGAGCGGCTTGCCGTTGACGTTGGTGTAGATCTGCACGCCGGCGGCGCCGAGGTCCTTGACCGCGCGCTCGGCCTCGCGCACGCCGCCGTCCGGCGCCAGCAGCGCCGCCTGGGCGACGAAGCCGGGGAAACGGTCCGCATGCTTGGCGACGATGTCGGCGTAGCCGTCGTTGAGCAGGCGCGTGAGGTCCTCGATCTGCTCCGGCTTGAAGAGGCGCTCGGGCGGCGGCATCGGGTAGGAGAGGATCTGGGCGTAATCCTCGAACTTGTCGACCACCTTCAGCCGCTCGTCGATATCGTGGATGCACGGAATCTCGCGCACCCGCTTGCCGATGTCCTTGTGGTCGCCGGCGAGTTCCAGCATCTTGGCGAAGTATTTTTCCGGGATGAAATGCGTGTACGCGTCGATGCGCATGGAGGGTCTCCGGTTTCATGGGGCATTGGACTGGGGCATTGGACAAGGCGGCAGCGGCGCTATATGGCCGTAGATAAAGTCTGCCTGCAAGGGCAGCGGAAGCGGGGAGAGAACGCACCATGGACGCCCAACCGACACGTCCCAGCAAGGGCCGGTGGTACATCCTTTTTTTGATCAGCCTGATGTACCTCATCACCTACCTCGACCGCGTCAATATCTCGGCGGCGGCGCCGGTGATCAGCAAGGAGTTCGGCTTCGACAAGGTCACCATGGGGGCGATCTTCAGCGCCTTCGTGTGGGCCTATGCGCTGTTCCAGGTGCCGGGCGGGTGGCTGGGCGACCGCTTCGGCCCGCGCCGCATGTTGACGATCATCGTCACCTACTGGTCGATCATGACGGCGGCGACCGCGGCGGCGACCGGTGCAGTCTCGTTCATCGTCGTGCGCTTCCTGTTCGGTGTCGGCGAGGGCGGCGCGTTTCCGGTGGCGACCCGGGCGATGCAGCTATGGTATCCGCCGCAGGAGCGCGGCTTCGTCCAGGGCATCACCCACAGCGCCAGCCGCCTGGGCGCGGCGATCGCGCCGCCGATCGTGGTGACGATCATGACCGCGTTCGGGTGGCAATGGGTGTTCTACGTCTGCGGCGCGGTCGGCATCGTGTGGGCCGCGTGGTGGTGGTTCGCCTATCGTGACCTGCCGGAAGAGCACGCGCTGGTGAACCGCGCGGAGCTCGAACGCATCCGCGGCACCGACCCGGAGGGCAACGTCAACCCGCCGAAGATCGAGGCGCGGGCGACCGTGCCGTGGGCGACCCTGCTGCGCTCGCCCAACATGTGGGCGATCATGTGCGCCTACTTCACCTACGTGTATTGCCTGTGGATCTTCCTCAGCTGGCTGCCGTCCTATCTGGTCGACTACCGGCACTTCACCCTGATCAAGGTCGGCTGGCTCGCATCCCTGCCGCTGCTGGCCGGCGTCATCGGCGACACGGTCGGCGGCCTCGCGACCGACTGGGTGCTGAAGAAAACCGGCAACGCCAGGTTTGCCCGCCGCCTGGTCGCCATCGTCGGCCTGCTGGGCTGCGCGGTGTTCATCGTGCCGGCGGCCCTGGTCGACGACGCCTATGCGGCGGTCTTTTGCCTGACCGGCGCCATGTTCTTCCTGGAGTGCACCATCGGGCCGTCCTGGGCGGTGCCGATGGATACCGGCGGCAAATATTCCGGCACCGTGTCCGGCATGATGAACATGGCGGGCAACATCGGCGGCGCGCTGTCGCCGCTGGTATTCGGCTTCCTGGCCCAGGGCGACTTCTGGCAGGCGCCGTTCATCGTCGCCGCCGCGCTGCTCGTCATCGGCGCCGGTGTCTGGGCGTTCTGGCTCGACCCCGAGAAGTCGGTGATCGAGTGAGATTTGTGTAGGGCGCATTAGCGGCCGACGGGCCGCGTAATGCGCCGACGGCGTCGCGCGGCGCAATACGCTTCGCTATTGCGGTGCGCCCCGTAGGCGCGTTTCACCAGTGGAGGAAGGCTCCACCTCGATAGTAGCCGGTTTGATCGAGTAGCTGACAGGCAGCCTGCTTAGGAGCGGGTTGG
>Ga0193751_1000496_pt1 | contig 30550 bp, 46 predicted proteins | sample L1c2metaG_FD_143050 | JGI IMG/M metagenome (GOLD analysis project Ga0193751, IMG submission 143050) | Soil microbial communities from a riparian zone of the East river system, Colorado, United States - L1c2 | ecosystem: Environmental > Terrestrial > Soil > Riparian zone | place: USA: East River... | reverse complement strand
ATGTCCGCGTGGCGCGATGTGGGGGTCACCCCCCACCCCCTACAGGGCGCCGGGGTGGCGCTCAGCCGGCCGGTGCTTGGCGTTCGCGCGCATCCTGGCGTGCTCTGCCCTTTCCAGCCTGCTTTTCTCGTCGTGGTGCTCCTGGCAGAGCGACTGATGATTCGAGGGGTCGAACATCGAGCCGCCGAGGTGCAAAGGGATCTTGTGGTCGACCGTGTCGGCGAGCCTGTCGCAGCCTGTCGTCCACTCGCACATGCGGTGAGTGCGCAGTCGTGCCGCTCTCACCTTGCGCCATCGTCTTGTGCTGCCTGCTGCCCACTGTGTGCCTTGCTTGTGCTGCCACTGCTTACGTGGCTGTGTCACGGTGCTGCTGTCTACAGTGGACACACACGCGCAGCCTATGCAGTGGTGTCACACCACGTGCCGTCATCATCACTACCAGTACTGTCCGCATGGTGCTGTGCATGCATGTGTTACACCATGTATCAGTGTCCGCTATGGGTAGTACGTGCACGGACAGCTCTACGCATACGGCCATGCAGATGCCCCTACTGTGCGCGCTCTGCTGACAGCTTGATGTCCACGGTGGACGGGGTGATGGTGAGGTCGGTCCCATAGAGGGACGGGCTCAGATGCGAGTACTTCAGCGTCGACACAGCGGGCACCGTGATCACGCGGTTCGGCACGACCTGCCCGTCCACGGATACATGGGCCGCCAGGGTGGCCGTCTGAGCGACGGTGGCATGGGCGTTCTTGATGATCACCACGGTGTCGTTGGTGATCCCCTTGATCACGTTCCCGTTCGTGGGATCTCCGGTGACCTCGGCCGCGGGGGCGCCGCCGGCCTTCGTGACTGCGGTGATCGGGACGTTGACGGCGACCATGATTCCCTCCTGCGGGGAAGCGGGCACGAAAAAACCCCGACCAGAGTTGGCCGGGGTCATATGGCACTTACGTTGAGCGTCATGCGTATTTCGTTGATATAGCTGATCAGCTCAGGTACCGCGTGGTAATACTCTTGGCCTCGTGCCAGGTGCGGCGCGAAGCGCTTGTGCAGCTCGGCTTCGTCCCCGATCGTGCCGGGAACGAGAGCGAGAATGTGCTGCCAGCCCGATCCGTAGAACCGCTTTCGAGTGGCAATGTCGCCCGTATACCCGATCTTGATTAGGTCATCTTTGGTACGGATAAAGTAAAGCGTCGGACCCAGCTCGCGCGACAGGCGAGCCAGAGTTTCCTTTGGGCCTACCGCGTCGATCTTGCGCGGGCGGGCGATGGCTTGGGGCGTGCGCCTAGGATTGACCATGTTCGACTCCAAGACAGTCGGAACGTGCCCCGGGACGGTGACAGCCGTTGCCGGGGTCTCATTGAGTGGATTCGCTGGTCCCACGTCCCAGATTTTGGGCAGGGTGTCTTCAGCTGCACTCAATATATCAGCAGGTCAGAGGCTTAGCTAGTACGGGTGATCTTGCGGTGTGGCGACCCCCACGAAGGCGACCATATCGCGGATGTCGCCGGGCTCGATCTGACGCGTACTCCATAGCGGCGAGCCGCGCCTCCCGCCCAGCTCGAACACCTCGATCACGCCGAGTCCCGCGTGGAGATGCCAACAGATCCGCTCGGCCGTGCACGCCCTGCCGCCGAATGGATCGATCTCATCTCCGCGTTGGTCGGGACACGCGGACGGGTCGAGTCGGCAACCGCAGTGCGGACAGAAGCCTTCACCGAGTGCTGCGAGCGGATGTTCTGGCCGACTCACCCCGCCTTCCTCGCTGCCTCATCCTCAGCCAGCCGGCGTACGTCACCGACCCGGTACGTCGGCCGCCACTTCCCACCGACCAGCACCTGACCGCGCGCGAACAGCCGCCCCTTCGCCACCCACCGCGAGATCATCACCTCGGTGACACCCTCGCCGAGCTTCGCCAGCGCCTTCGACAGCAACGCGGCGTGCGCCAGCTGGTCGTTCGCGCGCTCCAACAGCCACCACTGCCGTTTCGCGACGTCGTGGCTATGGCCGCACGCCTGGCAGGTCACGAACACCTCACCCTCGCGGGCGTACAGGTCGCACGAACAGCGGCCGGCCGGCGTCGCAGCGCCGCACGGGCCGACGTACACGCGGTCCTCTTGCGCGTCGACCGCCCGACGTACGGCCGGTGCCGCCGCGGTGATGTCCCGGAACATCTCGCCGGCCTCGCGCTGATGCCGGATCCAGTCAAGCTCACCGATCAGCCACCGGAACGCGGCCGGCTCGGGGTCCGCGGTCCAGTTGCGCCACCACCGGCACCCGTCGTGATCGCAGGCCTCGCAGATCGGGCCGAGCCAGCGCGCCGGTTCTGGGATGTCGCGGCCGCGGGTCTCGCTCACGTGGCGCGCCCAGGTCAGCGCTGCCTCGACGAGTCGCCGCTGGTTGGACGCGCCGAGGTGGAATGGCAGCGCCTGCTCGACGGCGCCGGCCGTTTCCTTCCAGAGCTGCTTGATGGTGTCGAACGGCGTGTCTTCCCACACGTCCGACCGGTCGGCGAGCTGGACGGGTGCGCCGAGGCCGATAGAGATCCGGTCCTGCCGGGTGATGGTGACGTGCAGCTCCCCGCCGTACGCCTCCAGGTCGAGCAGGGCGGCCCGCAGTTTGTCGGTGCACGCTGGGCAGAGATATGCCGTGTCGCCGACGGACCGGCCGCACACCGAGCAGGAGTCGGTCATTTACCACCGCCCGCACGCTGAATGGTTGCCTGCTGGACGACGATCGCAATGACGATCTGCAGTGCGTCCTCGCGCTCGAAGCCGGCGGCGACGTATGCGAGGAACAGTTCATGCATCATCGCCGCGCCTTGGCCGAGCGCGCTCAACGGTTCGGGCATCTCATTTGCCATTGCGTTCCTCCGATGTCACTGCGCTGTGTCCGCATTCGCATTTCACGCCGGTTCGCGGATCATCCGGCCGCCCACATCCCCAGCAAAACCACCGCGGTGCCGGCTCTACCTCGATCTCGTCCAGAACAGACAGAGCGTCGATGCACAGCGAGTCCTGGTAGTTGCCGATCGCATCACGGCACGAATAACAGACAGGTCGCGAATAGCCCTGTGTAGTCGCTTGCGGCCGGTGGCGGTCCCAGCGTTCCCGCCAGCTCGCCACGATCGGGCGCATGCGCGTTGGATTGCACCAAACGATGAGAAGAATCGAATCACCATTCGGGACATGCTGCGGGCGATCCTCGATCAACCTTTCCAATTCAGCCAGCCGCGCCTGTACGCGTTCGTTTAGATCGTTCACGAGATCCCCCTCACAGCACGCGACAGTTTTTGCATGTATCCAGCTATTTCTCCGACAGGTGCCTCTTTGACTAAATCATGAACCGCTTCCAGTCGACGGCGTGTCTCATCGCGTTCGGAACGGGTTGCCTTCAGGTCATCCAATACGGCGGCGAGGTCCCGAATGAGCGGAACAGTGTCCTCGGTTACGAACGCCGTGCGGCCGGTCGCGGATACCGATGTCACGGTGGCGAGAAATCCACGTAGGCGTTCCTCGGCCGTGCTCACTTCTCACCGTCCAGCGCCTCGCGGATTGCTTGGAACGTCCACATCTCGACCTTCGGCGGATGCGGTGATGTCGCCGTGGCGCTTTGACTGAGCAACGCCTCTACCCGCGCCACCTTGGCCTCTGCAGCCTCAACTTCGGCGAGAATGACTCCGATCGCGGAGTCTTTGGCCCAGGTGCCGAGGAGACCTTCCATCGCTACATTCAGGCGAGACGAGGTCGCCATATATGTCGGCAGTTCGTCGATCCTGGGAATCCTTACCCCCGACAGCAACGCCTTGTCCCGCTCGGCCCGAGCCTCGTCCCGTTCCCTGACGGCGGCGGCCACACACTGTTGAATCGTCCGGCCATTGTTCGAGAGCTTTGCCTTGATCAAGATCTCCTCAATCTGATGGAGCGTCGCAATCGCCGCGTCGAGTCCCTCCTTTTCTGAGTTGAAATCGGCCCGCACGCTGTCCCGTTCCTGGATGGCCTTGTCGCGCTCGGCTTCGAGCAATCTGATTCGCTGAATTGCCAACTTGAAATCTTTGGCAAGCCGCTCCGCTCGGTCGGCAGCGTGATGGAACGCGAATTCCGCGTTTGTCGCGCGGCGCTGGCCGCCCTTGTTCTCGTTGTACCAGTGGGTGATCAGGTCGAGAATCTCGTCCGAGTCTTGTTCCGGGGTGTTGTCCATCTTGATCGTGTACAGAAGTTGCTCAGCCGCATCTGCCGGTAGCCATTCCGGGCGCGGCGACACGAGCGGGTTGCACGGTAGTGACTCCGCCCGCACATCGCTTGCCGTCTTGACATACGGCGCCGCGTCGCCGAGGTTGATCACCGGCTCGGGCGGGACGAAGTTTGCAGCTCCTACCCAGCGCACCGGAAAGAAGGTCTCGACCACCCACTGATTCAGATTTTCTGCCCAGCTCCGCAAAGCGCCGTTGAGGCCGTCGACAGTCGAAACATCGCCAGCGACAAGAAGCGGGAGTTGGAGCATCGGAGGATTCGCCGGGACCTTCGGCTCAGGCATTGTCGACCGCCTCGTACGTCTCGGCGAAGCGTTCCGCGTTGCACGGATAGAAACCGGACTTGTCTCGGAGAATCCACTCACCCGTGAGGACGCACAGCTCCGTGTTGCCATTGGCGGCTACCCGTACGGCGGCAGTCGTTTCGGGATCATCGTTACGATCCTCGGGATCGAGTTCGTAGAAGTTGTCAGGTCCAGCCCACGCCTGGATGTCGGCCTCGTTGTCGCCAGTCCACTGCATGGCTTCGACCTCGACGGGCTTCTTGCGATACCGCCGCGGTTCGTTCATTTCCTCACCGCCGCGACGGCCCCGGCGATGATCAGGACGACGATCACGATGAGTACGAAGATCCCGGCGCTGATCCATGCTGGCGCGAGGACCCAAATCCACGGCCAGTCGATGACGTGGGTCAGTTTCAGTACAACAAAAAGGATCGTGAGCAGCGCGGCGAGGCTGATGCCGCCGCGGTTGGCGGTGGTGTTCTGGTCGGTCATGCTGCTTTCTCCAGGAGGTCTCGGACTTGCTGCAGGCGCTGGAAATCCTCGGTGCTGCCGCCCGCGTCGGGGTGCAGTCTCCGGGCCGCGGCTCGGTATACCGTGATGACCTTTGTTCGGTCCTTTAGCAGGTCCGCGCTGTTGAACGTGGCGGTCATGCGGGCTTTGAGGATCATCCAGTCGGCGGCCATCTGGCGTGTCCACCCAGTGAAGTTCTCGCCGGTCGGCAGTGCGCGGTAACCCTTGTATTGCTCGCCGCTCTGGGAAATGCCGTACCGGTCGACCGCGCGGAGCGCGCCGAGGCCGAGCGCGATCGCGCGGACGTTGTGCTGCCAGATCTCGTGTGTGTCGGTGGCGTACGACAGCGCCCCGTGCTGGCTGTCGAACAGTAGCCGGACGCCGGGATGTCCCGGCACTGGTGCGCCGCTGCGAGGCAGGCCGTCGAGGCGTAGATCCTGCTCACGGAAGCCGGCGGCTATGACGACGTTCGAGGCGTCCAGCCAGCGCAGCTCGTCGTCGAGCAGTTGGATCGTGTCGGCCCAGCCGGCCTTGAACGTGCGGGGTGACCGGCGTCGGAGGGGATGTGTCGACGGCCCTGTCCAGACCAGCGGCCGGAAGACGTACTGCATCAGGTCTCGCTTTCGGTGGTGACCTTAGAGCGGAGTGCGAGCCGTGTCCGCGCGACCTCCGCGCAGCGCTCGCAGGTGTCGGCGCGGCCGGGATGTGGTGACGAATTCGCGATGGGCCCAGCGTGGTAGTCGGGCGGGTCAGCGAGCCGGGCGCGGCCGGCTCGGCGGGCGGCGGTGAGCTGTTGGGAGATGCGGCCCTCTCGCAGGTCCAGCGGGCGCCACACGCCCGTGTCGAGGCCGGCCGCGAGCAAGGTGTCCAGCCACCACTGTTGGGCCGCTGAGACGACCCCTGTGGCGCTTTTCAGTTCCCGGAACAGGATCGCGCCGGGGAAGCCGACAACGAGGTCTGGCCAGCCCGGTTCGGAGTGCCGGGCGTCGTACGTGTGGTAAGTCCGGCCGCCGAGAGTCTTGACGAGCTGGATGACGTTGTTCTGCAGTTCGGTCTCAGCCTTGGGTCGTGCGGTGCCGGTCACGACGCGACCGCCCAGACACAGTCGCCGCCGTGGTTTTCGACCTCGGTGCACTGGCCCAGCTCGGCGTTCCAGGTGAGGCAGCGGGGCCACGGCCGGGTGTCCATCAGCTTGCCGCGGTATCCAGGTCGGGTCTGCTGTTTTGACCGCCGGTTGTGAGCATTCCAGGCGCCTTGGCAGCGGTCGCAGACAGCGGTGCCGCGGTGGTGGTGGCGCAGGTAGCCGATGACCGTGCCGCATCGCGATCTCATGCCTGCCCCTTGCGACCGATGTTGGCGCGGACGGCGGCGGCGCCGGCGGTGGCGCGCTCGGCCTGGTCCGGGTCGTGGCTGCAAAGTGCGCCGACTCCGGACGCGGTGAGGACGTAGCCGGTGGCGTCGCACATGTGGCAGTCGGCGATGGCCATGGCCAGCACTTCGGTTCGTTTCCGGGCCGATTCGGACTGCTGGCCGGACGCTTCCCGGGCCCGTTTCGCTTCGGCCTCGGCGCGGAGTTTCCGGGCGTCGCCGCAGGCTCGGCATGCGCCCTGGGCTGGGCTTTCGAGGTGTTCGGGGCATCTGGGGGGCGGCAACGGTTCGGAGCGTTTCGAGAGATCCCCTCCCAGAGTGACCGAAGGAAGATCTGTCTCTGTAGATACCTCTGACTCTGGTAGAGATTTGCTACGCGTTTGCTGGGGAATTGCCAGAGCATTTGCTGTAGCACTTGCTAGGCCGTTTGCTTTGGCTTTGCCACCCTTGGCCCCGGCGATGCGCCGTTTCTCGCGGAGGTCCGCCACCTCGGCCGCGGACCTCTGATGTTCGAGGTAGTCGTGCATCACCACCCCGTCGGCGGTGGCGCTGACAAGGCCGGCGGTGAGCAGCTCGTCGCGGCTTTTCTTGGTGGCTCGCTTGTTCCAGGTCGCGGCTTTGACGTGGCCGTCGGTGAGGTGGCGGGAGCACAGGCACCACATCTCGATCAGCAGCCGGAAAGCGCCGTCGGAAAGCCCGTCGATCTTCGGGTGGTCGGGCATGCCGTCATGGACCCGGATGTACGTACGCTCGTCGGCCACTCGGCCCCCCTTTCGGTTCTATGTCGGGCATCCGCCCCGCCCCCTCGACGGGGCGGATGCCGGTTTATGTGGGCCGGGTCGGCGCAGGTGTGGCCTTGGTGCGCGCGAGGGAGGTGGAGGATCGCGCTTGCCGTCACCTTCGCCGCGATCACTTGGCGTTGACGCCGACCCGGCCCGGCCAGTTAGCTCTGTGGTGTGCCGCGGAATACTTCGTCCGGGTCGATGCCGGCGGCGACCTCGTCGACGATGTCCACGAACGCGGCGCGCTCGATGTCCGACGGCCGGTCGAGGACGTACCCGATGCGCAGGTCGCCCTCGTCGCCGATCCGGTAGCGCAGGCGCGCAGTGACCTTGTAGGGCTTGGATCCTTCGTACGGTGCGATGCCGAGCTCGAACACCGTCGGGATGTCCAGTGAGCCTTTCTTGCCGGCCGACGCCGTCGTTTCCTCGCGGAATTCGAGCTGCGTCTGCCCGTCGGCCAGCCGGCGCGACGACTCGAAGCGGCCCTTTTTCGTAGCGTGGAAGGACTGCGCGATTTCGAGCATCGTCGCGCCTTCGGGGCTGATGAAGTCCGGCAGCCGCTGCTCGACGAACTCCGCGAACTCGACCTGGCCGAGAAGCTTGCCGCTGCGCTGGCGCCATTCGCTCCAGGCGTCGGTTTTGTGGACGGCGAGCGTGACCCGGTGGTGTCCCCAGCCGGGTTCGCCGGCCGTCGGCTCGTCCTCGGCGCCGGCGTGTGAGTCGATGACGGCGACGATGCGCGGCGCCTCGTGGTCGGCGAACACCTCGGTTTTACTGGTGCTGTGCCGGGAGTGGTAGGCGAGGAACGATGCCGCGTCGTGCACGGTTACGTGGCCGCGCTTGCGGTATGGCGTGCTGGCGAACCGCTCCAGGTCGATCAGCTCGTGGCTGTTGGCGCGGCGGACCAGATACAGGGTGTCCGGACTGACGGCTTCCACGGACGTGCTCTGTCGCGCGATCGCGGCGACCGCCTCGGCTTCGGTGGCGTGGTCGGTCATTAGTTCACCTCTCGGATTTCGCCGGTTCCGGTGTCCACGTTGGACAGGTCAGCGGCTGGTTTGGGGATGATGACTTGCAGGCCCTCGAAAGCGAGCTGTCGCGGGTCGGAGCGGGTGAGGTTGCCCTCGTCGTCGGTCCAGTAGACGGAGGTCTCGCGCTTGTGCTCGGGCATCCTGAGCTTGATCTCGTCCGTGATCTTGACGCCGTCGATTTCCGACATCGGCTCGACGGCGATGACGTAGGTCAGGACGCCCTTCTTGCCGGTGTCCTTGACCCGACCGGTCAGTTCGTGAAGGGCGTTGCTCAGTTCCGCGTGCGTCTTGCCCTTCGCCTGCATCTGTAGGAATTCGGCGAACGGCCGGGCGTGCACCTCTTCGGCCGGTTTCGGTTTGGTCACTGCGTTTCCTCCGGTGGGGTGCGACGGTCGGGCCATGCGATCGCGGCGCGGATCTGGCCGACGGGTGGGTTGGCGATGCATTCCTTTTCGCAGCCGCGCAGGAACGGGCAGGCTGAGCAGATCTCCAGTGCGCGGCGGTTGTCGGCGGTGATGCGGTTGACGTCCATGTCCCACCACTGCGGGTCGACCCAGTCGAGGGTGCAGGCGCGCATCCCCACGGCGGCCGGGCCGGGCGCGGCGATGGGGCTCCGTGTCCAGGCGAGCAGCTCGCCGGCCGACCGGTCCACGGGCACCATGGCGGCCAGCGCGACCGCCATGCCTACGGCGTCGGCCCGCGCGAGGATCTCGGCGGTCGCGACCTGGTCCATGTCCCGTACGGCGCTGACGAGCGCGAGAGCGTCCGGCAGGGCGTCGGCGACCCGGTCGCTTTCGTCGATGACGATGGTCATCCGGTCTTCGCCTCCCTCCGGTATTTCGCGAACTTCCTGTTCCAGAACCCCGATCGGTCCCGGCATCCCGGGTGCGTCGGCTGGTTTGCGTAGATCAGTGGCCGCATCCCGCGGCCGCACGTCCGGCACAGCTGAAGGACGCGCGGCTGCGGGAACTGCAGAACGGTCACGGCGTCGGCGGCTTCGCGGTCTCGGGCCATGGCGGCTCTTCGGTGGCCAGCTTCAGATTTCCGGCGATCTCGGCCGCGGTGACCCGCTCGGGCGGGAACTCTTCGTCGGCCGTGATCTCACCGCGCTGCAGGCTCTTGTAGGCGATCAGCAGTTGCGCGATGTCGTGCTCGGTCCACTTGTCGCGCGGCCGGCCGAGTTTCCCCTCGATCCGGTCGAGAACGATGCCCAGCCCGTCGAAGCTCTTTACTGCGTCAGCGATCCGCTGAGCCATCGGCTTGCCGCCGCCGTCGGTGAGGGTCGCCGTGCACAGGTCTTTCGCCTCGTCGACGAACCACGGCGGGAGGATCGCGAAGATGGACTCGCGGACCCGGCGGGCGCCGTTGTTGGCGTTGTTCTCGTAGATGTCGCGCATGTCGTTGAGCCGCTCCGGACCGCCCTTCTTGTCGCGCTTGTGAGGCACGATGAAGATCTGCGTGTTCCGGGTGTTGGTCTGCAGGTCCCACGCGGACGCCTGCATTTCGCTCTCGCCTTTGGCGTCGTCGCGGCGAAGCTCGGCGATGCCGTACTGGATGTTTCCCCAGATCCGGGCCAACTCGCGGGCAAGATAGACAGACGCCCCCGAGACCGTCGAGCCGCCGCGAGGGAAACGGTAGAAGGCGCGCTCGGCGAGCGCGGGCTGGCGACACGACTCCCGCATTGCGTCCATAGCGTTCTGCACGCTGCGCGGGCAGCGCTGCGCGACGAGGACCGCGGCCTGCACCTCGGCGACCGCGCGGGCCTGCTCGATCGCTGTCCCTTGGCCGACAAAGTCGGCGGCGGGGGCCGGCGGCGGCGAGATCCTGTCAATGGCGTTGTTCACGGCTGCATCTCCTCCAAATATCTGTTCTCGACATAGGGCGGGAGCGGGATCGACTCGACCTCGTCCGAGTAGCCCGGCCAGCGGCCGGATTGGACGCACTCGGCGTACCTGCCGATCGCGATCCGGTTGAGGTAGTGGCCGATCCGCATCGCGGCGAAGTCCGGCTCGGCGACGGTGACGAGGTACGGCGGCGTCTTCTCCTGGAAGACGAAGACAAACGCGGCGTCTTCGCGGGCCAGGCCGAGCGTCTTGACGCCGTCGAGATACCAGTCCGCTTGTTGGTGGTATCCGTAGTCGGCGATCGCGCGCTGCAGCTTCTCCGGGTCGGCCGAGCGGCACGTCTTGTAGTCGCCGATGACCATGCGCCGGTCGTCGGGCTGGACGGGTAGCCAGTCGAGGAGGGCCCGGCGCCATACCGGGCCGGTGCGCCAGAACAGCGCGCGCTCGGGTTCGCCGGCGGTCCGGTCGAACAGGGCGCCGGCGAGGGGGTGCGCGCGGATCGCGGCCGCCATGGTCAGCACCTGCTCGTAGTCGTCGACCAGGACTGGCGTCTGGCCGGTGGCGTACGCCTCGTCGCGCTGTTCCCGGGCGGCCTTGGTGCGCCAGTCGGCGGCGTCGACGACGGCCAGCTCGGCGCCCGCTCCGAGGACTTCGCGGTGGGCGGCGTGGCCGAAGTCGAACGCGGCCGTGGTGGGCTGGCCGTGGTCGGCGACGTAGCGGAACAGGGCCGGGCAGCCGGGCGGCAGGATCCGTTTCGCGCCCGACTGCGACAGTGAGCCGCCGGGGACCGGGTCACGGTGGTATTCGTCGGCCGGGAGGTCGTAGACGCCGGGCTCGGTGACGTTCACGCGGCCTCGTCCCCGGTGATGGCCTCGGCCAGAGCTGCGATGAGGTCGCGGGCAGCCGGCGGCGTGACGGCGTTGCCCAGCTGGCGCACCTGCTCCCGCTTGTTGCCGAGCACCTCGTAGTCGGCCGCGAACGCCATGGCGCCCTGGATCTCGCCGGGGGTGAGCATCCGGAACAGGCAGTCGTCGATGGCGTCCTCGATCGAGCAGAGGCCGTCACCCTCGACAGTGGTCTGTGTCGGCAGTGGTTCGCTGACGTGCCGGGCGGGGCCGTTGTAGTCGACGACCATCCACGGCATCCGGACCAGCGATTGCACGCTGCTGGCCATGACGGTGCGGACTGGCTCGTCGACCGATGTGCACATCTGGCCGCCGCGTGAGTTTTGGTTACGCATCACGAACGCGGAAGGCATGAGGATGGCCTCGGTGTCGCGCGTTGTGCGCGTCCGGAACGGCTCGCTGGTCGGGATCGCGGCGTCGTTCCAGGTGCCACCGGCCGGGACGAGCAGCGCGGTTTCCAGACGACTGGTTTGCGTGCGCAGGCTGTTGTCAGCCGGCCGCGCGGCAACTCCCTCGCGCCCCTCGACTGGAACCATCAGCGGCGGGCACGCGAGTGCCTTGGACAGCGTCGTGTGCAATGTTTTCAGGGGCGCCGAGACCGGCCACGTCCGTACGCCCGGGCGTCGTTCGAATGTGTGGCCGGCGGCTTCCAGGGTGATTGGGCCTCCGTAGCGAAGCAGCCCGGCGCGGATCCGGTCGACCGTCTTGGTGGCCAGCGGCCGGGCGCGGTCGCCGATTCGCTCGCCGAGGTGGGACCAGTTGATGACCGAGGCGGCCGGGAGGTAGCCGGGTTCGACGATCTCGTTGCGGCAGGCCATGTTCGGGCATCGGTAGACGTACTGGGAGCGGTAGCGCCCCCAGGTCGGCCGGTCGTGGCGCTTCCACGCCTGCATCGCGTTGACGACCTGCTCGCAGCGCGGGCACCATGCGCGCGGCCGGGTCCACCGGTTGAGGTCCGGGCAGCTGCCGGTGGCCAGGTGGCCGACGATGTATGCCCGATCCCTGGACTGGGGTGCGGGTGCTCCGAGGCCCTGCGCGTACGCGGAATTCAGGCAGACGAAGTGCAGGCAGTAGCCGGCCGCTTCCAATGCCATCCGCCACGCGTCGAAGTAGAGCCACTGGCGGACCTCGACGACGTTCTCGACGACGAAGCCGCGGTACGGCCGGCCGCGGACCTTCCCGACCTCCAGGAAGCGCGGTACGTCCCACATCGTCGCGCGGGACCGCTCGGCGGCGGCGTCAGGCAACACGTCGCCGAACAGGTCCGGCAGCTGGTCGCCGCGCTTGCGGCCCTTCGCCTGCGAGTGGTTCGTGCATTCCGGCGAGGCCCACAGAAGATCGGTCGCCGGATAGCGACGCGGGTCAACCTGTGAGATGTCCGCGCAGTCGTGATCGGCGCCCGGGTGGTTCGTGTTGTGCGTACGGACCGCGAGGTCCCAGTGATTCGCGGCCATCACAACCTTGACGCCAGGCACCTGGATCGCGCCGGAGCTGGATCCGCCGGCGCCGCAGAACAGATCGGTCATGGTCAACGTCATTGCCCGACCTCCCAGCGGGCCGCCTCGAACGCGAGCATCCGTTCGGCGTCCTCGCGGGCCTCCCGCAGATCGGCACACTCGACCCGTTCGGCGATGAGCAGACAGTCGAGCCGGTCGGCCCGCCGGTTGGCGCCGGACAGCTCGCCGCGCAGCCGGTCGGCTTCGAGCTCGGCGGCGACCCGCCCGCTCCATTGCTGGCCGGCGTCGAGCTCGGCCACGTCCAGCCGGCGGGAGAGTTTGATGGCGTGCGCGACGATCAGCACCAAGAGAGCGAATGCGAGCGCGACCATGATGCCGCCGAGCGCGCTCACAGTTGGCCGCTGCTGGTGAGCAGGCCGAGGCAGCCGGCGAACAAGAGGATGCAGACAATGACAACCATGGCCCAAAAGATGGCGCGCAGCGTGTGGTTCATCGCAGGATCGCCTGCATTGCCACGCGCTCGTCCCGCTCGGCCTTCGCGACGTACCGCCCGCGGCGGCCGGCTTCGTTCAGCTTTTCGGCGGCGTCGGTGAGGATTCCGGAGCGGAGGCGGTCCATGGCGTTGCCCGTGCGGATAAGGCGGATCGCCTCGGCGCGGTACGTGTCCTCGATCTCGCGAATGTTCTCGACGGCGAGGTCCAGCGTGGTTTTGATCACGACGGATCCCTTTTGGCGGTGAGGAAGATCGCGCCGGATCCCTCGTCGAACCGGACGTTTTTTCGGGCCGACATGTCGGGAAAGGTCGCGCGCGGGGCGGCGGGATCCTCGTCCGGCACCCAGCCCTCGGCAGCCGGATCGACCTTGAACCACGGCCCGCCGTAGCTGGACCCATGGATTTCGCCGTCAATCAACGTGTACGCGTAGTCAGTCGTACCCGAATCTCTCCAAGGCCACGGCCATCCGCGCTCTGGCAGCGTCGCGTCGCGGCGCCCACTCAAATACTCGGCCACCCAGTCACGCCATTCCTCGACCGTCGGCAGCAACGGCGTCGTGAACATTTCCGGTGAGCCCTCGAAAATGCCGTCCGGATAGCCGTCCCACGCGATCGATCCGAGCCACTCGGCGTCGGCGCCTTGGCCGACATAGAAGTCCGCACGTGTTCCCATCAGACGGCCGCCTTTCCGGCTGGCGCGAGGATCGGACCGCAGTCCCACTCGACCTCTTCGACGGTCTCGGTCACCTCGACGAGCGACGCTGCTGGGTCGGGAATCTGTTTCGTTTCCTGATGAGTGCCGACCACGCGACGGGTGCAGACCTCGTTACGGTCTGCCCAGGCATGCAGATGCAGGCCGCGAACTTTCCCGCTGATGTCGAAGAACTTGGTGCTGGCATCCTTGCGAACAGCACCCGGGATGAACCGCGCGACAACCGCGAGCAATTCGCGCTGATGGGGATTGTTGGCCAGTATCCATTCGATTGCGAAGCTCTTCGACGATCCGCTGTGAGGCACAGGTACGTCGGGGTTGGCGTCGAGCAGGTCGGCCAGGGCGCGCAGCCCGGCCGTGTATTCGCTGCGCTGCTCGGATTCTGTTACCGTCGTCATCGCTGGGACCTCTCTCGCTGCGAGTTGGATGCGGGTTCCGGACATGCCCCGGGCGGTTTGGTCACCGCGCCGGGGCACTTCTTTCAGTGCCGGTGTTTCAGCTGGCCGATGAACGCTTTCGCGGCCCGCGCGTGCCGCTCGTACATCCGGCGCTCAGCGCGGGCGCGAACCCGGCGGGTGGAGCGGATGACGGCGCCGAAGATGTAGACGCCGAGGACGATCAGGCCGATGCCGAGGAGGCTCATGCCACACCGTCGAGCCGCGCGGTCGCCTGCTGACAGATCAGCTCGCGGTCGACGCGGGTGCGCTGGCTCTGCTCGTACGTGGACAGCTGGCCGGGCTTGACGTGGTGGCGGCCGATGGGCTGGAAGATGTCTTCCTGCGCGTTCAGTGCGGCCTGCTGCTCGGCGAAGTCGATCAGCTGCGCGGCGTCGACGCGGGTCCAGCGCTGTTCGATCGGCGTCGGGTTGATCCCGGCCGGCCGGCCGCCGTGCTCGGCGTAGCCGGCATCGACGGCGCCGAGCCAGCTGCGGATGCGGGCCCAGAAGCGGGGCTTGGTGGCGGTCGCGGCGGTCATGGCGTGGCCCGCTCGGACTCGGCGAACCAGTCGACCAGCGTCTGGTGGGAGATGACGAAGTCGTGCTCGCGCTCCAGCTCGGAGGCGATGTATCGCCAGCTGCGATCGTTCTCACGGTGTGCTCGGACATACCCCTCAAGGCCGCCGGTCAGCCTGTCGGCTGTGCGTCTGAGGTTGCTGCGTTCGGCCATGACTGGAGTGTGCAGTCTCTAATCAGAGACTGTCAAGTCTTAGACAGGGTCTCAACCATTCGACTTAGGGTCTTTGGTCCCTTTGACTTGTCAAATCCCTGACAGATAGTGCACCATTGTCGACATGACGAGAGCAATCAACGCCAGGCGAGGACAGGCCCAGACCCAGCCGTCGCTCGCGCAGATCGTCACCGAGACAGTAAGGATGCTGGTCGCACGCGATCGCGTGACATGGGATGAGGTTTCCGCCGGCAGCGGGATACCGCGCTCATCCTTCGGGAAGCGCCTCAACGGCGAGATCGAATGGCGCGCGGGAGAGATTCAGGCGCTCGCCGAGTATTTCGAGGTATCGCCGGCTCTGCTGGTCACCGGGATCACGATCGATCCAGGTGTAATGTCACAGATCCGGTGTTCTATGACAGATCCAGTGACATCCGACGATGACGATACTTTCCCGTCGAGCCCTGGCCAGCAGGAACAGCCCGTCATCCGCCCGTCCTGGCCGCGGCACCTCCCGCGTCCCTGCCGGCGTGATCCCTCACATCGTCCGGGAGACAACCGTCCCGCCGGCCGACCGCTGCACGCCCCTTTGAGGCCGGCGGCTCACTGATCGATCGTTCCGGACGCGGACCGGAATCGCGACAGGTTGTGACTGCCGCGCCCCCGGCCCGCGCTGGACACGATCATCCCGCGAACACATGGGATGTCCATCGTCCGATCGGTCCGTGAACCTTCACCGATCGATTACTCAGAACTTCCACATGATCACTCTCCGACGAGTAAACCTTTACTCGTCGGATGGGGCGCTGCTACCGAACCAACCGCGGTCGCCCCAACCTGACCCCTGGGAGAGCGCAGTGGCGCGCACACTTGTCGAGGAGTTTCTCCTCCAGATCGATCGCCTTCGCGGCGCATCGAAAAACACCATCGAGAGCTACACATCCACGCTCAGGATTGTCGAGCACGCAGTCGGGGTTCCCTTGGAACTCGCCACAAAACGGCAATTGCTGGAATGGGCCGTATTGCTTCAGCACGGGCCAAACCGGCGAGCCAACATGATCTATACCGTGCGGTCGTTCTTCAAATGGCTGTGCTACGAGATGGAATATCGGGACGACAACCCCGCCGCCCACCTTCGCGCACCGGAACGACCGACGAGCGCGATCCGGCCGACCCCACCGGAAGTCGTGGCCGAGTTGATGACGTACGCAACGGAGACGGGTCAATGGGACCTGCGCTTCGCTGCCGCTGTGGAGTACGGCGCCGGCTGCCGCGGCAGTGAGGTGTGCCGATTGACGCCCTCCAGCTGGCGCACGTATCCCGAACCGCTGCTCACTCTCACGGGCAAAAAAGGGAAGACGCGGGACGTGCCGTTCACCGCGTTCCTGAAGGTCGAGTGGGACCTGTATGGGACCAAGCGTGCCGGCACCCGGACCGGGCCGATGCTGGTCCGCCGCGACGGCAACCCCGGACCGGTCACGTCGAACAACCTGACCCTGATGATGTCCCGGCTGTTCCGGGCCATCGACGAGCCGTACACCGGACACTGCAACCGGAAAACCTATGGGACCGAGATGGCCGCGACGGAGAACTCTGACATCGCGGTCGTGTCCAAGCTGCTCGGCCACGAAGACATCCGGACGACGATGAATCACTACGTGCTGCCGAACATGAAAAAGGCGCGTGGGATGGCCGACCAGCTCCCGCAGCTGAACGTCTCCCATCAGAGGCCAGACCCCACTCCGGAGCCCGCCGACCAGCCTTCCGAGGTCCCGCCAGAGGCGGCGCCCGGCATCCCACGTCAGCGGGGTTGCTTCCAGGTCATCCAGGGAGGTCGCCGTGGCTGAGCGACCGCCGTCCGATGCCCCGAGGATCCTGCACGTCAACGAAGCGACCGCTCCGGGCTGGTATCGCGTCCCGGCCGGCCACATCTGGAAATGGACAGGCAACAGCTGGGAAAAGCCGCCGCCGGGAATCCCTCGGCAGCGAGTAGGACACCATGAGGAAAGGCACGGATCATGACCGACAATGTGCAGCCGCACATCAATCCGGCGCCACCTGCCGGTGCGGACGATGGGCGTCACTGGTGGCAGAAGGCGCCGATCGAGTGGTTCGGCGGCGACGCCGAGGCTGCCCGCGCGAAGCTCCGGGCTCGAATCGAGCGCCAAGAGGATCGGAAGGTCGGCCTACGGAAGGGGTGGAGCTCGCTGGCCGGCGTACGGCTGAACGAGGACTCGATCACCTACCAGGGCGAGGGCTATCCCCTGGCCGGCTTGACCGTACGGGTCGAGAGCGCCGGCGAGCTTCAGCAGCGCATCACGGCGACCCGTCTTGTGATGACGGGACCGCTGGCTCTGGCCTGGCGCAAGAAGAAGGACGGCCGGGAGCTGTATCTGCAGATCGAAGGTCCGGACTTCTCGATCGTGGCGACGGTCCGGCCGACGATGGGTGCCCAGGCCCGCCGGTTCGCCGCCCGGATCAATACGGCGGCGCGAAAGCTGAATCCCAGCTGAATCTCTGCAAGAAAGTTCTTGCGGCCGGCCCCTATCAAGGGACCGGCCGCACGTTCATCATTGGTGTAGACCTGCCGGGGCCAGGATCCGACGGAGCTGCTACCTCCGCTGTGCGCACTGACCCCGGCAGGCCGCCTTATGTGCCTCCCCTGTGAGGCCACCCTGCCATATCGTTAGCGATGCGCACGAGCCTTTTGGCTCTGGTCGTTTCGGCGCTGGTTGATCCCAGCGGCAGCGAGGACAGCATCGGCCACGGCGCGAACGTCACATGGCCAGATGTCGCCACATCCTGTGCACCGAACGTCGCCGTCGCGCAGTCGGCTCTGATGATTCTTGGCGTGCTCGCCGGCCATCCGGGCGAGCGCCGAGTCGGCCCGGACGATCGGCGTCGGCGGCAGCGGCCGGCGGCCTCGGCCCGGCGGCTGGTCTCGGGGCGTGGACCAGTTGCCGGGCCGAGGTGTCCCCACCGGCAGAGCGAGCACCGCTGGCCGCTCTGCCGGACCGGTGTGGCGAGCCGCTCCCGGTGGTCTGGACACCGGGAGCGGACGCCGCTCATGGGCGACCATTGGGCAGCCCGATTTCGAGCGCGAACTGGAACGCGGCCAGCTCGCCCTTGTGGAAGTCGAAGATGCGGCGATCGCCGTGCACGCGGCTGGCGGCCAGGCGAGTCTTCGCATCGTCGGCCAGTTGGCCGATCTCGCGGCGGATCTCGCGCTCAACGGCGGCGGCGCTCACTTCTGAGTCGCCTTGCGGCGCGCGGTCCACGCTCCTTGGACGGACTCCTGATTCGTCATCCATCGCCCGGTGTCAGTGCGGACGCCGTTGCTGTAGACGCCGACGGCATGCAGCAGTTGCGCGCAGGTTTCGCAGATCCCGGCCAGTTGGCGCACCTCGCGCGTCGAGTCGATGGCGATCGACTCGCCTTCGTACGTGTGGTGAGGCGTGTGGACGTGATTGCCGCGCGTCGCGTAGTTGAGTGACTCGTGCATCAGATCAGGGACTTTGCGGCGGCGTGGGCCTTGCGCCGGCGGACGTAGTCCGGGATCGGCCGCCATGGGGCCACGCTGCCCTCATCGCGGGCGATGCCAAGGCCGCAGTCGCAGCGGCCGACAACGCAGACGCTGCCGTCGAGGCGGCAGACGTTGCCGAGTGCGCTGGTCGGTCTGTGGGTGTGTCGTGGGATCGGCATGGTCAGTGCCTCCTGGTAACAGGGTCGCTGCGGTATGCGACTGAATCTAACTCCTCGACTACCCGATCTGCAATACTACATTTCGGGTTTCCGGCTCCGGGTCCCCATGATCGAGAACAGAAGGCGGGCATCCGGATTGCCCTCGCTGTCAGTTGAGTGATTACATAGCGAATGCATCCGGCGTTCGCTATGTAGTACTGAGGAGGAACACGGCATGGTGGACAACAGCGGATCAACGGTCCCGCGTCGGCAGCTTGGCCGACACCTCCGCGAGCTGCGCGACCAGGCGAAACTCACGGTCAAGGCCGCCTCCGATGCGCTCGAATGGTCACCGCCGAAGATCTGGCGAATCGAATCCGGCCAGACTTCGATGCGGTCGCTGGATGTCGAGCAGATGTGTCGGCTGTATAGCGCCGACGCCACGCTCACCGAAGCACTCATGGCGCTGGCCAGAGAGACCAAGTCGCGAGGATGGTGGCAAGCCTATGGCGAGGTGATCCCGCGCGGATTCGACGTGTACATCGGCCTGGAGGCGGCAGCGCTCAGCCTCGCGACGTACGAATCCGAGCTGATTCCCGGACTCTTCCAGACAGAGGACTACGCGCGCGCGGTCATCAAGGAACACAACGACGATGCCAACGCGCCAGACGACGACCTTGACCGGCGGCTGCACCTCAAGATGGAGCGGCAGGACAAAATCTTGAGGCGCCGAGCGCCAGCGCCCCCTACGGTCGATGTCGTCCTGAACGAGGCGATCATCCGCCGGCCCATCGGCGGCCCAGCCGTGATGGCTGGCCAGATGCAGCGACTCCTGGAGCTCGACGAGCAGGACAATGTCACCATCCGCGTTGTCCCGTTCGGCGCGGGTGTCCACATCGGAGCCATGACGGGGCCATTCGTGCTACTGGGATTCCCGTTGAACGGCGACGGCAAACCGACCGAACCACCGACCGTCTACGTAGAGGGCTTCACTGGGGCGCTCTACCTGGACAAACCCGAGGAGATCAAGCGCTATGACGCGGCGTGGCGTCGCCTTGAAGCGTCTGCGCTCGACCGCCCCGGGTCTCGTGAACTGATCGCATCCGCCATGAAGGAGATGGACCCGTGACCCACCGTACAGCCGTGTGGCGAAAAAGCCGCCGCAGCAACGGCCAACAGAACTGCGTCGAGGTGGCAACGACTGCCGAAATGTTGATTCGAGACAGCAAGCTTGGCGAGGCGTCGCCGATCCTGGCCGTGACGCCGGCCGCATGGGCGGCGTTCGTCGCCAGCGTTCGGTAGCCACGTACGACAAAACCGGCCCCGCTTCCCATCAGGGAGGCGGGGCCGTTTCTTGCCAGAACGATAAACGTCCCGGCCGGTGTCAGGCTTCCGAGACTACCCGGCGAGGGCCAGCGTCGAGCGCCTCACGCCGTTGATGTCGACGGCTGAGGTGAGCTGCGACTGCATCAGCAGTGCCGCGCCGGCTTCGACGAACGCCAGGATGGCGCCCTGTGCGACTGGATCCAGGTGCAGGCCGTACGCAAGGCCGAGCGCGACGGCTGCCTTGGCGAAGCCGACGACCGCGGGGACGAGCTTGTCGGCGCCGTAGACGCCGATCATGGCGACCAGGCCGAGGGCGGCCGTCACGACGGCGTTGAAGCCGGCCTGCTGGTCGGGCGTCAGGTGGACGACGAAGCTCGACACGAGCTGGATCGCAGCGGCGAGCAGGGCCGTGAGCACGACGGCGTTGCGCCGTATGGCTGCGGGGATGGACATGACTACTCCTTGTCGATGGGGTTCTGTCGTGCGATGGCCGCGTTCCCCCAGAACATGACCTCTTCGAGGTGGGTAAGCGCGGTCGACTTCTCCCGGCCGTCCGGGAGAGCTTCGTTCAGCGCGTCGGCGAGCTGCCGGCACTGCTGCCGGATCGAGGTGTGCGCGTCGCGCTTCTCCTCGGTGGTCGCGGCGTGGAATGCGAACCGGTTCTCGATGTCGCGGGGGTCCATGGTCAAAAGTCCCTTTCCGTCATTCTTCGGGCCAGAGCCAGCCCGGTAGATCGACCATCGGGATCTGCCGTCCCGCGAGGTCGTGAGTGGAGTCAGTGAGGAAATCCCAGACGCCGGCGCGAAGGAAGCTGTGACAGCGCTTCTGATCGCTCCCGCCGTGAGACAGGATGCTCGGGTTGAAGGTCGGCGTCTCTAGGTTGCCGTCCCAGTCCCACGTGTTGTTGATCCGGTGAACCGCCTTGCATCCCGGACAGAAGAGCCAGTAGCTGATCTCACCTGTCGGGGCACCGTCGCTGTCCACGGTGGTCATGACTCGCATCTTCATGCTGGTCAGAGCTCCCTTCGGAGCCAGTGAGGCGGCCAGAACCCGACGACCAGGCCGAGGCCAAACGGGAGTTGCAAGCCGCCGCCCCCGGCGGGGGCATCCGGGGACGGCGACGATCGGGGGCGCGCGGTCAGCGCCGCGGCCGAGGTTGTCGGCGATGGAGTCGGTGAGGGCGCGGCGGCTTCACAGACCATGGCCGTGTTGCCCGACAGCTGGACCTCAGGCTGGAACGTCATGCCGTCCGGGCAGCTCGCCCCCGCGGGGCCTTGGGCGCCCGCGGAGCCGTCCTTGCCGTCTTGCCCGTTCGTGCCGTCCTTGCCGTCCTGTCCGGCCGCCCCGTCCTTGCCGTCCGCGCCCTGGCACTGGGATGGCGTGGACAGGCAGGGCGGCGACGAGCCGTTCTTGCCCGGCGATCCAGTCGGGCCGGGGATAACCGAATCACGGCCGTTGGTGCCGGCGGCGCCCTTCCCGCCTGTTGGCCCCGGGATCGGGGACGGCTGCACGGTGGGCTGTTGCTGCACCGTCCGGGCCGGTGGCGCGACCGGCTTGCAGTCCGGGTTTCCGGTGGCCTGGCACAGTTGCTCGACTTGGTGCCGGGTGGCGTCGAGGTTCTTGGACACCCCGTCGACCTGTGCCTGTCGTACGGCGCTGGTATACGCCCAACCCGCGGCGAGCAGCAGAACGAGCACGAACAGGCCGACGCAGGCCAGCGCCCACGGATTGACTCGCCGCTCCACGTCAGCCTCCGATGCCGCGCAGGTTGATGAGCACGGTGACCAGCAGGATCAGCAGCGGGCCGACGAACGCGGTCACGGCCAGCGTCACGATCAGCCGCTTGTCCGACCTTCGCTGGTCAGCGGCCTTCTCCCGGCGGACACGCTCGGCCTCCTGATCGTCCGCGCGCGCCTTCTCCAGGGCGACGATTCGGGACAGGTGGCCAGCGGCGCGCTCGTCGAGTCGCCGGTTTTCCAGCGTCCACTGGCTCGCCGAGAGCGCTTTGTCGCTGACCTGCTCGATCCGCTGGCGGTTGTCCTTAACGTCGTCGCGAAGGTCTGCGGTGCTGGTTTCCAGCCGCGCCATGCGTTCACCGACTTCATCGGCCACCGGGCCCCCGATCTCTGATCAGGCCGCGGCGAGGTGGCCGGGCGAGGTGAGCGGCAGCACGATGATCGCGCCAGCGCCGAATGTTGCGTATCCGGAGTACGCGGCCTTGCCGCCGTGGTCCTTGTGCCACTGCTTCAGGGCGGCCACGTCGGTCGTCAGCTTTCCGTTCACGGTGCCGCCGAAGTAGCGGCGCAGGTTGTAGTCCCACGTCTGCCCGCTCCAAGTGCGGATCGTGAACGACCCGGCCGGCTTGATGCCGCTCGTCGGGCCGGTGGCGTACGGGGACTTGGGGTCCGGGCCGAACGGGTAGACGCCGGCCGGGCCACGGGTGACGGCCGGCTTCGCGCGGTTCTTCCCGACGGTCATGTCATGCGGCGACGTGTAGAACGTGTCCAAATCGGGACCGCCCTGCCACTGCCACACGTTCAGCTTCGACCGGTACGTCGGCGCGGCAACGCCGTAGTGCGCGCCCCACATCCACCCCGCGGCGCCCTTTGACAGGCCGAGGGAGGTGTTGAACATCGACTCGCCCGTGTAGAGGCCGCACCGTACGCCGACGCGGTGCAGGTACTGGTTGCAGAACGCATCCCGGAACGCCGGGCCGAGCCCGGACACCTCGTAGTCCAGCCACACCGGCATCTCGTCGTCGGCCGGCATTCCCGCGACGCCAAGGAAGAAGTCGCATTGCGCGGCGCCGTTGCCCGGCTGCGCATAGTGATACTCGCCGAACACCTTGCCGGCGCCCTTGATCCGAGCCTTCCGCGCCAGCCGGCCGCTGGACTCGAAGTTGTTGCTCTCGGTGGCCTTGGACATGTAGGCGTCGAGGTTCATCGCGAACCCGAGCCCGTCATAGCTGGACACGTCGCGGCCCTGCCAGCCGCCGAGGCTCAGGGACTTCGCCGGCAGCAGGTCGGCGAGCGCCGGCCGGTTGCGGCGCCGGTCGGCGTCGCCGGTCAGGATCTGTACGTCGGTTGGTTCGGGGATCAGGTTGCCGTTGATGTCGATCACGGGGTCGCCCATCAGAACCTCCGCAGGTCGGCGGCCAGCTCGGCGGCGGCGAAGCCCTCGATCGACTTCCCGGCCGCGAGCGCGTCGTCGGAGAAGACGGCGTACGACTCGTCGGTGTAGCGGGACCAGAATTCCCAGGTCATCCGCATGATGTGGCCCCAGCTGATGAACGTGAGGCCCTGCTGGTCGTGGTCGACGACGAACACGCAGTGCCCGCCCCAGCTGCCCGGGTAGGCGGCCGAGCCCTGGTCCGGCTCGTACGTCCACACGTCCGGCTGGTCCTGCGCGCTGACCGGCAGGGACACGCCGAGGAACAGGCCGTCGAAGAGGTAGTTCGCCGCACGGACGAGGTCCATGCGGCGCGGGTTGACCGCGGCGTAGCCGGCGATCTTGTGGCCGCCGATGCCGTGCCGGTTCCAGTACTTCAGCGCCTTCAGCTCGACACAGCCGTTGTCGTTCGCCCCGGTGGCCGGATCGAAGCCGGCGATGTCGTGGTAGGCGGCCAGCACCTGCTCGTCGGTCACCGCGACCGGCGCACCAACGAGGTCGGTCCAGGCCTGCACGGCGTGGCCCATGCCGGCGGGCACGCAGTCGCCGTATTTGTCGTTGTCGTACATCGGAAAGACGTTGCTGATCTTCGCGAGCCGGTTGGTGACCGGCGGTGCGATGAACGGCTTCGTGGTGTCGAGGTAGGTCGCGAGTTTCAGCGTCCGCTCGTCGTAGACGGGCGCGAGCTTGCCGAGTTTCCTTGCCATGGTGAGCCTTCCGTTCCTATTCGGCGTCGTGCCGGCAGGGCTGGTCCTTGCCGCAGCACATGCGCTTCACCGGTTCCAGGACGACCGGCGTCGGCGTGGGGGCGGTCGGCGTTTCGTCGGCGGTCGGTGTTTCCTGCGCCTGGTCGTCGGCCGGTTCGGTGTCGCTGGGTCGCCTGGGCATGGTTTTCCTTCCGTCACACGACAGATACGGTCGCGGTGTTCTCGGTTGTCCCGTCCCATTCGCTGACGGTGGTGGCCTGCTCGGTTGTCCCGTTCCAGTACGTAACTGGGTTGGTGTAGAGCGAGAAGACGGTGTGCATGGAAATTCGCTGCACGCCCGTGTAGTCGACACCGGAGTAGTCGACGACGATGTTCGAGCCGTTGTCGGTCACGTCGAAGAAACCGAACAGTTTCGCCTGCACGTTGTCGATGGCGGGATATCGGCCCTGCGTATACGTTCCCAGGCCGACATCCCCGGCGCGGTCGAACTTCGCGACGACCGCGAGCGGGACGCTGGCGGTCACGTTCGTGCCGTCGTCGGCGGCGAGGCATCGCGGGCCGCCCGCGACGAGGTACACGTGTTTCCCAGCGAAATGCGAGAGAACCAGGCCGCGCTCGTACGCGTACGCTTCCCACGAGTCGTCACTGTTGATCTCCGTAGCCGGCGGGCCGCCCGTGAACGTGTGCGCGGTGTTGTCGCCGGCCGAGTGCGGGCCGTTAGACCACTCGCCCTCGTCGATCCAGAAAATGACCGGCTCGGTCGACGTGTCGAGCAGGTTCTGCAGCCACGCCAACTGTTCGCTGCCGAGTTTCGTTTTGCTGGCGCCGTCGGTCGCGGTGCAGGTGGAGGCATACGAACGGCCGTCGGTCATGATGAACCGGACCCGGCCGACCGCCCACGTCTGCCAGACGCCCTTTGTTCCGGAGTCGGGCAGCGTGTACGACGGGAAATACTTCCGGTACACCGATTGCACCGCGGGCGCGGACACGATGCCGGCCGAGGAATGCAGCTGCCCGAAGTCGTAGTCCGATGGCGTGTACGCGAGCGGTACTTCGCGAAGCGTGCGCCGTAGGTACGGGGAGGCGTTCGCCTGGTTCCGGTACGCGGACAGATAAAGGTGCTCGTCGTTGGCCGGGGTGCGTGCGTCGTAGTGGTAGTGGCCCGCCCACGCGAAGAACGACGGCCGCCGGCCGCCGGATCCGGTGAAGACCCGCATCTTGTTCAGCGAGTCCGCGGCGACCTCGTTGTCCAGCGAGGACCCGGCGGCGAAGCTGAAGCTGGCTTGGCTGCCGGCCGTTGGGTAGGTGGTCGCCCGTCCGATCGGACCGGTCAGGACGCTGTCGCACTCGAACTGCCACCAGTAGTCGGTGGCCGCGGTCAGGCCGGTCGCCGAGATCTTCCCGAGATGGTCGGCGGACGGTGTCGACGGGCCGAAGTAGGTCGGGCTCGTCATCGCGCTGGATGTCGAGACCGCGAGCCGGACCGCGGTGGTGTTCAGGATGTCGTACCCGACGCTGAACCCGGTGTCTGCCATCGCGCCGAGCCGGCTGGACTGCACGATCGGATCGAACGGGTTTTGTGCGACGTCCTGGTCGGACAACTTCAGGCCGCGCTGCAAGATGGTGCCGGTGGTGCCGCCGTACGTGGTGCCGTGGAAGTAGTACGCCGGGGTGGTGGCGGTAGTCGCGACGCTGGTCGTCAGCGTCTGCACCGGGGAGCCGGTGCCTGCGGCGTTGTTCCAGTACGCGACGGTGATCTGCTGCGTGGCCCCGGTGCCGAGGGTGAACCGCCACCGGACGCAGATGTCGGCGCCGGTCGTCAACGCTGACGTGCTGGCCAGGATCTGGGTGTCCGTCCAGTCCCGTACGGACAGGATGCCGGCCGAGGTGATCCGCAGGTGGAAGATCACGTGGAACGCGGCGTCGGTGACGGTCAGGAATCCGGTCGAGGTGGCCGGGTGCGCCGGGTACTGGATGATCTGGCAGCCCCGGCGCAGGTTCGACAGCCGGGCGCCGTTCACCTGCGTCAGCAGCTGCGCCTCGTCGTACCGGGCGTAGTTGTTCCCGCTGGTCGCGCCGAGGGTCTGTTTCAGGTAGGTCGCGCCGCTGACGGCCGAGTAGGTGTGGCTGCCGCCGGTCGGTGGGGTGGCGATGATGCTGAACCGGCGGCCGGCCAGCCCGGACCCGATCGCGTCGACCGCTACCGTGTCGGTGCCTTCGATCATGTTGTGCAGGGAGGCGGCCGAGGCGGTCGCCACTTCGAGGTAGGCGGCGTTCATGCCCGGCAGGCCCGCGACCGCGCCGGCGTACCCGAACCGGGTCCGCAGCGCGTTGACGAGGGCCGGCGTCCAGGCGCCGCCGGACGGGGGCGCGGCGTACGTCTTGTTCGCCCACCCGTGCACGACGCTCGACGACCAGGCCCACGTCGGGTCGACCGGGGAACCGGGCGCGCCGAGAGTGTTGCCGGAGCTGGCGCCGTCCAGCAGGACGACGGCGATCGACTTCGCCGAGCCGCTGCTGACCCAGCCGGCCACGATGTGCTTGACCGCGTAGACCGCGGTCGCGCTGATCGGCGGGTGGGTGAACTCCAGGTAGGCGCTGGCGGACGCGGTGGCCTGATACACGGCGTCGGTGCCCGAGCCGACCGTTGGCGGCAGGTCGTCGACCAGCAGCTCCGGCGATGAGATCGCGCCGCCGGAGCTGCCGTTGTTGATGGTCTGCTGGAAGTCGCCGGGGATGCTGTGTGTGCCGGATCCGTTGACGGGCAGGCCGACGATGTGCGTGTCCGGCAGCGGGTAGTCGTTCGCGGTGGTCGACAGGGTGATGTCGTCGTAGGACAGCGTGATGTTGTAGGCGCTGTTGATGCCGAACCGGATCTCGCTGAACGTGGACGCGGCGTGCGACCAGGTGGCTTGCGTCTGCGTAACGCCGTTGACCATCCAGTCCCACGTCCACGTGGATCCGGAACAGTCAAACCGCCAGTCGATCGCGACCCATTGCCCGACGGTGACGACCGCGGTGGCGATCTGTGTCGTGCCGCCGCCGACGGTCAGGTGCAGGTTCCCGGTCGGCTCGTCGTACTCCAGGTAGGACGTGCTGGCGCTGCCGACGGCCGTCGAGATGTGCATCAGCGCCGGCAGGTCCGCGCCGCCGGCACCGGCCAGTGACTCGACGCAGAACCACATCCGGCCGACGAGCACTGTCGGCGTCCCCATGCTGGCCGTCGTCCAGTAGACGTTCGCCTGCGCGGCGGTCGTGGCCACGCACCGCAGCGCGTAGCCGTCGACGTGCGCGTTGCTGTTCTGCACGACCAGCTGCGTGCCCTCGACGCCGGTCGTGAAGTCGAACTGCTGCTGGCCGGTGATGCCGCTGCGCAGACCGAGCGAGCTGCCGTGCTCGAACCCGGTCATCTGCACAATGCCCACGGTCAGTGCCTCACGATCACGGTGCCGGCCGGTGTGCCACCGGGGACGGGGTCGCCGATGTTCAGGACCAGGACGGGCGCCGAGCCGATCTGAGCCGGCGGGACCAGGCCGGTGCTGCCCAGCGTCGCGACGCCGTTGTTCGCGGCCCGCTGACTGAGCGGGATGTAGAGACCGGCTGCCGCGGTGGCCGCGGTCGTGACGGCGGTCGCCGCCGCACCGGACGCGTCGTACGGCAGGGCCGGGATCTGGGCAGTGGGGACCTTCGTGCTGCCGTCGAGGGTGGCCACGCCGGACGCCGCGCCGCGCTGACTCAGCGGCACGTACAGCCCGGCCGCGGCGCTGGCGGCCGTGGTGACCGCGCCGTTGGCCTTGGTGGTCGCGTCGGTCGCAGCCGCGGCGATGGCGGCGGCCTGCGCGGTGCTGGCCGCTCCGCTGGCGTCGTACGGGAGCCCAGACGGGATTTGCCCGCTGGGGACCTTGCCGCCGGAGTCCAGCGACGCGACGCCGCTGTTGGCGGCCTTCTGTGTCAGCGGGATGTAGAGGGTGGCCGCGTTCGCGCGGTCGCCGTGCGGGTCCGACGCTGCGTTGTGGGCGCTGATCGCCGAGCTCGCCGCGTTGATCGCGTCGTACCGGTCCGACAGCACGACCACACCGGTCCGCGCGTCGACGGAGGTGACACCGCCGCCCCCACCCCCGCCGCCGGCCGCGATCGCGGCGTTCATCTCCGGGCGGGTGACGTACGAGGCGACCAGCGGGGCGACGGTGACCTTGCCCAGGTCGGAAATGTCGACCGTTGGGTAGGCGGGGCTGCCGCTGACCGGGTTGGACAGCGACACTTCGACATCGAACGACGGCCGGCCGACCGACGAGCCGTTCGCGGTCAGGTGCTCAGAGACGGTGACCGTGAACGGGGTGCCGTCGATGTCCGGGTCGTCGGACGCCGGCAGGACGATCGTGAACACGCCAGCGGTCACCGTCGCGGTGAACACGTCCGCGAAGACGACCTTTTTCGCGTTGTGGTCCTTGGTGATCGTCTTGTACGCGAAGTCGATGGTGCCGGCGACGGTCTCGGACTTGAGCGTCGTGTAGGTGCCGGTGACCCGGACGAGGTTCCAGTTGGCTGTCGGCTGCGTCATGGCTGAATCCCCAAGTCGTAGATGGCCAGATCGACGTAGCAGTTGACGAGCGTCGCCGCGCCGGACAACTCAGTCACCGTTCCGGTGAGAGTGTGGGTACCGGCATTCGGCCGCCAGAACTGAAAACGGCTGAACGGCACGTTCGGCGCGACCGCCCCGCGGGGAATCGCGATGTACGCAGAAGACCCGACCGGCCGCGCGTCGGCGTCCACGATCGTCGTCCCGCCTTCGCGGACCTGACAGGCGCCGTTCAGGTCGCCGCTGCCGCCAGCCACGTAGCCCCACTGCGCGAAGATCTCCACTTTGTAGAGGTGACTCGTCAGGGTGACGAAGTTTGGCGTGGTGCTGGACGTGATCGGCGTGGTGCCGTTGACGCTGACGATGTTTCCCTTGGCCCGCGCGATGATCCGTTGCAGATGCTCGTCCATGTACTTCTTGATGTTCGTGTCGGTGGCGACGGCGAGAGTCTGCATTTCGGCCGCGCCGTTGGGTGAATCGGTAACGGCGGGGTACGGGATGGTGAAGTTTGTCGTGTTGGTTGGCATCTCATCCCCCCGGTGGCTGGCTTGACGTGCCGAGAATCATGGTTTGGCCCTCCGCCAGCAGAAGATTGACGATGTCGCCCGCCGTCGGCGGTGTGCTTGTGAGTCCCGGCGGAACATTCCAATGCACATTGAGGAATGTCGAGCCGTCGATCGAGAGCGTGCAGGTCCCGGCGGCGGCATCGACATCCGTCACCGTCGCCGTCCGGTACGCAACCGGTGTTGACCTCGCGGCACGCGAAACAATGGCCTTGCCGATGTCAGGCATCAGGCTCCCGAGTCCGCTGGCTGGTTGGTGCGGGAAGTGACGGGCATTCCGCCGGACAGGTCCAGCGGGATCGTGAAGCCGTCGACGATGTGCGGTTGCGTTGTGCCGTCGGAAAACTTCGCCAGGATCACGTCACCGAGGTCCAGCGCGTAGTTCGGGATCGACGACAGGTCGATCGTCCAGCCGGCCCCGACATACGTGGCGAGCATCGTCGTCGCCGCCAGAATGCACTGCGTGCTCGTTGTCAGCACCGGGGACGAGAAAAACGCCGGCTTGTGACCGAACGGGCCGTCCCAGTACGTCGGCGACGCCGGGTTCGTGTCGTACGCTGCCCCGAACGCCGACGAGGTGCCGTCCGACGCCGACCCGGACGCGATGATCGCGTTGAAAATGTGCTCACGGGACCCGGCGCGCTTCGCCGAGATCATCACGCCGCCTTCGCCAGCATCGATCGACCAGACCGGCGTCGTCGACGCGTCCGGGACCGGCCGCAGCGTCGGGACACCGTCCGCGTCGAAGAACAGCTCGGCGTTGATCGAGGTCGCCAGCTTCTGAACGGCGCCGGCTCGGTCCTTGTCGTCGTACGCCTGCTTCGGGCACGCCGTCGAGCTGCCCGTCAGATCCACCATGACCGGCATCCCCGGCGGCAGGCCGGCGGCTACCAGCCTCGATATTTCCCCGACGACCGATGACGCCTGCGACTGCTCGATCGCGGTGAACCGCGCGTCAATCAGATACTGCGCCCGGTCCGGGGCCGCGATCGAGATACCAGTGCGGCCGCTGTCGCCGGACTCAGTCGCCTCGGCCGACTGGATCGGGAACACACCCAGCGGGCACCACTCGGTGCTCGTCGGGAAAGCGATCCCGGCGTACACCTTCAGCTCGGTGCCGTACGGCGCGAGCAGGTCCTGAGCGTCCGTCGGGGCCAGATCCGGCGCGGCAACGGTGACGCTCAGGGCCCGCCGGGTGAACTGCGTCGCGTCGCCCGTGACGTTCCCGCCCTCGGCGAGCGGCATGCCGGTGTCGAGGTACTGCGGCGGCGTGATCTCGATGCCGGCGCGCCAGACGGTGGCCTTGAACTCGATCTGATGCGGCTTGCGCAGCGCGTCCATGAACGCCGCGGTCTGCGTGTGCACTACGGGGCCACCCGCCGGACCAGGTCGCCCCAGGTGGGCTTGTGAGCGACAACGTCAGCCCAGGTCGCGTACGTGGCGACCACGTCAGCCCAGGTGTTGCCCGACGTGCCGGTGCCGATCCCGGCCGGCCGCTCGGTCTGCGTGAGCGGCATCGTCCAGACGGTCACCGGGTTGTGGTAGATATCGACGGCCGAGTGCTCGGTGACATCGCCGATGTCGACGTACATGTTCCCGTAGCGGGAGCCGGCCGGCGTCGACAGCAGCAGCACCGACCCAAGGTTCAGGATCCCGAGCAGGTCGTTGTACTCGTCGAGGGTCTCGGTGTAGGCAACCAGCGGCATCAGTGGAGCCCG
>Ga0193751_1000495_pt1 | contig 30635 bp, 29 predicted proteins | sample L1c2metaG_FD_143050 | JGI IMG/M metagenome (GOLD analysis project Ga0193751, IMG submission 143050) | Soil microbial communities from a riparian zone of the East river system, Colorado, United States - L1c2 | ecosystem: Environmental > Terrestrial > Soil > Riparian zone | place: USA: East River... | reverse complement strand
CGCGTGCGGAAACGGTTTTGCAGGCGTTGAGTGACGAACTCAGTTTGCCGTGTGAAATTTGGGACCCGCTCGAGACCTGCGAGGTCGCGCTGCCGGCGGCGAAACGGCAGACTTTGCCTAACGAATTCGTCTCACTCAACGTCGCTTGCGGCGCGGCCTTCGAATATCTCAAAACCTAATCAGCAGCAATGGCACTTCACCTCAATCTCCTACACGAGGAAATTCTGGAGCAGCGGCAGCGGCAACGTGACCCGCTCAAGATCGGAATCCTCGCGCTCTTGAGCTGCGGCGCACTCCTCTTTCTCTACTACGGGTGGAACGCCTATCAAACCTTCGAAATCAAAGCCAAACTCAGCGCCGTCGACGGCGATTGGAAAAAGATAGAGCCTCGAGTTACCCAGGCGCAAAAACGCTCAGCCGAGCTCACCAATATCATCAACACGACGCGCGTGCTCGACGATTACATCGACAATCGTTTTTTCTGGGGACCATTTTTGGAGAAACTCTCGCGTTGTGTCCCGCCCAATGCGCAACTGACCGGCATGGAGGCCGGAGTTTTTGAAGATGACAAAGGCGTGGCGATCACGATCGATGGCGTGGCCGCAGCGCGCGAGCCACGATCCGCAGCGGAGGATCTGCGCCAGATGTTGATCGAACAGCTGGGCAAGAGTTATCACGATGTAAAAGTGGAATTTAAAACACTCGAAGACGTTGAAACGGTCGCGAACCTCGGTGGCACCAACGTACCGATGGCTCGCTACATCTTGTCTATCACCTTTAACCCCAACGCGGCTGCAAAACCGGCTGCAACACCGGCACCGAGCCGAACAAAACGAAGAGATGAATCTTCCTAAACTTTCCAAAGATCAGATCAAGAAACTCCTGCTCAGCGCGATGGGTTTCATTTTTCTGCTTTACGTTTATTTCACCTTTTTCCTCGGGCCGCTCCAAAAAATTCGCGACGGTGCCTTGGCCCAGATTGCAGATCGTCAGCAAAAAATCGACGGCTCGAAAACTGAAATGGCCAAAGCGGCCAATCTCGAACGCCAAGCCAAGGACGCAACCGCGCGTTTTACCGCACTCAAGGCTCTCTCTCCGGAAGGCGCGCCGATCGCGTGGTTTCCACCGCGGATGAAGACCTTTTTTGCAAGTCAGCAAATCGATCGCGCAGTTGCCCGATTAGAGAGCAACTCGAACTTCAAACAAAACGAGCTTGCTGCCTGGACCAAATATAACTGGTTGATCGAGATGCCACAGGCCGATTTCACGGTCCTCGGCAAAGCGATCGCTGACCTCGAGAATCGGGAGCCGCTGCTTTCCATCACCAAACTGACTATCCACGTCGTGGCTAACCAGCCGCAATTTCAACAGGTCGGCATCGCCGCGACCACCGTTATTGAAAAACGATGAAAATACTTTTTTCACTTCTCTTCACCTTGATCCTCGCGGCGCCGGCTCTGTTCGGTGCGGATGAACCCGCCGCCATCGCGATCAAAAATAAATCTTCCTTCAACCTCCACGCCGGAACCCGTAATCCATTTTGGCCCATCAACTGGAGGCCGACTGGAAAAGTTGCCGGTGGCAGTGGCGGAACCGATCAAGGCGAAGTTCCGCCCGGCGCATTCGTCGTTAGCACGATCACGGTCGATGGCGGCACGCATTTTGCCATCATCAATGGCAAAGCGATGCAGGAAGGTCAGCAGTTCGGCCTCCAGATCGGCACTCAAATTTACCAGGTCATGGTCAAGCGAATCGAGGACGGCCAGGTAGTTCTGACGCGCCACGACGAAGAAATCGTGGTGCCGCTGCGGCGCAAATAATCCCCGCCCATCGCGGGTTGGCTGTCGATTTAACGCGGGAAGTCAGAGTAGCTAAACCGGCCATCATGCCGGTGCGAATCCTGCTGCATAAATCGCTCTGTTCAGACGATTCCAGTTGAGTTTTTCCGTAGAAAGCGGCAACCTCTTTGCCGTTCCACCCTCGCCACCAATGGCGACTGATCCGGAACAATTATGAAATCATCTTCGGCAATCCTTTTGGCGCTTTGCTTATGTTTCAGTAACAACGCGAGCGCGCTGAGCTTTAGTGATTTCTTTGGGCCGCGCTTTAACGGCGTTCAGACGACGCGCACCGCGCTGGCGCCAAAAAATGCGCTCGACTCTATTCATCGCTGGAACGCGATCGCAATTAACGCCAGCGGACTCGATCATACACCAGTAGCGCCCGGCGAATTGCGGACTTTTGGGGAGCAACTCGGACCGACTCGTGCGAGTCGCGCCATGGCCATCGTCCACATTGCGATTTTCGATTCAGTCAACGCCGTCCTCGGCGGTTACCAGAGTTACACCGGAATCCAGAGCGTACAGCCGCCGGTCTCACTCGATGGCGCAGTCGCTCAGGCCGCCCATGACACGCTGGTGGCCCTCTACCCATCGCAAGCACCCGCTTTCGATTCGCTCTTGGCTGACGATCTCGCCAAGATCAATAACAGGAACGAACGCGCCAACGGTGTTTCGTTAGGCCAACGCGCCGCGGCCGCAATTCTCGCGCTTAGGACGAACGACGGTTCGCAAATTCCCGAGCCGCATTTTGGTGTCGATTATTTTCCGAACCAAATGCCCGGCTACTGGCGTCAGGATCCGATCAGCTTGATCCCGATCGTGCTCGGGCTGCATTGGGGCGAATGCAAAACGTTTGTCCTGCAATCATCGAGTCAGTTTCGTGTCCCTCCGCCGCCGGCGACGAACAGCGCCGAATATTTATCGGCTTACAACGAAGCCAAATCTGTCGGGGGCGACGGAGTGTTTACCCCAACGACGCGCACGCCCGAACAAAGTTTCATTGGAATTTTCTGGGCCTACGACGGAACACCGAGCCTGTGCGCGCCGCCGCGGCTCTACAATCAGATCACCGTTCACATCGCTGACCAGATGCATCTCGGCACCGCCGATTTGGCGCGACTCCTCGCTCTTGCTAACACCGCCATGGCCGATGCCGGCATGTCGATTTGGGATTCAAAATATTATTACGACTTCTGGCGACCAGTCACCGGCATCCGCGAATCCGATTTGGGAACCGGCCCGACCGGACTCGGCGACGGCAACGCGTCGACCGTCGGTGATCCGACATTCACGCCGATGGGCGCGCCCGCGAGCAATCTCACCGGTCCGAATTTCACCCCGCCGTTTCCATCGTATCCGTCCGGACACGGCGGCTTTGGCGGCGCGCTTTTCCAAACGTTTCGAAGGTTTTTCGCGTCCGACAACATCGCGTTCACCTTTGTCTCCGACGAATTCAACGGCGTGACCAAAGACAACGCCGGCAACGTGCGTCCCTTCATGCCGCGCAGTTTCACAAGTTTCTCGCAGGCGGAAGAAGAAAACGGCCAGAGCCGGATTTATCTCGGCATTCATTGGCAGTTCGACAAAACCCAGGCGATCGCCCAGGGCCGCAACGTGGCCAACTACGTCTTCGAGCACGCCTTCACGCCCGTCAGCAAGAAATAATCTACGCCACACTTAGGCGCGGATTTGATTCCGTTAGACCTGCACTGGCCCAGTCACCGAGATCGGCACAAATTCACTCTCGCGGAGCACGACTGGTTTCGTGCCGCGGATGAGCTGCCACCATTGACTCGTTGACCCGATGACGATCAGGAACACGAGCAGCAGAAAAAATCCGGCAACCGCTGCATCGAATTGCCAGACGGTGGCTTGACGCATCAGCTCGCTCGCTTTTGTCGGATCGACAGTCCCCGCAGCTTCACTCGCGAGCGATTGCGCGCCGCTCAAAAATCCGAGCCTGGGATCAGCTGAAAAAACTTTGAGATAACCGGCGGAGAACGTGACCGCGCACATGAACGCCAGCGGAGCGAGCGTGATGAACAAATATCGCGTCTTCTGCATTTTGATCAGGATCGTGGTGCACAAGCAAAGTGCGATCACGGAAAGCAGCTGGTTCGCCAGTCCAAAGAGCGGCCAGAGCGTGTTGATGCCGCCGAGCGGATCGACAACTCCCTGATACAAAAACCAGCCCCAGGCCGCGACCAGCAGCACGCTGGAAACGAAATTCGCGGTCCACGACCTCGTGTTCCCGAGCGGTCGCCACACGTTGCCTAACAAATCCTGTAACAAGAACCGCCCGACGCGCGTGCCGGCATCGATCGTCGTCAAAATGAAGAGCGCTTCGAACATGATCGCGAAGTGATACCAGAGCGCGAGCGCGGTCGGGCTGGCTGAGAGTTTTGCGAACATGTGCGCCATGCCGACAGCGAACGTCGGCGCACCGCCGGCACGATTGAACATTGTTTTCTCGCCAAGATTGTTCGCTAAGATCGACATCTCATCTTCACTCACCGGAAATCCGGCCGCAGAAACCTTCTGCACGACTTCAGTCGGCGTGCCTTTCGTGTTGATCGCGAAGTATTGGCCCGGTTGCAGGACGCAGGCCGCGATCAACGCCATCAGCGCGACCATCATCTCGGTGATCATCGCGCCGTAGCCAATGTCGCGGATGCGCGATTCGCGTCCGACCATCTTCGGCGTCGTACCCGACGCAATCAGTGAATGGAACCCTGAGACCGCGCCGCAGGCGATCGTGATGAAGACGAACGGAAACACCGGACCGGCGAAAACGAGTCCGCTGCCGTCGATGAATTTTGTCAGCGACGGCATTTGCAGTGTCGGATGAATCAGAATCACTGCGACTGCGAGCGCGGCCACAGTTCCGAGTTTCAAAAATGTGCTCAGATAATCTCGCGGGGTAAGCAGCATCCAGACCGGAAGAATCGACGCGGCCAGCCCGTAAATCATGATTGCCCACGCGATCCAAATCGCGTCATGTCGGAACCAGCCTTCGATTGCCGGAAAATTTCCTAGAAATTGTCCGCCCCAGACACCGAACGCCAGACCGAGCAACCCGAAAATTGTTACTGCAGTGACGTTTACTTTTCCGCTGCGCAGCCCGAAACCCATGATCAACGCAACCGGAATCGTCATCGCGATCGTGAAAACGCCCCATGGACTTTTCGCGAGCGCTTGCACCACCACGAGCGCGAGGACTGCCAGCAAAATGATCATGATCGCAAGCACGCTGATGAGCGCGAGCACGCCCACGCCGCCGCCGATCTCTTCTTTCACCATTTGACCGAGCGTTTTGCCACCGCGACGCACCGACGCGAAGAGCACGATCATGTCATGCACCGCGCCGCCGAGCGTCGCGCCGATCAGGATCCAGAGTGTTCCCGGCAAAAATCCAAACTGCGCCGCCAACACCGGGCCAACCAGCGGTCCCGGGCCAGCAATCGCCGCGAAATGATGACCGAACACCATCCAGCGGTTCGTCGGCACAAAATCTTTGCCGTCGTTTCTGACGACGGCCGGTGTCGCGCGATCGTCATTGAGCACGAGCACTTTGGTCGCGAGCCATTTGCTGTAGAACCGATAACTAATCGCCGCGGCGCAAAGTCCAGCCACGATGATCCAGAGCGCACTGATCTGCTCACCACGAGACAAGGTCAGTACCGCGAGCGACGCCAAACCGAGCAACGTCACCGCAACCCACAGTAGCTTTTTCCAAAGACTCATCGCGGGTCTAAGATCGACAATCAGCGCGTGATTTGCAATCCACACGGCTATCGTGCCGCTCTCTAATTGTCTGTCATGTCGAGCGGAGTCGAGACATCTCTAAATATTTCCGGATTCAGAAATAGTAAGAGATTCCTCCACTTCGGTCGGAATGACATGAAATCGGCGGTCATAGACCGCCGCTACAGTTGATCGCGCGCTTGTTTCAACTTTCCAAGCTGCTCCGCGAAATTTCTTTGCCGTTGCCGATGGAGCTCGACAACTTGGCTCGGCGCGCGATCGACGAACGACTTGTTCTTCAGCTTCGCTTCGACCGTGCGCAGCTCCGCCTCGACTTTCGCGATCTCTTTTTCGAGGCGTTCGCGCTCGGCAGAGCGATCAACCTCAACAACGAGCACAATTTCGCCAAGAGGTGTCGTCGCGATCGGAGTTCCAGCTCCAGTTTTGAATTTTGGATCGATGATTAATTCCGAGGCGTTGAGTAATCTTGCGACCGTCTCTTGCTCGCTCACTAATCCGCGTTGCTTCGATCGCAGCGCATACTTCGTCTTCTGATTGGACGCGACTCGAGCCTGCGCGCGCAAATTGCGACCGGTTTGCACCGTTTCGTAAATTGCCGCGACCAATCGCCGTTTCTTGGCAAGTTCCGCCTTAACCGCCAGTCCGGCTCGGACGGGGAGCGGCGCGAATTGAATCGATTCCTTGCCCAAGCCGAGCAGCGACCACAGCTCCTCGGTAATGTGCGGCATGAATGGATGGAGCAGACGCACGATTGCCGACAGCACGTAATCCATGACCGCGAGCGCGGATTTCTTTTTCGATTGATCCTCGCTGAAGATTTCTGTCTTAGCTGCTTCGACGAACCAATCGCAGTAATCGCTCCAGATAAAGTCGTAGAGCCGTTGCGCGACGATGTTGAATTCGTAATCGCGATACGCTTTTTCGACCGCATCGATCGTCTCGTTCAAACGCGCCAAAACCTCGATCGCGAAGATCGACAACTTCTTTGTATCGATTTTCGGCGCGGCGGAGCTCCCGCCATGCATTTGCCGAAACCGCGCGACGTTCCAAAGCTTCGTGGCGAAGTTACGGCCTTCTTCGATTTGTTTTTCGTCGAAGCGAATGTCCTGGCCGCTCGGCGCGATCCGCAACAATCCGAAACGCAAGCCGTCCGCGCCATATTTGTCGATCAACTCGAGCGGATCGGGCGAGTTGCCCAGCGACTTTGACATTTTCCGCCCCTGCTTGTCCCGAATAATTCCGGTGAAGAAAACATCGTGGAACGGAATGTTGTCGTCGATCTTGCCGGACTTGCCGGGCTTGAATTCGAGTCCGGCAATGATCATCCGCGCGACCCAGAAGAAAATGATATCCGGGCCGGTCACGAGCACCGACGTCGGATAAAATTTCTTCCGCGTCTTCACATCCATCGTCTCATAAGCCCACAGCCAGGATGAAAACCAGGTATCGAGCGTGTCTGGGTCTTGCGTCCAGCCTTTGCCTGGCGACGCGATCTGAACGCGGGTTTCATTTCCGCGATACCAAGCCGGTATCCGATGTCCCCACCAAACCTGTCGGCTGATGCACCAGTCCTGAATGTTGCCGAGCCATTGCGCGTAAACTTTTTCCCAGTGCCTCGGAAAGAAACGGATGAGATGTTTTTTGACGACCGCGAGCGCTTCCTTCGTTTTCGGATAATGCAGGAACCATTGCTCGCTGAGTCGCGGCTCGATCGGGACATCGCTGCGATCGCTGAAGCCAACATTGTTCTCGTAAGGCTCGGTTTTCGACAGCAATCCCTTTTCCTGCAGTAATTCGGCGGCTCTCTTGCGCGCCTCGAAGCGGTCGAGTCCATCCAACTCTCGAACCGCCGGGCAATTTATTTCTCCATTCGGATGTAGAACATCGATAACCGGCAGCTTGTGACGCTGCCCGACCTCAAAATCGACTTTATCGTGCGCGGGCGTGACTTTTAGCACGCCGGTGCCGAATTCAGGATCGATCGCGTCGTCAGCGACGACCGGAATTCTCTCGCGCGGCATCGGACGCCACACTTCTTTGCCGACAAGATCGACATAGCGTTTGTCTTTCGGGTGAACCGCGACGCCGGTGTCGGCCATGATCGTTTCTGGACGCGTGGTTGCGACTTCGAGAAACTTTCCGGGACGATCCGCGATTTCGTAGCGGACGTAGTAAAGATTTCCGCGCTGCGGCTTGTTAATGACTTCCTCATCCGACAACGCGGTTTGCGCGGCCGGGTCCCAATTGATCATGCGCCGGCCGCGGTAGATCAGTTTCTTTTTGTAAAGATCGACAAAGATCTTTTCGACCGCGCGAACATAATTGTCGTCGAAGGTATAGCGCTGACGGGACCAGTCGCAGGAGCAACCGAGTCGCTTTAGCTGTTGAATGATGATGCCGCCGTGTTTGTTCTGCCATTCGAGCACGCGCTGCAAAAATTTCTCGCGGCCGAGGTCGTGGCGCGTCACACCTTCGTTTTTGCGGAGCCACTTTTCGACCGCAGTCTGGGTTCCAATCCCGGCGTGATCCATCCCGGGCAACCAAAGGACTTCGAAACCCCGCATTCGCGCGCGTCGGGCGAGAATGTCTTGAATGCTGTTGTTCAGAACGTGACCGAGCGTAAGCACGCCGGTGATGTTTGGCGGCGGCATCACGATCGAGAACGGCTTCTTCTTTGAAGCCGCGTCCGCTTTGAAATCGCGATGGTCGATCCAACGTTGATACCATTTCGGCTCGACCGTCTTCGGATCGTAAGTTTTCGAAAGCTCAGCCATTGCGAGGAATCATCCGAGAGGGAACGTGGATTGCAAGAGGTAGGGGCGGTTCACCGAACCGCCCGCGGGCGATTGAGGTCAATCCACTTGCCTCAAAAGCGTTAGCGTTGAGGCAAACGTCCAACGTTAATGGGCAACACTATTGGATGCACTAGCTGGCAGCGTAATCGCCCCTACCTAGAACTATACTTGCAGCAAACGGTGACAACGGTGAGTTTTCGCGCTGCATGAGCGAATCGCGGCCCATCGGCGTTTTTGATTCCGGCATCGGCGGCTTGACCGTAGTCAAGGCGCTGCGTGATCTGCTGCCGAACGAAAACATCTCCTATCTCGGCGACACCGCGCGTGTGCCCTACGGCCCCAAGAGCCCTGAAACCGTGCAGCGTTACGCGATCGAGCTCGCGGAAATGTTGATGAAACAGGACGCGAAGGCGCTCGTCGTCGCCTGCAACACGGTCTCATCGGTCGCGCTGCCGGCGTTGACGGAAAAATTTCCCGTGCCGGTGATCGGCGTGATCGAACCGGGTGCGCGCGCAGCGCTCGCGGTCAGCCGCAATCGTCACATCGGCGTAATCGGAACTCGCGCGACGATTCGCAGCGGCGCTTATGAAAAAGCCTTGCGCGACGCGGACGGTGGTGTGCGCGTGAGCAGTCGGGCCTGTCCGTTACTCGTTCCCTTGATCGAAGAAGGACTGCTGAACGACGAAGTCACCGATCAAATGATTCTGCGTTATCTCGAACCGCTGATTGCCGACGACATCGACACCCTTGTGCTCGGCTGCACGCATTATCCCTTGCTCACGAGCTCGATCACACGCGTGCTAAAGCGCCAAATCATGGTGGTCGATTCCGCGCAAAATTGTGCGCGAGCGGTCGAGGAAATGTTGGATCTAAAATCGCTCCGCGCGGCGCCGCTGAATAACGGAGAGCTGCAAGTCGCGCTGACCGATGCGGCCGACAATTTTCTCAACGTCGCCCGCGATGCGCTGCAACTAAAGATCGGCGAAGTGCAACTCCGTCCGCTAACATAGGAGTCACCCGGATCTAGGAGATTCCAAATCAACAATCAATGAGGTCAAAAATGAATCGACTTACTTTAGTTATAATTGCCGCTCTAATCGCAAGCTCTGCCTCTGTTCGAGCCGAACAGGAAGGCAAAGGACTAAGTCCGACGCCGTCGGCGGCCCTTGCGGAAGCGCGGCAAGCGATTGACAAAGGAAACGCCCAGTGGATCGAAGCCTGGGACAAGGCCGACGCATCGCTGCTTGGCCGGCTATTCGCCGAAGACGGGATTCTGCTCGGGCGTAATGGTAAGATTTTCAAGGGTCCTCAGCAGATTTTCGAGCGACAGAAACCGGTGATGGAGGGCGCTGGCAAAGGCGTTAAGACTACCGTCACCACCGTCGACCTTTGGTTGGATGGCGACACGGCTTACGAGACGGGAAATTACAGCTACAAGTACCAGGAGAAAGGTAAGCCGGTGAGTGAAGAGGGTCGCTATGTCACGATTTGGAAACGGCAGAGCGACGGTTCGTGGAAAATCATCGTCGATATGGGAGTCCCCAGGGATTAGCGCAAACACGAGTCGCGCCTAGGGGAGAGGTGGACAATTTTGTAAATGTTGTAGGACGCGACGCGTTGCAATTGAAGTTCATCGAGGTCCGCGCTTTGCCTTAAATGGAACCGGAGAAAACGGATTCGCGGCCAGCGTCAACGGAGCCGTGGCGCCAATTGCTGGCAGACATGGTGCTTTGGCTGGCTCTGGTCCTTTTGTTCCTAGCTTTCCGGGTCGCGCTATTTTGGATTTTTCGTGGCGAACTGTCGCAGCGACCAAGCGGTCAGGCCTTGATGCGTTGCTTTGAAACCGGTCTGCGTTCCGACACATGTGCTGCAACCTGGGGTTTGCTTCCGTCATTTGCGTTGACGCTCATTGGATTCATTCATCCGCTGGGAATTTGGCACCAACGAATCCGGCAACTGACGATTGTGATTATCCTAATTCTTTGCGGGATAATCTTCGTCGCCGACGTTGGATATTTCGCCGAGTACGACAGTCAATTCGACCATTGGATAGTCGGACTGATCTACGACGACCGGAGCGCGATCCTGACCACGATCTGGAAAAGCTATCCGATCGTGCGTTTGATTCTCCTCGGCAGCGCGGCCGTCGCAATAACCGCGTGGGCGCTGAGCAAACTGTGCCGCGTCGCTGCTGCCGCAGACGTTCCGCGTTTTCTGGGCACGAAATCGGCGCGAGCCATCACTTTTATCGTGATCGCGATTTGGATCTTTGTCGGCGCCAAGGTCTGGCTCGGCAAAAATCTGGCAGGATTGAAGAACGCGGCCGCAACCGGCGACGCGTTTCTCAACAAAATCGTGCTCAATCCGTTCTTCGCGTTGCGCTACGCGATTTGGCAGGAGACAACAATGCAGAAGGCCACTGGGCTGCAGAACTATTTGCCGGACGGCAATGTGCGCGCCGCGGCTTCCGCTCTTTTTCCGGGTGCCCAAAACACCGCGACCTTGGATGATTGCCTCAAACGCATCGCGCCCGGCAGCACCGGCACACGCCCAACCCACATTTTCATCGTGGTGATGGAAAGTTACGATGCCTGGGCCCTGCAACCCGAGTACTCCGGCCTTCATCTGACGGACGGTGTCAGTGCGTTGGGCCGGGAAGGTCTGCGCGCGCAAGGCTTCATTTCGTCAGGTATAAGCACGATTGAAAGCTTGGGGGTTTTGATCACCGGACTTCCGTTCGCCCGAGTGTTCGTCAATTTTCAACGGATCGTGCGCAACGGCTTGCCCACCGACGCGGCCGGCATTTTCAAACGACTTGGATACCGGCCGCGATTTTTTTACGGTGGGTTTCTGAGCTGGCAGCGAATCGGTCAATTTTGCCGCGAACAAGGCTTCGAAGACGTTTACGGCGGCGATCAAATGCGGACGCACACGCACGGCAATGAGTGGGGCGTGGAGGACGAAGATCTGTTTCGTTTTGTGCTCGCGCACACCGGGCCGGAGCCCACGTTCAACCTGATCATGAGCACTTCGTATCATCCGCCGTACAGCGTCGACGTTGAGAAAAAGGGGTTCGATCCCGCTATCGTTAAGGCGAATTCGAACGGCGCCAGTCTTTCGCAACATCAACTCCGCGTTTTGGGACATCTTTGGTACTCGGATAAATGCGTGGCGGAGTTCGTTTCCGAAGGCGAACGCGAACTGGAACGTCCTCTCTTCGCGATCACCGGCGACCATTATTCACGCAAGCAATACGTTTCCGCGCGTCCGACGCATACGCTTGTCGAAAGTCTGTCGGTGCCGCTAATTATCTGCGGTCGCAAGGCGCTCGAAAAAGTTCAACAGGCCGGACCGCTCGCCGGCAGCCATTTGGACGTTTTGCCGACTCTTATCAATCTGGCGGCGCCGGCCGGTTTCGCTTATCACGCATTCGGCCACGATCTGCTCGACCAATCGCAACGGCAGGTCGGCTTTGGCTGCAACGCGGTCATCGGTCCGGATTTTATTTTGAAGATCAACGATCCGACTCATGTGGAAGATCTTCACGGCGGACCGGCCAGTGGCGTGGACGGAGCAGCGCTAGCGCTGCAGTATCGTCAGTTACATGGATTGGGATGGTGGCGTGCTGTGAAGGGCAATCAGTGGCCGGCGCGCTCAGGTAGGGGCGATTGACCTCAATCGCCCGCTGAGGTTCTAGGTGGAACGCGGTCTCCGCAACGCGTCGCTATTCTTACGCGGCTTCGCCGCCTTGATTAACATCGTCTTCGGAGAAGCCGATCCACCTTTGTTGCGCACGCGCTTCGACTTTGGCAGACTGTTAACGACGAGCTCGTACGAGTGATCGATCATTTTCCACAACTCGATCTCCGGGATTCCGCTTTCGATCTCCACCGTGTTCCAGTGTTTCTTGTTCATGTGGTAACCGGGCGTGACTTGTTCGTAACGGTCGCGCAACTCCAGCGCGAGGTCGGGATCACATTTCAAATTCGCTGTCGCCGGAACTTCGTCGAGGGATGTGAGCGCAAATATTTTGCCGCTAACTTTGAAGACGAGGACATCAGGTCCAAACGGCGTGCTTTCGGCGGCGTTTGCTTTGCTCAGGCAATATTCGCGAAATTTCGCGAGATCCATCAGGCAATACGCGAAATGAGCATGGTCGCTAAATCCTTGATTGCGACGCGTTCCTGTTTCATCGAATCGCGCTCGCGCAAGGTAACGGTGTCTCGGAGCGCCAAATCCTTCTCGCCGAGCGTCTCGAAATCAACCGTCACGCCAAACGGCGTTCCAATTTCATCCTGACGCCGATAGCGGCGGCCGATCGCCCCGCTCTCATCGTAAAAAACAAACATGTGCGGTCGGAGGAGATCGACAATCTCCTTCGCCTTCGCGACGAGCTGCTCCTTATTTTTTAGCAATGGGAAGACAGCGCATTTGACTGGTGCCATGCGCGGATGAAAACGCAGCACGATCCGCGTTTCCATTTTTCCTTTGTCATCGGGCGCCTCGTCTTCTGAATAAGCTTCGCAAATCAGCGCGAGCACCGTGCGATCGACCCCCGCGCTCGGCTCGACCACGTGCGGAATAAATTTCTGTTTCGTTTCCTCATCGAAATATTCGAGCGATTTGCCGCTGGTCTTTTGATGTTGTGATAAATCGTAATCAGTCCGATACGCGACGCCTTCCAGTTCCTGCCGTCCAAATGGAAAATCATATTCTATGTCGTAAGTTCCTTTCGAATAAAACGCGCGCTCTTCATCAGGAACGGTCAGCACGTGAAGTTTGGCGCGCGCGATCCCGATGTTCTCATAAAACTTGAGGCGCTCTTCCTTCCAATAATCGAGCAGCTTCATCCCCTCCTCCGCCCCGCAAAAATATTCCAGTTCCATCTGCTCGAACTCACGGGATCGAAACGTGAAATTGCGCGGATTGATTTCGTTACGGAACGCTTTTCCGATCTGGGCGATACCGAACGGCAGTTTTTTACGCGACACATCGAGAATATTTTTGAACTGAACGAATATCGCCTGCGCGGTTTCGGGACGGAGATAAGTGATGCTTGATTCGTCTTCGGTTGCGCCGACGTAAGTTTTGAACATCAGATTGAACGAACGCGGCTCGGTCAGATCTTTCCCGCCGCAAACCGGACATTGCTTCCCCTTTCCCTTGTCGATCACCTGGTCCGCGCGTAATCGCGCCTTGCAAGATCGACAATCGACCATCGGATCGCTGAACGTGTCTTCGTGACCGCTCGCTTTCCAAACCGCGCGGTTCATCAGGATCGAACCGTCCATGCCGACGACGTCGTTGCGCTCGTGCACCATCACCCGCCACCAGTAATTTTTCAGGTTTCGCTTCAACTCGACGCCGAGCGGGCCATAATCCCAGAGCCCGTTCAAGCCGCCGTAGATTTCGCTCGATTGGAAAATGAATCCACGCCGCTTGCACAAGCTGACGATTTTTTCCATCCTTGCCGCGCCGTAGCTTTGCGAAGGGGGGCGCTGCGCGTCATTAGGCGTGGACATGGCAAAATGCTAACCGCTGATTACGCGGATGTCGCAGATAATACAATGTACCGCGAAACACGCTAAATAACGCAAAAGAAAAATCCGGCGGTCCCCTTCACTTCGAGCCCTTGGCGTCCTTTGGCGTAGTTAGCGGACGCAAATCAGCTATGTCTGCGCCTCGACTGTAATCTCGGTTTTGACCGAGCTCGCGATGAAACAATTCTCGTGCGCGGCGTGATGCATCTTGTCGAGCTCTTCCGCGGTCGGTTTCTTTTCGCCTGAGAATGTGATCTTTGGCTTCAATGTCACTTTTGTGATCGCCAGTTTTCCTTCGGCATTTTTCTCCATGTGACCGACGGCTTCATCGACATAATCGTCCATCACGAATTTCTGCTTACAAGCGATGGCGAGAAATGTGAGCATGTGACAACTCGACAGCGAAGCGACGAACGCTTCCTCCGGATCGACATTTTTCGGATCTCCAAGATACGCCGGCGCGGCTGACGCCGTCATTTCGTGACCGCCGTCAAATTTCCAGGTGTGATTGCGGGGATACTTTTGGTAATCGAACGGCGCGTCGCCACGTTTCCACGTGAGAGTAACTTTGTGTTCTGACATAATTCTAGATAAGTCGCGAGTAGCTGTAGGGCAAGCGGCTCTGAGGATATGCGCGATGCTGGGATCGAACCAGCGACCCCTTGCGTGTGAAGCAAGTGCTCTACCACTGAGCTAATCGCGCGTTGCGACTTAGAATTAGAAATTAGAAATTAGAAATTACAAGTCTGCGCAGCCTCAGGTTTCTTTACCTTGCCGAGCCGTCGCCGCGGCGACAAGCCGCAGGTTCGAACCCTGCATCGCGCGGAGTTTCTGCTTGCCGGCGCGGACGCTTTTATCAACAATTCTTTGCATGGATACCTCGGCATTTGATGGCAAGTCTCGCGGAGACAAAGATCACGTAACTCGTCGCGCATTTATCGGCACGACTCTTGGCGGCAGCGCTGCACTTCTCGCCGGCGGCCTGAGTTCGCTTCCCCCAAGATCGACATCTGCCGCCACTGGAAGCTGGGTCGAAGCGACCATTCCGCAGCTGCAAGCTTTGATGAACTCCGGCGCTCTCACCAGCGCTCAGCTCGTCACCGATTACTTGAACCAGATCGCCAGCCTGAATCCTTTGCTTCACGCCGTCATTGAAACCAATCCTGACGCGCTCAGCATTGCTCAAGCGCGAGACAAGGAGCGCAAGACCGGCAAAATCCGCGGGCCCTTGCAAGGGATTCCAGTCCTGGTGAAGGACAACCTTGCGACGAAAGACAAAATGCAGACGACCGCTGGCTCGCTGGCGCTCGTCGACAGCACTGTTCCTTCGGACGCAACCGTAGTCAGTGGCTTGCGCGCGGCCGGCGCGGTAATTCTTGGAAAGGCGAACTTGTCCGAGTGGGCGAATTTCCGCGGGAACGCGCCATTTAACGGGTGGAGCGCGCGCGGCGGTTTCACTCGCGATCCCTATCTGCTCAGCTTCGATCCGTGTGGCTCGAGTTCGGGCTCCGCGGTCGCAGCTGCGGCCAACATGTGCGCAGCCGCCGTCGGAACAGAGACGGACGGCTCGGTTGTTTGTCCTTCCGGAAACAATCTCGACTTCGGTCTCAAGCCGACTGTTGGCCTGCTCTCTCAGGACGGAATCATTCCGATCAGCCACAGTCAGGACACGGCGGGACCAATTTGTCGCTCGGTCACTGACGTCGCGATCATGCTTGGCGTGATGCAATCGCCGTTCGGTCCGGTGACGGGAAAGAGCGTCCCGAGCGATTACACCCAGTTCTTAAAACTTGGATCGCTGAAGGGCGCGCGCATCGGCGTCGACAGTCGCTATTTTTCGAACGCCTATGGCGGCGAAAGCGATCTGGTAAAAGTCGCGCAGGCGGGCATTAATGCGATGCAGAGTCTCGGAGCCACCATCATTCCGACCGACACCGGCAATCCGGCCAACAACAACTTTAAGTTCTACAACGACGAGTTCACCGTGTTGCTCTACGAATTCAAAGTGCAAATCGCGCAATATCTGGCCGCGCTTGGCAACACGACGATGCGGACGCTGGCGGATTTGATCGCCTTCGACATCGCGCACTGCCCTGAGGAGATGAAGTACTTCGGTCAGCAAGTGTTCGAGGCATCGCAGCAAACCAGCGGCAATCTGAACGATCCAATCTATCTCAACGCGAGGAGCGACAATTTAACGTTCGCGCGGACGAACGGGATTGATGCTGCTCTGAAAAAAGACAATCTCGATGCGATCGTCGCGCCGACTTACAGCTTTGCCTCATCGCTTCCTGCGGTCGCCGGTTATCCGAATTTTTCGATTCCAGTCGGACTAACACCACAAGGCAAGCCCGCCGGACTCTGGATGTACAGCGGGTTTTTGAAAGAACCGAAGTTGCTTGCGCTCGCCTATGATCTTGAGCAAGCGATCAAACCTCGCGTGCAACCGGGGTTCCTTGGTTCGGTGCCGCCGGAACCGCCGGATGCCGGGATTTGCGCGACACTTTCGCCAACCGCAACGAGCAGCTCGCAAGTACAGCTTGTCAATGGCAGAGGCCAAACGTCGGTCCATCTTGGCACGGGCAAACCTTTGAATTAAGGACGGCACAATCCGTTGCCGGTCGATTGAGGTCAATTGCCCCTACCAGAGTTTGAGTTGGTCGTTTGGTCGACGAAACGCCGCCGTCGAAAGTTTCGGCCGCTCGCCGAAACCGGCGCGACGACAACTAACCTCGAACATGTTTTGAATTTGCTCGGCGAAGATGCCCTCTCCGGTTTGACGTTTGCGCCAGCGCGAATCGTAAAGTTTTTCCCCACCTCGAGTTGCCCGAACTCGCTCCAGCACTTTCGCCTTTCGCTCCGGGAAATGTTCGTCCAGCCAATGCTCGAACAATGGCGCGACCGTCCATGGTAACCGCAGCAAAACATGGCCGGCGAACTGCGCGCCGGCTTTGGCGCACGCCGCGACAATCGCCGGAATTTCGTGATCATTAATGCCGGGAATCACGGGCGCGACCATCACGCCGACAGGAATGTTTGCCGCGCGCAATTGCGAGACCGCATCCAAACGCGCTGCCGGCGGCGACGTGCGCGGTTCTAGAATTCGCTGAAGTTTACTGTCCAACGTCGTTACTGAAAGGTTCACCACCGCCGCGCGATAACGCGCCAATTCTGACAGAACGTCGATGTCGCGCGTCACCAGTCGATTTTTCGTTAGAATGCCGACCGGGTTGCGAAATTTCGCGAGCACCTCGAGGCAGCCGCGAGTGATCCGCAACTTGCGCTCGACCGGTTGATAACAATCGGTCACACCGCTCATCATCAGCAGCTGCGGTTTCCATTTCGGCGACGACAACTCGGCTTCGAGCAAACGCGGCGCGTCCGCCTTCACCATGATGCGTGATTCGAAATCGAGACCGGCTGAAAATCCGAGGTACTCGTGCGTTGGCCGCGCGAAACAGTAAATGCAGCCGTGCTCACAGCCGCGATAGGGATTGATGCTTGTTTCGAAACCGACATCGGGACTTTGATTCCGCGCGATGATTGTTTTCGTGCCGTCCCGAAAATACTGCGTAGCGCGCCGCGGCTTCTCCCTTGGCACGCCGTAGCCGGGCGAAGGCGGCTCTTCTTCAGGATCGGCATCGACAACATCGACATCGGTAAGATCGACATGCATCTTTTCAAACCGATTCGCGGGGCTCCAGGAAGCGCCGCGTCCGTGAATTGGCTCATGACTTTGCGGCACTTCCGTAACGACGGGTTTGAAAGCTTTCTTTTTCATCTGGTGCCAGAACTAAGTTCACATGAACATATTCCATTGTCGAGTCGATCTTGAGGTGGATCGGCCGCTCCGTCGGACGATGCTAAACAGAGCGGCTTGGCCGCCATTTCTGTCATCGAGCAAGGGACTGCTCGATCCACCTTGTGCGGCTCGTACCCTTTATTTCCTTCTGTTTAGAAATCCGAAAATTAGAATGCAGCCGAGACGGCTGCCGCCACACCGAATACTGTAAGGCTGAGCCTGTCAGAGAATTTTGCCGTCGCGCCTGGCTTTCAATTTCGGGGACGCTCAAAGTCAAAGCATGAGATTTTCCAAGATCACTCTCATCATGTTTGTTCTTTCGATTACGATCCTTAATGCGAATGCTGGTTCACGCATCGTCGCGTATGGCGACAGCGGCGTGTACGGCAAAGGCGTGGCCAGAAACGAAACCTATCCGGCGCAACTGGAAGCGATGCTTCGACAAAAAGGTTACGACGTCACCGTCACCAACGACGGAGTTAACGGCCTGACGTCGACCAATGCGGTTGCCTACGTAGGCAGTGTCGGAAAAGCAGACGTGGTGATCGTTCACGTTGGAGTCAATGACGCGAAGCAAGGCGTGCCGCCGGGAACGATTCGTCAAAATGTCGCATGGGTAATCGACAAACTGAAGGCGAACGGCGCGCGAGTGTTAGTGGTCAGCAATCCATTGGCCGACGTCTGCGACGTTGCGTCATCGAAAGGTGCGCCGTGCGTGAAGTGGGGCGGCCTTCCACCAGATACACAGTATGTCGTGCCGGGTGATCCGCAGCAGCATTTGAACGCGGCCGGTCTTCACGTGTTGGCGTTGAAAATCTTGCCAGTGCTGGAGAAGTTGCTCGTCGCGAAACACTAAGGCGTCGATCGCAGCGTGGAAGGTGGAACGGCCTCTCCGAGGACGATGCTAAACAGAGCGGCTTCGCCGCCATTTCTGTCATCGAGCAAGGGACTGCTCGATCCACCTTGTGCGCCTCGCACCCTTGCTCAACTCGCAACCGATGGCACAATTCTCGCGACCGAATTTTGCGGGAGGGGTGGCAGAGCGGTTGAATGCGCCGGTCTTGAAAACCGGAAGGCCGAAAGGCCTCGTGAGTTCGAATCTCACCCCCTCCGCTTCCCTCTTATGCTGCAATGCTTCGCCGAAAGTAAGAACAAGAGTAAGCACAATTTTTCACGTCGAATCACCTTTGTGCCGATGCGCCGATTCACTCCCTTTTGCTAATAAAATTGTAAAGGCGATTACCGGTTAGAAAATTGACGGGGTGGGTTCGACCAGCCGACCCCCTCCTCCCACGTCTCAGCTATTGCAGGGAAGAGGCCGAAGCTGATAAATCACACCGCGATGCCGAGATCACTGGCGCTATGTTTGCTCTGCGTCGCAGCCACACTGATTCGCGCACAGACGAACGAAACACCATTAGCTCCTGCTGAGATTGCGCGTCGCACCTTCCCTTCGGTCGTACTGCTGATTATGAATGATCAGCGCGGACAACCGTTCTGCATCGGCAGCGGCTTCTTTATCGATCAGGATATTGTTGCGACGAATTTCCATGTCATCGCGCAGACTGGCGGCGGATTCGCGAAGATCCCTGGACAGCGCGCGAAATTCACGATCAAAGGGATTGTCGGCATCGATGCGGTCCGCGATCTCGCGCTCCTTCAATTGGAGCCAGTCACGGCGCCACCTCTGTCTCTGGCAACGCAATTGCCCGTAAACATCGGCGATGCGGTCTACGTCGTCGGAAACCCCGAAGGATTCGAAGCAACATTTTCACAAGGCATCATTAGCGGATTTCGCGAAATTGGACCAGCTCGGTTGATCCAGATGACCGCGCCAATCTCGCCCGGTAGCAGCGGCGGTCCAGTCCTCGATCAAACCGGCCGAGTGATGGGCGTTTCGGTCGGCGGCGCGATGCATGGCGAAAATCTCAACTTCGCGATCCCGGCCGAATATCTCGTCGCGCTGCAGCAACACAGAACCGAGCTCCGAGCGTTTCGATCTGTGCCGGAGTTCGATTTAGCCAAAACAGCTTTGGGCCGACTCGGCGGACAACCGCCGCGAACCGCAATCATCGGCGAAAACTTCTCGTGGAGTGGCGGCGGCGGCTTCAATAAATGGGGCTTTTCTTACTCTCTGCACAACACGCTTCATTCAGACGTGGCGAAGATTCGCGGCTTCGTAATCTTTTACGATCTTGATGGTCATCCGATTGACACATTCGCAATCGATTGCAAAGACACTATTCCAGCGCAATCAGCAAAGAGGCTCACTGGCGAAGTCGATCAAAGCGTGTGGCAACTCTCTCGACAGCTTTACTGGTGGGATAGTTCGCAGAAATCCTGGCACAAAGGCAGTTTGCTATCCGTGCCAGATCATTTGCGCCGAAGCACCAAATTCGAAAAACGCCAAGGCAAGGTAGAATTTCGTGTCCTCGATTTTGCTGTGCTTTAGCAAACCCTCGAATTCAAAGCCCGCCAAGTAACTGCGCGCGATGTCGGGTGTCGCCGCCATGCTCAACGACGCGCATCAATTCACCTCTCGCGTTGAGAACCTTCACGAGGGCAGGCTTGCCGCTAGCGCAAAACGCAGCATAGCTGGCGGCATTCTCCGTCGCGTTCGGTCCGGAATACCAAAGCGAACCGAATGGCAACGCTTCGGAAACAAGATCGACACCGCGTCGATCTTTTCGCGGTCTGATTTCGTAAACTTGGCTCATCGCTTTGCGCTGCTCATCAAGTAGAAGATCGACCCGACCGGAATGTTTAGCTTTGCTGCAATCTTTCGGCCAGACAATCCGCGGCGACTCAACTTTCGAACCGCGGGACGATGACGGTCAAGCGTTCGCGGCCGTCCGAGTTTGGCGCCGCGATCGCGCGCTGCCGCCAAACCAGCGTTGATACGTTCGACAATCACGCTCCGTTCAAATTCGGCGACGGCTGCGAGCACGTGCATTTGTAAACGGCCGGCAGGATTGCTCTCGCTCGTGTCGATGCCTTGCGATGTCGCGATTAAGGCGGTGCGGTGTGATTCCAGCTCGCCGATGAGTTGCGCCAGGTGTTGCAAACTGCGACCAAGCCGGTCGAGTTTGTAAACAGCAACGATATCAATTCGATCTTTGCGAACTTCGGCCATCATTGCGTCCAAACCTTCACGGCTGAAACGCGATCCGCTCGCTTTGTCGAGATATTCGACGACTTCCCCGCGCGGCCAGCGCCGATGAAGATAAGCACGAACTTCTCGAAGCTGACTTGCGTGATTCTGCGCGCCAGTAGAGACGCGCCCGTAAACTGCAATGCGTTTTGCTTTCATGTCGGCGATCCTCGCACACCACTGTATAATAATCAATTGTTTTTTATGCAGTCAAGCTCCAGCTAACTTCCCCTTCGAAAGCTACTGCGCGATTCGAGGGGTGATTTTTATGCACGCATCGCCAACAGGACAAGAAGCGCGCCGCCTTCTTGTTTGGATTCCGCCCAAACGCGGGTCATTTACTCGGATGCTCATTCGAGTCCAGGAGGGAAGACAATTTCGGTCGGTTCGATTCGGCCTTGCGCCCGACGGATCAATCCCAACGTCGAGAGCGGGCCAATCATGTTCGAGAAATAGCCGCCAGTGTGGTCAATCGACACGGCTTGACCCAATTCCTCGGCGGTCATCGCTTCACCGTTGCGCTCGATTAACGCACTCAGCATGTCCACCGTCTTGCCGCCGGGCGCTTTTGGCGCGGCGCGCCCGGTCGCGAAGCATCTTGTGATAATCGGCCATGGTCGCAATGCTGTCCGGCAGCGTGGCGAGTTTCCGGCCTTCATCGGTCAACTGAATCACGCCGTTGCCGCGAACAATCAGCCCAGCATTGAACCACGTACGGGCTTTGTTTGCGGACTTCGACCACGATCGGAACCTCCGTGTCGAGGAATTTCGTCAGCTTCGCCAGAAGCGATTGACCTTCTTTCACGAAATCTTGGAGCGTTTTTACATTCACCATTGCTTGCTCCTCGATCTTGCCGGCGGCGTTGTTCACCGCTTCGCGGATCGCTTTCAACTCCTCCTTTGGCATCCGGTCGGAAAAATTTATGCTGGTGATTTTGATTAGGAATTTCATGGCTTCCTTCAATGCGCTTTTGGCGCTTTTCAACTTCTGGGCTAACTGCGGGTCTCGTTTGAGTTTCGGTAGGACGTTTTTCAAGTCGGAGCCCGATATCCTTCTCGATTCGCAGTTGCTTCCGAACTTCGTTCAACTCTTTGCGAAGTTCTTTCGGGTTATTGGCCTTCGCTTCTTTGATGACGCTGGCCAGTTTCTCTTTGACCGCATCAAGATCGACATCAGCCCAACCTTTTTGGCTGACCTTCTTTTGTAACTGTGGCGGGGCGAACGAGTCGAAGGTCTTGAACATCGGAAAACTCACATGCTTGGGACCGAACCCGATTTCCGGCGACCAAATGATTGCGTCGCCGCGCTTCATCTCGCCCACTTTGTCGAGAACCTCTTTGCCGCTCGCCTTATCTTCGGCGCCTTCAATCCAATCTTTGATCGCGGCGCGTGCGGCCGGATGAACCACCCGCATCGCAACCAGGGTTTCGCACCCGTCGAGCGTGTCGTTGTGAACCTTTTGCGGGCGCTGCGAGCAGACCCAGATGTTGATGCCGAGCCCGCGGCCTTCCGCGAGTAAACGATTCGTCCAATGCAATGAGGTTCCGCCTTGGCCCTCGATCGACTTCAAACTCCCCTTCGGCGCGAAGTTCTGCGCTTCGTCGATGATCGGGTAAAGTTCGCCCTCGTTCGCGTGGAAAAGTGTTTTAGCGAAGTCGATCCAGAAGTGCAGCATGTCGGACGTGAACCAGCCGCGGAAACCGATGATCGCCGGTCTGTTTCCGCTGGTGATAAGTTCGGCAACGTGTTTACCGCTCTCTTTGTTGAGAGGGACATCAGCCTCGTAGTCGCCCTTGAAATCGCCGAAAGTGATAACCGGGTAGCCCGCGCCCTTGCCGTCCGCGCTCGCTTTTGATGCCCCACCAGTCGCCTTTGGGATCTATCACGCAGACCCGCTTGGTGTGATCGAGGAGATGTTCGACAACCACTCGGACGGCGGAAGATTTACCCGCGCCGGTTTTACCGAGAACAGCGGCGTGTTGGTCGAGGACTTTGGCCGGGGAAAGGTATCATTTGTCCGCCCCGCACGTCGGGCATTCTTCGCAAGGATAGCTACGCCAGTGTCAACGCCGTCGATCATGCCAATTGTGTGAACGGTTTTGTCGAACTTCGCGTCCCGCTTTCTCTGTAGTTGCCTAACGAGTTGTTTTTTATAAAATTCATCCGTGGGTTCCAGTTAAAAGAGCGATCGCGTCGGCGGGCGACGTGCCAGGAGGAATTGCGGGAAATGGCGTAAACGTGTTGACATAGTTTTGGTAAAGGGTCTTGCCGTTCGAGGCTTGCCCGCCCCCGAAGGCGAAATCACCAAAACTTGCATTGAGCCAATCCGCGAAGGACAGTGGCGCTGGCGGATGAGCTGCGGAATAAGCGGCACTAGCTGCCAAGCCGATGTTGGTAGCCGCGTCACGAGCGTCTAACGTCGTAGTCGGATCGAATCCCCTTGCCGCAAGTTGTTTGGCGACCCGATAATCCATTATGTCGCTGCCGGTAGTAGCGCCTTCTTGCACTGCAACCCCCTTGTCGGGCCCGCCGCCGGGCATACCGGACGGATCGACTCCGGCAGTCTGGAAAACTGAGCTATCGTTAATGCCTGTATTCGAAATAGTTGATGGCGCACCGCTTCCGCCGAGACCTCCGAAACCTCCAAAGCCCGCCCCTCCGGGGCCAGCCCATCCGGCACCGAATGCCGATCCGGAACCATAGCCGGTATTGGTCCATCCTCCAGGGCCTTGTTGGGTCGTGTAGCCGCCAGTAGTCGGATTGAACACTGATATTCTGCCTGTGTTTGGGTCTACAAATAACCCCCCCACTGTCTGGATTCCGCCCGGTTGTCCGGTAGAACCCTGCGCAAGAGGATCGAAGCTTTGAGCCGGTCCGCCGCTAACTGGCGTTTGCTGTTGCTCCGGCAACCAGGACTGATCTGCGAACGGATTGTCTGCAACTGTTCCGGGGCTGCTCTGTGAAGCTTCGCCAGAAACACCGGAGAACGGATCGTTGAACGGATTATCGGTGACCGTGCCAGGGCTCGATATTTGATCAGAGAACTTGTCCACCGGGCTCGGCATCATATTCTCGTTCGTCGGAACATTCTGTGGCGCAGAAAATTGATCTACCGGACTCAATTGCATCGCTTCATTCGTCGGCGGATTGACGAAAGTTCCCGGCGAAAACTGATCCACGGGAGATGGCTGCATGAATTCGTTCGTGGGCGGATTAAACAAAGTTCCCGGCGAAAACTGATCGGCCGGACTCGGCGACATCACCTCAGTCGTCGGCGGATTCCAAAGACCTTGCGGCGTACCGAACATATCGAACGGTTGAATGCCAGTGCCGGCGAACGCGTCGGCTGGTGATTGCGCAAATTGCGGAAGCGATTCCGGCGGCTGGAAAGCGCCAGCGGGCGTGCCGAACATATCGAACGGTTGAATGCCAGTGCCGGCGAACACATCGGCTGGTGACTGCGCAAATTGCGGAAGCCCCTGTAACATCGCGGCAATCTGCTGTTGATTCCACGATCCCGGTTCCCAGGAAAATAGCGGCTTGTCCGCGCCTCCAAAGAGTTGCGGCGTCGCGCCGCTGAATGTTTCAAATTTGCCTTCCACGCTCGGGTCGCCTTGGCCGGGAAAGTAGGTGGTTGTCCGCGCGTTAACTGTGGTCGACGACGGCCCTTGATAAGTCCCGCCATGCGTGTCGAAGTATCGCTGCATCGCTGCGGAATTCGGATCGCCCAGCGATACGATTCTAAACTGCGCGTAATCGGGAAACATTTGCCCGCTTGATGCGATGTCGAAATGACTGAATCCAGTCACTGCGGGTCCGATGTCTTGGACCACAAAGTAGCCCGGAAATTGCGGAGTCGTCAGCACCGTTCCGAACGGATAGTATCGCGGATCGGCAGCAATTGTGATCGTCGGCATGTTGAAGTTGACTCCTTAAGATTCGGCGCGATTTAGTTCGACGTGATAAAACTCAGTGTGGTCGCGGTCGTGTTTTTTGCGCTTGCGCAGCTGGCATCGGGATTGCCGCCGGGAATGATAGAACCCGAGGGAGAAACGGTGACTGCGGCTGATGCCGCGCCAGCAGTCGCGAAATCGCCTCCGGAAGTAGCTCGCCAACTCAGCGGTAAGTATAAAAGGCAAACTCTTAACGGCGGCACTTGCATTCTCTGGGGCGAGCTCCTCGGCATCGACGGAAAACCGCTTTGCTGGATCATTGTCGACCGCGGTGCGTGCCCTCCAGGGCTCAAATCGTAAGGTCACGCGGCGTTCTCCTTTGTTGCCTGCGCGAGCTTGCCCGTGCATTTGTCGATCTCGCGTTGAACCGACGGCGACAGCTGGTGAAACGGATGAGCGAGATTGACGCCTTCTCCATACAAAGCGTTCGCGGCCTCTTGGCGCTGTTTAGTCCAAGCTGGCACGGGTGCGCGGTTAGGTTCCAGCTCCTCGCCCTGCTTACGCACCGATCGCCATTTGTCGATCTCGCTGTTGAATTCGCGCAGTAACACGATCAAACTGTGCTTCGGTTTGCTCACGCGTTCCCCACCGACCAACGCCCACCCTTCCGAATCTCGCGGCAGCGAGTAGCCCCATTGAATCAGTTTATGATCGTCAGCGCTGATCGGCAGCAGGTTCGCAAGCAAATCGTCCTCATCGTCAGACCAGGCGCGTTTACGGCCGAATAGATCATTCAGCCACTGCTTTGCTTTATTGAAATCAACCCTATCTGCGTTAGTTCCCCTTTGGGGAACGGTAAGGGGTTCTTCTTCTATTCTCTTATTCTTATTCTGCTCTGTGACGGTCACGCGATTTGGCCGTGACGCGTCACGCAGTGTCACGTGACCAGGAACGTGACCAGGAACGTGACCACCTTCTCGGTCGCCGATCATCAACGCCGCTTTTCGCTCCCGCTCCCTAGCCCGAAAACGTCTCTTCCGTTCATTTGCCAATTCACGGATTTTGTCCAGCCCCTCGATGTTTTGATGCTTAAACCAATTGCAGATAATGATCGTCTTGTCGGCCGACAGTTCGATCATTCGCAGCTCACAAAACGTCTGAAGCGCCAGCCGCACCGTGTTGACCTTGCGATGAAAGATCGCGCTCAGCATTTCGTCGGTGTAGGGAATCTCGTCGTTGAAGTAGACCTCGCCGCCCATGTTCTTCTGCCCGGCCAGCACCAAGAGCTTCACCCAAATCGTCAGAATGCTGTCTGCTTCGGGCAATTGTTCGATGTAGCGAATCTTCTCATCGTTGAACAGGTCCGTGGATAATTTGATCCATCGAACGGCGCTCATATTGCCGCCTCCTGAAGCACTGCGGGCGCGCTAGACACAGCTTTCATTGCAGACTGAGGCTCTATCCCATTCGTTAGCGCCTTTTGTTCTGAGTTTTCCGGCTCAAGACCGGTATTATCAATGCGGCAATCGGCGATCGCCTTGGTCACATTAACCCTCATCAGTAGCCGGGCCTCCTCCGGGTCAGCTCCATTCGCAATTGCGGCTTTATAATCGGCGTAAGCCTTCACCGCTTCTCTGTGCATCCGACTAACGTTGTCCCCCAAGTTCACTCGCGGACCGATATCGATGCGCATGGTCGCGTCGCCACCAAGCAGCTGCATCTTCTCACCAAGGATTCCGACTCCGATAAGGCTGTCGCGCGTCGAAGCGGTCGGCATCAATTCGATTACTCGCTCGGAAGCGAGTCGCAATCCGTGAGTGATGTTCGATAGAACTGTCTTTTTCTCTGCGGCTATAGAAATATTTTCCCGAGCTTTGACAGCTCGCACTGTGTCATCTGTGACGTGAAGCTCGCGACAGATTGTTCGAACGGTTACACCAGGTTCGGCGAGCAAGAGCACGACTGCTTTGTAAACGTCCGGCCGGTCACGAAATAATCTGTCGCCGGTAAAATTGAACTTCGGTTTTGTCCTGTCGATCTCAGGTAAATCGAAATCTGGAAAAAAAGGCGCGGATTCAAGCTCAGCCTGCTCTTTCAGAATCAGAGATTCCCTATTCACCAACTGCATCTCCCGACTTCTCTAGGCCAGTGTGCCTTTGCTTCAGCCTCAACAGCGCTGCTATATCTGCTCCGTGCTCGTTGAACCAATCAATCATCAGCCATTCGACCGTTGCGGCGACTGATCGATTTGGGAAAGGAACAATCGTTTCTGTTTCGTTCGGATCAGTGCGTCGGCGACCAATGGTTAACCAAAACAGCAATTCTTCAACAACGGTGACGCGAACATTTATAAAATAGCGAACCTCGGCAGAAATCGCTGGACGTTGGCCGGCGCACAAAGCGCGAATCGCAGTTTCAATCTCAAGTCGAAAAGGATCTTCAGCGCGAAGGTATCCGGCCGAGAAACCATTAGTAGATTTATCGAGCATCCATGCGTGATCTGGAACGTTACCGATTTCCCAGCGACACCTCGTCGGAGCTCGCTCATGCCGAGGAAAAACAAATCCCGGCTCCTTTCTGGCAGATAATAAATCGCTGATCCTTTCAAAAAGTCCCGGCCATGTGTCGGCGGGGTAGAGATATTCATTACTCTCGGAAGGCTGGCCAGCGGATTCGCTCATAAAAAAATCACCGCGGCGCCGCCAGTTTTCGTTTATTCGTGTTCGATTGGCTCATAAAAAACTACGCCGGGACCAATTGACTCGCGTTCGATGCAGCCCCGGCAGATTCCGAACCCCCCAAGTGATCAAGGTAATCCAGTAGGGATCGCTTTTGGATGATGACAATCCCGCGACTGGCGCCAGGCTTGCAAATGCGCTTCATCACTATTTCGCCGCGATCACCGAGCTCGATCAACGTTGTGCGCGACAAACCTGTGAGTGGACAGCGCGCGCCTGGCAACGGAAGCCTTATCCACTCGGCATCACGCAACGATGGCTCAACATTCGACAGGACTGTAATACGTTGGGCGGCATCTGCGTTCTTCTTCATGACACAGAAGATAGAATCAGGCGCGCTGCGTTAGCAATCTTGCGGCAGTGACAAATTAAACACGCTGAACTCGGCCTTTCGTCACCGCCCCGGCAAGCCTACCGACCGAAGCCAAAATTCTTATCGGCCGCTGATTTCGCGTCTCGCGAGATATGTTGACCGATGATGTTCAACCACGATCGCAATTGCACGGAAGTCAGCATTTGCGGAATCACGCCAATCTTCTGCAGATGATCGACGATCCGTTTGCGATCATTGTCGAGCAGTGGAGAGATTTGGTAAACCACCACTCGAAGCCGATGTCGGCTGTCCGGTGCGTCAATCTCGCGCCAACGGCGAAGGACCGCTGTAAGAAAACTTTTTAGTGCTTTCGGGTCGCGGACCCATTCCTTGACCATGAATTTTGCTAAATCGGCGCTGATCGTGCGCCCCGCTAACATCAGCGACCGCTCAGTTTTTGTTTCGATTAGACAATCCAGATAATCTCTCAGACTGCATTCCAGTTCGGAAATTAAGTCTCCTGCGCTCTTGTCGGTTAGGTATCTCTCGCGCCAGGACTCGCTTAGCGATGGCCCAAATCGTTTTGGCCGCGGTCTAGATAGAGCGGCAGCAAGCGCGTCACGTGATCCGCCAGCACGCACAAGGTTCGCCAGCACCGTTTTCCTTTTCGGGAGAGTAACAACCGATCGTGGCTCGCAGCGACGAAGATGAATTATGATCTCACTATATCGAAAGCGGACGTCCCCAAGCTCATCAGCACTCTTTGCGGATTTCCTCGCGAACTTGCCGATCAAATCGTCGCACATCTCAAAGCTGAGACATTTCTCGTAAGCTTTCTGCAGGCTCGGTTTACGACCTCTACGAACGATCATTTTCGTTACCGAACCTTAAATCGCGCCTTCTTGCTTATCATCGGGCAATTCTCACGCAACAGCTACGAGTCCTTTTGTAATGACTTCGCGCAGTCGGTTTTTGATCGGCGCGTCGTTAAACATTTGGTGGATGCACCACAGAAGCGCAGTTTTTTCCTTGATCTGTTTAATCGTTGTCTGCGGCCTCATCAGTCGCCGTTTCCAAGCTATTAACTTCTGCCTTTCCGCGCCTTCCGCGTAGCGAATGCGTTCCCAGTAAAGCTGCGCAGCATTCGGCGGCATTCTGCGTTCCCGAATTTGCCGCAAATAAAACTTCCCACCGTCATCGCGGTAGAGCACCTCGTCAAAATCGCGCAGTTCATCAAGCTGGCCACCGATGCTTTCAACTTCCTCGACTGTGATGCATTGGCCTCTGTAATGAAGCTTCATATAGCACGCGACTGAGTAGACCGCGCTGCACGGCCTATCGTTGCCAGCGAGGGTAGCGCATCGATCGCAGTTCGTTTCTCTGCTTCTCCCACATGCGTGTAAACACTGCTGACCGCTTCGCTTTCGTGCCCGATTATTTCCATCACGACCGACTGCGGAACACCCGCATTTTTTAACAAGCTGGTCGCGCTATGTCGGAAAGAGTGAAACGAAATCTCGTTCGTTTTTCGTCGCGTTGCTCGCTGACCTTCACCATTGTTTCCATACGAACGACGGCGCACGAGTCCGGCACGCGCCAGTATATCGTAAAACTGATTCGAAAGTCTGCCGACATGCTCGGATTTCGATCGGGTTACATGACCGGCTGCTTTGGAAAACACGAATTCGGTAGGGCAGTCAACAGATCGCTGATTCAACAAGTACTCGATGAGCGGTTGCGCGATCGGCATAATCACGCGTCGGTTTGTTTTTCGCGCTGTAAATGTGAGTTCTCTGCGGGCAAGGTCGACGTTCTCCCATCGAAGCATCGCGATGTCACCCAAGCGCTGGCCCGTGTAGAGTCCGGCCAAAATAATTCCTTCCCATTCGCTCTCCCGCACTTCGCGCAAGATGCGCCCGATCTCTGGCAGCGTGAAGGCGCGCCTTTTCGAAGTGTCGGCTTTTCGGCTTTTTAGCGGTCCAACCAAACGACCTGGGCTGTCGATCCGGTAACGATGAGACGCCACCTTGAACATCTGCTTCACGATTCGCAGCATCGTGTTGACCGATGAAACGGACATTCGTTTTGCCAGTTCATCACGAAACTGCGTGAGCAATGCATCGTCGCGCGGACCAAAGCTGGTTACATCGCGATCGCTTTTAGTGCCGAGAAACTCAATAAATTTGTCGATCGCGAGTTTGTAGCGAAGATACGACTGCGCTGCCAACTCTCCGCAAACGCTCTCAACCCATGTCGTCGCGAACGAACGAAGTGAGCCCGCGCCAATCTCGCGGCCTTCAACGGCGCGGAACACGGCGGCAAACACCTTGTCTACCGCGTTCCTCGTTCTCGCATCACGGATCTTCTGCACGAACGCGGTAATTTCCGGCTCCAGCATGGCGCCGCGGCCGGCATCCTCAAGTGCATCAGCGATTCGCTGCGCTAATTTTCGCTCCGTTGTTTTTAAACTGCGCTTCCAACGTTCGCTTACACCTGCTGGCACGTGCACCGAGAAGCAACCGACGAAGAAATCAGATTTCGGGTGCCGCCATAGACTAGCCATGTCTGAGTCGAAGTAAGAACGAATCTAAGAACATCGTCAAAGCTTTTTTTTGACGCCGATAACGCAGACGCTAGGTGCAAATCACTGTCGAAGGAGCCCGAATGAGTCGTGAGTTCGAATCTCACCCCCTCCGCGCTTTTGCCATCGCGTTGCCTTTAAGTTGTGCTCCACCATTTCTTGGCGCGTGAGCAAATGAACCCCTCCGCCAAACTAATTTCTGATTTCCGATTTTC
>Ga0193751_1000494_pt1 | contig 30716 bp, 29 predicted proteins | sample L1c2metaG_FD_143050 | JGI IMG/M metagenome (GOLD analysis project Ga0193751, IMG submission 143050) | Soil microbial communities from a riparian zone of the East river system, Colorado, United States - L1c2 | ecosystem: Environmental > Terrestrial > Soil > Riparian zone | place: USA: East River... | reverse complement strand
ATCGACAAGCTGCTGCGCGCGCAGGTCGCCATCATCCTGTTCGCCGGCGCCTACCTGGCGGAAGTCGTGCGCGGCGGCCTGCAGGCGCTGCCCAAGGGCCAATACGAGGGGGCGGATTCGCTCGGCCTCTCCTACTGGCAGAAGACCGGCCTGATCATCCTGCCGCAGGCCCTGCGCCTCGTCATTCCGCCGCTGGTGAACACGTTCATCGGGTTCTTCAAGGACACCAGCCTGGTGCTGATCATCGGCATTTTCGATCTGCTCACCGCCGCCAAGACCGCCATCGTCGAGCCGGCCTGGCAGGCGTTCGGCCTCGAGGTCTTCGTCGTCGTCGCGATCATCTACTTCATGTTCTGCTTCGCCATGTCGCGCTACAGCCAGCGGCTGGAAGCGGAGCTCAACCGCGACAGGCGGCATTGAGAAGCCCGCGAATAGCGAGTAGCGAGTAGCGAATAGAAGGCGTTGACCGATAGGCGCCCTTACTATTCGCTATTCGCTATTCGCCCCTCCCCCCAACCAGCAGGAGCACGCCCATGTCCACGGCCGGCAAGCCGCCGCGCTTTCCCCAATTGACGGCGGACAAACTGACCGACGCGCAGCGGCCGCTCGCCGAGCAGATCATGAAGATCTCGAGCGTCGGCATCGGCGGTCCCTACAACGTGCTGCTGCGCAGCCCGGTCATGGCGCAGCGCATGTACGACCTGCTCGATTACCTGCGCTGGAACTCATCGTTGCCGACGCGCCTCACCGAGTTCGCGATCCTCATCCAGGGGCGGCTGTGGCGCTCGCAGGTCGAGTGGTACGCGCACTTTCCGCTCGCCGTGAAGGCGGGGCTGCCGGAAAAGGTCGCGCTCGACCTCAAGGCCAACAAGCGGCCCGACGGCATGCAGCCGGACGAGGCGGCGGTCTACGATTTCTGCATGGAGCTGTCGACCAAGCACGCGGTCGCGGACGAGACGTCCGGCCGCCTGCGCCAGGTCTTCAGCGAGCAGCAGGTGGTCGACCTCATCGTGCTCAGCGGCACCTATGTGACGATCGCGATGATCCTGAGCGCGTCCGAAACGAGCGTGCCGCCCGGCAAGGAACTGCCGTTCAAGCCGGGCGAGCCGTGAGGTTGACGTAGGCGCATTAGCGGCCGATGGGCCGCGTAATGCGCCGATGCCGAACGGCGCAATACGCTTCGCTATTGCGCTACGGAACTGCAGCCAAACAAAAAGCCCGGCGCTGAGGCCGGGCTCCTTGTCTTGCGGCGTGCTGCTTGCGCCGCCACTTCCTACTTGCGCCGCCGCTTGCGCGTATTCAACGAGAGGCCGACCGCGTAGGCCTTCTGCCGCACCGCGCCCTCGGAGCGCTTGAGCTTGCTGCCGATGCGCCGGGCTGGCGTCTTCTGTCGCGCCAAAGCCTTCAGCGTGCGAAGGTCGCCTTTCGACCAATCGCGGCGAACTTTTCTCCTGGCACCTGCCATTTCCATAAACTCCGTTTGGTTGGAACGAGTCGTTGTAACACAGAAAATGGCCAAAGTCTGTCCCAATCAACAAATTGTGTGCTTACGTGAAAAATCCCTTATTCACGCACGCCGGAACCCCGATTCCGGAGAACTCCGACGCGAATTTCAGGATGGAGAGGCACCAGCAAACTTATGATTCCAGTGTGTTTTTTGGATTTGACGGTGTTTTTGGTTGCTGCAGCTCGGTGCGCACGATATTTGCGCCCGCGACCATGGCGCGGATTTTTGCTGCCGCTACGTCACGTGGAAGGTATTTGAGGCCGCAATCTGGAGCAACAACAATGCGTTCGGCCGGCACGAACGGCAGCGCCCGCCGGATTCGCGCCGCGACCGCCGCCGGCGTCTCCACGTTCATATCAGACAAATCGAGAACACCGAGGATGATCGTCTTGCCCGGCAGCTTGGCCAGCACCGAGCAATCGAGCGAGGATTGCGCTGTTTCGACGGATATTTGCTGCACCGCAGCGTTCGCCAGCTCGGGCAGGAACGAATAGCCCGACGGCCGCACGTGGATAATGGCCGCGTAGCCGAAACAAATATGCACGGCGGTGGTTCCCGTCACCCCGTCGAGGGCCCGATCGAGCGCCTTGAGCCCGAACATCCGCGCCTTGTCCGGCCGCGCCTGCATGTAGGGCTCGTCGACCTGCACGATGTCGGCGCCGGCCGCGAACAGGTCCTTGATCTCCGCGTTGACGGCCGCCGCGTAATCGAGCGCCAGCTCCTCCTCGCTGGCGTAAAAATCGTTCTGCGCCTGCTGCGCCATGGTGAACGGACCGGGAACCGTCATCTTGATCATGCGGTCGGTGTTGGCGCGCAGAAATTCCACGTCGCGCGCTTCCACCGGCCGCGTGCGCCTGATCTTGCCGGTCACCCGCGGCACCGGATTGGGATGGCCGCTGCGGTCGAGCGCGCTGCCGGGATTGTCGATGTCGACCCCCGCGAGCGCGGTGGCGAAGCGGTTGGAATAGCTCTCCCGCCGCATCTCGCCGTCGGTGATGATGTCGAGGCCGGCCTCCTCCTGGTCGCGGATCGCCAGCAGGGTCGCGTCGTCCTGCGCCTGCGCCAGCCACGGTTCCGCCACCCGCCACAGCTCGCGCGCGCGCACGCGCGGCGGAAAGCGCGCCGCGAGCTTGGCGCGGTCGATCAGCCAGTCGGGCTGCGGATAGGAGCCGACCAGGGAGGTGGGCAGAAGCTTGTCGATCATGATGAGGTCTCCCGAGTGCAGTGATTGAAGTTGAACGGGCGACGGAGATCAACCGGCGCCGCGCTTGGGCCGGGTCCCATCAGGCGCGCAAGCTTTCGATTGACACCGCCGCGGATGCCGCGATGCTCGCACAAAACTGGACAGCCCCCACATGCTGCGCAGCAAAGACCGCATCCTGACGACCCACACCGGCAGCCTGCCGCGCCCGCTGGACTTGACGCGCCTCTACGTGCGCCGGTCGCGCGGCGAGGCGGTCGATCCCGCCGAGGTGGCGGCCGCCGGCAAGGCCGCGCTCGCCTGGGTCGTGCCCAAACAGATCGAAGCCGGCATCGATGTCGGCAACAACGGCGAGCAGCAGCGCGAGTCGTTCTTTCTTTATCTGCGCGACCGGCTGACCGGCCTGGGCGGCAGCTGGGAGCGGACCTCGCGGGCGGACGTCGACCGCTATCCGGTGTTCCGGAAAATGTGGAACGAGCAGCACGCCGCCAAGGTGCAGGTGTCCTCCTTCAGCATGCTGCCGAAGGCGATCGGCGCGGTGACCTACAAGGACGACCGTGCCATCCGCGACGAGTGCGCGGACTTCCGGGCGACCCTGGACCGGACGCCCGACGCGTTCCGCGAAAGCTTCATGACCGCGCCGTCACCCGGCATCCTCGCGTCGACCATATTCAACGAATATTACGACGGCCAGGCGGCCTATCTGCGCGCGCTCGGCGCCGCCCTGCAGGTGGAATACGAGGCGATCGTCGCCGCCGGGTTTCTCCTGCAGATCGACGCGCCCGACCTCGCCCTCGAGCGGCACATTTCCTACAAGGACCGGCCGCTGGCGGATTTCCTCGCCTTCGTCGAAAGCGTGGTCGCGACCATCAATGCGGCGCTCGCCAACGTGCCGCGCGACCGGGTCCGCCTGCACGTGTGCTGGGGAAACTCGGAATCGCCGCACGACTGCGACGTGCCGCTGCAGGACATCCTGCCGGTGCTGCAAAAGGCCGACGTCGGCGGCCTGGTGCTGCCGTTCGCCAACCCGCGCCACGGCCACGAGTTCCGCTGCTTTGCCAAGAGGCCGCTCGCGGACGATCAGATCCTGGTGGCCGGGGTGATCGACTCGCTGACCAATTTCGTCGAGCATCCCGAGCTGGTGGCGGACCGCATCGAGCGCGTCGCCGCGGTCGTGGGCGACTCGACGCGCGTGCTGGCCGGCACCGATTGCGGGTTCGACACCTCGGCCGGATGGGGCCGCGTCGCCGAGGACGTGGTGTGGGCAAAGCTCGCGTCGCTGCGCGAGGGCGCGCAGATCGCGTCGGAGCGGCTGTTCTGAACTCGTGCGGCGTTACAGGTCGTTCGCAGGCGGACCGAAATCCTCCTGGATCGGGCACTGCAGGCCGCGTTCCGACGGCGGCGTGGCGCGGAAGGCGATTGCCCGCTTGGGCCAATTCATCACCTGGGCGCATGGATTGGTCATGACATGATCGCGCCCCCCCGGCGGCGCGCCCTCCGGCGGTGCGATGGTGGCGGATGCGACGGTGATCGTTGCGGCCGCCAGCACCGCCGCGGCGATGCCGAGCAGGGTCCCGCGCACATTATGATTCGGGTTCTTCTTCATGATGCCCTCGACGAATTAATCCACCCCAAGCCGGCTTGACCTATTGACCCGGCGCCGTTTCGGCCAGGGGCAATGCACCATTTGAACCCGATGTGATCGGAGTTGATCGCGCGCCGCGGCCGTGAATCACGATTGGGTGATTGCGGCCGCGACGTCGGACAGGCATGACGGCGGCCGATAGCGGGTTTCGTCGGCTTGACGGGCCTTGCGCGGAAAAGCGACCATGGCGGCAAATCGCGGGATCGAGCATCGCCTCGTCCGCTGCCAGGAGGGAGCCCAATGACCATTCTCCGCCGGGGCTTGTTCGCCGCCGCCGCGCTCGCGCTCGTCCTGCCGCTCGCCCACATGGCCGGGGCGCAGGCGCCGCTGACGTTCCGGGGGTCGCTCGACACGTCGGCGACCCATCACCGCACCATCTCGATCGGCGACTACCTCAAGAAGGTCGAGGAGGCGTCGGGCGGAACGATCAAGACCCAGCTGTTCCATTCCGGCCAGCTCTACAAGGACGTGAACGTCGCCAAGGCGCTGCGCGACGGCGGCATCGAGATGGCGGCGCCCGGCGTGTGGGTGCTGAGCGGCTTCATCCCCGACACCGACATCGTCCAGCTGCCGGTGTTCTACGGGCAGTCGCTCGAGCAGCAGCTCAAGATCTTCGACGGCCCGGTGGGGCAGAAGATCAACGCTGAGATCGAGCGCAAGCTCGGCGTCAAGGTGCTCGGGCCCTGGCTCAATCTCGGCCTGAGCAATTATTACAGCACGAAAAAGGCGCTCAACGATTTCGCCGACCTGCGGGGCCTGAAGATCCGCACCTCGGGCGGCGCCGGGCAATTCGCCCGCGCCAAGTTCTTCGGCGCCATCCCCAACATGACGCCGTGGCCCGACGTGCCGCTCGCCCTGGCGCAGGGCACGTTCGATGCCCTCTCGACCAGCAACGAGAGCACCGAGAGCGCCAAGCTCTACGACTCCGGCGTCAAGTACGTGTTCGAGGACCATCAGTTCCTCGGCCTCTACATCCCGATGGTCAGCGGCGTGTTCTGGAACAAGCTGACCCCGGCGCAGCAGAAGCTGCTGGTCGACGTGTGGGCGCAGAACATCCCGACCTACCGCAAGAACATGGAGGACGCCCAGCAGGCGGCGCGCAAGACGCTGATGGAGCACGGCTTGGTGTTCGTGGTGCCGACCCCGGCGCAGATCGCCGCCATGCGCCAGAAGATGATGGCCGAGCAGGACGCGATCGCGCGCGAGCTCAAGCTCACGCCCGATCTGGTCAAGGAAGCGACGGCCGAAATGGAGCAGGCGCAGAAGACCCAGTAGGCCTGATCCGGCCGCATTCTCCCCGGGCCGCCAGCGCCCGACCGTACGGAAAATGCCTCGGTGCGCGCGGCCATGGAGCTGTGGGACAAGATCGAACGGCGCCTGACCGGCCTGTTGGGGGCGTGCGCGCTCGCGATCGGCGCCTATCAGATTTTCGGCCGCTACGTCGACCCGCACCTCGCCATCACCTGGGGTGAGGAGACCACGGTCTACTTGGTGGTGTGGGCGGTGTTCCTCGCCTCGAGCCAGCTGGTGCGCACGGACGGGCACGTGCGGCCGGACCTAGTGCTGCGCATCCTCAAGCCGCACCAGCAGCGCATCGTCGAGATCGGCAACTGCCTGGTGGCGATCGCGTTCTGCGCCGGGCTCACCTGGTTCGGCTGGCGCATCGCCAGCGGTTCCTACGACCTCGACGAGCGCTCGTCGACCGGCCTGTCGTTCCCGATGTGGATCTACTACTCGTCGCTTTTGGCCGGCGCGCTGCTGATGACCATGCGCTACGTCATCCGGCTCTATCGCTACGTCTTCCAGTTCGACCCCGCCACCATGACGATCGGCGGCGTGCACGAGACCGTGGGCGAATAGAGCATGATCCCGAAAAAGCTTGCCCCGGACTTGATCCGGGGTGGGCACCGGTTTTCGGAAAAGATCATGCTCCAACAACAAAGGTAGAGCGGGATGACGATTCGAAGAAAAGTCATCCCGCTCTAGCGCATCATGTGGACCGTGCTGTTCCTGGTCATGTTCTTCGGGCTGCTCGCGGCCGGCATGCCGATCTTCCTGGTGCTCGGCACCTGCGCGGCGATCCTGTTCTACGTCAGCGACCAGCCGCTGATCGGGGTGGCGCAGAAGATCGTCGACGAGCTCAACTCCCCGACCCTGATGGCGCTGCCGCTGTTCGTGATGGCGGCGGCGTTCATGCGCCGCGGCGGCGTCGCCAAGGCCCTGGTCGACGTGGCGATCGCCTGGTTCGGCAGCCTGCAGGGCTCGCTCGGGCTCGTCACCGTGGTGGCGTGCACCTTGTTCGCGGCGATCTGCGGATCCAGCGTGGCGACCGCGCTCGCCATGGGCACGATCCTGCTGCCGACCATGCTGGAGCGCAAATATCCGCGCCACTTCGCGCTCGGCGTGGTCGGCGCTTCCGGCACCATCGGCATCGTCATCCCGCCGAGCTTGGCGCTCATCCTCTACGGCATCATCGTCGAGCAGTCGGTGCCGCGCCTGTTCCTTGCCGGCGTCATCCCGGGGATCATCCAGGCCGCCGCCTTTGCCATCTGGGTGATCTACTACGCCCGCAGGGCCAATTTCCCGCGCGAGCCGCGCATGCCGGCGCGCGAGATGGTGCGCTTTACGCTGCGCGCCGCGCCGGCGCTGGCGGTGCCGGCGATCGTGATGATCGGCATCTACGGCGGCTTCGTCACCGTCACCGAGGCGGCGGCGCTGTCGGCGCTGGTGGCGCTCGCCGTGAGCCTGTTCGTCTACCGCGGCTTTCGCGTGCGCGACATCCTCGACGTGATCGCGGACGGGCTCAAGAGCGCGGCGACCATCATGATCATCATCGCGACCGCCCTCGCCTTCGGGGAGTGGATGACGCAATCGGGCGTGCCGGCGGCCCTCGTGCAGTTCACCCTCGACCATCACCTCAAGACCTGGCAATTCCTGCTGGCGATCAACGTGCTGCTGCTGCTGCTTGGCTGTTTCCTCGAGGTTGCCGCGACCTTGCTGCTGGTCATGCCGATCCTGGCGCCGGCGCTGGTTCCGCTCGGCATCAACCCGATCCACTTCGCGATCGTGTTCACCCACAACATGGAGATCGCGCTGGTGCACCCGCCGGTCGGCCTCAACCTCTATGTGCTGGCGACCGTGTCCGACGCGCCGATCATGGAGGTGATCCGCGGCATCCTGCCGTTCCTGATCCTGCTGCTGATCGTGCTCGGCATCATCACCTATGTGCCGGAGCTGTCGCTGTGGCTGCCGCGGATGGTGTACGGGAATTGAGGTCGTAGGGTGGGTTAGGCGCGAAGCGCCGTAACCCACCGCGTAACCATCATACAAACAGACGGTGGGTTACGCGGCGCAAGCGCGCCGCTAACCCACCCTACAGTGCCCGCCTTGCCCGCCCGCGCGCAAACGCGCATCCTGCGGGGGCAGAACAATAACCGGGATGGGAGAAAACGTCATGACCGTGGCACAGCCCGGCGCCGGTCTCGGCGCGGCCGACGAAGTGTCCAATCGCACGCTGCTGAAGGTGGCGTTCGCCTCGTCGATCGGCACGATCGTCGAGTGGTACGACTTCTTCATCTACGCCACCGCGTCGGCGCTGGTGTTCAACAAGCTGTTCTTCCCCAGTTTCGATCCGCTGGTCGGCTCGCTGGTGGCGCTGGCGACCTACGGGGCCGGCTTCTTCGCCCGGCCGATCGGCGGCCTGCTGTTCGGCTATATCGGCGACCGCTACGGCCGCAAGAGCGCGCTGGTCACCACCCTGCTGATCGTCGGCATCGCCACCTTCGTGATCGGCGTGATGCCGACCTACGGGACGATCGGCGTCGCCGCCCCGGTCGTGCTGCTGATCATCCGGCTGCTGCACGGCTTCGGCATCGGCGGCGAGCAGGGCAACGCCATCCTCATCACCTGCGAGCACGCCCCGGCGGCGCGGCGCGGTTTCTTCGGCTCGTGGGTGCAGCTCGGCGCCCCCACCGGGTTCGTGCTGCCGCTCGGCATCTTCGCGCTGCTGACCGCGACGTTGTCGGAGGCCGAGTTCCTCAGCTGGGGCTGGCGCATTCCCTTCCTGCTCAGCCTGCTGCTGGTGGCGATCGGCCTCTACATCCGCCTCAACATCACGGAATCCCCGCTGTTCGTGCAGGCGCGCGCCCGGCGACAGGGAGAGGCGCATCCGCTCGCCGAGGTGCTGCGCACGCACCCGCGCGAGCTGGTCTTCGGCTGCGGGGCGAAGATCGCGGAAAGCACGGTCTTCACCACCTTCGCGGTGCTGATCGTCGCCTACGCCACCAGCCGCGGCATCCCCCGTCCGGTGATGACCACGGTGACCCTGATCGCCATCCTGGTCGAGCTGCCGACCCTGCTGCTGTTCGGCGCCCTGTCCGACCGGCTGGGGCGGCGCGGCGTCTATCTGTTCGGCGCGGCGGTGAGCGCGCTGCTGACGTTTCCGATCTTCGCGCTCGTCTACAACAACGAGACCGCCTACCTGTGGCTCGGTTTCGTCGGCATGATCGCGGTGGGCCACAGCGCCATGTACGGGCCGCAGGCGGCGTTCTTCGCCGAGCTGTTCCCGACCGGCGTGCGCGCCAGCGGCGTCTCGTTCGTGCAGCAGATCGGCGCGCTGATCGGCTCGGTGGGAGCGCTCGCGGCCGGATGGCTGCTGCAGGCCGCCGGCGGAACCCCGTGGCTGCTGTGCAGCTACGTGGTCGCCACCTGCGTGATCACCATCGTGAGCGTGCTGGCGCTGCCGGAGCCCTCGCGGGAACTGTAGGGTGGGTTAGGCGCCATAGCCCGTCGAAGACGGGCGTAAACGCCCTGATGGCGCCGTAACCCACCGATCATGCAGTAACCAAACAAAAAGACGGTGGGTTACGCGGCGCAAGGGCGCCGCTAACCCACCCTACAGGCGCTCCAACTTCGGCCGCGGCCCATCCACCAGCTGCCACTGTTGCAACACCAGCGCCCGCACGGCGGCGCGGCCGATCTTGCCTTGCGGGTTGCGCGGCAGCGTGTCGACGGCCACGTAGGCGCGCGGATGCTTGTAGCGGGCAAGGCACGCGACCGCGGCGCGGGCGTCGGCGTCCCACGTATCGGCCGGCGCCTCGGCGACCGCCACGATCACCTCGCCCCAGTATTCCGACGGCAGGGTGATGACGGTCAGAGCCGGCGCGCAGCCGGCAAGCGCGCGCTCGATCTCCTCGGGGAAAATCTTGTAGCCGCCCGACTTGATGACGTCGCCGGTGCGGCCGGCAAGGTGCAGGCGGCCGTGCGGGTCGAGGCGGCCGAGGTCGCCGGTGGCGTGGAAGCCGCCGGGCGGCAGCGGATGGAACCCGTCGGCGTCGATGTGGCCGGCGAGCATGTGGCGCGCGCGCAGATGCACCTCACCGATCTCATCCGTTTCGGCAGGCGCGCCGTCGTCGCGCCGCACCTCGACCTCGACCCCGCTCGCCGGCCAGCCGACGCAGGCGCCCTCGCCGGCCGCTTCCTCGCTGTAATAGGCGTCGCACGCGGCCGGCGGCAGCACGGTGATGGGATTGACCACCTCGGACTTGCCGTAGGTGATGCGCACCACCGGTCCGAACATCGCGCGCGCCTTGGCGTAGAGCGCCGGCGTCAGGGTCGAGGTGCCGCAGAAGATGGTGTGAATGCCGTCGAACCGGCGGCCGTCGAACGCCGCCGTGAGCTTCGCCAGCACGGTGGGCGGCGCAAACACGGCGTCGACCGCGTTGCCGGCCAGCAGCCGCTCGACCCGCGGCAGGTCGACCCCGTCGCACAGCTCGACCGCGGCGCCGTGGTCGAAATAGGCAAAGGCGATGAGGGCGGCCCCGTGGGTGAACGGCGTCATCAGCAGCGCCCGCCTGCCCGGCGCCGGCGTGCGCGGGAAGGTCGCGCGCTGCAGCAGGTTGGCGATCCAGCGCGCCGCGTGGGTGTGGACGATGGCCTTGGGCCGTCCCGTCGTGCCCGAGGTGAAGATGATGCGGCCGAAGGCGTCGCCCGGCACCGGACCGATGGACGCGAGCGCGGCCGGGTCGGGCGCGATGTCCTCGACCGCTATCACGTTGAGGCCGAGGTCGGCGAAGAACGGCCGGTGCGCCGACGTGGTCACCACGTGGCGGGCGCCGACCAGATTTACGCAGTAACGCCGCTCGTCCTCGGTCAATGCCGGATTGAGCGGCGTCTCGCCGGCGCCGGCGATGCGCACCCCGCCGCTGGCCCACACGGCCGGAATGCCGTTGCGCAGGAACGTGGCGACCGGCTCGCCCGGCTTGATGCCGGCGGCCAGCAGTTGCTTGGCGAGCGCGGCCGCATAGGCCGCAAGGCTGCGATAGCTCAGCTCGCCTGCCCCGTCATCGACGCAGACGAGATCGCCGAAGATCTGCGCCTTGACCGCAAGTTCGCCCGCCCAGGGGATCGTGCTCACGGCGCGAAACCTCAACGCTTTTCCCGGGCGCGGCGCAGCACGAAGCGGTGCGCTGCAGACCCGGGATCCATGAGAGTTTCTTGAGACATGATGGGTCCCGGATCAGCGGTGCACCGCTTCGCGCTGCACCGCATCCGGGACACGGCTCGAGGCCGCCGAAGTACGTTAGGCCGCCAGGTCGGCCGCCTTGCGCAGGTCGCGGAAGCTCGCGAGGCGGTCGAGCGCCTGCAACTCGCCAAACAAATCCCGCGCACCCTTGTCGCCCAGCTCGGCGTCGGTGCAATCGCGGAACTTGGTCCACAGCTCGTCGCTCGACAGCGGCGCCTCCCAATGGCCGCGCGCGAACGCGACGTCCGCGCTCTTGAGGCGGCGGCCGTCGGCGAGCTTGACCTCGACCCGGTCGGTGGCGGCGAAGATCGGGTCGTCCTCCGCCACCGTGTCGGTGGTGGCGATCGCCACCTTCGCCATGGTGGCCTGCACCTCGGGCCGGCGCACGAACTCGTCGGTCAGCTCGGTGAGCCCGTTGCTGCGGGCGACCAGGGCCGACGCCATGGCGAACTCCATGCTGAACTTGGCCTCGAGGCCGGTCTGCGGGCGATGGTTGCGCAGCATCATCGACTGGGTCTTGCCGATCGTGACCTCGACGCCGGCGACGTCGCCGGCCTTGAGGTCGTGCGCCTTGATGAGATCCCCGATGGCGTCGATCGAGCGGTGAGTGGCGTAGCACATGGGATATTTCTTGACGTTCAGCCCGGTCTCGACGATGCGCCATGCGCGGCCGAGATCGTCGAGCGGGGTGTCGCGGTCGGCGCGGCCGCCGGGCGAGAGCGCCGCCAGCAGGCCGAGCGGATGCTCGATGGCGTCGGCCGACGCCGTCATGCCGTTTTGCGCAAGGCGCGCAGCGGTGACGCCGGATGCGGCGGCGCGGCCGGCGTGGAACGGCTTGGTCATGGTGCCGAAATTTGCCACCAAGCCGGCGGAGAGCGAGGCGCCGATGGCGATCGCCATGGTGGCCTGCTCGACGTCGAGTCCGCGCAGGTTGGCGATCGCGGCGGCGGCGGCGACCGGGCCGGCCACCGCCGTCGGATGCCAGCCCTTGCGGTGATAGGGGTCGGGATCGCGCTCGACCAGGCGCGCCCAGGTCTCGTAGCCGGCCGCGTAGGCGGTGACCGCGGCGCGGCCGTCGGCGCCGGTCGCCTCGGCCTCGGCGAGGATCGCCGGCACCAGCACGGTGCTCGGATGGCCGGCGAGCGCCACGTCGTCGTAGTCGAGCGCGTGGCCGGCGACCCCGTTGGCGAGCGCCGCGTCGATCGCGCTCGAGCGCTCGCGGCCGAGGCAGATGCGCGCCTCGCCCTTGGGATCGGTGCGCACCATGGTCGATTTGACGATGCGCAGCACCGGCTCGCCGAGGCCGGCGAACATGACGGCGACGCAGTCGGTGAATCCGAGCCGCACCGCCTCGACCGCCTTGGCGGGCAGTGCCTCGTATTTCAAGCTGGCGGCGAAACTTCCGAGCGAACGGGTCAGGGGAGCCGGCATGGGCGTGTCCTCGTTATTTGCGATGCACGCGCTTCTTCACCTCTCCCCATTGGGGAGAGGTCGGATCGCGAAGCGATCCGGGTGAGGGGGTTCCGGCGATTCAATTTAGAGCGCAGGAACCCCCTCACCCCGACCCTCTCCCCTCCGGGGAGAGGGAGCCGCGCGGTCCGTGCGTGTCTCGCGTTTGCTGCGAAACCGTAGTCGCCAAGCGCGCGCGGGGCAAGGCGGGTGGGCGCATGTTCCGGCGAAGTGGGGACCGGTTCGCCGACACGAACATGCGCGATTGATAACCGCGCGGCGCGCGGTGTAGCGTTCCGGCCCTGAGTGAGGCCGGGACCCCATGACCGCCGCGACGCCGCTCGCCGACATCACCGTGATCGAATTGGGCCACAGCGTCGCCGCGCCCTACGCGGGCGAGATCCTCGGCGACCTCGGCGCGACCGTGATCAAGATCGAGAAGCGCGACGGCGGCGACGACGCGCGGCAATGGGCGCCGCCGTATTGGCATGGCCTCGCCGCGATCTTCCAGAGCCTCAACCGCAACAAGCTCTCGGCCGTGGTCGACCTGCGCGATCCGGGCGAGCGCGAGCTGCTGACGCGGCTGATCGTCGAGCGCGCCGACGTGCTGATCCAGAACCTGCGGCCGGGCATGGTGGAAGAGCTGGGCCTCGACGCCGCGGCCCTGCGGGGCCGCAACAAGCGGCTGATCTATTGCGGCATCGGCGCGTTCGGCCGCAACGGCCCGCTGTCCGGGCGGCCCGGCTACGATCCGCTGATGCAGGCGTTCGGCGGCCTGATGAGCGTCACCGGCGAGGCCGGCGAGCCGCCGGTGCGGGTCGGCACCTCGATCATCGACATGGGCGCCGGCCTATGGTCGGTGATCGGAATCCTCAGCGCGCTGCATCACCGCGGGCTCACCGGCGAAGGCACGACGGTCGACACGTCGCTGTACGAAACCGCGCTCGCCTGGATGAGCTATCACGCCGCCAACTACCAGGCGTCCGGCGAGGTGCCGCGCCGGCACGGCTCCGGCACCTTCGGCATCGTGCCCTACCGCGGCTATGCGACCAGCGACGGCCACCTCGTCATCGGCGCCGGCAACGACAAGCTGTTCCGCACCTTGGCGCGGGCGCTCGGCCATGCCGAATGGGCCGACGATGCGCGCTTCCGCGACAATCCGCAGCGGGTGCACAACCGCACGGCACTCGATGCCATGATCGAGGCGGTGACGGTGACGAAGACCAGCGCCGAATGGCAGGCGGCGCTCGAAGCCGCCGGCGTTCCGTCGGCGCCGATGCAGAGCGTCGATCAGGTGCTCGCGCACCCGCAGACCCAGGCGCTCGGCATGCTGCAGCAAAGCCCGGACGGACGTCTGACCCTGATGGGCCTGCCGCTGTCGTTCGACGGCGAGCGCCCGCCGTTCCGCCGCGCGGCGCCGCAGCTCGGCGAGCACACCCGCGAGCTGTTCGATCCGCCCGCCGCCCAACCGAAGACGGTATCGCGCCGATGAAAACCGACTACCAGACCCTGCGCGTCGAGATGCACGGCGCCCACGTGCTGATCGTCACCTTGAACCGGCCGGACGTCGCCAACGCGCTCAACACCCAGATGGGGCGCGACCTGCTCGACCTGTGGACCGGCCTGATCGCCGAGCCCGGCGAGGTGCGCGGCGTCGTCTTGACCGGCGCGGGCGGCCGCGTGTTCTGCGCCGGCGGCGACCTCAAGGAACGCAACGGCATGACCAAGGCGCAGTGGGAGGCGCAGCACGAAATCTTCGAGCGGCAGTATTGGGCGCTGCTCGATTGCCCGGTGCCGGTGATCGCCGCGGTCAACGGCCCGGCTTACGCGGGCGGCTGCGAGATGACGCTCGCGTGCGACTTCGCCTACGCGGTTCCGACCGCCCGCTTCGCCCTCACCGAGGTGACGCTCGGCATCATGCCGGGCGCCGGCGGCACGCAGCTGTTGCCGCGCGCGGTCGGCGAGCGGCGGGCGAAGGAGATCATCCTCACCGGCAAGCCGTTCGGCGCCGAGGATGCGCTGCGCTGGGGCATCGTCAACCGCCTGTGCCCGCCCGAGGCCCTGATGCAGGACGCCCTCGACACCGCCGCGACCATCGCGGCGAACGCGCCGCTGTCCGTGCGCCAGGCCAAGAAGTCGATCCACCACGGCCTGCAGATGGACCTGAAAAACGCCCTGCTGTTCGAAATCGAGGCGTATAATCGCCTGATCCCGACCAAGGACCGCGAGGAAGGCATCCGCGCCTTCAACGAGAAGCGCAAGCCGGCGTTCAAGGGGGAGTAATCTTCTCCCTCTCCCCGGAGGGGAGAGGGTCGGGGTGAGGGGGTTCCTGCCCTATCGATAGAGCGGGAACCCCCTCACCCGACAATCCGCGAGCAAGCTCGCGAATTGTCGACCTCTCCCCTCCGGGGAGAGGTGAAGCAAGAAGCCCGAAGCGGAGCTAGTGCCATGAACGACGTTGCGACACGGCCCGAGAGCGACATCGTCACGCTCACCCTGGGTGAGGATTACGCGGACATCCGCGACGCGGTGCGCCGCATCTGCGAGAAGTTCCCCGGGCCCTACTGGCGCGATCTCGAGGCGCGCGAGGCCTATCCGACCGAGTTCGTCGTCGCGCTGACGCAGGCCGGATTCCTCGGCGCGCTGATCCCGGAGGAGTACGGCGGCTCGGGCCTGCCGCTGCGCGCCGCTTCGGTGATCCTCGAGGAGGTGCACGCGTCCGGCTGCAACGCGGCGGCGTGCCACGCGCAGATGTACATCATGGGCACCGTGCTCCGCCACGGCAGCCCCGAGCAGAAGCGGCGCTATCTGCCGAAGATCGCCTCCGGCGAACTGCGCCTGCAGGCGTTCGGCGTCACCGAGCCGACCTCCGGCACCGACACCACCAAGCTCAAGACCCGCGCCGAGCGGCGCGGCAACGACAAATATATCGTGACCGGCCAGAAGGTGTGGACCTCGCGCGCCCTCCATTCCGACCTCATGCTGCTGCTCGCGCGCACCACGCCGGTCGACAAGGTGAAGAAGCGGACCGATGGCCTGTCGGTCTTCCTGGTCGACATCAGCGAATCGCGCGGCAAGGGCCTCGACATCCGCCCGCTCAAGGCGATGATCAATCACCAATCGTGCGAGGTGTTCATGGACGGCATGGAAGTGCCGGCCGAGAACCTGGTCGGCGAAGAGGGCAAGGGCTTCCGCTACATCCTCGACGGCATGAACGCCGAGCGGGTGCTGATCGCCTCGGAAGGGATCGGCGACGCGCGCTGGTTCATCCGCGTGGCGAGCAAATACGCCAACGAGCGCATCGTATTCGACCGGCCGATCGGCCAGAACCAGGGCGTACAGTTCCCGATCGCGCGGGCCTATGCAGAGACCGAGGCGGCCGACCTGATGGTTCGCAAGGCGGCGGCCCTGTTCGAGGCGCACCGGCCGTGCGGGCCGGAAGCCAACATGGCGAAGCTGCTCGCCTCGGAAGCGTCGTGGCATGCGGCGGAAGCGGCGCTGCAGACCCACGGCGGCTTCGGCTACGCCAAGGACTACGACGTCGAGCGCAAGTGGCGCGAGACCCGGCTGATGCAGATCGCGCCGATCTCGACCAACTTGATCCTGGCGTTCCTGGGCGAGCACGTGCTCGGCATGCCGCGGTCGTATTGATGGAAGCAGGCTCCGGTAGGGCGCATTAGCGGCCGATAGGCCGCGTAATGCGCCGCACACAAAGTGGCGCAATACGCTTCGCTATTGCGCCCTACGAAGCGCAAACAAATGGAATCAGACGCATCGAATAACGGCACCGCCGTCGTTCCCAGCACCTGCTGGGAATGCTCGGTGTGCTGCGGCTCGCTGCTCATGGTCGCGGACGGCCGCGTCACCAACGTCGCGCCCAATCCGCACAATCCGCATTCCAAGGGCGCGTTCTGCATCAAAGGCATCCGCGGCGCGCTCGGCCTCACCTATGGACCGTCGCGCATCGTGCACCCGTTGCGCCGTGCCGGCCCGCGCGGCAGCGGGCAGTGGACGCAGATTTCCTGGGACGAGGCGCTCGACGAAATGGCCGATCGGCTGGCGGCGGTGCGCGCGCAGCACGGGCCGCTCGCCATCGCCGGGGCGGTGAGTGGCGCCTATTTCAGCCGCGGCCTGATCGTCGCGCTGCTCATGCGCTCGCTCGGCAGCCCCAACTGGATGATCAACCAGGACCTGTGCGGCGGCTGCCGCGCGGTGAGCGCGCGCGCCACCGGCCTCAACATCACGAGCGGCGAGGACGTCGCGCACGCCCGGACGATCCTCATCGTCGGGCGCAATTCATACGCGGCCGACCCGGTGCAGTGGGCGGCGATCAAGCAGGCCAAGGCGCGCGGCGCCCGCGTCGTGGTGATCGATCCCAAGCGCATCCCGGCGTGCGACCTCGCCGACCTGTGGCTGCGCCCGCGGCCGGGCACCGACGCGGCGGTCGCGCTCGCCATGATGCAGGTGATGATCGCGCGCGACCTTTACGACCGGGCGTTCGTCGACCGCTGGTGCCACGGCTTCGCTGAGCTCACGCAGCGGGTCGCCGCCTATTCGCCGGCGGTCGCCGCCCAGCTCACCGGCGTACCGGCCGACGCCATCACCGCGGCGGCGCTGCTCTATGCGGACGGTCCCTCGACCTTCGTCAGCGGCCACGGCATCGACGCGTTCAGCGCCGGGGTGCAGACCTACCGCGCCTTCCATTGCCTGGTGGCGATCGGCGGCAACGTCGACCGGCTGGGCGGCAACCGGCGGGTGAAGCCGCCGCGCGGGTTTTCCTCCTATCTCGAGGTGCTGCACCGGCCCGCGTTCCGGTTGCCGCGCGAGGTCGAGGAGCAGACGATCGGCGCCGCGCAGTTTCCGCTGTGGGCCGGACCGAAGGGCTGGCAGACCGCGTGCCACAACCCGTCGGTGATCTCCGCCATCCTCACGGGCCAGCCCTATCCGGTGCGCGCGATGTACGTGAGCGGCGTCAACATTCTGGTCACCTATCCGGACACGGCGCGCACCAAGGAGGCGCTGCGCGCGCTCGATTTCCTCGTTGTCGCCACCCACGACATGACGCCGACCGCCGAGATGGCCGACATCGTGCTGCCCAAGACGACGGCGCTGGAAGAGGAAGAAGTGTCGTTCGCGCCGGCCGGGCCGGCGGTGCTCTACACCCGCGCCGCGGTTTCGCCGCGCGGCGAGGCGCGCTGCGACCTCGACATCGCGGTCGCGCTGGTCGATCGCCTGGCCCGGCGCGGCGCGCTCACCCAGAATTTCCTACCCTGGCGCGACCAGCGCGCGTTCAACACGTTCATCCTGGGCGACAGCGGCATCTCGCTCGAAGAGCTGCAGCGCGAAGGCTACGTGCAGGTGCCCTATCGGCCCGGCAACCTCACGCAGGCGCCGTTCGCCACCCGCACCGGCAAAGTCGAATTGCTGTCGGAGGCGATGCGCGAGGCCGGCCTCGACCCGCTGCCCGCCTACGTGCCGCCGGCACGCGAGATGCGGCCGGCCGCGGTGCGCGCGGACTATCCACTCATCCTCCTCACCGGCGACCGCGAAAAATCCTATCACCATTCGCGCTTTCGCGATCAGACATGGGCGACCAAGGTTTCTCCGGATCCGATCCTGCTGATCCATCCGGAGACCGCCCGGGCGCTGAGCGTCGCCGACGGCGAATGGGTCATCGTCGACCTGCCCGACGGGCCCGGCGCCTGCCGCCTGCGCGCGAAGATCAGCGACCGCACGCCGCCCGGCGTGGTGAGCACCGGCATGGGCTGGTGGCGGCCGGACAGCGGCGCCCCCGACCACGGCGCGCTCGACATCAACATCAACGCGGCGCTGCCCTATGACGGGCAGTGGGATCCGGCCTCGGGCTCGGTCGACACGCGCGGCCTGCTCTGCCGCGTGCGCGGCACGCAGCCAGCGACGGCGCACGCCTGAACGCAGGCGAAGCAACCAAACAAAGAAGACGTGGGAGGACGAACGTGAGCGAAGCGCGGCTCAAGCATTTCGGGTGGGGCCGCGAGGGCGAAGGCGCCACGCCGGACGAGGAAGCTTTCGCGCGGCAGCGCGCGGCGCAGCGGTTCGGCGGGCTGCCGGGCGAGGAAGTCGCGCCGCCGCCGCTCGCCGACATCAAGCTTGCCCCGCCGCGCCTGACGCCGCCCGCTTCGCTTGCCGGCATCTGCTCGGCCGCGCCGTACGACCGCGCGGCGCACACCTACGGCAAATCCTATCCGGACTACGTGCGCGGCCTTCTCGGCGACTACGCCAACGCGCCGGACGTGGTCGCCTATCCGCGCACCGAGGCCGAGGTCGCCGCGTTGCTCGACTGGGCGGGCGGCGCGGCCGCCTCGGTGACGCCGTTCGGCGGCGGATCGACGGTGGCGGGCGGGGTCGAGCCGCGCGTCGTCGCCGGCCGCCACAAGGGCGCCGTCACCATCGACCTCAAGCATCTCGGCCGCGTGGTCGAGGTCGACCGGGCCTCGCGCGCGGCGCGCATCGAAGGCGGCGCCTACGGCCCGGCGCTCGAAGCGCAGCTCAAGGCGCACGGCCTCACCTTGCGGCACTTTCCGCAGAGCTACGAATACTCGACCCTGGGCGGCTGGATCGCAACGCGCTCGGGCGGACACTTCGCGACGCTCTACACCCACATCGACGATCTCGTGGAATCCCTGCGCGTGGTGACGCCCAAGGGCGTGCTGGAAACGCGGCGCCTGCCCGGCTCCGGCGCCGGTCCGAGCCCGGACCGGCTCATCATCGGGTCGGAAGGAACGCTGGGCATCATCACCGAGGCGTGGATGCGACTGCAGGACCGGCCGCGCTTCCGCGCCGGCGGCGCGGTGCGCTTCAAGGACTTCTTCACCGCGGCGCGCGCGCTGCGGCAGGTTTCCCAGTCAGGGCTCTATCCGGCCAATTGCCGCATCCTCGATGCGCAGGAGGCGCTCAACACCGGCGCGTCGGACGGCAGCGCCGCCATCATGGTGCTGGCTTTCGAGTCGGGCGACCACCCGCTCGAAGCTTGGATGCAGCGCGCGCTCGAGTGCTGCGCCGACCATGGCGGCGAACCTGAGCTCGCGGGCGGCGCCGACGCGCATCGCGAAGGCGCCGCCGGCCGGTGGCGCACGGCCTTCATCCGCATGCCCTATCTGATCGAACGGATGATCAGGGTCGGCGTCATCAACGACACGTTCGAGACCGCGATCACCTGGGATCGGTTCGAGGCTTTTCACGACCTCATCAAGGCGGCGACAGAGCGCGCCATCAGGGACGCGACCGGGGTGCCGGGCCAGGTCACCTGCCGCTGCACCCACGTCTATCCGGACGGGCCGGCGCCCTATTTCACCTTCCACGCGCTCGGCCGGCACGGGAAATTGCTGGAACAATGGACGGCGATCAAGTCGGCGGCGCTCGACGCGGTGATCGACGGCGGCGGCACGGTCACCCATCATCATTCGGTCGGGCGCGACCATCGGCCGTGGTACGACCGGCAGCGGCCGCCGCTGTTCGCCGCCGCGCTCGCGGCGGCCAAGCACGCGCTCGACCCGCAAGGGCTGCTCAATCCGGGGATTTTGATCGATCCGGCCTGACGCCTAAGGCTCACGCTCCGCGGCGCGCATCTCGTAGAGCGCGAGCACGATGACCAGCGCGCCGACGACGACGAAATTCGCCGTGGCGGCCGGCGCCGCGATGCCGAGCACCCAGGGCGAGACGACGAGCCACGCGCCGAGCGCGACGTTGATCCATTCTTCCCACGGCCGGAACACCGAGAGGGTCACGACCTCGGCGAGGATGATGAGGAAGCCGACGATGACCGCATTGCGGGTCGGCACCTGGTCGAGGTCGAACTCGAGCGCCCACGGGGAGATGCACAGCCAGATGCCGAACGCCCAGCTGGCCCAATCCTCCCACTGCTTCGGCAGGGACACTTCCGCGTGCATGGGGACTTATCCTTGGAGCATGATCTTTTCCGAAAACCGGCGCCCACTTTTCGGGATCATGCTCTACGGTCCGGAATTGGTGATGCCGAGCAACGGCCCGCCGTATTTCCGGCAGCCGTCGAGGCAGGCAAGATCGCAGGCGTCGGTCTCGGCCCGGCAGTCGTTGACCGGATAGGCGCCGGCGCAAGCATGGAAGCGGCGCGCACAACTGGTCTCGCAGGTGCGCCAGCACGCGTCCGACACGCGCACCGAGTTCGAATGGGTGCGCGCGGTGAAATCGAACGGCAGCCCGCGCCACCACGTCGGCCATGGCGGCGGCACGGCGCCCTGATCGCCGGCGAGCGCCGACGACCATGCCATCACGCCCAATATGCAGCCGAGAAGAAGCGATCGCTTCATGGCCGGCCCTCCGTCGCGCGCATTGTAGCGGAGACATTGTCAACTGTCATTGCGAGGAGCCGCGCAGCGGCGACGAAGCAATCCAGGCGCCGTGCACGCTGCCCTGGATTGCTTCGTCGCTTCGCTCCTCGCAATGACCAGCATGGCGCAATACGCTGCCCCCCGCCTCCGGGGGCAACGCTATTGCGCCCTACTGCGGCCTATCGTCGATGAAGCGGATGGCGATGGGGCGGCCGGCGAGCGCGCCGCCGAGGCCGGGGCTGAACGGCAGCGGCGTGCAGCGCTTGAGCGCCGCCGTCACCGCGTCGAGATAGGTTTGCCGCACCTCCGCCGGCGTACCGGGGCTCACGAACGTGACGCGCGGTTCGCCCACCGGGTCGCCGTCGCGCTTGAAGCTCAGGCGCACCGACAGCTGGGTGCCGGGGCGGGCCACGTCCTTGGCGGGCGGCACCCAGCAGGCGCGCAGCGCGGCGAACATGGCCCGGATGGTATCGAGTCGGCGCTCCGGCGCGGCGTCCTTTTTCTGTTCGGAAGGTGCCGCTTGCGCGGCCTGCTGCTCCGGCTGCTCCGCCGTGCGGCTGGCGATGGTCAGGCGCAAATCCTGGCCGAACCCATAATTGATGTCGGGCTGGCAGGGGTGGCGGCTGAACACGCTGCAGAACGTGGGATGGCACGGATACGGGCTCAGCACACTGCACGGATAGGGATTGTGGGTGAGCACGCTGGTGTCGCGGGCGCCGCCCGGCAACGGCCAAGCCAATAAGCAAGCGATCAGGCCTGCCGCAAACGCGGCGGCGGCGATCCACCGGCGATATCCTGCATGCATGTTCGGCGCCCTTGATGCAGGGCCGTCGCGCCTTCCGATAATCTAATCGCTCGGCGGGGCCGGCGCCACCGCCGGGCTCGCCCGCTTCATCACGACCTCGGCAAAATAGGCGATGCTCGCACTATGGGTGTCGTCGGAATCGCAGAACAAGGCGATGTCGATCACGCGGGCGGGCGCGCCGTCGCGCCAGATGTGGCGGTAGATCGCCTGCAGGTCGACGTCCTCGGCGTGCCAGCGCCCGACGTTCGCGGCACCGCCGTTGGCGACGTAATGGGGAAACTTGTCGATATATTTGTAGTCGCCGGCCTTGAGCCGATTGCCCCAGACGATCTCCATCCGGCGGTCCTCGCCCATGGCGGTCTTGAAGGCGATGAACAGCCGCGCCGGGTGGTCGTCGCCGGCGCGGGTGCGCTCGTCGAGCGGGCTGTCGATCGGCACCTCGACGAGCCAGCGCCACGCCAGCCGCGGGTAGTCGGCGAGGTCGATGTCGACGTGGCGGAACAGCATGGAGGCGCTCGACCGCGTCTCGCAGCGCAGCGCCGGCACGCCGTCCTTGGTGGCGAACGCCATCTGCATCGGCGCGCGCGTCCAGAACGTGCGGTGGTACCAGCCGGGCGGCAGCGGGTTGAGCGGGAACGGGGCCGCGAAATCCATGACGACGACGTCGGCGTCGCCGGTCGCGCTGAGCACGTTGACGCGCTCGCGGCCCGCGTCGCAGGCCGGCAGCAGAACAACAAGCGCAAGAACGAGACGACGCAGAGGAAAAATCATCCCGCCTCAGGCGTCTTGCCGGGCCGCCTCCCCGGCGACCGCCTCGGCCTGGAAGTCGCCGGCAATCCCGTGCCGCGCCATCAGCGCGGCGTAATGGGTGCGGAAGGCGGCCATGATGGCGTCGTACGGCACGTCCGCGAAGGCGCCGCGATCCTCGAGATATTGCATGTAGAGGCGGCCGGCGCGGTCATAGGGATGGAGCAGCGAATCCGAGCGGCCATCGAACTCGAGCGGGTCGAGGCCAAGCCGCCGGCACAGTTCGCGGTTGAAGGCGGGCGTCGCCTTGACCCAGGTTCCGTCGATCAGGATGTCCGTGTAGGAATGCCAGACGTAGACGTCGGTGCCCATGTGCTCGGTCAGGCGCGGCGAGGACAGGTGGTTGCGCACGTCGGCGTAGCCGACCCGCGCCGGCACGCCGATGACGCGGCAGCAGGCCGCGAGCAGCGCCGCCTTGCCGATGCAGAATCCACGGCCGGCGGCGAGAACCGTGCTGGCGCGGAAGTTCGCCGGGTCTGAGAGGTCCACATAGGGATCGTAGGTGACGTCGTCGCGCACCGCGCGGTAGAGGCGCAGCACGCGCGCGAGCGCGCCGTCGTCCCCGTTCGCTGCGGCCTGCGCGAACGCAACCACGCTCGGCGCGTCGCTGTCGATATATCGGCCCGGCGCGAGAAACTCATCGGACATCGGCGTACTCCACCCGAGGCTGGGCATGCGGCCCCGCCCCGCCAAGGGGTTCTTGCATGCCCGATGTGGGGAGGCAATAACGGGCGTTTCGGAGGGCCCATCGCGTGGAAATACGCAATCTCGGCACATCCGGCCTGCGGGTATCGCTGGTCGGGCTCGGCTGCAACAACTTCGGCGGCCGCACCGATTTCGCCGCGTCCAAGGCCGTCGTGCACAAGGCGCTCGACCTCGGCATCACTTTGCTCGACACCGCCGACACCTACGGCAACCGCGGCGGATCGGAGGAAGCGCTCGGCCGCATCCTCGGGGACCGGCGCAAGGACATCGTGCTCGCCAGCAAGTTCGGCTATCCGATGAGCGACGACGAGACGCTCTCGGGCGCGTCGCGCCGCTACATCATGGCGGCCGTGGAAGCGAGCCTGCGGCGCCTGAAGACCGACTATCTCGACCTTTATCAACTGCACCGGCCGGATCCGCTCACCCCGATCGAGGAGACCGTGCGGGCGCTCGACGATCTGGTCCGCCAGGGCAAGGCACGCTATGTCGGCTGCTCCAACCTCCCGGCCTGGCAGGTGGTCGACGCGCTGTGGACGGCGAAGCGCCTCGGGCTCAACGCGTTCGTCTCCTGCCAGGACGAGTACAGCCTGGTGGTGCGGACGCCCGAGAAGGAGCTGATCCCGGCCATGCAGCACCATGGGCTCGGGCTGCTGCCGTTCTTTCCCCTGGCGAGCGGGCTTCTCACCGGCAAGTACCGCCGCAACGCGCGGCTGCCGCAGAACACGCGGCTCACCAAGGAACAGCGCCTGGCGGATCGATTCATGACCGAGGCCAACTGGGCCAAGGCCGAGCGGCTGATGGACTTCTGCGAACAGCGCGGCCACAGCCTGCTGGAGCTGGCGTTCTCCTGGCTGGCGGCGCGGCCGACCGTCGCCAGCGTCATCGCCGGCGCCACCGCCCCGGAGCAGGTCGAAGCGAACGTGCGCGCGGTCGGCTGGACGCTGAGCGCCGAGGAGATCGCCGAGGTCGATCGGCTGGCGTTCTGACACCTGTCGCCGCAGGGCCCGCCACATATATATGTGTCCGACCAACAGCGATCAGCGAGGCCCGCCATGTCAGTGACGCATATGCCGGCGACCGAGGACGACGTCAGGCTGTCGCCCCATCCGATCAACCCGGGCGTGCGCATCGGCCACGTCCACCTGAAGGTCGCCGACATCGAGCGCGCGCTGGCGTTCTATTGCGGCGTGCTCGGCTTCGAGCTGACGGTGCGCCGCCAGGGCGCCGCGTTCATCTCGGCGGGCGGCTATCACCACCACATCGCGCTCAACACCTGGGAGAGCAAGGGCGGATCGCCACCCGCGCCCGGCACCACCGGGCTCTATCATCTGGCGATCCTCTACCCGAACCGGGCGGAGCTTGCCGAGGCGCTGCGGCGGCTGATCGCCGCCGGCATCCCGCTCGACGGCGCCAGCGATCACGGGGTGAGCGAAGCGCTCTACCTGCGCGATCCGGACGACAACGGCGTCGAGCTTTATCGCGACCGGCCGAAGGACCAATGGCCGCAAACGCCGGATGGACGTTTGACCATGTTCACCCAGCGGCTCGACCTGGAGGATCTGCTGCGCGAGGCGCCGGTGCAGAAAGGCTGATGATTTGGCGCACCCGATGCGATCCGGGCGCAAATCGAGGTAGCCTGGCGATTGGCTTGAGGTAATATAGAACCATTAGCTTGAAATTTAGGGTATAACGCCCTAATCTACTGGCATGAATTGGGCTGACCTTGAACACTCCTGCCGGTCGCTCTTCGGGTGGGGCTGGCAAACGACGCTGGCTCGCGGGCTGGGAGTCGATGGCCGAACCAGCCGCCGCTGGAAGTCGGAGGAGAGTGTTCCCGCCTATGTCGAGGCCGTGCTGGAAAGTCTTCAAGCTCTCAAGAACGCGGGGGAGCCCCTGCCGGCGCGATGGGCTCCGAGCGTCGAACGCCGACGGTCCAAGGCGTCGCGAATAAGTGCCGCCCGGCATCTCTGCTGCCAAGCATTTGCAAAATACCGGGGAACTGCCCTCAACAATATTGCCGACATGCCGCACATCGGAAAGGACGAGGCTCTCATCCTCGCTGAGGCGCTCGAGTCCCAGGGCGATGTGTCCGCATTCAAAATGGGCCGCGCGATCCGAGCGTTGGTGACGCAATGCTGACCGAGTTGCAAAAGCACCTGCTCGCGATCCTGGGCAACCTGCGCGACGAAAAGAGCTATGTCGCGGGCGGCTCGGCGCTCAACGTGGACCGACCGCGAATTTCCGACGACATCGACATATTCCATGACGCGGAACGCGAAGTCGTCGCGACCGCTCAGCGGGATATTGTCGCGCTGCGCGAGGCCAAATTCTCCGTGGCGTCTGGCCATCCATAGTCGGTGTCACGTACCCGCTTCCCGGATTGGGATAACTGTTGAATGGCGCTGGCGAGAAATGGCTCACCGCCGCGCCGGCTGCAAATATCTCTTCTCCAGCATCACGTGCACGCCCTTGGAGCCGTTCACCACCTGGGTGATGTGGAGGTCGGCGGTCAGGCTGCACAGCGAGTAGGCGTCCTCCCGGGTGATGCCGGTGCGGGTCGCGATCAGGTCGATCATCTGGCGCAGCGCCACCACGACGCAGTCGTCGAGGTCGGGATCGAACGCCATGGTGATGACGTGGGTCGGCGTCTCGGCGAACGGCAGGTCGAGCTTCATGTCGGCGCGCACGACCAGCTCGAAAGTGCCGATGGGCCCGGTCTCGATCGCGGTCAGGCACACCTCGCCGTCACCCTGCACGCCGTGGCCGTCGCCGACCGAGAACAGCGCGCCGTCGACATGGATCGGCAGATAGAGCGTGCTGCCGGCGGTCAGCTCCTTGTTGTCGAGGTTGCCGCCGTTGCGCCGCGGCGGCAGGGTCGACACGGTCCCCCAATTGGGCGGCGGCGCCACCGCCATCACGCCGAAGAACGGCCGCAGCGGGATTTCCAGGCCCCACGGCATGCGCCCGACCATGCGCGCGCGGTCGAGCGTGATGTGCATCACCCGCACGGCGTGGAAATCGTCGGGCAGCGCGCCCGCCAGCGGCCGGATGGCGTTGTAACCCCAGTCGTAGTTGAGCTCGATCGCCTTGATGCGCACTTCGAGCACCTGGCCCGCCTTGGCGCCGCGCACCGCCACCGGTCCGGTGCAGATGTGGCCGGGCACCACCTTGCGGGTGACCTGGCGGTGGATCGCGGCGAGCGCCGGCGGCACCACCAGCGGCGGCCGCGGCATGACGTCGGGCGTGCCGGACACCGTCGAGATCGTCACGGTCTCGCCGCTGTCGATCTCGGCAACCGGCGGCAGCGCCGCGTCGAAGAATCCCCAATGCACCGTCTCGGGCGATGCATCGACGCGATGATGGGCCATGAACGGGTTGCTCCTTGGCGGGGTCTAGAGGTGCAATTCGGCGAGCCAAGCCGCCACCGTATCGACCAGCGCCTGCTTGTTGTCGACGAAACCGTGCGCGGCGGCGCTGGGCGGATTGGGGTTGGGCAGCGGCACGTATTTGATCGACGGCACCAGCGAGCCGGGGCCGGTCGCCGCCGACAGCAGCATGATCGGCTCGAACGCCTGCACGAACGCATCGCCGTCGTCGCGCGCCAGCAATATCGGCCGCGGCACGCGGCGGATCCAGTAGGTGCCGTCGGCGGCGCTCGACGCCTCGGCCCGATAGGTGAGGAAATGCCGGGCGGTGACCGGCACCTCCTGGCCGCCGAGCCAGCGCATGCGCACCGGCAGCACGTCGTCGACCTTGCCTTCGCGCAGCGCCTGGGCGGCCGCGCCGGCGAGGGCGCGGAAATTGTCCTCGTTCTGCATCAGCAAATGGCGCGACTTCCACGGCAGGTTGGCGAAGGCGCCGGTGAGGATCACCGCCCTGATGTCGGCGTCCCAATTGTTGGCGGCGTAGTACTGCACCTGGATGTTGCCGAGGCTGTGCCCGTGCAGCACCAAGGCGCGGTAGCCGAGCGCGCGGGCGGTGTACACGGCCGCCTCGATGTCACGGCGCAGGTCGAAGAAATTGTCGGTGTTGACGCGGTCGTCGTGCTGGCGCGTGTTGATGGCGAGCGACGCATAGCCCTTGCCGACCAACCCGGCGCCGAGGAAGCCGATCGGCGGCTTGGTGAAGTTCGAGCCGCTGCCGTGCACGCTGACGACGAGGGTCGTCGCCGCCGCCGGCTTGCCGTCGGGCTGCCACAGCGCCGCGTCGATGCGATTGCCGTCGATCGCCGTGATGGCGAGGAACTTCAGGCTGCCGCCCGCGGGCGCCGCGAAGTCCGCCGGCAAGCCGGCCGGGCGCGCAACGAAATCATAGTCGATCGCCGCGGCCTGCTGGGCGGCGTGCGCGGGCGCATGAACCATTGCAGCGGCCCCCAGAATGCCCGCCACCAGAATTGCCCACCGGAGGCGTCGTTTGATCATGCGTGCCTCCCAGGTGACGGCGTTTGGGCAAATTCGCTGCTGTCCCGCGCGGGTGTCAAGGCTTGGCGGCACGGCGGGACAGAATATTCGTGGACGCGACGCTCGCGATCAAATCCGCGTGCACGAGATAGCGGAAGGGACCGGCGACGACGGCGCCAAGCGGCCAGCAGGTGGAAAGCACCAGCCGGCGGCCGGGCGCGAGCGGGTCGATGCCCGAGGCGTCCCACGGCGCGATCGCGGTGCCGGTCACGCGGAAGCGCGCCACGGTGCCGTCGCGCCGCGTGACGCGGATTTCGTCGCCGACCGCGACGTCGGCAAGGAACGCGAAGTGGGTGTCGCGATGGGCGGAATAAATTGCCGTGCCGGCTTCGCCCGCCGGCGGCGTGTGCTCGAGCTGGCCCGGCCCGAACGCCAGCGCCTGTCCGCTGCTGCCGTGCAGAACGATCGCCGACTTGCCCAGGCGCGGCACCTCGATGCGGGCGACCGGCCAGGTGTCGGCCCACGGCCACGGCTTCGCGTCGCGCCCGGTCGCGAGCGTGTGCGCAAAGGCGCGCTCGAGCAGGACTTGCGCCAGCATCGCCTTGGCGTGGATCCAAAGCCCCTGCCCGCACAGCACGACGCCGGCGAGCGCGAGGATCGCGGCGATCGAGAAGCGCACTTTCGATCGAGACTGGCCGAGCGGGTGGGTCGGTGCTTCTGCTTGAATTGCTTCTGCGTGATCGGGCATTTGTCTCGACTCAGAAGCGGACCCGCAGGCTTGTCATCACCTCTCCCCGGAGGGGAGTGAATACTATACTATGTAATTGACATTGTTACAGAAATCAATATAATTCTTCCTGCACAGCACATACCCAGATAAGTGAAATCAAGCACTTAGGCGTAGGAAAAACACAAATTCTGCACAGATGGCGGCGTTTCATGGCCTTCCTTGTCGATACGCAGGAACTCAAGCCCGGACTGATTATCTTCCGTCGTGCCGACGTGAAGCACCGGAATTGGTACTGCCGGATTAAGCTCCCCCACGGAGATCGATACAAGTCGGTTTCCCTCAAAACGGCCGACATCGACGCGGCGCGGGAGCGGGCCTTCGATCAGGACGCCGATCTCCGGTTTCGCATCAAGCACGACGTGCCGATATTCAATCGGCCCTTCAGCCAGATTGCCCAGGATTACGCGGACCTTCAAAAGGATCGCGTCGAAGCCGGGCAGATTGCCCATAAGCGCTGGGAGTTGGTCGACTCCGTCAGGGCCCCTTTCAACGGCGCTGTTGACCATATGGGAGCGTGCGGATTGCCTAGCCCCTGCGCATTCTTGAACGCAGTTCCTGTTGCGTAAAACCCTGCAATCATACTCGCGATAGCGCACGCTCCCGCCAGAATCAGGCACACAAACGTGATCGTGCCGACTGAATCGTGCGTACCCGCGTATTGTACCATGAAACCACCAACAGCAACAAAGAAGGCGATACCGATGGCGGTCAGAGTTTTCGCAGCATCCACCGCCATAGTGACAGCCGCGCGCATGTCCTCCGGCTTGCGATCGTACAGGCGTGTGACCACATCTCGAAGTTCTTGAACTACGCGGCCTCTGTCCGGGTCTGTCAAGGTGGGCAAAGCTACTGTCTTATTCGTATCGAGGTAGTTCAATGCAGTATCGTAATCCGGAGGCATAGGCATGGGTTAGGCCCAGGTTAGCTTCGCGCCTATTTGTGACCATTTCAGATGCACCGAGAGCAGTACGGCGTGAGCACTTGCTGGCTTCTCGACGTCGGGTCGACTCAAGTCGTCAAGGATAATTTCCAGGCACTCCATGACGGGTCGCCGCGGGTCACTGTCCGAGGGCCTTTGATCGATAGGCCGGCCGTCAGGATCCGGAATGTAACCACCTAGAGCGCGGAAAACCATGTGCTCTGTGTTTACGAGCAGGAAGTGTGCCCCGTCTATTCGCAACAGTGGCGGGGTGTTATCCAACGCTGCGGTGATACGATTCTTCGCATCTAAAACGATTGGATGACAACCGGTGCCATAGGCTCGAAACAGGGCCTCGTACCGCCGCGTCAACAGAGGATCCATCGATGCCTCCGGCTAAGCACGCCATCTAGCCGACCGTCGCGCATCAATTCAGTGCGCCGAACACATCGGCCATTCTAGCAATGATCCGATAATTCAAGCCGTAATGCAACCAGAAATACGATCAAGGACGCCACCGATCCCATTCCACTTTGCGACCGCCTAACCCTCTTGAGATAAATTGATGTCCAAGCTTGCTCTCTATCACCGTCCGCATAGTTCTGTTCCTCAGGTCGATCCTCGTCAGATGATAGAACCCATTGTCTCCACGCGGAGACCAAATCCTCAAGAGTAGGTGGACCTCCCGTCACGGCCGGGTCATCAAAGTCAATATCAGCGCAGGAAGAAAAGCGAATTGCTGCCTGAATGGATTTTGAACCCTTCTTTAGATTGCAACGGCCACAACAGCATCGAGCATTGTCAGGGCTGTTAAGACCGCCTCGCGAAAGCGGTATGATGTGGTCTATCTCAGGCTTGAGCATACGTTCGCGGGCAAACACAGTATCGTGAACGAGTTTTTCGTCAAGACCGCCGATGACAACTATGTCGCCGCCCGATGGTGCTTCGTCGAAGGGTTAGATGTTGATTTCTTCTGGCTCGCCGTCCATGTGCTGGAGAAATATCTCAAGGCTGCGCTACTACTGAACGGTCGACCCGCGAAGTCATATAGCCACGACATCGTAAAGCTCTATGCCGCGGTCGCTCCTCTCGCCCCAGAACTGCTGCCAAAAAAGCTTCCGAAGCCGGAGCAATTTGACGATGATCTGCACTGGCGTGAGGAAACGCCTGAAGTTTTCCTCAAGCGTCTATATGGTGATGGACAGCCGGGCAACCGTTACCAGCTATTCGGTTACCGGGAATTGGCCGAAAAGCTCACCGCGATGGGCTTACCGGAAACCGAACGCAACCTCGCGAATAAGATCAGCCGGGGCGGGTTTACGGCGGCGTTCTTTGTTCAGTGCCTAGATGCCATTGGGGCTAGCGACATTCGACTTGTCTGATTTAGCGGCCATCTCGCGGGCGGCGAGTTGTGCCTCTGCCACACTGCCATCTCTCAGCAGCGCACCCATTGCGCTGAGATACCTAAACGCCAAACTTAGCCACTCGTCCTGATCACCAGATGCGGCAACGGCGGGGATCGCGAATCCCATGTCGTTAAATCTCACCATCACCGCGTAAATCTCAGCTCCGAGCGCTCCACCGTTGCCCACCCATTTTCCCACACTCGTGAAATGG